>Ga0326763_1000138_pt1 | contig 27025 bp, 28 predicted proteins | sample NORPS_P_FD_207671 | JGI IMG/M metagenome (GOLD analysis project Ga0326763, IMG submission 207671) | Hot spring water microbial communities from Norris Geyser Basin, Yellowstone National Park, WY, United States - NOR.PS_P | ecosystem: Environmental > Aquatic > Thermal springs > Unclassified...
CCTCCACCAGGCCCTGGGCCGTGCCCACCACGGTCATCCTCTCCAGGCGCTCCTGGACCTCGGCCGCCTTTTTCTGGGCTTTCTGGGCTTCCTTCAAGAGCTTCTGCAGGTTCATGCTCCCTCCCCTACCATCCTACCCGCAGGGCCCGGGGCAGGCCTAGGGTCTGTGGAAAAGGGGCAGGGCCCGAGGCCCCGCCCCTCCCGCAAGGCACCTTAGTAGGGCTCGCCCTCCAGCACCTTCCGCTCCTGGTCCACGGAGACCAGGACCAGCTCAATGTGGTAGTGGGGCTCGTTCACCCCGGGGTGGGCTCCCGAGGGGATGAGGTTCACGTGGTCTATGCGGGTGACCCCGAGGGCCCTCAGGGTCTGGGTGCCGATGTCCACGTACTTCTGGCTCTCGTTGAGCTTCTTGAGGGGGACCATGAAGACCACCTTCACCAGGTTCCCCGCCTTGTCGTAGGCCAGGAAGGGCCCCTCGGGGAGCTTGGAGGGGTCCACGTAGAGGGTGCCGAGGCCGGGGATGAAGTTGGGGAGCGCCCCCTTCAGGGCCTCGCTCACGTTCACGTAGGGGGCCGAAGGGGGGGCCTTGCGCACCTGGAGCATCTGGGCCAGGCCTAGGCCCAGCACCACCGCCAAAGAGACCAGCACGAGTGTTTTCGCCTTCCTCATACGCCTACCTCCTTAGGAGCCTTCTGGGGTTCCACCCTACCCTACGGCCTGGACCCCGGGGCTGGATGTGGCCTAGGCTACGCCCCGTCCCGGGAGGTTCCTCTGCCCGGGCCCATCGCTCCTGAAACCGCAAGGGGAGGCGGCGCGTATGGTAGGGTAGGGGCGATGGACCCCGAGCTGCCGACCGAGGCCCTCTCTGACGAGGCCCTTCTGGCCCTGGTAGCCCGGGGCGACGAGGAGGCCTTTCGCACCCTCTTCCGCCGCTATGCGGGGAGCTTCCTGGCCTTGGCTCGGCGGATGGGCTTGGACGGGGCAGCAGGAGAGGATGTGGTGCAGGAGGCGATGATAAGGATTTGGCAAAAGGCCAAGGAGTTTGACCCGCGGCGCGGGAGCGCCCGGGCCTTTCTCCTCACCCTGGGCCACCACGCGGCGGTGGACGAGGTGCGAAGGCGTGCCGCGAGGCCCGTGCCCCTAGAGCCCGACCCCGAGGCGGAGGAGGGCTTTGACCTCCCGGGGCCCGGGCTGGACGAGGAGGCCCACCTGGACCGCGCCCGGCTTCATAGAGCCCTAAAGGCCCTCTCCCCGGAGGAGCGCCGGGTGCTGGAGACGCTTTACTACCAAGGCCACACCCACCAGGAGGCGGCGAGACTCCTCGGAATACCCCTGGGCACCCTAAAGACCTGGGCGAGAAGGGCCCTTTCCAAGCTGAAGGAGGTGCTCCGTGAGCCCTGAGGAGGCCCGGGAGCTCCTTCCTCTTTACGCCCTGGGGGCGCTCACCCCTGAGGAGCGCCGGAGGGTGGAGGAGGCCCTCAAGCGCTACCCTGAGCTCTGGCCCGAGGCCAGGGCCCTCTTGGAGACCGCCTCGGAGCTCGCCGCCGGGCTTCCCCCCGAGCCCGTACCCGAGGGCCTCGAGGCCAGGGTTCTGCGCCGGATCCGGAGGGTTCGCCCCTCCTGGGGCCGCCCCCTCCTCGCGGCCGCGGCGGTCCTCCTCCTGGTGGCTCTGGGCTATGGGGCCTACTTCGGCCTCTCCTGGACCCTGGCCCTGAGGGAGCCCTCCACCCAGGTCCTGGCCCTGGTGAGCCTTGAGGGCGTCCCCGTAGGCCGGACCATCATCCTGAGGGACGGAAGGGCCCTGGTGGTTCTAAAGGCCCCCCGGCCCTCCGGCCGGGTCTACCAGGCCTGGGGGCTTGGGGAAGGGGCTCCCATTCCCCTTTCCACCTTCCGCCTGCCCCTCAAGACCTTCCGCCTTCCCCCGGAGGCCAAGGCCCTGGCGGTCTCCCTGGAGCCCCCGGGGGGAAGCCGGAGGCCCACGGACATCATCGGGTTGCCAAGGCCCTAGGGCAGGGCCTCTCCCTCGGCCCACGCCACCGCCTCTTCCAAGGGGAGGCGGTCGGCCCCGTTCCGCCCGTAGTGGGCCTTGGCGATCCGCAGGTCTTCTCCGATCAAGAACTCCGCAGGCATGCGGAAGAGTTCTCCATCTGTGGACCCGTGGGGGATACCCAGGCGGAGGCCCTCCAGGTAGTAGGGAAGCGCCCGGGGGTCCAAAAGTCCCAAGAGGCTGTTGCGGGTGCGGTAGAGGGCGTGGACCCGGTCCTGGGGATCGGCCAGGAGGGGGAAAGGCGGGCTCTGCCGCCCCACCCTACCCGCCAGGGTGTCTCGGGGAGAGCCGAAGACCCCCACCACCTCCACCCCCAGGGCCCTCAGCCGGGGGTAGATGGCTTTGAGTTCCTGCACGCGGCGGTTGCAGAAGGGGCACCCGCCGTGGCGGAAGAAGGCAAGGAGGGTCTTGCCGCCCCGTCTTTCCCCGAGGCTGAAAAGCCCTCCGTCCAGGGACTCCAAGGTGAACTGGGGGGCGGGGTCCCCGGGGCGGAGGGTGGAGCCGGGCTCCTGGGCCACCTCCAAAAGGCCCAGGGCCTCGAGGGCCCGTACCCGGAGGACGAAGGTCCTCCAGGGGTAGAGGCCTCGCGCGGCGGCGAGGGCCAGGGGCGTTCCCAGGCCGATGAGGCCCATAAGGCGCAGATCCTCGGGTTCCAGGGCCAGGAGCCGGGGTCCGGCTGCCCCCAGGTCCGCGGGGACGCGGAACCGGGCCAAGGGGTCCAAGGGGGGGCCTGGGGGCCGGGCCTGGGCCGCGGCCTCCTCCAGGAGGCCATCCAGGGTGGGCCCTTCCGGGGGCAGATCCCTGGGCTGGAAGCGGAAGGCCACGTCCCGCTCCAGGAAGGGGCTTAGGGCCAACACGAAGCGGAGCCGCTGCACCCGGGGGCCCTCAGGCAGGGCGTGAGGCCGGAGGCCTGCGCCCAAGGCCTCCCTCCAGGCGGCGATACGCTCGGGAGGCAGGCCCAAAGCCCGCAAGGCCAGGGAAAGCCGCGGGACCAAGGGGCCACCGAGGGCCACGAGCCGGCCCCGGGCCAGGTCCAGGCTAAGGCCGAGGCCGGGGGCCAGGGCTAGGGTGAGGCGGCCCGTGTGCCCGTGCCGGGCCAGGAAGCCCAGGAGGTCCTTAGGGGTGGTGCCTTGGGTCCAGTTGGGTCTGGCCTTTAGGGTGCGCATCCTGCCCTTCCCTACGCCCATAGAGGAGGCCCTGGATGTCTACATCCAAACTTCCCCCTTGGACCGTAGGGAGGGGTGGAGGGACCGTGAGGGTCCCCCAAAGGAGGTAAGTATGGAGAAGCTGAAGCACAACCTGGCCCGCAGGCAGTTCGTCAAGGTTCTGACGGCGGCCGGCCTCACCTCGGCCTTCGCGGGGCACCTGGTGGGGCGGGCCCTGGCCCAGGCCGGGCGGGGCCCTTCGGACTTGGACATCCTGCAGCTGGCCCTCACCGCGGAGTACCTGGCCGCCGATGCCTACGCCCGGAGCCGCTTTGGGGGGTTTGAGGGCCTGGTGAAGGACTACCTCGAGGCCGCCCAGGAGCAGGAGGAGGCCCACGTGAAGGCCCTTCGGGACACCATCACCTCCTTGGGCGCAAGGCCCGTGGAGCGGCCCAGCTTCACCTACCCCGTGGAGTTCCTGCCCCGGAACCAACTGGCCATCCTCCGCCTCCTCAACGCCCTGGAGGACGCCTTTGTGGGGGCCTACCTGGGGGCTCTTCCCCTTATTAGCAACAAGGAGATTCTCAAGGCCGCCGGGGCCATCCTGGGCAACGAGGCGGCCCACCGGGCCACGGTGCGGGCCTCCCGCATCCTCCTCGGGGACAGGGAGCTCCCCGGACCCCGCTCCCCCGCCGACCGGGCCTTTGAGGTGGCCATCACCCCGGAGGAGGCGCAGAAGGCGGTGGGAGGCTTTATCCGGAGGTAAGCGTGCGGCGGCGCCATTTCCTGGCCCTCGCCGCTTTGGCCCTTCCCGCTGGGGGCCTGTCCCGGGCCCAGGGGCTCGCCGAGGTGGTCCGCTCCGTGATCCTCACGGGCAAGGAGGTGGTGCCGAACCCCACCCCAAGCCCGGCCGTGGCCGTGGTGCGCCTGCGGGTGGAGGGCCGGGTCCTGGACCTCCTGGGAGCCGTGGCCAACCTCCAGGGCCCCTTCCGGGACTACCGCCTGGACCCCGTGGACGACCCCGCCCTGAACGCCCGCCTCACCAGCGCCGTCCACCTCCACCGGGGGCCCAGGGGGGCGAACGGCCCCCTCCTCCAGGCCCTCAAGGTGGAGCCGGGGCCGGATGGGCGGAGCGCGGTCTTCCAGGACCGGGTGGAGCTCAGCCTCGAGGACCTGGCCCGCCTGCGCCGGGGGGAGCTCTACTTGGACATCCACACCGCCGCCTTCCGGGGCGGAGAGATCCGGGGACAGATTCTGGTCTAGGCCAGCGTCCGCGTGAAAAGGGGCGGGGGTAACCCCGCCCCTGTATGGGCCCAAAGCGGGGGTGGTGTAAAGGCCTTTACAACCATCTTTTCCCCATCTTGCTGCGTGGCACCCCCTCTTTTTTCACGCCCTGGGGGTCCGGATCAAGTAGCAGACGAAGGGGTTTGCCTCTTCTTTCGGCGCTTGGCGCGGTACATCCTCTGGTCGGCCAGCTCCAGAAGGGCCTGGCCCTGGCCTTCCTCGGCCCGCGCCACCCCCAGGCTCACGGGGAAGGCCTCCAAGGCCCGCCGGGCCTCTCCCAAGGCCCTCTCCGGCAGGATCAAGGCGAACTCGTCCCCCCCGAGGCGGAAACCCCACCCCCCGTGGGAGCGGGCCAGGGCCTGGAGGCAGGCCCCAAAGCGCCTGAGGAGGGCGTCCCCGGCCAGGTGCCCCTCCCGGTCGTTCAGCGCCTTCAGGCCGTCCAGGTCCATCACCATCAGGACCTCCCCCCGGGCCAGCCCCTCCCGGAGGGCCCGTTCCAGGGCGCGGCGGTTGCCCAGGCCCGTGAGCCAGTCGGTGCGGGCCTGGCGCTCCAGCCCCTCCCGGTAGCCCGCGCCCCTTAGGGCCGCCAGGAGATGCTCCATGAAGAGGGCCGCGAGGCGCAGCTCCTCGGGTCTTTCCACCCCGGGGTGCTCCAGGAAGAGGTAGAGGGGCAGGGGGGGACCGGGAAAGTAGGCCCCGTACCCCAAGAGGCCCCGGAAGCGCCCCAGGCCCCGCCCGGGCAGACCCTGGGCTTCCTCGGGAAAAAGGGCCAACAGCCTGGCCCCGGGAAAGACCCACCCCACCCCCCGCTCCGCCCGGGCCAGCACCTCCGCAAAGGGGGCTTCGGAGAAGCCCGCCGTAACCTCGTGCAGGAGGAGCAGGCGGAGGAGGAGGGACTCCTGGCCCATAGCCTGCAGCACACCCCCGCCCTTTCCCCCAGGGGACGCCCCCTCCCCCGGAGGGGCCGGGCCTACACCCCGTCCACCGGGATGGCCAGAAGGTCGGTCCACGCGTTCACCATCCGGAAAAGGGCCAGGGTGGCCACGGCCTCCTTCACCTCGGCCTCGCTGAGCCCGGCCTCCCGGAGGGGCCGGAGAAGCTCGGGCCTCCTAGGGTCCAAGGCCGCCTCGTGGGCGAAGCGCAGCAGGGCGGCCACCTTGGGAGGGAGGCCCTCCGGGACCTGCCCCCGCTCCAGGGCCTGGAGAAGGGGGGCCTCCACCCCCTGGACCATGAGGGCGTGCAGGTGGACCCGGGCCGCGTACTCGGAGCCCGCCCGCCTCGAGGCCACCACCCCCATCATCTCCTTGACCGTTCTCGGGAGAAGCCCCCTCAAAACCACGTGGCGGAAAGCCTTCCAGAGGGCGGTCTGGACCTCCGGCACCTCGCGGGCCCAGGCGAAGGCGTTGGGCACCATCCCGAAGCCCAGCTCCTCCACGATCTCTCGCTCGGTCTCCCCCATGGCTCAAGTATAAAGGGCCCCCCGGCCGGGGGGCCCAAGGCCGGAAGGGCTACTTGATCTGCCCGTTCAGGCCCTGAGGGAAGAAGCCGCCGGGCTGCTTCTGGGCGTTCAGGTAGACGATCTTCAGGACCCCGTCCGTGGTGCGGCTGAAGGCCACGCCGTTGGCATCCGCGGCCACGTTGTTGGGGGTGCCCATCACGGTGAGGCCCTGGTCGCCGCCGCCAGAAAGGCTGTTCCGGGCGTTGCTGATGGCGTTGGCCAGCTGCTCCACCGTGAGGCCCGTGTTGGGAACGGTCTGGGTGCGGATCTCAATGAGGTAGCGGCGGATGGCCCCGGCGTGGTAGGCCTCCGTGGCCAGGATCCCCGCCGCAGGGGCCAGGACGTTCTGCTTGTCGGTGATGAGGGGTGCGGCCCCGTTGTAGGCGGTGACCCCCACGTCCTCAAAGACAAAGGCCCCCACGAAGAAGGAAACGGGGTCGTTGAAGGGGTTGAAGCCGCTCTTTATGGCGTTGAAGGAGTTGTAGAGGTCAATGACGGGCCGGTTCACCCCCTGGCTGCCCAGGGCCTGGCGGAGGAAGAGGACGTGGGCCTTCTCGTCGTCGGCGATCTCGTTGGCCAGGGCCAGGAGGTCCCCCGTAAGCCCCGGAACCGGGCTCGTGCCGCTGAAGCCCGGGGGAAGGACGATCTGGGCGTTGCCCCCCACCTGGTTGAGCTCGCTCAACCGGCCCGTGGCCGCCAGGTAGAAGATGCCCTCCAGGTACTCCAGGTTGAGGGCGAAGTTGAGGATGGCCACGTCCAGGTTGGGGGTCTGGGCGGTGGTGGTGCAGGCGGTCATGGTCCCGCCCAAAACCGCCCCCGCCCCCAGGGCCCCGGCCCGCTTCAGGGCCTCCCTGCGGCTCAAGCGCGCCTCCAAAACCGTCTTGCTCATATCTACCTCCCTCGAGGGGGTTGGGTTTTTCCCCCTCGTCCTTCCGTACGGCCCAACCCCGGGGTTTGGATGTGGCGAAGGGGCGTATTTCTTCGGGCACGTAAGGGGGCCTGGGCCCGATAGGTCCAAACCTCTGCACCCTGCACCCGATCCCACACTGCCTCGGTCCCACCAGGGAGCCTCCCCCCTCCATGTCCTCCAAGACCTCCAAGGCCCAATCCAGCAGCTCCCCTGGTTGGACCTCAGGACGAAGAGGTACGCCCCCCTTTTGACCCACCTTCCCCGCTAACTTCAGGTACAGGCACCCCGTGTCCCGGGGCAGCCCAGGAGATACAAAAGGGCTCGGTCCTCCCTCCCCTCCGCCCGTACCTGGGCCAGGGTGGTCTGCGGATGCAGGGCCAGGTCCTCCACCAGCCTCACGTGGGGACTCTTCCCCTTGCCGCTTCCCCGGAGGCGCTTCCCGTCCACCACCGGGACCTCCTCTGGGTCCGCCCCAAGGTAGCTTCGCTGACCGGGGAAGACCTGGAGGAGGGCCTCCTGGAGCTTCTCCGGGTCCAGGCGGTGGAGGAGTAGGGTGAGGATGGTGTGGCCCGGGGGCTTGCGCAAGCCGAGGTGGGGTAGAAGATGGGGGTTGGCGCGGGCGGTCAGGCCGCAAGGCCTATCTTGTAGCGTTCCACGCTCCTCAGGGAGTCCACGCGGGAGAGGAAGGCCACCAGGATGAGAGCCAAAAAACCCCACAGAGGGTACTGCCGGTTGCGGGCCCGGGGGTCGGGGATCTGGGATAGAGCCTCGCGCAGGGTCATGCCCCTCCTTTACCCCACGAGCCGTATATCGGTCAAGTCTGGGAAGGCCCCGGCCGGGGTATAGTGGAAGCCATGGAGCGCCCAAGAAGGCTACGTTCCCCCCTCCTGAGGCCCTTGGTGGCCGAGGTGGAGCTCTCCCCCAGGCACCTCGTCCTGCCCCTTTTCGTGAAAGAGGGGGGAGAGAGGGAGGAGGTCCCCTCCATGCCCGGGGTCTTCCGCCACCCCCTTTCCGAGCTTCCCCGGGTGGGAGAGGAGGCCCTTAAGGCGGGCCTGGGCGGGGTGATCCTCTTTGGGGTGCTCCCGGAGGCGGCCAAGGACCCCCTGGGGATGGGCGCCTACGCCGAGGAGGGGGTGGTCCAGCGGGCCATCCGTCTCCTCAAGAGGGAGCTCCCCGAGCTTCTCGTCATGGCCGACACCTGCCTTTGCGAGTACACGGACCACGGCCACTGCGGCGTGGTCCGGGAAGGCTCCCTGGGCTTTTACGTGGACAACGACGCCACCTTGGAGCTCCTCGCCAAGACCGCCCTCTCCCAGGCCCAGGCGGGGGCGGACGTGGTGGCCCCGAGCGCCATGATGGACGGGCAGGTTAGGGCCATCCGGGAGGCTTTAGACCAGGGAGGGTTTGCCCACGTCCCCATCCTCTCCTACGCCGTGAAGTACGCCTCCGCCTTCTACGGCCCCTTCCGGGAGGCGGCGGGGAGCGCCCCCCAGTTCGGGGACCGCGCGGGCTACCAGATGGACCCCAAGGCGGGGTTCTGGGACGCCCTGAGGGAGGCGGCCTTGGACGATTTAGAAGGCGCCGACATGCTCATGGTGAAGCCCGCCCTCCCCTACCTGGACGTCCTCCACGCCCTCAAAGGGCGCTTCTTTAAGCCCCTTTTCGCCTACCAGGTCTCCGGGGAGTACGCCATGCTGAAGGCGGCGGCCCTGAAGGGGTGGCTGGACGAAAGGCGGGCGGTTTTGGAAAGCCTCTTCGCCCTCCGCCGGGCCGGGGCCCAGGGGATCCTCACCTACTACGCCCTCGAGGCCGCCCGCTGGCTCAAGGAGGCTTAGGCGGCCTCTCCTCTGGGCGCGGGGATGCCTCCGGTGAGGAGGACGTAGCCCGCCGCCAGGCTCACCATGACCCCCGCCAGGAGGAAGACCATGGGGGCCCCGATCTGGCCCTCCAAGGCCCCGCCCAGCATGGTGCCCGTGAGGACGGCGGCGTTCATCACGGCGCTGAAGGCGGCGAAGATCCGCCCCCGCATCTCCTGGGGGGTGTTGAGCTGCAGGATGGAGCGGGCGGGGACGATGAAGGCCATGTTCAAAAACCCCCCCAGGAAGAAGGCCACGAGCACCCAGGCGTAGACGGGGAAGAGGCCCATGGAGGCCTCAAAGAGGCCGAAGAGGAAGAGGGCGTAGAGGAAGAGGCGTTCCCTGGGAAGGCGCTTGAGGAGGTAGGGCAGGGCGAGGCCTCCCAAAATGGCCCCCAGGGCCATGGCCGCCTCCATGAAGCCGAAGCCCGCCGAGCCCACCCCCAGCCACTTGATGGCCAGGACCACCCCCAAGGCGGTCTCCACCGAGCCGAAGCAGGCGGCGGCGAAGAGGGTGCCCACCGCGCGCCTTATGGTGGGGTGGCGGAGGAGGTGGCCTAGGCCCTCCTTCACCCGCTCCAGGTACCCCGCCTTGGGGAGGCGCTCCGGCCTTAAGGGAGGGAGGCCCGTGAGGAGGAGGCCCGAGGCCAGATAGGTGAGGGCGTCCAGGTAGAAGGCGAAGGCCGGGCCCACCGCCGCCACCAAAACGCCGGCCGCGCCCACGAAGAGGACCTCCGAGAGGCGGTCGGCGAGGAGGATGAGGCTATTGGCCTCGTCTACCTCCTCCTTGGGCACCAGGTCGGGGACCACGGCGTTCTGGATGGGGTCGTGGAGGTCCCGCAGGAGCTCCATGAGGAAGACCAGGAGGAGAAGGACGGGGAGGCTCTTGGCCCCCAGGAGGGGGATCAGGGCCACCAGGGGGGCGCGGAGGAGATCGGACCAAACCAGAAGCCGCTTGCGATCCTGGGTGTCCGCCCAGGCCGAGAGAAGAGGGGAGAAGACCACGGTGCCGAGAAGCTGCACCCCGAGGACCAGGGACACCCAGAGGGCGTTTTCCGTGAGGAGGTAGACCAGAACGAGAAGGGCCACCCGGTGGACTTTGCTCCCCGCCTGGGAGACCAGGTAGGAGAGGATGAGGCGGGCGAAGGCTTTGTGCTTTAGGACTTTCATAGGCCTCCTTGCCCGGGATTATATCAAGGAGGCCCTTTGCGTCAAGGCGTTCCAACCACCAGGTAGGCGAGCCGCCTGCCCTCTCGGGCCAGGATGAGGGCCCCTTCGGCCAGGCGGTAGACCAGGAGGTCCTTGAGGCGCCGGGGCACCTCTCCTGCCTGGCCCACGTAGACCCCGTCCTCCTTAAGCCGGAGGGAGAGCACGGCGCTGCCCACCTTGAGGCTTTGGGGCTCGGGGGAGAGGGAGAGGAAGTGGACCTCCCCCCCCAGGGTTTCCCGGGTGGGGGGGCGGCGGCCCAGGTATGCCCGCAAGGCTTCCGCCAGGGTGCGGGCCTCCCCCTCCAAGCCCAGGGCCTGCCCCACCTCCAGGAGGAGGGGTTCGGGGTCCTGGCCCCCCAGGCGCTTCAGCGTGACCTCGAGGCCCTTGCGGGCGAAGTCTAGGAGAGCTTCCTCCGGGGCCTGGCGGTACTTTTCCGCATGCCTTGGACCCAGCTCCTCGGGGCGGAACTCCCCCTTGAGCTTGGCGGAGAGGCCCCGGAGGAGGCGCAAGTAGGCGTAGCCCCCCTTGGGCGAGAGGAGAAGGGCCAGGACCCGGCCCTCGGAGAGGAGCTCGTAAAGCCTGAGGCCGCTTCGGGCCTCGAGCCTCAGGTGGAGGAGGTCTCCTTCCCGGACCGCCCACACCTCCAGGTCCTCCCAGGGCAGGACCTGGCTCTCCTCCAGGACGTGGTCCTCCCCGGCCAGGCCCAGGTACCAGGTCCCGTCCGCCTGGCTCAAGGTGAGGACCAAAGGGCCCAGGGCCACGCGGCCCGGGGCCAGGGGGACCGTGGCCAGGGTCTCCTGCACCTCCCCGGGCGGGGGCACCTCGGGCCAGGGGGTTTCCCCCTGGGGGGCGGGCAGGAGGTTCAGCAGGGCCAGCGCCTTCTCCTGGGCCACCCGGAACCGGCGCCGCTCCTCCTCCAGAAGAAGCTCCCGCCGCCTCTCCTCCTTGGCCTCCTGCCTGAGGCGCTCTTCCAGGCGGGCGATCTCCTTCTCCCCCGCCCCCAGGCGCCGGGCCTCCTCCAGGGCCCGCCTCAGGGCCAAAAGGTCCCGCTTGGGGGGTAGGCCATAGGCCTCGTCCCAGTCCAGGAGGCGGTTGAGGAAGCGGCGCACGTAGTTTCTGGTCTCCTCCGGGGGGATGGGGAGGTCTTGGGGGATGCGGAGGGCGGTCTCCAGGTACTCCAAAAGGAGGGCCTCCGCCACCTTGGGGTCCTCGAGGTCCAGGAGGCTGTCCGTGAGGGAGGGGATGGGGTGGGTGGGCGTGAAGCGGGAGAGGTTGTAGTCCCGCTTGAACTCGGGTTTTTCCCGGTAGTCCAGGTAGTTCTGCAAGAAGGCGTGAATGAGGCGGAGCTCCTCCCGCCGGCCCGAAAGGAGGTCCTTGGCCCGGGCCCTGGCCTCCCGGGAGGCCAGGAGGCGCCAGACCTTGAGGGCCAGGGCGTGGAGGACCCCCTCTGCTTCCGTCTTGGTCAGCTCGGGCGCTTCGGGGACCAGGGTGGGAAGCTCCAGGGCGGGGGGTGGCTCGGCGCCTCCTCTCAGGGCCCGGAAGCGGGCGTCGGCCTGGCGGAAGCGCTTGGCCAGGGGGGCCGGGAGCCGGGCCTGGGCCAGGAAGGCCCGGAGCTCTAGGAGGGCCCGCTTGCCCCCTTTGGGGGGGCGGCCTTGGGCCAGGTCCTCCACCCGGTACTCGTAGAGGTCCACCAGGTCGGCCAGGCGCTCCACGCCTCCATCCTATACAATGAAGCCGATGCGCCTTGCGCCCCGGTTCCAGGTGGCCGCCGTCTCCCACGTGGGCCGCCGCCAGAACAACGAGGACTTCCACCGGGTCCTGCACCTCAGCCTGCCCCAGGGCAACCTCTTCCTCCTGGCGGTGGCCGACGGCATGGGGGGGTTGGAGGCGGGGGAGTGGGCCAGCAAGGTGGCCATAGAGGCCCTCTCCGAGGCGGCCCGGGCCTACGGCGAGCACCTCAAGGAGGGCCGCCCCGCCGTGGGCCTGAAGCGGGTCATGGAGAAGGCCCTGACCCTGGCGCAGAGGAGGGTGGAGAAGGAGGCGGAGAAGCCGGGAAGGAAGGGCATGGGCACCACCCTGACCGCCCTTCTCTACGCCGACTGGCTCAAGGAGGGGGCCCTGGGGCACATCGGGGACTCGCGGGCCTACCTCTTTGGCCCCGGGGGCTTACGCCGCCTCACCGAGGATCACTCCTGGGTGGCGGAGCGGCTCAAAGAGGGGGTCCTCACCCGGACCGAGGCCGAGCGCCACCCCTACCGCAACGTCCTCACCCGGGCCCTGGGCCTGCCCGAGGCCCGGTTTGACCTCCTGGAGGTGCGCCTGGCCCCGGGGGAAGGGGTGCTCCTGGTGACCGACGGCCTTTACGGCCTGGTCCCCGAGGAGGAGTGGCGGCTGGGGAAGGACCTCCAGGGAAGCCTCGAGGCCCTGGTGGCCGAGGCCCTGCGCCGCGGCGGCGACGACAACGTGACCGCCGTGGCCCTTAGGGTGGAGTGATGGCCTGGCTTCTCGCCTTTTTGCTGGTGGTCCTCACCGCGCTTCTGGCGGTGCGCCTTGCGCCCTGGCCCCTTCTCATGCTTCTGGCCCTCCTTTCCGGGGCGGGGGTGGCCCTGGGGGCCCGGCTTCAGGCCGTGGCCCCCTGGCTTCTTTTGGCCCTGGGGGCGTTGGCCGCCCCCCGGGTCTACCTGGGGCCAAGGCGGGTGAGGCGGCGGAGGCCCACCCGGGAGAAGCGCCCCACCCGGATTAAGACCACGGAGGAGGTCCAGAGCCTCTCCCAGCGCTACGAGATCCTGGAGAAGGTGGGCGTGGGGGGGATGGCCACGGTCTACAAGGCTAAGGACAAGAAGACGGGCCGCCTGGTGGCCCTGAAGGTGCCCCAGGAGCGCTTCCTGGGCGATCCCCGCTTCGTGCGCCGCTTCCACCGGGAGGCCGAGGTCCTGGCCAAGATGGACCACCCCAACATCGTCAAGGTCTACGACCACGGCCAGGTGGACGGGGTGCACTTCATCGCCATGGAGTTCCTGGAGGGGGAGGGCCTGGACAGGCTCATTGAGGAAAGGCGGCTCAACATCAAGCAGGCCGCCGCCATTCTGGCCCGGGTGGCGGACGCCCTCAAGCACATCCACGCCCAGGGCATCGTCCACCGGGACATCAAGCCGGGCAACATCATGGTCCTCAAGGGGACTCTGCGGGAAGACGGCGTGGACCCCCGGGGGGTGCGCCTCATGGACTTCGGCATCGCCGCCGGCCGGGTCCTGACCCGCCTCACCATCACCGGGGCCAGGATCGGCACCCCCGTCTACATGAGCCCGGAGCAGGCCAAGGGGCAGAAGCTGGACCACCGCTCGGACATTTACTCCTTGGGCATCGTCCTCTACGAGGCCCTGACCGGCCAACCCCCCTTCACCGGGGGGTACGAGACCGTGATCCACCAGCAGATCTTCCAGATCCCCACGCCCCCCAAGCAGCTCAAGCCCGAGATCCCCCAGGCCCTTTCCGACCTGGTCCTCAGGATGCTGGAGAAGGACCCCGCTAAGCGTCCCAGCCTGGACGAGGTGGTCCGGGTCCTCGAGGGCCCCTGGGGGGAGGACCAGGGCCTGCCCCATGCCCACTACCTCCTCCTGGGGGTGGAGGCCAAGAAGGGCTCGGTGCGCCTTTTGGACCTGGAGGGCACCCCCGCCAGGCTCATCTCCGGCATCGGCTCCGCCCCGGGCCACTTCCCCGCCCCGCCCCTCTCGGTGGCCGCCGACGGGGAAGGGGGCATCTGGGTCTCGGTCTTTGAGCACGGGGCCAAACTTCTCCACCGCTTCTCCCCCGAGGGGAAGCTACTCCTTTCCACCGGCCCTTACGGCATGAAGCCGGGGGAGTTCCTCTTCCCCGTAAGCCTAGCGGTCATGGACGGCACCCTCTTCGTGCTGGACGGGGAGACGGCCACCATAAGCCTCCTGGACCTGTCCGGGCGGTACCAGGGGCGCTTCGGGGGGCAGGGGCCGGGCCGGGGCACCTTCCAAGACCCCAAGGTCCTGCTGGCGGCCTCCGGCTTCCTCTTCGTCCTGGACTACGGCAACCGCCAGGTGCAGAGGCTTTCCCCCGAGGGCCGCTACCTTTCCCGCTACGCCTTCCGGCGCTCTAGGGAGAGCGAGGAGCTGAGGCTTCTGGGCGGGGTGGGGGTGGAGGGGGAGAGGCTTTACCTCTATGACACCGAGGCCGCCAAGGTGCGGGTGGTGGACTTTTCCGGGGCCCTTCTGGGCTCCTTGGACCTCCCTCTTCTGGAGGGGGAGGAGCGGATGAGCCTGGTGGAGCTCCTTCCCCATGGAGGCCTTCTCTACGCCGCAAGGCGGGGGGGAAGCCGCATCCACCGCCTGGACCTGAAGACGGGGGAGGCCCTGCCGCCTTTGGAGGTCTACGCCCCGGTGCGGGTCCTAGGCCTCTGGAAGAATCCTTCGGTATGAGGATCCTTCTGGTGGAGGACGACCCTGGCGTGCGGGAGGCCTTGGAGCTGGGGCTTTCCCTGGAGGGGCACGAGGTCAGGGCCACGGAAAGCCCCAAGGAGGCCCTGGCCCACCTTCCCTGGGCGGAGGCCGTGGTCCTGGATGTCCTTCTGCCTGAGGGGGATGGGTTTTCCCTCCTCAAGGAGATCCGGGCCCGCTCCGAGGTGCCGGTCCTCATGCTGACGGCCCTGGGCGGGGTGGAGTGGCGGGTGAAGGGGCTCAAGGAGGGGGCCGACGACTACCTGGTGAAGCCCTACAGCCTCCAGGAGCTTCTGGCCCGCCTCGAGGCCCTCCTACGCCGCTCCCGGCGCAAGGAGGAGGTGCTGGCCTACAGGGACCTCCGCCTTTACCCGAGGCGTATGGAGGCCTTCCGGGGGGAGAGGCGGCTGGAGCTTTCCCCCAAGGCCTTCCTCCTCCTCAAGGCCTTCCTGGAGGCCCCGGAGGAGGTGATCTCCAAGGAGGCCCTGATGCTGAAGGTCTGGGGGGAGGAGGTGGAGCCCGCCACCCTGGAGGTCCACCTCTCCCTTTTGCGCAAGGCCCTGGGGGAGCCCAACCCCATCCAGACGGTGCGCGGCTATGGCTACCGCCTTTTCCTCCCTTAGGGCCAGGCTCTTCGCCCTCCTCGGCCTCGCCCTCCTCCTCCTTCTGGTCCCTTTGGCCCTGGTCTCGGTGAAGGAGGCGGAGAAGGCGGCGGCCGAGGACCTGGAAAGGGCCATCTTCTCCCGCCTCTTCCTCCTCAAGGAGGAGGGGCCCAAGGAAGAGGCCCTTCTTCTAGAGCTATTCCGCTTAAGCCAGACCTATGGGGGCGGGGTGGGCTTTGTGGTGCGGGGGGAGGAGGTCCGCTTCACCGAGCTCCAGGACTGGCCCCTGCCCGAGCCCCTCCTTCTCGCCCTCCGGGAGGGGCGGCCCTACCAGGGGGTGTGGCGGGGGGTCCTCTACGTGGCCCTGCCGGAGGAAGGGGGAGGCTTCGGCCTCGCCGTGCCCCTGGAGGGGGTTTCTGGGCTCGGGAGGCGGCTTCTTTACCGCTACGCCACCTTGGGCGGGGGGCTTTTCCTCCTGGTCTTCCTCCTCGCCTACTTGGCCCTCACCTGGGCCCTGCGGCCTCTTTCCCGGCTGGAGGCCCTCCTCCAAGCCCGCTCCCCCGAGGACCTGAGCCCTCTGCCCGAGCCCCCTTTGAGCGAGCTCAAGCCCGTGGTGGAGGCCTTAAACGCCCTCCTTTCTCGGGTTTCCCAGCTTCTTGAAGAACTTTCCGAGAAGGAGGCCCTGGCCCGGCGCTTCGCCCACCACGCCTCCCACGAGCTCCGCACCCCCCTCACCGCCCTCAAGGGCTACCTGGAGGTTCTGAGGCGCAGGCCCGAGCCCCGGGCCCTGGAGGGGGCCCTGAGGGAGGCGGCCCGTCTGGAAAGGCGGCTTTCTGGCCTCCTGCGCCTCTCCCAGCTGGAGGCCGGGGGCCTCCGCCCGAGGCCTTTGGACCTGAAGGCCTTTCTGGCGGAGATGGGGCTTGCGGTGGAAGGGGAAGGGGTGGTTCTGGCGGACCCAGAGCTTTTGGCCCTGGCGGTGGAGAACGTCCTGGAGAACGCCCGCCGCCACGGAAGGCCGCCCGTACGGGTCCTTTTGCAGCGGGAAGGGGAGGGGGTGTGGCTCTGGCTGGTGGACTCCGGGCCCGGCTTCCCGGAAGACCTTCTGGAAAGGGCCTTGGAGCCCTTTGTGCACGGAGGGGAGGGGACGGGCCTTGGCCTGACCCTGGTGGCCGCCGTGGCCCGCCTCCACGGGGGCAGGGCCCGGGTGGAGAACCGGGGCGGGGCGGCGGTGGGGCTCTTCCTGCCTTTGGCTTCGCTTAAGGTTTCCCCCGGTGCGCCCTTTAGGGAAGGGGGCTAGCCTGGAGGTCGGAGGTGATAGGGATGAAAAGGGCGCTTTTGGGTGCGGTGGTTCTGGTGGCGGGCCTCTCTTTGGCCCAGGGGGTGGACTACCGGCAGGAGGCCGTGGCGGCCATGGCCTTGGCCCGGCTCCAGACCGTGGCCCAGGGGGCCACCGGGGAGGAGAAGCTCCTGGCCTGGGCCAAGGAGGTGAAGGCCCGGGCGGAGAAGAGCTACCAGGCCAAGGAGGCCTTCAAGGCCCTCAGGCAAGCCCAGGCGGCCCTGGCGCTCTTCCAGGCGGCCCAGGGGGAGCCTCCCCGCCAGGGGTGGGCTCCCGGCCCTCGCCACGGCTTTCACGGAGCCCCGGGGCGGCCCGGGATGGGGATGCGGCAGGGACGGCCTTTTGGCGGTAAGGAGCTGAAGAACCCCACCCTCCGCGCCCAGGCCTTGGTGGACCGGGCGGAGAAGGAGCTTGACTACTACCGCGGCCAGGACCCCCTGGTGAGGACCCTTATCGCCGAGGCCAAGGGGCGGCTGGAGAAAGAGCCCTACCGGGCCTCCCTCCTGGCCCGGGCGGCTTTGGCCCTGATCTCGGCTGAGCGGGGCTTCTAGGGATGAAGCGGCTGGGACCCCTCCTCCTCTTCCTCCTCGGCGTGGCCCTGGGGGAGGGGTTCGGCCCGGAAGCGGTCCTCAAGGAGTGCCTCCTTCTCATCCGGGGTCTTCAGGTCCTGGGCCTGTACCAGGAAGAGGGGGCCACCCTGGTCCTCCTAGGCCAGGAGCGGCCCCTTCTCCTTGTGGCGGTGGAGCGGGGCAGGCCCATGCCCCACCTGGGCCCCTTGCGGGGTAAACCCATGGCCAGGCGCCCCTTGCCCCTCCTCAAGGAGCTTTCCCTGGCCCGCCAAGTGGTGGCCCTGCCCGGGGAGTACCGCTGCTTCGTCCTCCACCGGGGCCGGGTGGTGGGGGTTTTGCGGCTGGGCCAGGACCTGAGGCCCATCCCCCTGGACCTTCCCTCAGAAACCCTTCCCCAATAGCCCGGGGCGTAGAATGCCCCTTGTATGAAGGCGGGCCTTTATCCCGTCTTGGGGCCTCCCGCCTCGGGGAAGACGACCCTGGCCCTGGACTGGGCCCTTCGGGTTTTAGAGAGACGGGGCCGGGTCCTCTGGGTGGGGCTTCCCCACCAGCGGGCCTACGTCTACCGCCTCCTTGGGGCCAGGGGGGCTTTCCTGGGCCTGGAGTTCCTCTCCCTCCAGGCCCTTTACTACCGGGTCCTGGCCGAGGCGGGCTGGCTTAGGCCCCTCCTGCCGGGGGCGGGGCGGGTGGCCCTGGTGGGGGAGGCTCTGAGGGAGCTTATGGGGCCCGGCGTTGCCCCGGGGGAGGCCCGGCTCTTCGCCCGGGCCATAGCCGAGCTGAAGCGGTCTGGCCTCTCCCCCTTCGCCCTGCCCAAGGAGGGGGAGGCGGGGCGGCTTCGGCGGGTCTACCTGGCCTACGAGCGCCTCAAGCGGGGGAGCCTGGACTACGACGACTTCCGCCACAAGGCCATCAAAGCCCCCTTGCGCCTCCATCCTGAGCCAAGCCTGGTGGTGGTGGACGGCTTCCGGGAGGTGGGGCCTTTGGACCTCCGCTTCCTCCAGCGCCTGGCCAAAAGGGTTCCCGTCCTCCTCACCCTCGAGGTCCTTCCCGAGGGGCTCACCCCCTGGCGGGAGCTTGCCCCAAGGCCCCCGAGGCGGGAGGTCCTGGCCCTGGCCAACCCGGTGGAGGAGGCCCGCTACCTCCTGAAGGCCCTCAAGCGGGCCCTGGCCCCTAAGGCGCTGGGGGGCGAGGGGCTAGCGCCCGAGGAGGTGCTGGTGGTGGCCCCGGAGGACCGGATTCCCGGGCTTCTCCTCCTCAAGGAGGAGTACGGCCTGCCCCTGGAGGACGGCCGGGAGCGGAGCCTGGCCGAGACGGAGGAAGGGGAGAGGGTGCTGGCCCTCCTCTCCCCCTACCCCACGGGCCGGGACCTCCTGGCCTTGGGCTTTGCCCGGCTGGGGCGGAAAGCCTTGAGGCTGGGCCTGGCCGGGGAGGAGGCCCTGGGGCTTCTGGCCGATCGGGAGGGGCTTTTAGAGGAGTGGCGGGCCTTCTTGGCCCTCCGCGCCCCGGGCCAGGACCTTTTGGCCTGGGCGGAGGAGGCCCTGGAGCGCCTGGGGGTGGAGGCCAAGGAGCCCTTTCTGGCCCGGCTTCGCCTGGCCCTCCGGGTGGACCGGGCCGACCCCCTGGCCTGGTGGCGGAGCCTCATCCTGGACGAGACCCTGCCCCCCGAGGTGGGGAAGGGGATCCCGGTCCTTCCGCCCCTCAGGGCCACGGGGATCAGGGCCAGGCGGGCCTACGTGTTGGAGTGGGTGGCGGGGCGGTACACCCTGGGGGAGCGGGAGGACTACTTCCTCCTGGAGGAGTTGCGGGAAGAGGGCCCTCTCCGGGGGCTTAAGAGGCGGCTTCGGGGCCTGGACCCCCTCTTCCGGGAGGAGGTGGCGAGCCGGGGGGAGGAGGTCTTTCTCCTCTACCCCAGGGCGGGCCCCTCGGGGCCCTTAGAGCCCCTGGCCGAGGGCAGGCGGCCCGAGCCCTTACCCCCTTCTAGCCGCCTCGAGGCCCTCCCCCACACCCCCTTCCGGCCCATCCCCCCTTCCCGGGCCCGGGGGCTTCCCACCCTGGAGGCTTTGCGCCGCTTTCTGGAGGAGTGCCCCTTGAGGGCCTACCTGGAGCGCTTTCCCACCACAGACGGCGAGGCCAGGGGCTGGGCCCTCCTGGCCAAGGACCCCAAGGCCCTGGAGGCCGACCCCGCGGTCTCCCCCTGGCTCCAGGCCCACCGGGAGCACCTGGAGGGGATGGTCTTCTTCCTTAACTGGGACGGGCGCCGCTACCGCCTGCGCCTAGACGGAGTGCGGCGGCAGGGGAAGGAGGTCCACCTCTACCGCCTCCTCCCCGAGGACGAGGAGCCCGACCTGGGAAGGCGCTGGACGGAGTGGAAGGCCCTGGAGAACCTCCTTTCCCGGGACGACGTGGAGGCCGTCCACCTCTGGGCCTGGCCCTGGCTTTCCGAGCCCACCCCTTTGCGCAAGACCCCCTACCGCAAAGGGGAGGCTGTCCCCCGGGCTCGGGCCATCGGCCCCCGGCTGGAGGAGGCGTTGGCCGGCTGGGAAGCGGGGTCCTTCGCCCCTAGGCCCGGGAACGCCTGCTATACCTGCCGCTTTGAGGACATCTGCCGCAAGGAGGAAGGATGAGGGTCTACCTGGCCTCGGCAGGCACGGGCAAGACCCACGCCCTGGTGGAGGAGCTGAAGGGGCTTATCCAAAGCGGGGTGCCCCTGAGGCGCATCGCCGCCCTCACCTTCACCCGCAAGGCGGCGGAGGAGCTGAGGGGGCGGGCCAAAAGGGCGGTTTTGGCGCTTTCGGCGGAGGACCCGCGCCTCAAGGAGGCGGAGCGGGAGGTCCACGGGGCGCTTTTCACCACCATCCACGGCTTCATGGCCGAGGCCCTGCGCCACACGGCCCCCCTCATGGGCTTGGACCCGGACTTCGCCCTTCTGGACACCTTCCTGGCCGAGGCCCTCTTCCTGGAGGAGGCGCGAAGCCTGCTTTACCGGAAGGGGCTGGACGGGGGCCTGGCGGGGGCCCTTCTCCACCTCTACCGCAAGCGGACCCTGGCCGAGACCCTCCACCCCCTCCCCGGGGCCGAGGGGGTCTTCGCCCTCTACCTGGAGGCCTTGGAGGGCTACCGGAAAAGGCTTCCCGCTTTCCTAAGCCCCTCGGACCTCGAGGCCCTGGCCCTCCGCATCCTGGAGAACCGGGAGGCCCTGGAGCGGGTGGTGGAGCGCTTTCCCCACATCCTCCTGGACGAGTACCAGGACACCGGGCCCCTCCAGGGCCGCTTCTTCCAGGGGCTTAAGGAGGCCGGGGCCAGGCTGGTGGCCGTGGGGGACCCCAAGCAGTCCATCTACCTCTTCCGCAACGCCCGGGTGGAGGTCTTCCGGGAGGCCCTGAAGCAAGCCCAGGAGGTGCGCTACCTTTCCACCACCTACCGCCACGCCCAGGCGGTGGCCGAGTTCTTAAACCGCTTCACCGCCCTCTTCGGGGAGGAGGGAGTGGAGGTAGACCCCCACCGGCGGGAGGTGGGCCGGGTGGAGGTGCACTGGGTGGTGGGGGAAGGGGGGCTGGAGGAGAAGAGGCGGGCCGAGGCCCACCTGCTTCTGGACAGGCTTATGGCCCTCAGGGAGGAGGGCTACGCCTTTTCGCAAATGGCGGTCCTGGTGCGAAGCCGGAGTAGCCTCCCTCCCCTGGAGGCCGCCTTCCGCGCCCGGGGCGTGCCCTACGCCCTGGGGCGGGGGCGGAGCTTCTTCGCCCGGCCCGAGGTGCGGGACCTCTACCACGCCCTGAGGCTTTCCCTCCTGGAAGGCCCCCCGGGCCCCGAGGAGCGCCTCGCCCTCCTGGCCTTCTTGCGGGGGCCCTGGGTGGGGCTGGACCTTTCGGAGGTGGAGGAGGCCCTGAAGGCCCAAGACCCCATCCCCCTCCTCCCGGAGGCGGTGCGGGCCAAGCTCACGGCCCTCCGCGCCCTGGCCGGCCTTCCCCCTCTGGAGGCCCTGAAGCGCCTCTCCCGGGACGAGGCCTTTTTGAAGCGGCTTTCCCCCCGGGCCCGGGTCAACCTGGACGCCCTGCTTCTCCTCGCGGCCATGGAGCGCTTCCCCGACCTCGAGGCCCTCCTGGAGTGGCTCCGCCTTCGGGCCGAGGACCCGGAGGCGGCCGAGCTTCCCGAGGGGGAAGAGGGGGTCCAGGTCCTCACCGTCCACGGGGCCAAGGGGCTGGAGTGGCCGGTGGTGGCCCTCTTTGACCTCTCCCGCGGGGAGAACCCCAAGGAAGAGGACCTGCTGGTGGGGCTGGGTGGGGAGGTGGCCCTTAGGGGCACCCCCGCCTATAAGGAGGTGCGGAAGGCCCTCCGGAAGGCCCAGGCGGAGGAGGCCCGCCGCCTCCTCTACGTGGCCCTTTCCCGGGCCAGGGATGTCCTCATCGTCACGGGAAGCGCCTCGGGCCGGCCCGGGCCCTGGGTGGAGGCCCTGGAGCGGCTGGGCCTGGGGCCGGAGGGCCAGGACCCCCTGGTGCGCCGCCACCCCTTTAAGGCCCCCCCTCCCCTTGGCGACCGGCCCCAAACCCCGCCCCCGCCACCCCTTCCCGCCCCCTACGCCCACCTGGCCTTTCCGGAGAGGCCCCTCCCCTTCGTCTACTCCCCAAGCGCCTTTAAAAAGGCCCAAGAGCCCGTGCCCCTGGCCGAGGCCCTGGAGAAGGAGGCCCTGCCCGAGTTCCATAGGGCCCTGGGCACCCTGGTCCACTACGCCATCGCCCGCCACCTGGACCCCGAGGACGAGGGGGCCATGGCGGGCCTTCTCCTCCAGGAGGTGGCCTTCCCCTTCACCGAGGGGGAAAAGCGAAGGCTTCTGGAAGAGGTCCGGGACCTCCTCCGCCGCTACCGGGGGATGCTGGGCCCCTCCCTCCCGCCCCTCGAGGCCCGGGAGGAGGACCACGCCGAGCTTCCCCTGGTCCTGCCCCTGGGGGGCACCGTCTGGTACGGGGTCCTGGACCGCCTCTACCGGGTGGGGGGGCGGTGGTACCTGGAGGACTACAAGACGGACCGCGAGGTGCGGCCCGAGGCCTACCGCTTCCAACTCGCCATCTACCGCAGGGCCCTCCAACAGGCCTGGGGGGTGGAGGCCGAGGCCCGGCTGGTCTACCTGCGCCACGGCCTGGTCCACCCCCTGGCCCCGGAGGAGCTGGAAAGGGCCCTAAAAGAAAGCCTCCCCGGGATGGGCCCCGGGGAGGGAGGGGAAAAGGCCTAGCGCTTGGAGTACTGGGGCGCCCGGCGGGCCTTGTGCTTGCCGTACTTCTTCCGTTCCACCACGCGGGCGTCCCGGGTGAGGAAGCCCAGGGGCTTTAGCTTGGCCCGGTAGTCGGGGTTGTACTGCAAAAGGGCCCGGGCCACGCCCAGCTTGATGGCGTCAATCTGCCCGCTCTTGCCGCCCCCCCGCACGGTGATGTAGGCGTCAAAGCGGCCCAGGGCGTCCACCACCCTGAGGGGCTCCAGGGCCGCCACCGCCCGCACCACGCCCTGGAAGTAGTCCCCAAAGTCCAGGCCGTTCACGGTGATCTTGCCGCTTCCGGGCCTCAGGAAGACCCGGGCCACGGCTTCCTTGCGCCTTCCGGTGCCGTAGTACTGCTCCATCACTTGACCTCCAGCTTCACGGGCTTCTGCGCCTGGTGGGGGTGGGTGGGCCCGGCGTAGACCTTGAGGCGCTTGAAGAGCCTGCGGCCCAAGGGCCCCTTGGGGAGCATGCCCTTCACGGCGTGCTCCAGAACCCGCTCGGGGTGGGTGGCCAGCATCTTCTCAGCGGGGATCTCCTTGAGGCCCCCCTGGTAGCCGCTGTAGCGGGTGTAGATCTTCTGCTTGAGCTTCTTGCCGGTGAGGCGGATCTTGTCGGCGTTGACCACCACCACGAAGTCCCCCATGGCGATGTTGGGGGTCCAGTCGGGGCGGTGCTTGCCCCGGAGGAGCGTGGCGATCTGGGTGGCCAGCCGGCCCAGGGTCTTCCCCTCGGCGTCTATGAGAACCCAGCGGGGTTCAATCTCTTTAGGCACGTACGTCTTCACCAGGGCCCTCCTTGACGATTTGGGCAAAGCGCTCTCCGTCCTTGCCGGGGGATCGGGGGACCCCGCAAGAACGCCAAAGAAGACTTTACCATAGACCTGGCCCTTTCCGCCAGATGTGGTAGGCTTAGGTCCCGTGAGCGGGGTTTCCCAAAGCGCAAGGCCCAGGAAGTACGTGTTCGTCACCGGGGGCGTGGTGTCTAGCCTGGGGAAGGGGATCCTGACCTCCTCCCTGGGGGCCCTCCTCCGGGCCCGGGGCTACCGGGTCACGGCCATCAAGATAGACCCCTACGTGAACGTGGACGCCGGGACCATGCGCCCCTACGAGCACGGGGAGGTCTTCGTCACCGCCGATGGGGCCGAGACCGACCTGGACATCGGCCACTACGAGCGCTTTCTGGACATGGACCTCTCCCGGGGCAACAACCTCACCACCGGCCAGGTCTACCTCTCCGTGATCCAGAAGGAGCGCCGGGGGGAGTACCTCTCCCAGACGGTCCAGGTCATCCCCCACATCACCGACGAGATCAAGGACCGGATCCGCAAGGTGGCCGAGGATCAGCGGGCGGAGATCGCCGTGGTGGAGGTGGGGGGCACGGTGGGGGACATTGAGAGCCTCCCCTTCCTCGAGGCCATCCGCCAGTTCCGCTTTGACGAGGGGGAGGATAACACCTTTTACCTCCACCTTACCTTGGTGCCCTATCTGGAGACCAGCGAGGAGTTCAAGACCAAGCCCACCCAGCACTCCGTGGCCACCCTGAGGGGCGTGGGCATCCAGCCCGACGCCATCGTCCTCCGCTCCGCCAAGCCCGTCCCTGAGGAGGTGAGGAAGAAGGTGGCCCTCTTCACCAACGTCCGCCCCGGCCACGTCTTCAGTAGCCCCAACGTGGAGCACCTTTACGAGGTCCCGCTTCTTTTGGAGGAGCAGGGCCTTGGTCGGGTGGTGGAGCGGGCTTTGGGCCTCGAGCCCGTCTTCCCCAACCTGGCCTTCTGGCAGGAGGCGGTGCGCATCCTCAAGAACCCGGAGCGCACGGTGCGCATCGCCATCGCCGGGAAGTACGTGAAGATGCCGGACGCCTACCTCTCCCTCCTCGAGGCCCTCAAGCACGCCGGCATCAAGAACCGGGCCCGGGTGGAGGTCAAGTGGGTGGACGCCGAGAGCCTGGAGGCGGCGGACCTGGACGAGGCCTTCGCCGACGTGGCGGGCATTTTGGTGCCCGGGGGCTTCGGCGTGCGGGGGATTGAGGGCAAGGTGCGGGCCGCCCAGTACGCCCGGGAGAGGAAGATCCCCTACCTGGGCATCTGCCTGGGCCTGCAGATCGCCGTCATTGAGTTCGCCCGGAACGTGGCGGGCCTGAAGGGGGCCAACTCCACGGAGTTTGACCCCTACACCCCCCACCCCGTCATTGACCTCATGCCGGAGCAACTGGAGGTGGAGGGCCTGGGGGGGACCATGCGCCTGGGAGACTGGCCCATGCGCATCCGGCCCGGCACCCTGCTCCACCGCCTCTACGGCAGGGAAGAGGTCTTGGAGCGCCACCGCCACCGCTACGAGGTGAACCCCCTGTACGTGGACGGGCTGGAGAGGGCGGGCCTCGTCATCTCCGCCATCACCCCGGGGATGAAGGGCCGGGGGGCGGGGCTGGTGGAGGCCATTGAGCTCAAGGACCACCCCTTCTTCCTGGCCCTCCAGAGCCACCCCGAGTTCAAGAGCCGCCCCATGCGCCCCTCGCCGCCCTTCGCCGGCTTCGTGGAGGCCGCCATAAGGTTCGCCGAGGGAGCCTAATACCACCCCATGCTGGCTTGCGCCAGCATGGGGGCCCCAGAAAAGCCTTTAGCCCCAACTTGGGCACCCCATGTTGCGAAACCCAAGTGCGGGCACTTAGGAAAGGAAAAGGGCCGCCTGCCTTGCCACCCGCCCGGAAAAGCCCCGGTTCAGGGCGAAGCGGAGGGCCTCCTTCTTTTCCTCCTCGGTGAGGGGGCGGCCCAGGTGGTGGGCCACGGCCTTCAGGTAGAGCTCCCGGTCAAAGGGCGGGAAGGTGAGGACCAGGCCGAAGCGCTCGGAGAGGGCCAGGGTGTCCTGGAGCTCGTCCCACGAGGTGGGGTCGGCCCCGGGGAGGGGGTTTTCCCCCTGGTGGCGCACCAGGTGGCGGCGGTTGGAGGTGGCCAGGAGGAGGACGTTCTCCGGGGGCCCCTCGAGGCTCCCCTCCAAAAGCGCCTTCAGGTGGTGGAAGGCCTCGTCCTCGGGGTCCAGGGAGAGGTCGTCCAGGAAGAGGAAGAGGCGGTGTGGGAGCTGGCCCAGGGTTTCCAGAAGGCCCTCCAGCTGGCTCAGGGCCCTGGGTTCCACCTCCACCATCCGCACCCCCTCCAGGTGGAGGAGGCTTTTGGCGGCGGTGCTCTTGCCCGTGCCCCGGGCCCCGTAGAGGAGGGTGTGGAGGGCGGGCCGGCCCTCGAGGAAGCGGCGGGCGTTCGCCTTTAGGGCCTGAAGCTGGGCCTCGTAGCCCACGAGCTCGTCCTCCCGGGGAAGGCGGGGGCGGGGGATGGGGTGGAGGGCCCCGTCAAAGCGGAAGGCCCGGTAGAGGGCGAAGGGCCAGGGGCCGTGGGTCTTGAGGGCCGCCACCAGGGCCTCCGGGTCCCGGGTGAGGAGGGCCTTCAGGGCCTCCTCCTCGGCGGGGTGGGGGGGCCTTTCCCCCAGGCTTCCCAGGGGGTAGGCCTCCCTCAGGCGCCCAAGCTCCAGGTAGAGGGCCTCGAGGTCCTGCCGTATAAGGTCTAAAACCCCCGGGGTGGGCCTGAGGGCCCGCCAGGCCCAGGGGGCTTTGAGGAGGCCCTGGGCCAGGGCGTAGCCCCAGGGCTCTCCCTGGGGCAGGTCCAAGGAGAGGAGGTCTAGAGGGGCTTTGGGGAGGTCCACGCCCCCATGATAAAGGAGCCCCGGGGTCGCCCCCGGGGGGTTTGGTGGGCCGCACAGGACTCGAACCTGTAACCCACCGATTAAGAGTCGGTTGCTCTACCGGTTGAGCTAGCGGCCCAAACGCCAAAAGCCAGTGTAGCCCTCCTTTTGCCCCCTGTCAAGGGAAGAGGGGGCTTGCCTTGCAAAGGTCGGGATAATGGGTGTATATTCCCGCTCTGATGGGCAAGCGAGGCTTCCTTCGCAGGGAGGCAAGCCCCAAGGAGGTGCTGGAACACTGCCTGCGCCTGGCCCGGGAGGTGGCTCCACCCACCCCCAAGGGCCAGCGGGGCCGCCCCTGGCGCTACGACCACGGCCTTTACCTGGGCCTTCTTCTCTTCCGCGCCTTCTTCCACCTCACCTACCGCAAGACGGAGGCCCTGCTTCAGGACCTCATGGAGGCCCCCTTCCCCTCCCATCAGTCCTTGGCCCGCTACGCGGTGCAGCACCTGGACCTCAATCTCCTGGAGGCCCTCCTGGAGAGGCTTTCCCGAGAGCTGGAGGCCCACCTCTCCTCAAGGGATATCCCTGAGGAAGACCCTGCCCCCCCCTTTACCTGATGGACACCACGGGGTTGGCCTACCGGAGCAAGGACCAGTTTCTCCGCTTCCGTCGGGGAGCGGAGGTGCGGCGGGTCCGAGGGCACGCGCGGCTTCTGGCCCTGGTGCGGTGGGAGAGGGAAAGGAGGTTGCTCCTGCCCTGGGGTGGGGTGGTGGGGAGGGGTTACGCCCCGGACCCCCAGCTTGGGGGGAAGGCCTTGCGGCGGTTTGCCCCTCCTGGGGGATGGCTTTTGGCGGACGCGGGGTTTGACGGGAAAGAGGTGTGGGAGGCGCTGAGGGGGGAGGGTCTTCGGCCGGTGATCCGGCTTCGGGGCGGGGGCGAGGCCAGGATGGAGGCGCGGGTACGGGCGCGGGAGGGGTGGGACCCCGAGGTGTACCGGTTTCGCGGGGTGGTGGAGGGGGTGTTTGGGGGGATGAAGACACGGCTGGGCGGGGCCTACCTTTGGGAGCGGAAGCCTTGGACGGCCATGGTGCGGGCGTTTTTGGAGCTCATCGCCTACGGCCTTAGGGTCCTTCTCTCCCTTCTTCCGCCGCCCCCTGGGTACAAGGCGATTTACTAGGCAAGCCC
>Ga0326763_1000142_pt1 | contig 26762 bp, 23 predicted proteins | sample NORPS_P_FD_207671 | JGI IMG/M metagenome (GOLD analysis project Ga0326763, IMG submission 207671) | Hot spring water microbial communities from Norris Geyser Basin, Yellowstone National Park, WY, United States - NOR.PS_P | ecosystem: Environmental > Aquatic > Thermal springs > Unclassified...
GAGAGGCAACGCCCGTCAAAACTCTCATCCGAGCCGCAGAAATCGGTTATGAGGAAGGCTTGAAGTTCGTCTATGCGGGCAACTTGCCCGGCATGGTCGGACCTTACGAGAACACTTATTGCCCCAAGTGCCACGCCTTGCTCATTGAGCGTTACGGCTTTCAGGTGCGTCGCTATCGGTTGCAGAACGGCAAGTGCCCTGATTGCGGCGAGAGCATTGCTGGCGTTTGGTGGTGCGACGAAGGAGTCCCACCCTACTGGCGGCGGTGATGGAAGTGCGGGAGAAACTGCGACGCCATTGGCGGCGCTTCTTCCCCGTCTATGCATGGGGTCTAAGTGGGTTGGCTTTCGCCGCTATCTTGGTGGCAGCGGGTTTGTTGGGGTTGGCGGGCAAAAAATTGTGGGCGATCGGGCTTTTCCTCCTCTTGCTCAGCCTCTTTGAGTTTTTCCTCATCGCCGTCTTCCACTTTGGTGGGCGCTTCTTCTACTGGCTCTGGACGAAGGGTTTGCCTGACCCCGCAAAGCATCTGGGCAGCCGCAACGCCATGAAACGGAGTGCGGCTTTCGCGCTTTTGCTCCATCAGGGTGAGAAAGCCGTCCCGATTTTCGTCCAATTGCTTTCTGACCCGCCTTGGCGAGTGGAGGCGCCCTTTGATTGGGACGACAAAGTTGCTCGGATGATGGCAGCAAAGGGGTTGGGAACTTTGAAAGCCTCAGAAGGCGTGGACGCACTCGTCGCTGCGTTGGATGACGCCACTTTCCTTGTCCGTGAGGCGGTTATTTGGGCGCTGGGCGAAATCGGCGACCCCAAAGCCATCCCCGCCCTCCTGCCCCTTCTGGGTGAACCCTTGCCCGATAGCGACTGGGCGCGAAAAGCCCTCAAGAAACTCCATCAGGGGAAAATCGTGGACGCTTGGCACAAGGTGCTACGAGAGCGGGACGAAACGGCGTTGCAAACCCTTCGCCCTTGGCGGATGGAAATTGCCGAAGCGCTGCTGCGCGGGTTGGAACGACAAACTTTTTCCGAACCCATTGCCCTCAACGCCGTTTGGGCGCTGAAAACTTTGGGTGTCATTGATGCCCTCCCGCGCCTTCAGCACCTCGCTCACCGCCATCCCAGCGAGCAGGTGCGTCAGGCATGTGGGCAAGTGGCGAAGGAACTAAAGATGCTCACCCGCTTGCCCAAACCCGCCGCAACGCTCCCGCCCGACATTGCCACCTTGCCTCGCCCCGCCTCCCCGCAGGCGGTTGACTTTTCCCACTTGCCCGCTTTGCCGTCGGATGTCAAATGAACCTTCCGCTGACAGCGAACATCCCAAACGCCTCCTGAAAGGAGCGGCGTTGATGATTGTGCGTTGGCGATGGGTTTTAGCGGTTGCCATCTTGATTGGGCTGAGCATAACAGGATGGCTGGCTTGGCTTTTGTTCGCCCCGACAGGCACAATCGGCGTCACCACCTTGCGAGTCCATCGGGGCGATTCGTTTGCGCAGGTGGCGGATGAATTGCAGCGGTTGGGTTTGGTGCGCAGCCGATGGTGGTTGGAACGCTTGGCGGCGTGGCATGGCTTGCCCCGTCGGTTGCAAGCGGGCATCTATCGCATCCCGACGCCCGTTTCGCTTTGGCGGCTCGTCCATTGGCTTTCCGCAACGCGACCCGAACTCATCCGCCTGACCGTTTGGGAAGGGATGATGGCAAAGGAAATCGCTGAGCGAGTGGAGCGATTGGGCTTGGGCAGCGCTGAACGGTTCATGGACATCGTGCGTCATCCCGAAGGCAAAGTCTCGTTGCCTTTTGAGTGGCGTGGCGATTTGGAAGGCGTTTTGTTCCCCGCCACCTATTGGCTTCCCCCTTTGCGGGAGGGCGACGAAGTTTACATCGTCCAGCAGATGGTCAACGCCTTCGCCGAGCGCTTTTGGCGTCCCTACCGCGACGAAATTGAGCGCAACCCCTTTTCCCTGCGGGAATTGGTGACCATCGCCTCGTTGGTGCAGTGGGAGGTCAAGATGGACGAAGAGCGCCCCATCGTTGCGGGCGTTATCCTCAACCGCCTTCAGCGGGGGATGCGGTTGGAGATTGATGCGACGGTGCTTTACGCCTTGGGAAAACGCAAGCGGCGAGTGCTCTACCGAGACTTGCTCGTTGACTCGCCCTACAACACCTATCAGCATGCGGGTTTGCCGCCAGGTCCGATTTGCAGCCCTGGGCTATCGTCCCTTTTGGCGGCGTTGCGCCCGGCGAAAGTGCCCTACTTGTTCTATGTGGCGCGGGGTGATGGCTACCACACTTTCAGTCGCACCTACGAAGAACACTTGCAAGCCGTCGCTGCTTATCGGCGATGGCGGGAGCAAAACCGCAAAGAGAAGGGACGAAGGATGGGTGGCGAGTGACGAAAAGTGGTCGGGGCGGCCGGACTTGAACCGGCGACCTTGGGCTCCCGATGCCCACGCGCTAACCAAACTGCGCCACGCCCCGCCTTTTTCGGCGTCACAAATTTTAACCGACCTATCGTGGCGCGTAAATCGCCCCCACCTTCTTTCGGGCGATGGCACAGATTTGGGTTGGCGCAGGAAGGGGTGAAGGCAATTGCGTCGGGCAGGTTGGCGAATTGGGTGGCTGATGGCGCTTGTCGGCGTCATGGCGTTCGCTTGGGCGCAAGGGTGGCAAGTCACCGAAAGCCAGACGATTGCGCCAAGCGTTTTCTTTCAAGCCTTCCGCTCCGAAATGCCTCCCCTTTGGGTCGGCGTCGTTCGCCTCCCGCTCCCGTTGCCCAAAGAATTGTCATTGACGCCAGCGTTAGGCGGCGACAATGGCTTGGGTCGTCAACCCCTTTCGCAAATTGCTCAACGGGTTCAGGCACAAAAGGGCTATGTGGCGGCAGCCATCAACGCTGACTACTTCAGCATGACGGCGACTAACTACAGCGGTGACCCGCTGGGCATCCACATCCAAGATGGCGAGTTGGTCAGTTTGCCGACTTTCAACCGTTCGGCGCTCATCGGCTTGCGGGACGGAAGGGTTCTCATCGCCCGCTTTCAAGCGAACGCTTTGGTGCAATTGCCTGACGGCAGGACGATGCCGCTAAGTGGGCTGAACGAGCCGCCACCGAAAAACGGTTGGAGTTTGTTCACCCCCGCTTTCGGACCGACGACCCAAACGCCAGCAGGCACGGTGGAAATCGTCGCCCAAGCCAATTTGCCCTTGCGCCCCAACACGCCCTTGACCGCGACGGTGCGCGCTATCAGCACGGCGGGCAATGCCGTTATCCCCCGCGACGGCATCGTGTTGGTGGCGACGGGCGATGCCGCCGCTATCGCCCAAACGCTGACGCCCGATGCTAACTTGCAACTGCTGATCAACTTGACACCGCTGGACGCTTCCTTTGACCCCCGCGACATCCTTTGGGCAATTGGAGGCGGTCCGCGCTTGGTGCGCAACGGACAAGTTTCGGTGGAATACGCCGCCGAAAACTTTTCCGCTAAGTTCGCTGAGACAAAACACCCTCGCACCGCTGTCGGGCTGAAAAGCGATGCGTTGCTTTTCGTCGTCGTGGACGGGCGACAACCAGGTTACAGCGAAGGGATGACGCTGTTTGAGTTGGCGGAGTTTTTGCGCAATGCAGGCTGCACCGACGCCCTCAACTTGGACGGCGGTGGCTCCACAACCCTTTGGGTGCGGGGCGCCATCGTCAACCGACCGTCGGACGGGCGCGAGCGCCCTATCGCCAACGCCTTGCTTTTGCTCAACCTCTTTCCGCCCCAGCCTCTCGTGCAGTTGTGGGTGAAAGCGCCCGAAGGGCATTTCCTTGCTGGCACGCCGATCCCGTTGACATTGTTCGGTGAAGACGCTGCTTATCGCCTACTGCCGATGAAACCTGAAGCGGTCACGGCAACGGCGACACCGCTTGCTGAAATCCGTTGGGATGGCAACGCCTTGTTTTTGCCGACGCTAAACGGTGACCGACCGCAGCGATGGCAAGTCACTTTTACGCCAAAAGAAGGGGACGCTGCTTCTGCTACCGCCTCGTTTTGCGTCCATCCCAAACCCGATGAATTGCAAGTGACACCCAATGCGTTGCTCGTCGCACCTAATGGCTCGGCGCGACTGACGATTCGGGCGTTCGGGCGCGAACCGTCGGGGGAAAAAGTGCCGCTGCAATTTGATGCGAGGGCGGTGCGATGGACGGTGCAAGGAAACATCGGCAGCGTTCAAGACGGCGTTTTCTGGGCAGCATCTCAACCCAGTGAAGGCGTTTTGGAAGCGACCCTCAATGGCGTCAGCGTCCGCATCCCCGTGCGTGTGATTGCTGCCGCAACGAAATGGCAAACGCTTCACGAGTTGGACAACCTTTCAGGCATCCAAGTGCAAGTGATGCCGCCGACCGTTCGTGCCGAAGTCGCCGTCACGACCGCCAACAAACGCAGCGGGACAGGCGCGTTGCAAATTCGCTACGATTTCTCGCAAGGCAAACGCCTGCGGGCGGTTTATCTCGTGCTCAACAAACCGCTGCCATCGGGCGCACAGCGATTGGCGATTTGGGTTTACGGCGACGGCAACGGGTGCTGGCTGCAGGCGCGCTTGCGGGATGGCACGGGCAAACCCGTCTTCATGGACCTCGTGCCCGTCATTAACTGGCGCAATGAGTGGCGGGAAGTGAAAGTGCCTTTGCCGTCAGGGTTAGCCGAACCGATCGCCTTGGAAGCCATCTACTTGGCTGCCATTCGCGACGACCATCAGCCGCAAGGCGTCATCTTGTTGGACAGTTTGCGGGTCGGCTTTTGAGCGCCTGAACAAGGAGCGTGAAAGGCGATGCGGATAAAGTTTTGCGGCGCCGCAGGAGAAGTGACGGGTTCGTGCCATCTTGTCCAAACCGATGAGGCGACGGTGCTGATGGATTGCGGCGTTTTTCAAGGAGGCGAAGAGCGTCACCGACGCAATCGCGAACCCTTCCCCTTTGATGCCCGCGCATTGGTGGCGGTCTTGCTCAGCCATGCCCACCTTGACCACTGTGGTCGGTTACCCCTTCTGGTCAAGGCAGGTTTTGGCGGGAAAATTTTCGCCACCCCTGCCACCTGCGACTTGACAAAAATCGTCCTTTTGGACGCAGCGAAACTGCAGGAAGAAGACGCCGCTTGGAAAATCAAGCGGCTCAAAAAGCAAGGCGAAGATTGGTCGTGGGTATCACCGCTTTTTACGACCGCCGACGCTGAACGGGTCTTTGAGCACTTTGAACCCGCCCCTTACGGCGAATGGGTAACGCTGACATCTTCTTTACGCTTCCGCTTTCGGGAAGCGGGGCATTTGCTCGGCTCGGCGATGGTGGAGTTGCAAGTGCGCCAAAACGGCAGCGAGCAAACTTTGCTTTTCACGGGCGACCTCGGTCAGCCCGACATGCCCATCTTGCGCGACCCCGAAACGGTTGAGTGGGCTGATTGGTTGATGATGGAGAGCACTTACGGCAACCGCGACCACGCCCCGCTGTCGGAGTGCCTGACGCAACTTTGCGCCATCGTGGACGAGACGCGCCGAAAAGGAGGGCGAGTGCTCATCCCCAGTTTCGCCGTCGGAAGGACGCAGGAAGTTTTGTATGCCCTCAATGAGTTCGTGGAAAGTGGGCAACTGAAGCCGTTGCCCGTCTTCGTGGACAGTCCGATGGCGCGGGAAGTGTTGCGGGTCTATCAGCGCTATCGCGCCCTCTACGACGAAGCGACGCAGGCGAAATTGCAACGGGGCGATGAACCTTTTACTTTCCCTGGGCTGCAACTCGTCACGACGGTGGACGAAAGCAAGCAACTCAACACGCTTAGCGAACCTTGCGTCATCATCGCGGGCAGCGGGATGGCGACGGGCGGGCGCATCAAGCATCACCTCAAACACGGCATCGGCGACCCGCGCAACGCCGTCGTTTTCGTCGGCTTTCAGGCGCAAGGGACGCTGGGGCGACAATTGGTGGACGGCGTTTCGCCCGTCCGCATCTTCGGCGAATGGCACGAAGTCAAGGCTCGCATCCACTTGCTGGACGGCTTCAGCGCCCACGCCGACCGAACGGCGTTACTGCGATGGACGAGCCAGTTTCGCGAGCCACCCAAGCAAACTTTTTTGGTGCACGGCGAACCTGATGCGATGGCGTCCCTCGCCGACGCTTTGCGCCAACGAGGTTGGCAAGTGCATTTGCCGAAGCAGGGAGAAGAAGTCACTCCGCCAACAGCCTGACTGTGTGGCGGGACGGATGACATCACCGCTGAAGGCACGGAAGGGAGCAGCGATGCGGAAGGGTTCGTGGCGCTCTGCGCGGTTTGCGTTCCTGCTGCTCTTTGGCGGGGTGATGGTGGCGGCATATCTGCTGCCGTTGTCGCCCATTCGCTTGCCCTTGTGCTTGTTCAAAGTCGTGACGGGTTACCCGTGCGCAGGCTGTGGCTTGACCCGCTCCGTCATCGCTGCCGCTCACGGTCATTTCGGCGAGTCTTTCCGTTGGCATCCAATCGGTTTGCTGCTCGTTTGGGCGATGTGGGCGGTGGGGGCGTTGATGGTTTACGAATTGCTGACGGGCAAACCGTTGCCGTGGGAAGTGTGGTTGCGGCGTTATGGCGTCCTTGTCGGTTGGGCGCTCTTTGCGTCCTTCGTCCTGCTCTGGCTCCTTCGGCTCAGTTACTACCGCTTCGGTCAATGGCTGCCCATCCCGTTGAAAGTGCCGCTGTGATTGTCGGGGAACAATCGCTCCAGTTCGCCGACCAGTTGCGCCAAAGTCCCGTCCGTGATCGCCCTTCGCAATCGCTCCATCAATCGCAGGTAAAAGTGCAAGTTGTGCCAAGTCAAAAGGCGCGGTCCCGTCGCCTCGCCCGCTTTGAACAGGTGACGCAAATAGGCGCGGGAGTAACGGCGGCAGACAAAACAATCGCAAGCGGCGTCCAACGGAGTGTCGTCGTCGGCGTAGCGAGCGTTGCGCAAATTGAGCCGACCTTGATGGGTGAAGGCAGTGCCCGTCCGCCCCAAACGGGTCGGCAAGACGCAATCAAACATGTCCACGCCCAACGCAACGGCTTTGGCGATGTCCGCCGGCGTCCCGACGCCCATCAAGTAGCGGGGCTTGTCTTCAGGGAGCAACTCGGTGGACAAAGCGATGATGGCAAACATCGCCTCCTTCGGTTCGCCGACGCTCAACCCGCCGATGGCGTAACCCGCAAAATCCATCGCCACCAACCGCTCGGTGCTGATGCGCCGCAAGTCCTCAAAGACGCTGCCGTGCGTGATGGCGAACAACAATTGGTCATCGCGCTGGTGAGTTTTCTGGCATCGTTCCGCCCACCGCAAACTCCGCTCCATCGCTGCCTTCGCTTCCTCATAGCGGCACGGGTAAGCGACCACATCGTCAAAGACCATCGCAATGTCCGAACCCAACGCCTCTTGAATGCGGATGCTGTCTTCGGGACGCAAAAAGCGGTCGGTGCCGTCGTGGTGGGAGCGGAAGCGAACGCCGTCGTCAGTGACTTCCCGCAGGGTGGACAAACTGAAGACCTGAAAGCCGCCGCTGTCGGTCAGGATGGGACGATGCCAACTCATAAACCGATGCAAACCGCCCAAGCGGGCAATCAATTCCTCGCCGGGGCGCAAATGCAAGTGGTAAGCGTTCGCCAGCAACATCTCGGCGCCCAGCGCTTCCAAGTCCTCCGAGGTCATCATCTTGACCGTCCCTTGTGTGGCGATGGGCATGAAGACGGGTGTTTGGACGGTGCCGTGCGCCAACCGCAATTCGCCGACGCGGGCACGGGAATGTCGGTCACGGGCGAGCACGCAAAAGGATGCCGTCACCATTTTCGCCACTCCTTTCCGATCCGATTTCGCGGCTAATAGCCGCTCCAACAGCAGGTCGGATGTTGGAGTGGCTATCAGCCACGACGGAAGCCACAACGCACAAAACCTAATCCGCACGAATTGCCGAACACACTCGTCCGACGACGGCAATTTTAGCGGGATGGGCGAAGTCGGATGGAAAGTGGGTTACACTTATGGCGAACCCGAAAAAGCGACAGGGGGGAATGCTATGCGTTTGGGATGGCTCATCGCTGGCTTGCTCGGTGTCGCGCTGGCTGTGGCGCTAACTTCCGCCCAGCAGCGCCGCCCCGTCTCTTACAGCAAAGACATCCAACCGTTGTTGCTCAAGCGCTGCGTCGTCTGTCACGGCGAAAAGAAGGCGGAGCACGATTTGCGCCTTGACAGTTATGAAGCGGTGATGAAGGGAGACCGTGAAGGTCCTGTCGTCGTGCCGGGCAAAAGCAACGAGAGCCGCCTCTATTTGGTCGTGGCAGGCAAAAAGGAGCCGAAGATGCCGCCTGACCCGTTGCCGCCTTTGACGCCGATGGAATCGGAGTTGCTGCGCCGCTGGATTGACGAAGGGGCGAAAGCGGACACGACCACCCAACCCTCGCCAACGCCCAAGCCCACGCCAACGCCCTTGCCCACGCCATCGCCTAAACCGCAACGCTTGCGCGTTAACCTTGCGGTCTCCGAAATGCCTTTGACGGTGACGGTGGACTTCGGACCGACGCCTGCCCTCAGCGCCCTCGCCTTTTCGCCCGACGGCAAACGGTTGCTCGTCGGCGGTTACGGCGAAATCGTCGTTTGGGATTTGAGTGACGGTCAATTGGCAGCGCGCTGGGGCAACCTCAGTGGCGCGGTCACGACGATGGCGGTCAGCAAGGACGGCAGCCGCATCGCCGTCGCCAGCGGGGCGCCGCAACAATCGGCGACGGTGACGGTGCTGGACGCCAACGGTGCTGCTGTCACTCGCTTCACCGACCCGCAAGACCTCGTTTACAGCCTCGCTTTCAGCCCCGACAGCAAATGGCTGGCAGCGGCGAGCGCCGACAAAGCCGTTTATGTGTGGGACTTGACAACGGGCAAATTGGCGAAAACCCTCAAGGAGCAAGCCGATTGGATGTTGGGCGTCGCTTTCAACGCCGATGGCAAATGGTTGGCGGCGGGCGGCGCCGACCGCCTCGTTCGGATTTTTGATGTTGCCAATTGGCAACTCGTCCGAAAACTGGAGCATCCAGAGACAGTCTTTCGCCTCGCTTTTCAACCCAACGGTCATTTGCTGGCAGTGGCGATAGGGGGACCGAGCGAACGAGGCATTTGGATTTGGAACGCCGAGAACGGTCAGCGCGTCCGCACCCTCGGCGGGATGAAAGAGCCTGTCTTGGATGTGGCTTGGAGTGCCGACGGGAAACTTTTGGCAGCCGCCGTCGCCGACGGCACGGTGCGCCTTTACGACGCCAACGGCAACTTGCGGGCAACTTTTCAAGGGCACAGCGATTGGGTGAATGCCGTCGCCTTCCATCCCGACGGGATGCGGTTGGCGTCGGCGAGCAGCGATGGGACGGTGCGCTTGTGGCATGCGGATGGGCGTTCCCTTGCCGTCCTCGTTCAACTGACGGCAGGCAAAGACGATTGGCTCATCGTCACCCCACAAGGCTACTACAACACTTCCGCCAGTCAAGGGCAAGTGCGGATGGAAGGGCAAAAGCCGATGCCTGCCGACTGGCTGGCAACTTTGCGCAATCCCGACGCCGTTCGGCGCATTTTGGCGGGCGAGAAAGTGCCACCCGTCAAGCCCCCTCAATAACCCTTTCCCTTCGCTCCCTTGACAAGGAGGGCGTTCATCAAGAATGGCGCAGACGGTCGTCGTCAAAGTCGGCACTTCCACGCTGACAGGCGGGAAGGACACTTTGGACATCGCCTACATGGCGGATTTGGTGCGGCAAATCAGCACCTTGATGGACGAAGGCATCTGCCTCGTCCTCGTCACTTCGGGCGCCATTCGGTCGGGCATGGCGGCGTTGAACCTTCGCCCACCCTTGAACTTGGCGGAGAAGCAAGCCGCTGCCGCTGTCGGTCAATCGCTGCTGATGCACACTTACCGTGAACTCTTTGCCCGTCACGGTCGGCAAATCGGGCAAGTGTTGCTGACGCGCACCGATGTGGAAGACCGCGAGCGTTTCCTCAATGCCCGCCGCACTTTCCAACAACTGTTGCGTTGGGGCGTCGTGCCCATCGTCAACGAGAACGACACGGTGGCGACGGAGGAAATTCGCTTCGGCGATAATGACTTGCTGGCAGCGTTGACGGCGTTGGTCGTGGATGCCGATGTCGTCCTCTTGCTCAGCGATGTGGACGGGTTTTTCGTGCGGGAAGGGGGGCAGCGACGGTTACTGTCGGAAGTGCGCCAGTTAGACGAAACCCTCTGGCGCCATGCCGGTCGTGCTGGTCAAATGGGCACAGGCGGGATGGTCTCCAAGTTGAAGGCAGCAGAAGTGACGATGAACTGTGGCATCTTGTTGGTGCTGGCAAATGGGCGAACGCCTCAAGTCGTGCGTCGGGTGCTGCAAGGCGAACCCATTGGCACTCGCTTTTTGCCCCTTCGCTCGCTCCCTGCCCGCAAGCGATGGATTGCCTTTGCGCCTAAAGTGCGGGGACGCATCGTCGTCAACGAAGGCGCCAAAGAGCGGCTGATGGCAGGGAGCAGTTTGTTGCCTGCGGGCGTCTTGACAGCCGATGGCAATTTCGCCGTCGGTGACCTCGTGGCGGTCGTGGACGAGCGCGGTCAAACTTTCGCCAAAGGCTTGACCAATTACTCCGCCGAACAAATCCGCCGCATCGCTGGCTTGTCCTCCCATCAAATCCCGAAAGTGCTGGGCACAAACGGGAAGGCGGAAGTCATCCACCGTGACAACTTGGTCGTCCTGAGCGGTTGACCTTTTGCGTTCGGGGGGTCGGGACGATGACGGATGCGTTGGCAGCATTGGTGGCGTTGACGGCGATGGAAATCGTCTTGGGCATTGACAACCTCGTCTTCATCGCCATCGTCGCTTCCAAGTTGCCTGCCGCCCAACAGCCCCGCGCCCGTTTGCTGGGCTTGGCGGTAGCCTTACTATTGCGATTGGCTTTGCTCTTCACCCTGAAGTGGCTGATGGGCTTGACGAAACCCTTCGCCACCGTCGCGGGCGTGCCTTTGTCGGGCAAAAGCCTCATCTTGCTTTTGGGCGGCTTGTTTTTGATCGGCAAGAGCACCTACGAAATCCACAACAAGTTGGAAGGGGCACACGAAGAGCGGAAAGTGAAAGCGGTTGCCTCTTTCTGGTGGGTTGTCGCCCAGATTGCCCTCATTGACATGGTGTTTGCCCTTGATTCCGTCATCACGGCTGTCGGGATGGCACGGCAACTTTGGGTGATGGTGACAGCGATTGTCCTTGCGATGCTCGTCATGCTTGTCAGCGCCGCACCCGTCAGCCACTTCATCAACCGACACCCGACGCTGAAGATGTTGGCGCTCAGTTTCCTCTTGCTCATCGGGGTGATGTTGGTGGCGGAAGGGTTCGGCAAACACATTGAGCGGGGCTACATCTACTTTGCGATGGGCTTTTCGCTTTTCGTAGAGTTGCTCAACATGCGCTTGCGGGCGGTGGGCGAACCCGTGCGGTTGCGAGAGCCGCAATTGCCTGAAGCGCCTTGATGCCGTTAACGCCGCAAAATTTAGGCGGGTGAGGAAAAATGCGTCGGCTCTTGGGCGTCATCACGCGGGGCAGCCTCACAGAGGGCTTGGAGATGAAATTGGCGGACGATTGCTCCATTGAAGACATCAAGGCGGGCAAGTTTGTCGTCGTGGACGGCGACAAACTCCACTTCTTCTCCCTCATCACCGATGTGCGCTTGGATGCCACCAACCCTGCTGTCCTTCAAAACCCGCCCGATGTCACCGACGATTTGGTGCGGGAAGTCCTCAGCGGGACGGCAACTTATGCGACCGTCACCCTCAAGCCAATGTTGGTGCTGCCCCGCGACGAAAGCGAGGATGGCGCTCCCGAACGGCGTGAACCTCAACCCGTCAAAACCGTCCCGCCTCACTTTTCGCCCGTCTACGAAGCCTCCGAACGGGATGTCAGCCGCATCTTCGGAAGCGAAGAGATGGAGCCGAAAGGACGCTACTTTTGCATCGGCACGCCGTTGGACATGGACACACCCGTTTGCTTGGATTTGCACCGCTTCGTGGAGCGCAGCAACGGCATCTTTGGCAAGACAGGCACAGGAAAAACTTTCCTGACACGGTTGATTTTGAGCGGGCTGATGCGTTGGGCGGCGTTAGGCAACGGAAAAGTCGTGACGCTGATTTTTGACATGCACAACGAATATGGCTGGAAAGCCCTGAGGGAGACGGGAAGCGTGCGCGAGGAAGTGCGGGGGCTGAAACAACTTTTCGGTCCTTCCGTCGTCGTCTTCACCTTAGACCCGACTTCCTCCCAGCGTCGGGGCGTCCCTTACGATGATGTCGTCGTCATCCCGTTAGACCAAATCACCGTGGACGACATCGCTCCCTTGCAAGACGAGTTGCGCCTTCATCAAACAGCGATAGAGGCAGCCCATTTGGTTTACACCCGTTTTCGGTCGCAATGGCTGGAGAAGTTGCTGGAAGAGGGGGATAACGGACGGATTCGGGAACTGGCGGAGCAAATCGGCGCCAACCGAGAATCGTTGGCGGCGCTTTACCGCAAACTCAAGCGGCTCGCTTCCTTGCCCTTCGTCGTCCCTTCCGACCGAAAGCCGCCCCGCGACATTATCAAGACCATCTTGCGCTACTTGCAGCGGGGCGTCCATGTCGTCTTGGAATTCGGAAGTCAAGGCAGTTTGCTGGCATATCTTTTGGTCGCCAACATCTTCGCCCGCCGCATTCACGAGACTTATGTTCGGATGACGGAAGAGTTTTTGGCGACGGGTGACCGAGAGAAAGAACCCCGCCAGTTGGTCTTGGTCATTGAGGAAGCCCACAAGTTTTTGAACCCGCAGGCTGCCCGCCAGACTATCTTCGGGACGATTGCCCGTGAGATGCGCAAATACTATGTCAGCCTGCTCATCATAGACCAGCGCCCTTCAGGCATTGACGATGAAATCCTCTCGCAAATCGGCACTAAAATCGTCGCCCAACTCAACGACGAAAAAGACATCCAAGCCGTGTTGACGGGCGTTTCCAACCCGACGGGGTTGCGCAGCATCTTGGCAAGTTTAGACTCCAAGCAACAAGTCCTCGTCCTCGGTCACGCCGTCCCGATGCCCGTCGTCGTGAAGGTGCGGGATTACGACGAATGCTGCGCGATGTTGGCGAAGGACATCCCCGAAGCGTGGGATGCCTTTCAGGAGCGAGAATTTGAGCGAATGGTTCAAAAAGACAGCACCGATGAGCCTTTGAACGGCTCCGACGGTCAGCAAGAAGACTTTTGGGACTTGCGATATCGGGAGGTTTTCGGCGAGGATTGAGGGAAGGTAACGGCTGAGAGACGAAGGAGGGAAAAAGGATGCCAAAAGTCATCGCAGAAGTCAGCATCGTTCCCATCGGCACGGGCGAAACGGGTGTTAGCAAGTTTGTCGCCGCTGCCGTCAAGGCATTAGAGGCTATCGCTGAAACCCATCACCTGCGTTATCAAGTCGGTCCGATGGGCACGGCGTTGGAAGGTGAGTTGGATGCCATTTGGCAAGCGGTGCGGGCGATGCAGGAGGCAATGGTCACCGAAGGGGCTAAGCGGTTGCTCACGACCCTTCGCATAGACGACCGACGGGACAAGCCCGAAAGTTTGGAGCGCAAAGTGCAAGTCGTCGCCGAAAAAGGGGCAAAGGTGGAGCGGCGCTGATGTCGCCTCATTCACTCCCCGCCATCACTTCCACGACCTCGCCATCAGGTTCGGTCTCCTCAAAGACTTGGGCTTGGAAGGTGAAGACTTTGATGCCACCCTTGCGCCACGCATCTTTGGGCAGTCCCGCCTTCAGGCAAGTCTGCTCCAAAAAGGTGACGGCATCAAAACCGTGTTCAACGGCAACCTGTGGCAAGAGCAAGCCCCGTTGCCAATCGGCTTCCACTAGCAAGCCGTCACGACCGATGCGGATGTGGGCAGGATACTCGCGGGGGTCGCTGACTTGCAAAAGTTGAGGCTGTGTCAGGACACTGACCTCTACGGTCACATGCGGGAACTCCTCACGCGTCAACGGCGGAAAGCGAGGGTCACGAAACGCCGCATTTAACGCCGCCTCTATCGTCGCTTCCACCAACGGTTTGATGGGCAAAGGGATGCCGATGCAACCCCGCAGCATTTTCTCGCCGCCGAAGGGTTGGCGCAGCGTCACGAAGACACCGCGTGGCTCTCGCAATGGGTCAGGCACATCGGCAGGGGGCGAAAGCACCTGTCCCGTCTCCAAAGCGGTGGCGATGGCTTGTCGGGCTAACCGAACGAGGAAGCGTCCCTGCTCTAAGGTCAGCATCGGGCGCCACCTCCTTTCCGCCACCGTCATCGTAACGCAACCGACGGATAGACGACAGCGACTGGCAAATAGCGACTGGCGACTGGTAAGAACGGCAGCGAGTAGCGAGTGGCGAATAGCGAATGGTAGGGGCAGACCCTTGTGTCTGCCATAAGGCTATCAGCCACGACGGAAAACGGCAGCGACTGGTGAATAGCGACTGGCAACTGACGAAAACGGCAGCAAGTAACGAGATGACTGTTGGAGTGGCTATTAGCCACGACAGAAACGCAACAGCCGCAGAAAACGACAGCGACTGGCAAATAGCGAAACGACAGCCGTCCCTCTCCCTCTGTGACAATCTTTGCGGGTGGCAGATGAGCGGAAAGGAGGGTTTCGCCGATGGAGCGGAAAGTGCGGGTCGGATTGATCGGCGCGGGCTTCGCCGCCCGCTTCCACTTTGATGCCCTGAAAACCATCCCGTTCGCCGAAGTCGTCGCTGTCGCCTCCCGAACGAAAGAGAAGGCAGAAGCCTTCGCACGGGAGCGAGGCATCCCTGACGCTTATGACGATTACCGCTACTTGCTGGACCGCAAGGACATTGACTTGGTGGATGTCGTCACGCCCAACTATGCCCACAAGCAACCTGTCCTTGACGCCGCCGAGGCAGGCAAGCATGTCGTCGTGGAAAAACCCTTAACGGGTTACTTCGGCGAGGACATCGCCGACGAGTCGGTGCTGGTCGGAGAAAAAGTTAGCAAGCGGGAGATGTTCGCCAAAGCCGTCGCCAACGCCCAAGCGATGGTGGATGCTTGCCAGCGCAACAAGGTGAAACTGGGTTACGCCGAAAATTTCTGCTATGCCCCGACAGTGCAAAAAGCCCTGCGCCTTTTAGACGCTGCCGACGCCATCGTCCTTTACATGCGGGGCGAAGAAGCCCATAGCGGGTCGCATTCGCCCTACTCCATGCAGTGGCGGACTTCAGGTGGCGGGGCATTGCTGCGGTTGGGTTCACACCCGTTGGGGGCGATGCTGTTCGTTAAGCGGCGGGAAGGATTGCGACGATGGGGCAAACCCATCCGTCCCGTCGCCGTCACCGCCCAAGTCGCCAACTTGACGAAAGTGAAGGGCTTTTCCGAAAAACCCAAGCACTACCTCGTTGCGGCGTGGAAGGATGTGGAAAATTGGGGCAGCCTCATCGTGGAATTTGAAGATGGCTCCGTCGGCGTTTTGACCGCCCACGACACCTGCTTGGGCGGCATCTACAATGTCATGGAGTTTTTCGCCGACAACTGTCGCGTGATTTGCCACATCAACCCCAACAACCCCTGCGTCGCCTACGCCCCCGAACCCCACATCTTTGAGCGCGAATACATCGCCGAAAAATTGGAGACGAAGGCGGGCTGGAGTTTCCCATCCATCAACGAAGACTTCATGAACGGCTACCCGCAAGAGATGGAAGATTTCGTGCGCTGCGTCTTGGAGCCCGAACGGCAACCCCTATCCGATGGCGAGTTGGGTTTGGATGTCGTCAAAGTCACTTACGCCGCCTATTGGTCTGCCGAAGAAGGGCGACGCATCGCTTTGGACGCAACGCAGTGAGTGAGGCAGGGGGTGAAAGGCGTGGCGTTTCCGTTGCAGGATGGGCAAACGGTTGTTTTCATCGGCGACAGCATCACCGACTGCGGTCGGCGCGATGTCGCAGCGCCGTTGGGCAACGGCTATGTGCGGTTCATCGCCGAACTCATCGCCATCCGCTACCCCGCCTTGAAACTCAACCTCATCAACAAGGGCATCAGCGGCAACACCGTCGCCGATTTGCGGGAACGATGGCACGACGATGTGCTAACACTCCGTCCCGATTGGGTCTCCGTGCTCATCGGCATCAACGATGTCCATCGCACTCTGCGGAACGAACCAACTGCCGTCCAGCCTGACCGCTACGAGCAACTTTACCGCGAATGCCTATCGCTAACGAAGGAGCGCACGACGGCACAATTGGTGCTGATGGAGCCGTTTTACATCAGCACGGACACAGAGACGGATTCGTGGCGAACGAAAGTCTTGCGAGCGTTGGACGAGTATCGGGCAATCGTGCGGCGGTTGGCGAACGAGTTCGGGGCGATTTTCGTCCCATTGCACGACCTGTTTCAGGAGCAATTGCGTTACCGCTCCGCCGATTTGTTCTGCCCCGAACCCGTCCATCCCAACGCCTTCGGTCATTTGCTCATCGCCCACGCATGGCTGACAGCGATGGGTTGGTGAGTGCGTGGGACACTAATACATGCAGGCTGGGTTGTTCAGACTAGGAGAGCGTGGTGGGACATCTTCGCCCCACATGTCACGGTCGCGAAGATACTGCATGAAGTTAGCCCATTTGGCGTGCCCATCGGCGTAGATGACATTCATGCCATCAGTATGCCGCTTTGCCCCAGCGACATTATACCAACGCGTTTGGTCAGCGCACGAACCAAGACCAGAGTGAGTGTCAAAAGTGCCATCAGGGTCACAATCTTGGTCAAAGGGCCATTCCAACGGGTTGAAAAAGAGCAACGAACCGTTGGAGTCAGCAAAAGCCGCCACGCTGGATGGGCGGGGAATTTCGGGCAACGCCGCAGAGTTCACCAACGAGGTCCCAACACAAGCGATGCGAATTAACCCCCGCGAGACGCCATAGTTGGAACCGATTGCCATGTTGCAAAATGGTCCAGCGGTCACCGATGGACAAGGAAACACGAACGGTCCTGCGTAACTTGGGCACCTGAAAATTTGGGTGTTCTTGATGTAAGGCTGAAGCAAGCCGGGCCAGCGGCAAGAGTGCAACGGGCAATTGACAAGCACATTGGGGTCATCGTAACTTGGCCATCGCAAGCGGGTGTATGGGAAGCCGTAAGCGAAGGGGACCAACACTTCGTCATAGTCTTGGGAATACTGCGCTAAGGCTAAGCCCATTTGACGGGTGTGGGAAAGGCATTGAGTCTGGCGTGCTTTTTCCCTCACCCTTGAAAACACAGGGAACAGAATCGCCGCCAGAATGGCGATTATCGCTATCACCACGAGCAACTCAATTAGCGTGAAGCCGACACGATGACCCACCGCAGTTGCAACTCCACGAATGAAGGTTGACCGTCGCCCGACATCTTTTCGGTCATGCCAGCGGCGCTCCTCCCGTCGCATCATCTTTGACCCCCTCCTTGACCAGAATTGGGAATGATTGGTGCGCCTTCATTTTAGCGCGCTTTTTTTTTTTCGTCAAGGGATCAAAGCGGTTGCCATCGGCGAGGACAGGTTAAGGCAAGCCCTTGCGGCGGATGAGCCACCACTCAATGGTGAGTGCGGCGATGAGCAAAAGGTAGGGTAGGGGAGAGTGCGAGATTGGGTGCCGCTCAGTGATGACGATTTCTTTCGCTGCCATCACGGAAGCGATCTGAGCGCCCAATTGCTCATGCTTGATGACGGTGCCTTGCGTTTGTTTTGCCCAACGAGTCAATCGGGTCGGGTCGGGCGGCACCACCCATTCGGCGGGCGGTTGGCGGTAAGGTCGCCGTTCGGTTTCCGAGGCACTTTGGGACGGCAGTTTTGGCTCGGCGAGGAAGCGAACCAGTTTTCGCCAGAAAGTTTGGTGAGTGGTTGGTGACTCGCCTTTGCGGGCGGCGTCCATCGCCCAATGCCAAGTGCCGTCAATCCCCAAGATCGCCACCTTGCCCAACCCCACCGATCGCCACAGCAGGACGGGCTCCCTACCGCTTCTCAAAACAACATTCGTCGGCGCTTGGGCGCTCAATGCCCAAACGGCAGGGGCGGGTGGCGGCGTGCCCAGTTCCTTGCCCAACAAATCGTCGGGCACAGAAGACAACGGGGCGGGGGATGGCAACGGGGCAGCGCGCAAAGGTTCTGTCCAAAAAAGTCGCCAAATTTGTGACGCAACAGCGACAGGGTTGAGGGTGAGGAGCAAACCGCCCCCATTTTGGACGAAAGTTTGAATGGCTTGAACTTCGGCAGCGCTGAAATCGGCGGGCGTCGGTGCTAAGGCGACGAGGACATGGAAAGGTTGCAACCGAGTTAACGAGGCGGGCATCAGGGAAGGGTTACCTTGCTGGTAGCGCGTCCCGTCGGGCAAAGTGGTCATTGCTACCCACTCAAAATTCGGCTCCCGCTCAAGACTTTGCTTGGCAAATTTGAACTCAAAAGTCGGTTGGCTGGCGAAAAGCAGGACGCGCAGTTTCGTCGGCGATTGACCGACGGTGACCGCGACGGCGTTATCGTCCGCCCATCGCTCGCCCGAAAGCGTCCCGACTTCTATGCGGTAGCGATGCCACCCAGAGGCATTGGGGCGCAAGCGAATCGTTTGGGTGACAACCGTGCGCGGCGTCACGCGCAAGCGAGTTTGCGAAATCAAGCGTCGCCCAAGCCAAACGCGCAACGGCACATCCGTCGCTCCCGAAAGGTTTTGCCCCTTTAAGGTCACGGTGACTGTCGCTTCTTCGCCAGCAAACAAAGTGACTTGCGTGGGGGAGGCGCTGACACTCAAATTCGGTGGCAAGTTGGCGGGGAGCGGGACGGCAATCACTTTCGTGCCGTTGCGACGCAAGGCAGTGAGCACGCGCTCATCAGGAATGGGTTCAGTGTCTTGACCATCAGCGATGAGGATGAGCCAATCGGGGCGCACCGTTTCTGCCAACCGAAGCACAGCATCCGATAAACGAGATTGTGTCGCTGTGGGGTGAGGCAAAGGTTGCGATAAAGTGATGTTGCGAAGGTCGCTACCGAACAACCAGACGCTAACCGCTTCGGGATGGGCGCGCCATGTCGGCAGCAACGCTTGAACGGCTTGCTGCCATGCCTTTCGGTTGACACTTTCCGAAGCGTCCAAGAGAATGGCGATGCGGGGCAAGGTGCGGACGGAGCGAATGACAGGGAAAGAAAGGGGCGAGGCGAGGAGGGCAATGGCAGCGAGGGCGAGTAATCGGAAGGTTGACAGCACCAACGCTTCGGCAGTGCCGCAGTGACGGCGCAAAGCGGGAAAGCGCCAAAAGGTTGTGACCGTCACGAAGATGAGGAGCAACCAGAACCACATCGGTTCGCATCCGTCCTCGTTCACGAAGTTAGGCAGTTCACGGGGCGAACCCGCCCTGCCACAAACCTGCCCGTTCGTCCCAGCCGAACATCAAGTTGAGGCATTGAATGGCGTTGCCCGCTGCGCCCTTGACAAGGTTGTCAAGGACGGACAGGACGATGACCCGTTGGGTTCGTTCGTCCACGAAAAGGGCAAGGTCGCAAAAGTTGGAGCCGACGACAGATTTGACGCGGGGCAATTCGCCCGCTTCCAGCAACCGCACGAAGGGTTCGTCGGCGTAATCGTGGTCGTAAAGGGCACGAAGGTCGCTCAGGCTCATCGGTTCGGTCAAAGTGGCGTAGGCGGTCGTGAAGATGCCCCGCACCATCGGAACGAGGTGGGGCGTGAAAGTGACCCGAACGGGTTCGCCAGCGAGGGCGGAAAGTTCCTGCTCCATTTCAGGGATATGCCGATGCCCCGCCACACCGTAGGCGCGAAAGTCGTTGTCCAGTTCGGTGAACAGGTAACCGACTTCCAAGCGGGATCGCCCCGCGCCTGACACGCCCGATTTGCTGTCAATGATGAGGCTGTCAAGGCGGATGAGTTTGCGTCGCACCAAAGGCGCCAGCGCCAACAATGCGGAGACAGGATAACAGCCGGGATTGGCGACGAGTTGGGCTTCCCGAATTTGGGGGCGGCGCAATTCGGGCAACCCGTAAACGGCGCGAGGAAGCCAATCGGCAGCGGCGTGGGTTTTGCGATACCAGCGTTCGTAGGTTAATGCCTCGCGGAAGCGAAAGTCCGCCGACAGGTCAACAACTTTGATGCCTCGCTTCAGCAGATGGGGCGCCAGTTCCATCGCTACGCCGTTGGGGACGGCAAGGAAGGCAGCGTCAATGCCATCCAACAACTTCTCATCGTAAGGCACACATTCCAATTGGGTCAACTTGCGCAAATGGGGGTGGGCTTTGTGAAGGGGCAAAGGTTCTTCAGACGACAACCGCAACAAAGCGGCGGGTTCGGCGTGCGGGTGTTGAAGCAACAACCGCACCAGTTCGCCACCCGTGTAACCTGTCGCCCCGACGATTGCCACGCGACATCGGCGAGTTCGTCCTTTCCCTTGCGGTTCACTTGCCATCCCTTTTGCCCCCTTGCGGTCAGGATTTCAGCAGGTGCTCCTTGATGCGCTCCCACCAGGAAGGTTCAGCCCCTTTGGGTTGCACGCCCATTGTCTTTGCCAGTTGCCGTAACAATTTGCGCTGCTCTTCCGTTAACTCGGTCGGGACGCTGACTTGCACACGCACAAACAAATCGCCCCGTCGCCCGCTTTTCATGCTGACGAACCCTTTGCGGGGGATTTTCAGAACGGTGCCAGGTTGCGTGCCAGGTGGGATGGTCAATTCCGCATCACCGTCTATGGTCGGCACTTTCACGACATCGCCCAATGCCAGTTGAGGGAAAGTCAAGGTCAAGTCCATGTGCAAGTGGTTGCCATCGCGGCGAAAGACGGGGTGAGGCGCAATTTGGACGGTGACATAAAGGTCGCCGGGCGAACCGCCCGCTTTGCCCGCATTGCCTTGCCCCGACAACCGAAAGACCATGCCATCGTCCACGCCGGGCGGAACTTGGATTTTGACCCTGCGGCGGATTGGGATGCGCCCGACGCCGTGACATTCAGGGCAAAGTTCGGAGGGGATTTCGCCCGTGCCTTGACAAGTGGGGCAAGTGGTCACGGAACGGAAGAAGACGCCCTGCATTTGCCGAGAGTAAGCGATGCGCCCCGTGCCCCGACATTCAGGGCAACGGCGATAACCGCCTATCGTGCCCATGCCCGAACATTCGGGACAACTCTCCCAAACTTCCACTTCCAACTCTTTCTCGCCACCTTTGAAGGCTTCTTCCAGTGTGAGGGTAAGCACGGCTTCCACATCTTCGCCCCGCTCTGAACGGGTGGTGCGCCGATAAGTTCGGGGCGGTTCGCGGAAGCCGAAAAACTCGTCCACCATCCGAAACAGGTCGGAGAAGGGGTCGTAGCCCGTCGGGGCGGTTGGCACAGTGCCGACGGTTCCGAAAAGGTCATATTGGCGGCGCTTTTCGGGGTCGGACAAAACTTCGTAGGCTTCCTGAATTTCCTTGAACCGCTCTTCCGCTTCCTTGCGATTTTCGGGGCGCAGGTCGGGGTGCCACTCCTTGACCAAGCGCCGATAGGCTTGCTTGATCTCTTCCTGCGTCGCGTCCCGCGAAACGCCCAAGATGGCGTAATAGTCCTTGCGCCCCGTCGGCATATTTGGTCACTCCGTCACCTGATGAAGTTTTGCAACAAGATGCCTGCCAGCAAAAGAATGACGGGAACGGTGAAGGCGAGGAAAAGCCGCTCAAACCGTCGCAACTCGCCCCGCAGCCCTTCTATCTGTTGCAGCATCTCCCTGCGCAACCCGTCTATCTGCTGCTGAAACTCTCGCCGCAGCCCTTCCACCTGCTGTTGGAACTCCCGCCGCAAGGCTTCATCCCGTTCCGCTGCCTGCGCAAATCCCTGCTCCATCTCCTTGCGCAGCCCGTCTATCCGCTGTTGGAACTCCCGCCGCAAGGCTTCATCCCGTTCCGCTGCCTGCGCAAATCCCTGCTCCATCTCCTTGCGCAGCCCGTCTATCCGCTGTTGGAACTCCCGCCGCAAGGCTTCATCCCGTTCCGCTGCCTGCGCAAATCCCTGCTCCATCTCCCGCCGCAAGGCTTCGTCCCGTTCCGCCGCCTGTGCAAATCCTTGCTCCATCTCCTTGCGCAGCCCGCCTATCTGCTGCTGGAACTCCCGCCTTAAGGCTTCGTCTCGCTCCGCTGCCTGCGCAAAGCCTTGCTCCATCTCCTGACGCAGAAACTCGTAGCGGTCTTCTATGCGCCCGAAACGTTCGTCCAGATAGCGGAAGAAGTAAGGTTGCGTCTCTGGTGATGGCGGGACGAGTTGCCAGAGCACTTGGAAAAATTGGACGACTTCTTCTCGGCTCTTGCCCAGTTGCTGTGCCAGTTCGGAAAAGATGTCGCGGGTCATTGCCCTTCTCCTCCATCTTCGTTGTCTGTGGACGGCTCAGGTGCTTGCAGGGGCAGGGCGGGCTTGACAGCGACGCGCACTTTGGCGGGACGAATCACCCGCTCGCCCATCCGATAGCCCCGCTCCAACTCGCCGACGATGACGCCTTCTTCTAAGTCTTCTCGCTCCACTCGCTCAAAGGCTTCGTGGAAATGGGGATCAAAACGCACTCCCTCGGCAGGGATGGGTTCTACATCCAAACGGCGCAAGGCTTCCTGAAAGAGCCGAACAATCAACTCCAAGCCTTGCCGATAAGCCGTCAAATCGGCGCCCTCTTTCAGCGTCGCCAGCGCCCGTTCCAAGTTGTCCAAGACGGGCAGCAGCGCCAAGATGGCTTCCTTTTTGCCCTCGTTGTAAGCCTCCACCCGCTCTTGCATCACCCGCTTGCGATAGTTTTGGTAGTCGGCGAGGGTGCGCAGCCATCGCTCGCGGTAATCCTGCGCTTCCGCTTCCACTTGGGCGAGGCGCTCTTGCAGTTCGGCAATTTGCGCCTGCCATGCTTCTTCGGCAATCGGTTCAGTTTGTTGGGCGATTTCTGCGACGGTTTCGGGTGAAGGCTGCGTCGTCTCTTGTGGCGTGACCGTTTCTTCGGGCACGGTCAAGCGCTCATCCATTGCCCATCACCTCCGAAGCGGTGTCAGCCGATGTGGACGCAGTTGGGCGTGATCGGCGGTTAAAAGTTTGTCACGCGAAGGGTTCGCCGATGCGGGAGAATGAAAGCACTCCGTGACATTTTTACGGGCAAACTTTAGGGCGCAACATTCCCCGTCACAGGAAGGGGAGAAGGCAATGAAAGCGGTCCGTCGTCGGGGCGCGATGGAAGGGTTGCCCTTGCGGGTTTCACCTGCTTGGGTGATCGGAGGGGTTCTTTGCCTTGCTTTGCTTGCCGTCGCTTGGTGGCGCTATGGAAATGCGGGGGCGAAAATTCGGGCGACGGTGCAAGGCGCCGCTAAAGGGATTGAGCGAAAGGATTTTTGGGCGGTGATGCGCTGCGTCTCGCCCAACTACCGTGACGGCAGCGGACTGACTTTCCGCGACATCCAGCAAATGGTGCTCTCTTGGTGTCGCAACAAGGACGCCCATGTGTGGCTGACGGTGCAACCGCAGCGAGTGCACCTGCAAAATTTCTGGCAAGCGACGGCGACCGTGCAAGTGCAGGGCATCATCAGCGCCGAAGGTTTTTCCCTGCCGCTGGGTCCGATGACGGTGACTTTGCAATTAGAACGCACTTGGCTCGGTCAATGGCGGGTCACTCGCGCCGACGGTTGGCAAAATGACCCCAGTTTGCAAAAGTTGCAAGGCGAATATTTGGGCACGGAGTGACCGTCAAAGTTCGGGCACTGAAACGGGCTTGCCTGTCGCCAACGATTCGTTAACCGCCAAAGTGACGGCTGCCGTTTTCGCCCCGTCTTCGTAAGGGCAGCGCACTAAAGAAGCGTCACCTGTTCGGATGGCGTTGATGAAGGCAGCGTCTTCAAGGGCGAAGATGTTTTGCTCGCCGGGGATTTCCACGATGTCTTCACCCCGCCGATAGAGACGCAGGGAATGCTCCCAACCCCGAAACTCCGCCGTCGTCTCCGTCGCAAAAACTTGCAAAGTGATGCCACCGCCTCCGCCGTTTGCCGAACAACATGCCCACAAGTTGGCGACAGCGCCGTTGGCTAATCGCATCGTCACGGCGACAGCGTCTTCAATCGTGTAGCCTTCGGGCGCAAGGCGATTTAACCCTTTAGCGGCGTAGGCGTGGACTTCCACGACTTCACCCGCCAAGTAGCGCACCAAGTCAACGGTGTGGGTGACCTGCTCATGGAACTGACCGCCACTTTTGTCTTTCTGAATCCACCAACGCCAGATGCCTTCACCGGGGCGCGCCTGTGGCGTCCGACCGACCCAACCGCCTAACAGCAAAATGGGCGGATCAATTCGCAGCAACTCTCGCATTCGGTTGATGCCCCGCCGATAGCGGTTCATGTAGCCGACGGAAGTCAGCAAGTTTTTCGCCCGCACCACTGCCGCAATTTCACGAATCAGCCCCCAATCTAACCCGACGGGCTTTTCCACGAAGAACGGGATGCCCCGCTCAACGGCGAGGAGTTCGGCGCCGTGGGCGAAGGGCGGAAGGCAAAAGAAGAGGGCGTCCAACTCCACGCTGTCTAACATCGCTTGCGCATCAGAGAAGGCGCGCCCGCCAAAGCGTTGGGCGGCATCCTGCGCCTTTTCAGCGACGACATCGCAAAATGCCACCAACTGAACGCCGTCCATTTGCGACAAAGCGTTGAAGTGCTGTTGGGCGATGCCCCCGCAACCGACGAATCCGACCCGAACCGATGAACTCGTCATCGCCAATTCCCCCTTGCCGTCAATTTGCACCTTTCCCCGTCGTGCCTGACAGGCGTTCCAACGACTAAGGGCGCGCTTTGAACGGTGACCGCAAAATTTTACGGGCGACGAACTTCGGACGAAAGGGAGGTGTCGTGTGATGGTCAATGGCATGACGCGGCGCACTTTCGTCAAGTTGGGGGCGGCAGCGTTGGCGTTTCGCTCGGTGTCCAATTTGTCGGCGCAACCCAAGCCGTTGCGGGTTGCCTTCGTTGGCGTGGGCGGGCGAGGCACCGTGTTGCTGCGGGAAACGCTGCAATTGCCCGCCGTTCAAGTTGTCGCCATCTGCGATGTAGAACCCAGCCATTTGGAGCGAGCCTGCCAACTCGTGGAGCAGGCACAAGGCAAACGCCCCGACGCTTACGGCAAGCACCCTTACCATTACCGCGAACTTTTGCAGCGCCCCGACATTGATGCCGTCGTCTTTGCGACGCCGTGCTATTGGCACGGAATGATGTATCTGGATGCGATGGCGGCGGGCAAGCACTTTTACGGCGAGAAGCCGTTGGCGATCACGGTGCGGGAGTTGAAACTGCTGCAAGAGGCGCGGAAGCGCTACCCCAATGTCGTCGTGCAAATCGGCTTTCAGTGGGGGGCGCATCAAGGGCGGGCGGACATCGTGCGGAAAATTCGGGACGGGCTGATTGGCGAGTTGGTTGAAGGGCGGTTCTGGCGGCACAACGGTTGGGCGAGCCTTTCGGGTTGGCGGGGCTGGCTCAAAAAGCGGGCGCTGTCGGGTGACTGGATGGTGGAGCAAGCCGTCCACGAGTTCAACTTGCTCTGGTGGGTGACGCAAACCCATCCCGTCGCCGCTTACGCCGTCGGGCGCCGCAACATCGTGGAGCCTGAAAATCCCGAACGCGATGTCACCGACTTTTACACGGCAGTCCTTGAGTATCCCAACGGCTTGACCGTCCACTACACCCACAGTTGGATCAACCCGCAAGGCTACACGGGCATCGCCACGCATCTCATCGGGACGAAGGGAGCGGCGGACATCCTCGGTTGCACCATCCAAGTGCGCGGGCAAAATGAACCACTTCGGGGCGAGGGGCAACCGGGCGACACGCGGGAACTGCTGCAGAACTTCCTTGACGCTGTGCGGGAAGGCGACCCCAAGCGCGTCTATTGCGGGATGGACAACGGCGTCGCCGCTTCGTTGGTGGGCTTGCTCATCCGCAAGGCGATGGACGAGAAGCGTCGGGTGACGATGGACGAATTGCTCCGCGACGACAAAGAGATGCCGCCCCTGCCACCCGCCAGTTAAAGTGACGACCGACGAACGCTAAGTCAGCGTTGAAGGCGTCGCCAAAAAAGTGATGGCGATGCGTCGCCTGAATTCGTGTCCACAGGAGGCGTGCGAATGATGTCGCCGTTGAGGTTGGCGGATATTGCGGACTGGACAAAGGGACGACTGCACAACGCGCAAGGTGATGAGACGGTCACGGGTGTTTGCACTGATAGCCGAAAAGTGCGACGGGGCGATTTGTTCGTGGCGTTGAAAGGTGAGCGGTTTGACGGGCATGATTTCGTCGCCGAGGCGGCAGCGAAGGGTGCGGTGGCGGCGATGGTGCAACGCCCCATCGCATCCGCCATCCCACAAGTTTTGGTCGCCGACACCTTGCGGGCTTTGGGCGACTTTGCCGCCGCCTATTTGCGCCATTTGCGAGAGAAAAATCCCGACCTTTGCGTCGTCGCTATCACGGGCAGCAGTGGGAAGACGACGACGAAAGCGATGGTCGCTGCCGTTGTCCAAGCCGTGATGCCATCCGTCGCGTCGCCTGAAAGTTTCAACAACGAAATTGGCATTCCGCTGACGGTGCTGCAAGCGGAACCGAGCCATCGGGCGTTGGTGTTGGAATACGCCATGCGCAAGAAAGGCGACATCGCTTACCTTTGCCGCATCGCTCCGCCAGACATCGCCGTCATCACCAACATCGGCACAGCCCACATCGGCTTGCTGGGCTC
>Ga0326763_1000144_pt1 | contig 26620 bp, 23 predicted proteins | sample NORPS_P_FD_207671 | JGI IMG/M metagenome (GOLD analysis project Ga0326763, IMG submission 207671) | Hot spring water microbial communities from Norris Geyser Basin, Yellowstone National Park, WY, United States - NOR.PS_P | ecosystem: Environmental > Aquatic > Thermal springs > Unclassified...
CCGCCACTTCTGCCCGCTGAGCGACGGTGAAGGTGAATTCGCCTTTTTGCTCGTCGTAGTCTATTCGCACATGGTCGCTCTCTTTGACTTGACCTGCGATAACCATCTTCGCCAACGGGTTGGCGATGTGCCGCTCCATAGTTCGGCGCAGCGGTCGGGCACCGAAGGTTGGGTCGTAACCCAACTCCGCCAATTTTGCCCTTGCCGTTTCGCTCAACTCCAGCGTGATGCGCTTATCGGAGAGCCGCTGCTTCAGTCGCTCAAATTGCAAGTCCACAATCTGCTGGATGTGCTCTTTCGTCAGGCGATTGAAGACGATAATCTCGTCAATGCGGTTCAAAAATTCGGGGCGGAAGGCGCGCCTCAGTGCGTCCCAAACCTTCTCGCGGATGCGTTCAGGCGTATCATACTCGGTGATGAACTCCGTGCCGATGTTGCTGGTCATGATGATGAGGGTGTTGCGGAAGTCAACAGTGCGCCCTTTGCCATCTGTCAAGCGCCCGTCATCCAGCACTTGCAGCAGGACATTGAAGACTTCAGGATGCGCCTTCTCAATCTCGTCAAACAGGACGACGCTGTAAGGGCGGCGGCGAACCGCTTCGGTCAATTGCCCGCCTTCTTCGTAGCCGACATAGCCGGGCGGCGCACCGATCAAGCGGGCGACGCTGTGGCGCTCCTGATACTCGCTCATGTCAATGCGAATCATCGCCCGCTCATCGTCAAACAGGAACTCAGCCAACGCTTTCGCCAATTCGGTCTTACCCACGCCCGTTGGACCGACGAAGATGAAACTGGCGATAGGGCGATTGGGGTCTTGCAAACCGGCACGGGCTCTTCGGACAGCGTTGGCGACGATTTCGATGGCGTGGTCCTGCCCGACAACGCGGCGCTTGAGCCGCTCTTCCATGTGCAGCAACTTCTCCGCCTCGCTCTCCATCAAGCGATGGACTGGGATGCCCGTCCATTTGCTGACGACTTCAGCGATGTCTTCCTCGTCAACTTCTTCCTTCAGCAAGCGACCGTTCTTTTGGACTTCGGCAAGTCGCTGCTCTTCTTGCTGAAGTTGCTTTTGCAGTTCAGGCAAGCGACCGTAACGCAATTCGGCGGCTCGGTTCAGGTCATACTCGCGCTCTGCCTTTTCAATCTCAAAGCGGGTTTGCTCAATTTGCTCTTTGAGTTGTCGGATGCGTTGGATGATTTCCCGCTCCAACTGCCATTGTGCCTTCAAGGCTTCAAGTTTCTCCCGCAACTCAGCCATCTCCCGCTCCAACTTTTCCAGTCGCTCGCGGGCAACGGGGTCATCGCTGTCCTTGCTCAAAGCGACACGCTCAATCTCCAACTGGCGGATGCGCCGTTCCACCTCGTCAATTTCCGTCGGCATGGAGTCAATTTCCATCCGCAATTTCGCTGCCGCTTCGTCTACCAAGTCAATGGCTTTGTCGGGCAGGTGGCGGTCAGGAATGTATCGGTGTGACAGGACGGCAGCGGCGACCAAAGCGCTGTCTTTGATGCGGACACCGTGATGGACTTCGTAGCGCTCTTTCAACCCACGCAAAATCGCAATCGTTTGTTCAACGGTTGGCTCAGCGACATAGACGGGCTGGAATCGGCGCTCCAAAGCGGGGTCTTTCTCAATGTGCTTGCGGTATTCGTCCAAAGTCGTCGCACCAATGCATCGGAGTTCTCCACGAGCCAACGCAGGCTTGAGCATGTCGCCAGCGGCAACAGCGCCCTCAGCGGCGCCAGCACCGACGATGGTGTGCAGTTCGTCAATGAAGACGATGATTTGCCCTTCGGAAGCGATGATTTCGTTGAGCACCGCCTTGAAGCGCTCTTCAAATTCGCCGCGATACTTAGTGCCCGCCAAAATGGCGGCGACATCCAGTTGAATGATGCGTTTGTCCTTCAAACTGTCGGGGACATCGCCGGCGGCGATGCGTTGTGCCAACCCTTCCACGATGGCAGTTTTACCGACGCCGGGGTCACCAACCAAAACAGGGTTGTTTTTCGTGCGGCGGGAAAGGATGTGAATGACGCGGCGGATTTCCTCATCGCGCCCGATAACTGGGTCAAGTTTGCCTTGCCGAGCCAATTCGGTTAAGTCTCGTCCAAATCGCTCCAACGCTTGGTATCGCTCTTCAGCGGCTTGGTCGGTGACGCGATGTGGACCGCGAACAGCCAAAATGGCTTGGTGCAATGCGTGTGGGGCAGCGCCCTCTTCACGCAAAATGCGACCAGCAGGACCATCATCGTAAGCCAGCGCCAAAAGCAAGTGCTCGGTGCTGATGTAATCGTCCCGCCACTCTTTCGCTTGTTGCTCGGCTCGGTTGAACAAGTTCATCAGCCGTTGGCTCAGGTAAACCTGAGTGGTTGTCGTCGCTTGTGGAAGTCGTCGGACTTCCATCTCGGCTCGACGCAATAAAGTGTCAACGGGGACGCCCAGTTTCTGCAAGACACGAACGGCAACGCCGTCACGGTCCCGCAACAGCGCGACGAGCAAATGCTCGGGCGTCAGTTCGGGGTTGCGCCGCTCCACCGCAATGCTATGGGCTGCTTGCAATGCTTCTTGTGCCTTAACCGTAAAGCGGTTCAAGTCCATCTCTCATCACCTCGTGATGCGTAATGCGTGAGTTCAATTGCCTTCGGACAAATTTTGCACGCACGATTACACGCGCACGCAAACTTGGGAAAGCCCGCCGCATTGGGGGAAGGCGACCTGAAGCCGATGTGTGTTTACCCGAACACGCCCTCAATTATGCCGATGGCTCATCCCCATCGCTAATTGCCTTGCGCCAACCGCTAATCAGAGGCAAGGGCAGCATCAACTGCAAACTTTCTGCCCGTGACATCCTGAAGTCCAGCGGGTGTCTCAAAATGTTGGGCGAGTTTAGTCGGGAAAGGAGGTGCGTTGGCGATGGCGCAAATGGTGCGCATCGGACTGATCGGCAGCGGCTTTGTGTCCAACTTTTACATGCTGGGTTTGCGGGATGTGGCGGGGCACGAAGTGAAGGTCGTGGCGTCGCCGAACGCCGCTCGCTGCGAAACTTTCGCCAAGCGGTGGGGCATCCCCGAATGGACAACGGATGTGGACGGGACGATCAAAAGAGGCGATTTGGATCTGATCGTGTTGGGCGTTCCCAACTTCGTCCACGCAGAGTTGGCAATCAAGTGCGCTCAGGCAGGCAAAAATGTCGTCTGCACCAAACCTTTGGCTCGCAACAAGCAAGAAGCCAAGCAGATGCTGGACGCCGTGAAAGCGGCGGGCGTTTTGCACGGTTACGCAGAAACTGAAGTTTTCAGTCCCGCTGTCATGAAAGCCCGAGAGTTCATTGAACGGGGTAGCATCGGGAAGGTGCTGATGGTTCGTTCCCGTGAAGCCCACGCAGGTCCGCACGCTGACTGGTTCTGGAAAAAGTCGCTGGCAGGTGGCGGCGCGCTTTTGGACATGGGCTGCCACATGGTGGAAGCGGCGCGATATTTCATCGGCAAGGACAACCCAATCGTGGAAGTCTTGGCGTGGGGCGATAGGTTGATGCACCACGACCGCACTGACGCCGAAGATAACGCCGTCTTGCTGATGCGCTTTGAAGGCGGACAGTTGGCAATTGCTGAGACGAGTTGGACGGCGCGGGGCGGGTTGGACTTGCGCAACGAAGTTTACGGCACCGACGGCGCCATCTTCACCGATGTCACCCGCGAAACAGGCATCCGAGTTTTTGCCCTGAAGGGCGCTGGCTACATCGTGGAGAAAGGCGAACTGGACATCGGCTGGCTCATCCCGCCCATTGAGGAAGCGTGGGTCTATGGCTACTGCGAGGAGATGAAACACTTCGTTGAATGCGTCGCCCAAAACAAAATGCCCCGCGAAACTTTTGAGGATGGCTACATCGTCAACTGCGTCCTTGGTGCCGCCTACCGCTCCATGGAGACGAAGCGATGGGAACGGGTGGACTACGATTGAACCGTTGGCATCCTACGACGGGAAAGGAGTGGTCGCTGTTGCGGCGGCAAGAGTTGGTCGGTTTTGTGGGCGTGGACATCGGCGGTCAGACGACGCGCATCGGCACCTTTGACGAACGGGGTCGGTTACGCGTCATCAGTTTCCCGACGGAAGACGACTTTGCGACGGAGTGCGAACGCATCGCCGAAGCGGCACGGCAACTTTTGCCCAAAGGCATCAAACGGTTGGCGGTCGGTTCGCCGGGACCGTTGGACTGGCGGACGAGGCGGCTCACGGGCAAGACGCCCAATTTGCCGTGGGCGAATGTCCGCTTTGACCGACTGGAAAAACTGGTCGGCTGCGAGGTGCTCTTGGACAACGACGCCAATGTGGCGGGGTTGGGCGAGGCGCTCTTGGGGGCGGGACGGGGCAAGCGGTTCATCGCTGGCTTCACTCTGGGGACGGGCATCGGGCATTTTCAGGTCAAAGATGGGCGCATCTATCACGGGCGCTTGGATGTGGAAGCGGGGCATCAAATCCTTGACCCCAACGGTCCTGAATGCGGTTGCGGGCAGCGGGGTTGTTTGGAAGCCTTCGTCTCGGCGACGGGGATTGAGAAGCGCTACGGCGTCCCGCCGCACGAACTCAACGACCCGAAGGCGTGGGAGGAAATTGCTTTTCGGTTGGCGCAAGGGTTGGTCAACGCCGCCGTCTTTGTCTGCCCTGATGCGCTGATTTTGACGGGCGGGATGTTGGCGCGGGGTGAAATGCTGTTAGCGCCGTTGCGGCGCTTTTACGGCGAGATGCTCAAAGTCTATCCGCCCCGCTATCGCCCGCCCATCCTGACCGCTAAGTTGGGTGACAAGGCAGGCGTCGTCGGCGCCATCGTGTTGGCGAAAGTCGGTCATGCGGAGTGAAGCGATGTTGGGCATCCCTCAAAGCGCTGCCATGGGACGACAATGTTCCGCTGTGAAGGACGAACTTAAGGTTGGCACTCGCGACAGGGATGGAAGCCCGCTTGCAATGCTGCGTCGGCGTTGGGAAAGCGAATGCGGTTGCGAGGGCTGATGCGCCGCGCCAATGGGCAATTAAGCCGATGGAAGGTGCGGGTGTTGCGGTTGCCGATGACAGGTTGGCGAGTCGGGCGATAGACCGACCACAAGCCCCGCCGATTTCTTCGGGCTTCTTCTTGCAGCCGAACGAACAAGTCGGCATGGCGGACATTGGGCGGTTTGGTGTAAGTGCGGGCGAACCCGTTACGCACCATCTCGGCATTGACGAAAACTCGCCGACCCTTTTCGTCCCGCACGAACACATACGCCAGCAACCGACCGTAGTGGTCATAGCGTTCAAGGTCAAACTCTAACTCCACGGGCTTGCCCAACACCAACTTGCGGTTGAAGTTTCGGGCGGCGTCAAAGTAGGGCTGCCCATGTTCGGGCGTGTCAATGCCGATGTAACGGACGGTGCGCCCATCCGACAGGACAACGGTGTCGCCATCCACGACCTTGACGACGCGTAACCCCGTCGTTGGTTTTGCGGCGCGCCGTTGTTGCCCCCAGACGGCAAGCAGCAAGAGTGGTGCTGCCAGCCAGAGCCATCGGCGAACCTGCCAAACTGGGCGCATGGATTGTCGGTTCATCCCATCGTCCCTGCCTTATCGCAAAATTTGCCTGCCGCAAAATTTTTGCGCAGCATCCAGAGGCTTTGTTCCCGTTGATGAGGTGACGACGATGCGTGTTTTGCTTTGAACGCCCAATTACCTGCCCGCCGTCGGCGGCAATGTGACGACCGCCCGACGCCTTGCGACCCACCTGACGCAACTGGGCGTCGCTGTCCAAGTGTTGCCGACGCAACCGTTGCCCGAAGACGCCGACCAACTTGTCCGACAATTTCGCCCCCAAATCGTCCACGCCCTTCACGCTGTCAAGGCGGGCACTATCGCCCGCCAAATCGCCCAATCGCTTGGCGTCCCCTTCATCGTGACGCTGACAGGCACGGATGTGCACGGCGATTTGCAAGATGCCCAAAAGCGCCCAACAATGGCGGCAGTGCTGCGGGGTGCTGCTGCCATCGTCACCTTCACGCCCGAAGTGGCGTCGGAAGTGCGGGAAGCGTTGCCCGAAGTGGCGGGGAAGATTTTCGTCATCCCGCAAGGTGTTTGGCTGCCGCCGCAGGAAGTTTGGGATGTGCGAAAGCAGTTGGGCTTGGCGAAGGAGACGCCGTTGCTTCTGTTGCCTGCCAACATCCGAAAAGTCAAGCGTCCGTCGTTGGCGATTGAAGGCGTGGCGAAGGGACGCCAACTCGGCGTGGACGCCCATTTGCTGCTGGCGGGAGCAATTTTGGAAACGGACGAATGGCAACGGGTAGAGGAAGCGTTGAAGCAACATGCGTGGCTTCATTTTCTCGGCGCTGTGCCTTCGGAGCGGATGGGGTCGGTTTACGAGGCGGCGGACATCGTGTTGAACACGAGCCTTCACGAAGGCGGGATGGCGAACGCCTTGTTGGAAGCGATGTGGCTGAAGCGCCCTGTCTTAGTCAGCGCCGTCGTCGGCAACATTTCTTTGGTGCGTCCCGAAGAGACGGGCTTGCTTTTTCGGGATGCCGACGAACTGGCGCAACAAGCCCATCGGTTGCTGACTGACAAGGCGTTGCGACAGCGGTTGATAGACAACGCTTTTGTGTGGGTGCGGCAACATTGTGACCCGATGAAGGAAGCCCAGCGTTATCGGGAAGTTTATGCCCAAGCCCTTCAGCGAGGCGGCTGACGATGTGGCGCAAGTTCCTTGCCTTTTTGCGGTTGCAATTGGCGGTGCAGATGGAGTATCGGGTTGTCATGTGGATTTGGCTGTTGAGCGGGTTTGCTTTGCCCCTGATCAACTTGGCGGTTTGGACTTCCGTCGCCGCCCAGCGCCCCGTCGCGGGCTTTTCCGCCGCCGATTTCGTCAGTTACTTCCTCGCCGTCATGGCAGTAGACCACTTCACCGCCGAATGGTCGGCATACGAGTGGGAGTGGTATGTTCGGCAGGGGCAATTGTCGCCCCGCTTGCTGCGCCCCGTTGACCCGATGTGGGAGTTGGCGGCAGCGAATGTCGCCTACAAACTGGCGCAAGCCGTCATCTTGCTGCCCATTTGGGCGCTTTTGTGGAAACTGTTGGGCGGGACGCCCTATCAATTGACCGCCACGAACTTCGCCCTTTTCCTTCTCACCTTGACACTGGCGGGAATGCTGAACTTTTTGGTCGGCTATTGCTTTGCGATGCTGGCGTTTTGGACGGTGCGCATCGGCGGCTTTTACGAGATGTTTGCTTGGGGCATCGGTTACTTCCTTTCGGGACGATTAGCGCCCTTAGAGGTGCTGCCGTCATGGGTGCAAGTTATCGCTGATTGGCTACCTTTCCGCTACATCATCGCCTTGCCCGTTGAGGTGCTGATGGGGCGTGCCGAACCTTCCTTGATTGTCAAGGGCATCGTCGTGCAAGTCGCATGGCTCACCATTTGCCTGATCGCCAAACGGTTGCTGTGGCATTTTGGGTTGCGCCAATACACCGCCGTCGGCGGGTAGGCATCTGTGGCGGGTGACGGGCGATGGCGAGAGATTGTCTTGCATCGTCGTGTTGCTGCCGACAAATTTTGCAAAGGACGAGGGTTGCTCATCTTTGCGCCTGCCATGCGGCAGCGCGCAAAAGCAGTCTATGCCAGTCAAGGGAGTGATTTGCGATGGGACGCTTTAGCGTCGTTGCCACCTTGTTTGCTGCCGTCGGTTTCGCGACCGTCGGTGTCGTCATCGCCACGCAAGCGCCGTCGGGGCAACCGTCCTCACCGCCCCAAACTTTCACCCTCCGCTACAAGGGCAAACCTGGCGAGGTCAATCGCTATCGGGCATGGTTCATCCTGCGGATGGCGGGCACTTTCCCTGGACCAGGCGGGGTGCGAGAAGGGCGGATGGAGTATCGCTCGGAAGCGACTTACTTGCACAAAATCGTTAGCGTCGCCGACGACGGAACGCTGGAGATTGAAACGACGAAGGAAAGCGGGAAAGCGCAAATGGGCGTGGACGAGCGGATGCGGGACTTGCCCGATCGCCCTTACAAGCGCATCGTGCGGATGACCAACCGAGGCAAGGTGCTGGAAGAGCGGGTCGTGGAGGGTGAGGAAGGCGACGAAGACGAAGTGGACGAAGATTTCCCCCTTGCCAGCCCCCGCTATCAGCCGACCCGTTGGCTGGACAAACTCTTTGAGACTGCCGTCCACAACATCGCCTTCCCCGAACAAGCCATCAAAGTCGGCGACACTTGGCGGGAGCAAGTGACGGAAAACTTGACGCCCAACTGCAAAGTCACCATCACCATCGCCTCGCGGTTCAAGGAGTTGGTGAAACTGGACGGACGGCTTTGCGCCGTCATAGAAAGCACCATTGACGCCCCCATTGACGGGCAAGATGCCGTCGGCGAATGGACGGTCGGCGTGCGGGGGCGCTTTTCGGCGACGGTGACGCTTTACTTTGACCCTGAACGAGGCGACGAACTGCAATCGCTGGATGAAGGGCGACTGGTGTTGGAAGTCACCCAAAGCAGCGCCAATCGCCCGACCATCACCTTAACCCATCGGCTTATCAGCCGAGGCAAAACGGTGCTACTGGACTGACGGGTTGGGAAAGGAGGACGCGTCGTGTTCCACATCGCCGAGCCCGACGAAATCAAAGCGGGTAAGGTCACGGATGTCTACTTTGAGCGGACGATGCAGGTGCTGAAGGCAGCGGGCATTCAAAAGCGGGTCGTCATGGAAATTCGGACAACGCATCTGCCCGACCGCTACGATTGGGCAATTTTGGCGGGCGTGGAGGAAGCCTTGCGGTTGCTGGAAGGCTTGCCTGTGGATGTGGACGGACTGGAAGAAGGGAGCGTCTTTCGGGCGGGTGAACCTGTCTGGCGGGTCAGCGGCGAATACACGCAATTTGGCATCTACGAGACACCGCTTCTGGGCATGTTGTGTCAAGCGTCGGGGGTGGCGACGAAAGCCGCCCGATGCAAAAAAGCCGCTGGTCATCGCCCTGTCCTGAGTTTCGGGGCAAGGCGGATGCATCCCGCTATCGCCCCCATGATTGACCGCGCCGCTTACATCGGCGGTTGTGACGGCGTGGCGGCGACAAAAAGTGCTGAACTCATTGGCATCCCGCCCGCTGGCACGATGCCCCACGCCCTCATCTTGCTGATGGGCGACACCGTAGAAGCGCTGAAGTGGTTTGACCGCGTCATTGACCCTTCCGTCCCTCGCGTCGCCCTCATTGACACCTTCAACGACGAAAAATTTGAGGCGCTGCGCTGCGCCGAAGCGTTGGGCGAACGATTGTTTGCCGTCCGCTTTGACACTCCCGGCTCTCGGCGGGGCGACATGGTGGAGTTGCTGCGAGAAGTCCGATGGGAGTTGGACTTGCGAGGCTATCGCCATGTGAAGTTGTTCGTCAGCGGCGGCGTGGACGAATACGAAATCCTGCGCCTCAATGAAGTCGCCGATGCTTACGGTGTCGGCACTTCCATCAGCAATGCGCCCACCATCAACTTCGCGATGGACATCGTGGAAATTGAAGGGACGCCCATCGCCAAGCGAGGCAAGATGGCAGGTGCCAAAGACATCTGGCGCTGCGAAAATTGCCTTCACGGCGTCGTCACGCCCGTTGACCGAACGCCTGAGGGCAAATGCCCGCGTTGTGGCGGCGAGTTGACGAAGGCGACGAAACCGCTGATGCGCAACGGGCGCATCGTCTGCGAATTGCCTTCGCCCACCCAATTGCGCCAACGCGTCCTGAGCCTCTTGCCCCGCTTGGAAGCCATTCGGTGAAGGGAGCGGCGATCGTGTTGGATGAACGGGAGTTTCACCGTTGGCTTCAACAAGCCGAGCAAACTTTGCGGGCAGCGGAATGGGATGAACAAGGGCAGTTTTGGAACTGGGCATGTTCTAAAGCGGAGCAAGCGGCGCAGTATGCCGTCAAAGGGTTGCTGAGGGCGTTAGGTGTTTCGGCGTTTGGGCACTCTCTTCACCGCCTGATGGAACAAGTGGAAGCGCTCGGCATTTCCGTCCCGCCAGAAATTTGGCAATCCGCTTATGCTTTGGAGCGGGAATACATCCCATCGCGTTATGCTGATGCCTATCCCGACGGCAGCCCTTATGAGTTTTACGATGCCCAACGGACTGCCGCTTGCTTGGAGGCGGCTCGGCACATTCTGCAGTTCGTTCGGGAGGTGGCAAATCGTGCACGAGGTCTTGCGGCGCCGTAAAGCCCAAAAGGAAGAACGCATCGCCACCGCCCGCACTTACGCCGAGCGATTGCGACAGCGACTGGGAGCGTTGACGGCGTGGCTTTACGGCTCGGTGGCACGGGGCACTTTCAAAGACTGGAGCGACATTGATGTCTTCATCGTCGCCGAAACGCTGCCGTCCCATCCTTTGCAACGAAACGACTTGCTTTACCAAGATGCGCCCATCGGCATAGAGCCAAAAGGTTGGACAAAAGCGGAGTTTGAACGAGGGTTGGCAAAGCGCGACCCAGCGCTTTTAGCGATGCTCAAAGACCGCATCGTCTTGGTGGACGATTTGGGTTTGGAAGATGCCCTTCGGAAAACGCAAGGCGAAAAGGAAGATGTTCGGAAAGTCATGGGATAGGTTTTGTGCGTCGTGGCGAAGATGAGCAACCCGACGCCACCTTCGTCTTCGCTGAAAAGTCGGCGTTCCATCCGACTTTCTGTTGGAGCGGCTATCAGCCGCGAAAATGGCAATGCATTCAAGGCATGATTTTTCCGAACCTCGGCGAAAGGCGATGGGCGGGAAGAAGGCACTGGCTTTTAGGCGCAAATGACCCATCAAAAGCGTGAAAGGTGGTGAGAGCCGATGCGCCGAACTTTTGGAAACATCGCCGTCGCTTTGACAGCAGCGTTATTGGGTTGGGCGATGGGGCAGATAGGGTTGCCCCGTTGGCGGGTTGTTGATTTGACCCACACCTTGCATCCCGCCATCCCTGTCTGGCCGGGCAACCCGCCTTTTGAGTTGCGCAATTTGGCGAGGCACGCCCAAGGCTACTACGCCAACGCCTTCGCTTGCGCCGAGCACACGGGCACGCATGTGGACGCCCCCATCCATTTCGCCGAAGGACAGCGGGCGATGGATCAAGTGTCACCGTCGCAATTGATCGGGGAAGCCTGCGTCCTTGATGTCCGCGAGAAAGTTGCCCGCAATCCCGATTACTTGGTGAGCGCCCGAGACATCCGTGATTTTGAGAACCGCTACGGTCAAATCCCGTCAGGCGCTTTCGTCATCGCCCGAACGGGCTGGGAGGAACGATGGGGCGACCCGAAACGCTACATCAATCAGGACGAGAAAGGCGTCATGCATTTTCCCGGCTTCGGCGTGGACGCCGCCAAATTGCTGCTGGAGCGCAACATCGCCGGCGTCGGGATTGACACCTTGAGCATTGACAACGGTCCGTCCCAAGATTTCGCCGTCCACAAGTTACTTAACGGGGCGGGCAAAATCGGGATTGAGAATTTGGCGAACTTGCGGGAGTTGCCGCCACGCGGGGCGACACTCATCGTCGGGGCGTTGAAAATTTGCGACGGCTCAGGCGCTCCCGCCCGCGTCTTGGCGTTGGTGCGCCGTTAAACTTTGTGCGTGAAAGGAGGCAGTGAAATGACATCGGGCAAAGAACGGAGCAAGTTGCTGACGGACGGCGTGGAGCGAGCGCCTCACCGGGCGATGCTGCGGGCGATCGGGTTGACCGACGAGGATTTGCAACGCCCTTTAATTGGCATCGCCAACACTTGGGCGGAAATCAACACCTGCAACCATCACCTTCGCCGCCTCGCCGAGATAGTCAAGCAAGGCGTCCGCGATGCGGGCGGCACGCCCTTGGAGTTCAACACCGTCGCCGTCAACGATGCGATGGGTATGGGGCACATCGGCATGAAAGCGTCGCTGATTAGCCGTGACTTGATCGCCGACTCCATTGAGTTGATGGCGACGGCGTATCAGTTTGACGCCCTCGTGGTCATCGGCGGGTGCGACAAGACGCAACCTGGTTGCGTGATGGCGATGGCGCGGCTGAACATCCCCAGCATCTACCTTTACGGTGGCAGCATCCCGCCGGGCAATTGGCAGGGCAAAAGCGTGACCATTCAGGATGTCTTTGAGGCTGTCGGCGCTGTCGCCAAGGGCAAAATGACGATGGAGCAGTTGCGGGAACTGGAATGCGCAGCGTGCCCGACCTTCGGGGCGTGCGGCGGGATGTTCACCGCCAACACGATGGCGTCGGCATTTGAAGCGATGGGGCTGACCGTGCCCAATTGCGCAGCGCCCATCGCTCCCGACCCCCGCCGCGAACAAATCGCTTACGAGACGGGGCGCGCCATCTTGCGCATTTTGGAGTTGGGTCTTCGCCCCCGCGACATCATGACCCGAAAAGCCTTTGAGAACGCCATCGCCGTCGCCGCTGCGATGGGCGGTTCCACCAATTTGGTCTTGCACCTACTCGCCATCGCTTACGAAGCGGGTGTGGAGTTGACGCTGGACGACTTTGAACGCGTCAGCGAACGAACGCCTTACCTTGCCGACTTGAAACCGTCGGGGCGCTATGTCATGGCGGATGTGGATCGCATCGGGGGCGTTCCCGTCATCATGAAGGCACTGCTGGATGCGGGCTTGCTGCACGGCGATTGCCGCACCATCACGGGCGAAACGATTGCCGACCGATTGCGCGATGTCTCGTTCCCCACCGACCAAGATGTCGTCCGACCCGTCACGAACCCGCTGCACCCGACGGGCGGCTTTGTCATCTTGCGGGGCAACTTAGCGCCCGAAGGCGGCATCCTGAAAATCACGGGCACGAGCAAACGCTTCCATCGCGGACCGGCGAAGGTGTTTGACTGCGAGGAGGACGCCTTCAAAGCCGTGACGGAAGGGCGCATCCAAGCGGGCGATGTCGTCGTCGTCCGCTACGAAGGACCGAAAGGCGGACCCGGCATGCGGGAGATGTTGGCGGTGACGGCAGCCATCGTCGGCGAGGGGTTGAAAGACGAGGTGGCGTTGCTGACGGACGGACGCTTTTCGGGCGCCACGCATGGTTTGATGGTCGGGCACATCGCCCCTGAGGCACAAGTCGGTGGTCCGATTGCTTTGGTGAAAGATGGCGACATCATCACGATTGATGTGGAGCGACGGACGATCACGCTGGAAGTGGACGACGCCGAATTGGAACGCCGTCGCACGGCTTGGACGCCGCCCCCACCCAAATTCCCGCACGGCGTCTTCACCAAATACGCTCGGCTCGTTTCGTCGGCATCCAAAGGCGCCGTCGTTCTGGCACAGTGAGCGACGGACGAAGGCAAATGCGTAAGGAGGCGGCTGGAGTGAAGCGGATGATAGGGCTGTTGCTGCTCGGTTTGACGCTGTGGGCAACGCCGCTGTTCGCTCAAACCCTTGCCCCTGATGAAGAGCGAGAAGGCTTCATGCCCCTGTTCAATGGCAAGGATTTGGACGGTTGGGAAATCATCGGCGACGCCGAGGCGTGGCAAGTCAAGGACGGCGTGATCGTTTGCACGGGTAAAGGGGGCGGGTGGCTGAAGAGCCGTTGGGAGTTTGACGACTTCATCTTCCGCGTGGAGTGGCGGATCAAAAAGGGAGGCAACAGCGGTGTCTTCTTCCGCGCCCAACCCGTCGCCGACCCTTGGGTGCACGGCTTTGAGGTGCAAATTTTGGATGACGGCGGGCAAATCGGCAAGACGAACTGCGGCGCCATCTACGGCGTGCTGGCGCCGAAAACCAACCCTGTCAAGGCAGGCGAATGGAACGCTTACGAAATCCGTGCCATCGGCGATCGGGTGCAAGTCTTCCTCAACGGCGAGTTGGTGCACGATGTGGATTTGAGCCAGGTCCCTGAGTTGGCGAACCGACCCAAGCGGGGCTACATCGGGCTGCAAAATCACGGCGACTATGTGGAGTTCCGTAACCCGCGCATCAAGGAAGTCAACTTCACTTGGCTGTTCAACGGCAAGGATTTGTCGGCGTGGAAGACGGAAGGGGCAGGTGAGTGGCAAATCTTGCCCGATGGTGTGCTGCACTACACGGGCAAGGGGACGCACCTTTGGACGCGACAAAGTTTCCGCAACTTCGTGTTGCGGGTGGAATGGCGGATTGAGAAGGGGGGCGACAGCGGGATTTACCTGCGGGGCGATGTGACGGGACGGGCACAAGTCAACATCTGGGAGCACCCGATGGGCTCAGGGCAAATTTGGGGCTACCAAATCGCCCCGAAAAAACGGATGGACCGACCGACGGGCGAGTGGAACTACATGGAAATCCGCATGGTCGGCAACAAAGTGAGTGTCTGGCTCAACGGCGAGTGGGTCATTGAGGACGCCGAGTTGCCAAACATCGCCACCGAAGGACCCATCGCTTTGCAACATCACGGGACGCCTTTGTGGTTCCGCAACATCCGCATCAAAGTTCTGCCCTGAAGCACCGACCCAGTTCCACCTACCCGACCCTCATGCGCCCCTCAAGGGTCTTGAGTGTCCTCCGCAAGTTTGAGCGCTTGTGATAGCGACAAAACCTTGACCTGAAGTTGCTGCTGCAAGTAGCCACAGACATGTTGCGTGTAATCGCTGTCCTCGCTGACCAAAAATTTGTCCTTGCTTCGGAAGGCGACGGCGACGAAGGGCAAATCGGAGCGGTCAAATTTCATGCGAAGCAATGCCCGTTCGTGGCGACTGGGTAATCTGCCCGAATAAAAAACTCGCGCTTGACGGGCGATGAGCCTTTTGAACCACTCTTCAAGATAGCGATTGCGAGTTTGCTTGAGACACCGCTGATATTCCTGCTCAATATGCCGTTCGTGGTCAAAGACAACCCTGTGATGCCTCAGGACGGCAAGGAGGAAATCAAGCGCGTCAAAATCGCCTTCGTCAACCTTATAGAGCACCCAAGTGTCAATTGTCCATTCCCTCACTCGCCACACTCACCTCTTCAGCCTTGCGCTCACCTACCGCTTTCATGTGCGCCAATGCTTCTTCAAGCCCCTCCTCAAAGAAGCCCTCAGGGATTGGTTCAACTAACTGACCGTATTCGTCCAGTTCAAGCCGATGGATTTTCGTTCCGTTAGGTGTCGGCTCAAAGTAGTAGATGGCGACTTGCTCGTGGGAAAACTTTTGCTCGGCGATTCGGCGCTGGATGCGAGCCAACAGGTGCTCGCTGTGGGTTTCCACAATGATTTGGCGGTCACCAGCCTTGACAACTTCCATCAGCAAATCTCCAAGTGTCGCTTGTGCTTTGGGGTGCAAGTGAATTTCCGGTTGCTCAATGAGCATAACGCTCCCCGGTGGAGCGTAGAAACCTTGAACGATGATAGGCAAAAGTTGCGAAGCGCCGAACCCGACATCGGCTATGTTCACGGGCAAATTGGTTGCTGCGTCCACGAAGAGCACTTGATATTGGTTGCTCTTGCCCAACCGCTGCAACCTGACCTCTTTCGCTATGCCGAACTCTTTGACCCACCGATTGATGTTTTCCAGCATTTGCTGTCGCTGCTTTTTCGTTCGGCTCGCAAACCACAGGACTTCCGCAGACCTTTCGCCTCGGACACCCACATCCGATGGCGCTTGCCCGCTGATGACATAGGAACGCTGCGGGAACTCACGCAAAGGTCCAAGATAGAAAAGTTGACGCAATTCCGATGAAACAATTTCTCTCGCCACGAACACCATTGGATGGCGTGGCACTTTTTGGCGAAAGTCACTCAGTTTCTCGCCCTTTTTGATGCGGGCAGCGAAATCGTAAAAGTGAACGGGCAAAGCTTCATATAGCCACTCCTTTCCGTCTTCTGAAGCGATTTTCAGATTTGCCTCATATCTACCTGCCTTCCGCATGAGCAATTGAATAAACTCACCATCGTTGAAGACGAGTTCGCTCTCTTCCAGCCGAATTTGCGTCGTCTTTTTGTTGTATCGCCACCTCACTTTGAGGCGGAGTTTATTTGGTTGCCTGCTTGAACGAACGGGGGCAGGCAAATGTTCGGTGAACTCCAACATCGCTTCAAGTTCCCGCTGCCATTGATGGCGGAAGATGAAGTCGGGGTAAGAGCCCAAACTGACCCAAATGCCGTTGGGCGCAAAGGCTACTTGGATGTCGGGGCTTTCAACGGTTTGCCGAAGTGCCAAGAGAAATTGCATGATGCTGCTTTTGCCCGACGAATTAGGACCGACAAGCAAGGTCAGCGGACGGATTTCCATCTCGCCCGTGTCCTCAAAGCACTTGAAGTTCCTGATACGCAGTTTGGTCAACATGGCAAATTCACCGACCCAGCATCGGGGATCGCTCCGTTGCCTGCCAATCACCTTGTCTCGGTGACTTACGATAGCGCAAGGAGACAGCCGCTCGCAAGGGGCGACGCTGATAGATGGCTCACGCCAACCCATCCCGCTTGATGAAAGTCAAGGGTGGGGCTTGGTTGCGCCCTTTGCCTTTGGGGTCAATGTCCGAAAGATACAGCGCCGTCGCATAGACATGCCCGTGATTGGGGACGAAGGATTGCGGGTTCTTTTTCATCCCCGGCTTGAGTTCGCCCGTGATGGGGTCGTAAGCGGGGTCTAAACTGCCGTCGGGCAGGATGGGGATGGGCATCAGCGTCTTCTCGCCGACACCGCCAAATTGCGAATTGCCTTTCACCTTCCCGCCCAGAAACGCCGCCGAAGTGACGGGCCAGTGTTGGCAGATGTCTTGCTCGTCAATCATCCGCTTCTTGGCTTCTTCGGGGATGTTGAGTTTCAGGATGGCATCCACATCGCCGTGAATGGTGCGCCCGAACTCAGAAGTGATGACGATGACGGTGTGGTCAAAGTAACTCGTGCCCGTGTTGCCATATTCCGTGTTCTTCAGCAAATCCACCAACGCCAGAAGGGGCTCCCAGAGGTTGCGGCGGATGATGTCGCTTTGGTCGGTTTGACCGACGGGGCGACCTGCGCTATCCCAAAGGGCGCGTCGGGTTCGGTGGCTGTCAAAGAGGCGGATGTCGCGGTTCTCAATCCAGAAGGCGCACGACAACCCGTTGCGCATCAACTCCCAAGTCATCATCGCCTGCACATTGGTCATCGGCGAATACTTCGTCCGTGCCTTGTTGCCATTGACGCTGGTGTAAGTGAGGAGTTCGTCTTCGGGCTTGATGTTGAACTTCTCCCGCAAAACGGGGTCGGTGAAGAGGCGGGAAATCATTCCTTTGTCCAACCGAAAGCCTGTCGCCATCAGGTTGCGGTAAATCTGCAGCGCCGACTGGTAACTTTTGACGGCTTCAATGTGGGTGTCCTTCAGGACGAGGCGATGGGCTTCGTCCAAGAAGGCTTGGACGGCTCGGTTGACGACATCGCTGGTCGTGCTGTGCAACCGCAGCAAAAACTGTTTGAGGTTGTGGGGCGTGCCCGCATAAATCGTGTGTGCCCAGACAGGTCCGAGGGCATGGTAGTAACCCTTGCGTCCCGTAAATTGCGCTTCGTTCAGTTCGCCATCTGCCAACCAGTAATGCCACGAGATGTTGGGCAAAAGGTAAGGCTGACCATAGACTTCGCAAAAGGCTTGCGTGACGGAGCGTTCGTCGTCTTCTCGGTCTGCCGTGATTTGCAACCGATATTCGCCCATGTGTGCCTTCAATCGTTCGCCCGAATGGAAAGTGCCTGTGCTCATGGAACTAAGCACCGCCATGTCCTTGAAAAGCGGTTTGCCCGGTTCGGCGAGGAAGCCGTAGCGGATGTTGCCGTAGGTGAAGATGCCGTAAGCGGGGTCTTGCTTCCACTTGAGGACGCGGTAACGCTCTTCGCTGATGTTGGCGAGGCGGTGAAGGACATTGTTGGGCGTGTCCACAGGGCTGAACATGTCGTAACTCATCCAGCCGCCTTCCAAAAACCAGTAGATAAGGAAGTGAGGGTTGTCGGCGCGTTTGCTCGCTTGCGCTGCCATCGCATTGGCTTTGCTGGAAACGGGGGGCAAGCCGAAACGCAGGAAGTAACTGAGGAAGTCGGCGCAAGTGAGGGTCGCCGTCGTCACCAGTGCGTTCCGCAAAAATTCTCGCCGCGTTTGAAGGCAACGCTTCGTCAGCGGGTTCGCTTTCTCTTCCTTGAGCAAATGCCGCCCATCAATCAAAATCGGCTCCACCTGACACGGCTTCATCGGCAAACACCTCCTTTAGTGTCCCGCACTTCTGTCGGCATCGCCATGCTGGTCACCTGCCGCCTCACCCTTCTACCCATTCCAGTTGCACTTGTTGGCGTTTGGCGCAAAGGAAGACAGCAAACTCGTTGAGAACATCACGCCCTAACAAGTTCTCACTCAAGTCTTCACGGCAATCGGCGACGATGAAAACCGAGCGGTTAGCGAGATGCACGATGGCGCAATAGAGTTGACGCGTCTGAGGGATGCCTCCAATGCCCGCAATCAGTATTTGCCCAGCGGGATAATCCCACAAGTTCAACTGCTCAGCAATGGAGTATTGCAAAAGAGAGAGGTCAGCGCCTGTGTCCAAGATGAAGGGCACTTCAACGAAGGCTCTCTGGTAGGGGTCGCTGACGGATGCGGCGACCATCGGCATGGGAGGTGAATAGCGCTCATCATAGTAGCCCATGGCGACTTGACGCACTCGCAACACAGCATCTTCGCCGCCGACGAGGGCGACATACATGAGGGCGCTCCCTGTCTTGCGGAAGGCTTCGGCAGCGACCTTGTTCATCTGGTCGCCGACGGCGACGACTTGTCCATTGACGATGGCGACCCATTTGCCCCGATATTGGCGGAGCAATTCGTCCCGTTGCTGCCAGTAAGCCTCTTTCTCCCGCTCAAATCGTTCCCGCACTTCTGTCGGCATCGCCATGTCGGTCACCTGCCGCCTCCCTTTTGCAGCGAAGCGATGAGCCATTGCCAGCGCCGATGCCATTGGGCGGTGCGGCGGCGCATTTCGGCTGGGCTGGGTTGGGCTGGCGCCAAATCCACGCCGCCATTGAGGTATTCGGGCGAAAGGACGATGGCTTTGATCAAGCCTTTGATGGTGAAGTTGGTGCGATGGACAGCATCCCAAAGGCGCTTGTAGAGGGTGCGCTCGTCTTTATCCCAGCGCATTCCCCGACCGAAGAAGAAGAGGAAGTGGGTGTCAATCATCGTGCGGATGAAGCGCTCCTTTTTGACGGCTTGGGTGGCGAAGGCTTCCATCCCCCGCCCTTTGAAGGGATACCACGCCACTTCGTTTCGGTCGCTGTCGTCAATGGGATTGCCTTTCTCGTCCTTCTCCCGATATTGTCCGTCGTCCGTCCAACGCAGCCGTTGGTAAGCCAACGGCGTCAGGAGTTTGTGGCAACTGTAGCAGACCGAACCTGGCTGCGTCGTCGCCGCTGCCGTCGCTGTCTGGCGCGCCTCCACGATTTCGGGCGGCACTTCAAAGACATAGCCCAGAAACTTCTCAGCGACAATGGCGGCGTAGTTGAAGTGGGGAAGACCTGGCTTGCCTTTGATGAAACCCTTCATCGTCAACAAGCCCGTCTTGCCGTGATAGGCAGGGCGCTCTTTGCGTTGCCAATTAGTGTCCACCGTGTAGTCGGCGGTGAGGATTTCTTGGAAGGGTCGGTCGTTGAAGGCAACATAGCACCAGAGGCGGACAGGTTCGTCATCTTCCTCCGTGCCGTGACTTTCCAGCAACAGGCGGATGCGGCGGAAATAAAACTCCCGAAACTCCGCCGAGTTCAAGTAGTCGTCCACCAGTTGCGCGAGGGAAGCGCCTTTGTCTATTCGTCTCAGTTCCTGCTCCGTCGGCGGTCGTCCCACAAGGTCTTGGGCAATTTTGACGAGTTGCAAGCGGCGTCGCTGCCGTTCGTCTTTGATGATTGCCAAAGAAGGTGGGCGGGTGAAGAGGAAGTCGGGATGCTTCATCAGCGCTCGGCACAACCCTTCCCATGCCGCCTGATGCGGCGTTAAATGAGGGGCGACGAAGGTGACCGTCGGGCGATGGGGATTGTCAAGGCGCACTTTCGGTCCGCCGATTTGTCGCCAAGTGAACCGCAGTGGTGTTTGCTGGACATTGTAACTGCCCGACGCATCCAAAGTGACTGTCGCCCCCACATGCGCCCGAACGGGATAACGCACCCGAACGATGGGCGAGGAGGCAGTGGCGCGAATGGTCACGGGCGTTTGCGTTTCATTGCCCGCTTTGGCGGGATAGGTGATGTGCACGAAGTAAAACTCGTCAGTTTTCCACTCCTTGCGCACCGATGGCTTGTAAAGCAACCGCAATTCGCCCTTCCGCTGGTTGCGGTCGGAAAGCAACTTCGGTCCGATGGTGTTGTAGGCTTTGAAAGCACCGTGCTCAAATTCCTGCCATTGCTCGTTGCCTTCCGCTTCGTTGGCGCGCACCAACAACGGTTCGCCTCCGTTGATGGGCACGAAGCGCACCGCATCAGCGACGACTTGTCGCAGCGTCCCTTTGTTGCTAATCTCCACGCCTTGCGTCGGGTCGCTGAAGCGGAAAGCCGTTTTGCTGTCCCAGTAGGGGATGGTGTCAACGGTTTGGTCAACGGTGAAGTGGGCTTCGCCTTTGGGCGGTGTCGGCGAGGCAGGCGGCAGCGTTAGTTGATGTTGCCCGTCGTGCGAAAGCACTTCCACTGGCACTGCCTTCGCCATGTAGCGGTTGGGAAAGACGCGGTAAAGGACGGTGACTTGATATTGCCCGTCTTCGTCCACGCGGACGGGGAAGATGATGTGGCTGCTGCCTTTGTTCTCGTCGTTGTCGTGGTAGGCATCGCCCGACTTGCGCCACGCCCCTTGCAACTCCGCTGCACCGTTGTCGGTGACATTGATGCGTTTGACCGTTTCCTTCGGGAGTGGTCCGCGCAACTCAATGCCGACGATAGAGACGACGCCGTAAGTGCCAGCATTGCTGATGCGCACGCATTGACCATCATCCGTCCCTCGTCCCGCGTCCCTCGTCCCGTCCTGCCGTTTGAAGGTGAAAGGGCGGGAGAGGGTGTGGCGTCCGATGCCGTCCTTGTCGGCTTGTGTCTCGTCCACGAACTCTTGAGTGAGGGCATAAGGCGTGTTGAGGACGGTGAGGGCGATGGTGCGGGTCGTCTTCATCCCTTGTTCGTCTTCAACGGTCAACTCAAATTGCAAGTCGTAAAAGTCGGGCGTCAGGTTTCGCCCTTCGCGGTAAACCGTTTGGAGGAACTGGAAGGCTTGATGGATTTCTTGCTCCGTCGCATCGCGGAAAAGCAAGCGGTTGTAAAGCAAGTTGATGGCGCGACGATAGGCAGCGTCGGGCGCTTTGAGTTTCGTCGGGTCGGGCAAGTTTTCGGGAAAGTCGCGGAACGGTCCTGAGTTGTTCAAGTAAGCGAGGGAAGCCACATCACGGGCGAGCATGTCCAAGCCCGTCAGGTATTGTGCCGTCGGTCGGTTGGTCTCGCTGAAGTAGCGGTGGAAATCGGCGCCGCCGAAGAGGGCAATGTTTTCGGCGAACAAATCCCGCTCGTTGCGCCGCCATTCGTCGCCAAAAATCGTCTTGACCTTTTGGCGCAACTGGTAGTAGGACAGGAAAGTGTTGTCCATGCCTGCCGTCGGCTTTTCGCCGTCGTAGGGTAGCAAAAGCGAGAAGGGGAACACTTCGTCGGGTTTGATGCCCAATTGTCGCAGGGCGATGTTCACCTGCTCGCAAAAGTTCGTCAGTCGTTGGATGTCCTGCTCGCTCCAAGCGGGGAAGGGTTCGGGAGGCATCCGCTTTTGTGGGTCGGTCATCGCTATGCGTCCCACCAAACCGCTGGGTGTGTCGGTGCGGAAGTAATCGTGCTCCAGCAAGGTGCGAAAAGCGGCGAAAGGATTTTGCGGCAACTCCAACGGCGAAGGGTTCTTTTTGCCGTGACAAGTTAAGCATCCCGTCTGCCGAAAGAGAGCCCAAAACTCGGTGGCAAATTGCCGCTCCAAAGTCGCCAGCGGTTCGGGCAAGCGAGCGCTGGCGGGCAAAGGTGCATCGGTCGTCGGGGCGGTTGAGGGTTGGGAGCGCTTGGAGGGCAACGGGGATGACGGTGGGGCGAGGGAAAGCCCCAGCGTGACCAACCACGCGACAGCGAGGAGCGCGCTGCCGCCGATTTGCCAGTGCCACCAATGTCGCATCAGCGTATCCGCCTCCATGCGCAGCGAGAACCGCTGCGCCTTCCATTTTGTGCCCTACATTTTAGCGCAAGATGCCGACGGCGAAATGAGTCGCGGAACGGTCAGAGAAGTAACCCTGCTAAATTGGACGCTGAGGATTGCTGTTTGGCTCGCTGTCGTCGTCTGGGGGTGCGAGCATGGTGCGCCATCTCCACTTGGAAAGAGATTGGCTTGAAGGCGCAGCGAAGCGGTCACCAAAGCGCGCAGGGGGGTGGGCAACGCACCCATCTCACGACAAGCCAAACGCTAACCCCGCCCCGATCAACCCGACCCAGAAAAGCAGATAGACAAGAACGCCACAGCAACTGATTGCCAAAAGCACAGTGCCGATGATGCCCAAGACCATCCCAGCCGTTGCTAACCCTTGCCCACTGTCGGGAGAAAGCCCGTCCCTGATATCGCGCAACTCTGCAGCCCCAAGCCACCAAGCAAAGGGAGATAGCCACTCGCACGAAATCAGCCCCAAAATTCCCAGCACCAACGACCAAATTGCCCTACTGCTTGCGGGTTCGCGCTGCATAATTGCGCCACCCCTCAAAAACAACCGTCAACCATGAGGCTATCGCCTCAAATCTGCAAAAGGGACGCCTTCATTGCTTGGCTTCCTTGAGGATGCGCTCCGCACCGATAACCCATTCGTGCTGTGGGTCGTAGCGGAAAAAGAGGTTGCGCCCTTCCCCCGCCAGCGCCCAAAGGTAGTAAACGCTGTAGCCGGGCGGGGCGGCGACAGGGTGGTAACCCTTTGGGATGACGATGGTGTCGCCATCGCGGACGATGAAAGCGTCATTCAATTCGCCGTCGTCGCTGTAAAGCAATTGGACGGCGAAACCGTTGGGCGGAGAGATGCGAAAGTGATAGACCTCTTCCAAACGCGCTTCAAAAGGCGGGTCGCTGACTTCGTGCTTGTGGGGCGGGTAGGATGACCAGTTGCCGGGCGGGTTGCGGGTTTCGCCGACGAGCAATCGTTTGGCGGGAAAGTGGGCGTCCACAAGGTCGTCAATGTCCCGCCGCCAGTTGAACTGACCGACGCTGCGGGTTGGGATGCGGTCGGGCGTGATGGCAATCACTTCGCCGCCCCGTTGGGCGGGAGCGCCGATCAAGGCGAGTTCGGCAAAGGTGCGGGCTTGCACCCGAAATTTGGTCGCCGCTGGCAAATAAACCCCGAAGGCTTTGTCGCTGAAGACATCGCGGCGCCGCCCCGTCCATCGCTTGCCATCCGCCTCCACTTCCACGATGCCCGTCAGCAAGACGGCGACCACTTCATCGCCACCTGTCTCGCCGTCATACTCGCTGCCCACTTCCAAACGCAACAGCGAAAAGGAAAGCCATTGCGTTTGCCCCAATTGCGGCGAAACGATAAGCAGTCGTCCCGTCCCTTCGGGAGCGGGCACAAAAAGTTTCTCCCGCGACACGACCATCCGCCTCCTTTACGCCCTCAAAGCGTGTCCCAATTCCCAGAGCAAGGAAATGCCGAAAGCGACACTGACGATGCCTGTCAGCGTTAGCAAAGCGTTGTAGGCGCGCTCAAAGCGTTGCTGGGCGATCCAAACGGGAAGGCTGAGCACGAACGCCGTCGCCGTCATGCCCAAGATGGAACCGATGCCGAAGATGGCGAGGTAGATAAGCGCTGCGAGCAAAGAATCAGCGGTGCTCATCACCATGACGGCGGCTGCCCCGCTGCCAGCGAGCCCATGCACCATCCCGATGAGCAACGGACGCCAACCCGTTGACCAACGAGGGTGTTCGTGGTGATGGGCGTGAGGATGTTCGTGGGGCGTCGCATCGTGTTCGTGGAAATGCAGGTGGCGTTCGCCATCGTGCTCGTGCCAATGCAAGTGGACGCGCCGACGCCATAGCCGCCAAAGGGTCGTCCCACCCAACGCAATGAGCACGAGACCGACCAACCCTTCAAAACTTGCCTGCACCCTTTCAGGCAACTCCATGCGCAACAGCAACAACGGCACGCCGAAAAGAAGGATGGTGAGGGTGTGCCCGATGCCCCAAATGGCGCCGATGCGGGCGGCAGGACGGAAACTTCCGCTTTCCGCCACCATCACAGAGACGGCGACGAGGTGGTCAGGGTCTAACGCATGGCGCAGCCCCATCGCCAGCCCCAAAAGCCAAAAACCCAACCCACTCATGCCCTTTCACCTGCCACGCCCAATTGTGACGCAATGACGGATGAACGGCTATCTTTGCCCTAATGCCAAACTTTGCGCGGAGGCGAAAAAAGCGATGGTCATCGGCACCGTCTCTTTCCTGAACGCCGTGCCCTTGACTTGGGCGTTGCCCCGCTTGGGTTTTGATGGCGAGGTCGTTTGCGGCACGCCTGCGGAACTTGCGCAATGGCTAAAGCAAGGTCGCATTGACATCGGACTCATCCCCATCGCCGAATACTTGCGAGGCATCGGCGAAGTGATCGTGGACGGCTTAGGCATCGCTTCTGACGGGGCGGTCCGAAGTGTCGCCGTATTTTCGCACAAGCCCATCGGCGAAGTTCACAACATCGCCGTTGACTCAGGGTCGCGCAGTTCGGTCTTGTTGCTGCAAGTGCTGTGGGCGAAACGCTTCGGCATTTTGCCTCCCTTGTCGCCGATGGCGCCCGATTTGGAGCAAATGCTTTCGCACGCCGATGCGGCGTTACTCATCGGCGACGCCGCTTTGCGGGCGTCGTTGAACGCAAGTTTGCTCGTTTGGGATTTGGGGGCGGCGTGGAAGGATTTGACAGGTTTGCCCTTCGTCTTCGCCGCTTGGGTCGCACGAGACGAACAAATTGCGCGGCAAGCAGCCTCGTGGCTTGTCGCCGCCCGCGCTGAAGGGAGACGCCATTTGTCCGCCATCATCGCCGAAGAAAGTGAGCGACGCAACTTGCCTGCCGATTTGGTGCAGCGCTACTTGACCGAGCACATCCGCCACGATTTGACCGAGCGACACCACCAAGCCGTTGACTTGTTTGCCCAGATGGCTTTTGAGTTGGGCTTGTTGCCATCGGTTCGCCCCGTCTGCTGGCTAATGCCGTGAGGCATCACGCCGTCCAATCAAACACGACGCCGACGAACTCATCGGGTCGGTCACGCAAACCCGCATAGGCATCGGCGCATTGTTCGGGGCGCATCCGATGGGTTAGCAATGGCTCCACTTTCAACTTGCCCTCAGCGATGAGCCGAAGGTTGATCTTTGCGTTGCGTTCCACGCTGTGCTTGTAGAAAAAGGCGTTGCGCTCAATGGGCAAGATGTCGGTGCGGGTTTCGCGGACAGGATAGCGCCATTCGTGAGCGCCCTTGAAAGTGATGCAACCGTGCCCCGAAAGGTGGATGCGTTCCAGCAACTCCGTGACATTCGTCTCCCAGCGCCGACCGAAGGGCGAACCGAGCAGGATGACTTCGCCATACTTCGCCGCCAACTGGGGCGCCAACAACGCTGCTTGCGGGTTGCCCGTCGCCTCCACGACGACTTCACACCCTTTCCCATCCGTCCAATCGCGGACGGTTTGAACGGGATCGGCAACGGAGGCGTTGATGAGTTGCTCAATGCCGCAAGCGCGGGCAACTTCCAAGCGTTTGGGGAGGCGGTCAATGCCGATGACGCAACAACCCGCCAACTGGAAAAGTTGCGCCGCCAAATTGCCGACGACGCCCAACCCGATGACCGACACCGTGTCGCCCAACTCGGCATCGCTGACCCGCAGCGCCGTAATGGAGACATTCGCCATGCGGGCGAAGACAGCCTTGAAGGGATTTAGCCCATCGGGCACTTTGACGGCGATGACGCGGGCGTTGGCGTGACTGGCGTGATGGCTGTGGGTGAGGATGACATCGCCGACCTTGACATCCGTGACGCCTTCGCCGACGGCGATCACTTCCCCGATGGCGCCGTAGCCTGGGCGGAACGGGAACGGCGCCCAGTCAGCCAACCCCGCCAAGCACGCCAATTCCGTGCCCGCACTGATGAGGGAAGCGAGGGTGCGGATGACGATTTCACCCGCAGCGGGCGTCAAGTCCACTTCCACTTCTTCCAACCGCACGACATTCGCCTGCGGAAAAACGACTTGCCGAACGAGCACGCTTCCCACCTCCATTCACCCATCGTCGGGGAAAGGATGGCTCATCGGGGAACGGTTCGCTCAAAAGTTGCCAGCGAGCAAAACTTCCCCTTCCCGCACCGAACCGCTAACGATGTCCCATCGGGCGATAACGAGGCGTCGCTTCGGGGCATATTCCAACACATCCATCCGCTGATAATCTCGCACGAGCCGTTGCAGGTTTTCCGTCCATCCGTTAGGCGACACGAGAAAGGCGTAAAATCCCATGCCCCTTGTCCCGTGTCCTTTGTCCCTCCCACAAGGGCGGAAGGATACATGGCAGGATGGCGCAACGCTTTTTCTTCAGCGCTCTTTTCAATGTCGTCCCAAACGCTGATGGAGTAACGCAGCCAAGTCTTGCCATTCAAATGGGTTTGACCTTT
>Ga0326763_1000146_pt1 | contig 26437 bp, 21 predicted proteins | sample NORPS_P_FD_207671 | JGI IMG/M metagenome (GOLD analysis project Ga0326763, IMG submission 207671) | Hot spring water microbial communities from Norris Geyser Basin, Yellowstone National Park, WY, United States - NOR.PS_P | ecosystem: Environmental > Aquatic > Thermal springs > Unclassified...
CGGTCGGTGGTTTGCACGATCATGGCGCGCGCGTGATATTGCGGGTCGTGCGCGATGTCGGCCACGCTGTAGATTTTGCCGACGGGGACGTCGGCGGCGTCAAGGGTCTGGATCACCTCATCCACGCTGCGCTGCTGGGTCCAGGCTTCGATGGCGGCGTCGAGCTCGTGTGCGCGGCGGGCGCGGCCGTCGTTGTGGGCCAGCTCGGGGTCTTGCGCCAAGTCATCGCGGCCGATCGCGGTCATCAAGCGCCGAAAGATGCCATCACCGTTGCCACCGATCAGCACATAGGTCTCCCGCCCGTCGGGGCCCGGGCGACAGCGGTAGGCATTGGACGGAGCGATGCCTGGCAACGCGCTGCCCGCGCGCTCGCGCACGACACCAAAAGCGTCGTACTCGGGCAGCAAGCTCTCCATCAGGTTGAACACGCTCTCGTACAGGGCGACGTCGACCATCTGTCCCGTGCCGCCGCGCGCATCGCGGTGGTAGAGCGCCATCAGCACGCCAATGACGCCGTGCAGGGCGGCGATCGAGTCGCCGATGGAAACGCCGCAGCGCACGGGGGTACGTCCGGGCTCGCCGGTCAGGTAGCGCAGCCCGCCCATGGCCTCACCCAGGATGCCAAAGCCAGGTTTGTGTGCATAGGGCCCCGTCTGTCCATAGCCGGATAGCCGCAGCATCACCAGCCGCGGGTTGAGGGCGTGCAGCTCGTCCCAGCCCAGGCCCCAGTCTTCGAGGGTGCCGGGCTTGAAGTTTTCGATCAACACGTCGGCTTCGGCAGCCAGCCGCCGCACCAGCGCCTGTCCCTCAGGCGTGCGCAGATCGGCACACACAGAGCGCTTGTTGCGCGATTGCACCTCCCACCACACCGATGTGCCGTCGCGCAACAGGCGCCATTTGCGCAGTGGGTCGCCCGAGGGCGGCTCGATTTTGATGACGTCGGCACCGAAGTCGGCCAGCGTTTTGGCCGCAAACGGCCCCGCGATCAACTGGCCGAGTTCGAGCACACGGATGCCAGCCAGGGGGCCGGCAGCGGGCAAGGCGTCGCGTTCAGGGGTTTGCATGGGGTCAGTGACGAGTCGGCTGGCGCGCGGCGAGCACGCGTTCGATGTGGTCGATGAGTCCGTCGCAGGCGTCCTCGATCAGGTCGAGCACGTGCTCGAAACCGTCGGTGCCCCCGTAGTAGGGGTCGGGCACGACCGGGCTGTCATGGCGGCGGCAGAACTCCGTGAGGCGTCGCAGCTTGCGCCGATGCGCGGGCGGACACATGGCCTCGGCCAGCGCCAGGTTGTCCCAGTCCATGGCCAGCAGCAGGTGGGCGCGTTCGAAATCGGCGGGTGCGATTTGCCGCGCACGAAGGTCCGACAGCTCGTACCCGCGCCGTTGGGCGTGGTACTGGCTGCGCGGATCCGGGGGCTCGCCCACATGGTAGGCGTGGGTGCCTGCCGAATCGACCGCCACGCGTTGGTGCAGGCCACGGGCCAGCAGCCGCTCGCGCAAGACGCCATGGGCGGTGGGGCTGCGGCAGATGTTGCCCATGCAAAAAAACAGCACCCGGTACTCAAAGACATCGTCCATGGGACGCATTGTGCCGCGATCGCTGCGCTGGCACCTCCGCCCGCACTATCCCCCCGCCAGTGCCGGAAATAGCCGCACCAGGCCACTGGCCATCACCTCCACCGCCAATGCCGCGAGGATCAGGCCCATCAAGCGGGTCATGACATTGATGCCGGTCTTGCCGAGCACACGCGAGATCGGCTCGGCCAGGGTAAAGCACAGCGCGGTCGCCGCGGCGATGACGACACCGTAGCCGACCAGGGCCGCGTGTTGCCAGAAGGTCTTGGCCTGGTCGGCGTAGATGACGACGGTAGACATGGTGGCCGGGCCGGTGAGCAGCGGGATGGTCAACGGTACGACGGCGATCGAGGCGCGGCTGGCGGCGTCGTCGACCTCGTCGCGCGTGGCTTTGGCCTCGGCGGGCTGCGCATTGAGCATCGACAGCGCCGACATCAGCAGCAGCATGCCGCCGCCGACCTGGAAGCTGGCCAGCGAAATGCCGAAGAACGCCAAGATCTGCAGCCCGGCGAGCGCACACACCGCGATGACCGCGAATGCCGTCAGCGCCGAGATGGCCACCGTGCGTCGCCGCTGCCGTGGGGAAAACCCCAGCGTGTAGTGGATGAAGAAGGGCACGATGGCCAGCGGGTTGACGATGGCCAGCAGGGTGATGAGGGGTTTGAGGTCCATGGGCAATGCGCGCGTCAGACGCACTGTAGCACCCCGAGTGGCGTCCTCAGTGCCTATGTGCGTCGCCGCCGGGTCGCTGTTGAGCCAGTGTCTTGCCCAGTTCGACCCCCCATTGGTCGAACGGGTGAATACCCCACAGAACCGCCTGATAAAACACTTTGTGTTCGTGGGCAGCGATCAGGGCGCCCAGGTGGTACGGATCGAGCCGAGACAACCAGATCAGGTTGCTCGGCACGTCGCCGCGGTAGGTGCGGTGCGGGGTCAGCCGCGCGACGCTGGCGTCATCCAGACCCTCGGCGCGCAGGGCGGCGGCCGTGGCGGCTTCGTCCCGGCCTTCGGCCAGCGCCTGCGCTTGCGCCAGCAGGTTGTTGCGCACCACGCGCGCATGGGCCGATCCCAGCGGCAGCGGTTCACCGAGATCCTGTACGCCGATGAAGTCCACCGCGATGCGGTGGGTGCCTTGATGCAGCAGCTGAAAATAGGCGTGTTGGCCGTCGTTGCCCAGTCCACCCCAGACGATGGGGCAGGTGTCCACCGCGACAGCGCTGCCGTCGACGTGGACCGACTTGCCGTTCGACTCCATCTCCAGCTGCTGCTGAAAGGGCACCCATCCGTCCAGCCGCGCGCTGTAGACGGCGACCGCCAAGGTCGGGCAGCGCAGAAAATTGCGGTTCCACACGCCCAACAGCGCCAGCGCAAGGGGCAGGTTGCGCGCGCGCGGCGCATGACGGACGTGTTCATCCACGGCATGGCCGCCGGCGAGCAGCTGCTCGAACCCGGTGCGGCCGATCGCGATGGCTAGCGGCAGCCCAATGGCGCTCCACAGCGAGTAGCGCCCTCCAACCCAATCCCAAAAGCGGTGGATTTGCGCCGCTGGCACACCCCAGGCCTGCGCGCGCTCGGGGTGCGCGGTGACGGCGATCCAGTGGGGCTGCTGCGCCGCCTCGGCAATGCCGGCGTCAGCCAGCCAGCGGCGCGCACTCGCCGCCAGTGTCAGGGTCTCTTGGGTGGTGAAGGTCTTGCTCTGAACGATGAAAAGCGTTTGCCGTGGATCGAGCGGCTGCAGCACGTCGTGCAGCGCGTGGGCGTCGACGTTGGAGACGAAATGCACGCGCACGGGCCCCGGGCGTTCAGGGGCGAGCGCCCGCACGGCCATGCGTGGGCCCAGATCAGAGCCACCGATGCCAAGGTTGACCACGTGTCGCACGGGCTGACCGTCGCTGCCCCGCCACTGGCCGTCGCGGATGCGTTCGGCGGTGTCGAGAAAGCGGGCGAGCTCTGCGCGCACCTCGGACTGGATGGTCTGACCCCACGGGGGATCGGCCAAGGGGCCGCCGCGCAGCGCCACGTGCAGGGCGGCGCGCCCTTCGGTGGCGTTGACGGGCTCGCCTCGCCACATCGCCTCGGCATGCGCTTGTACGTCACTTTCCTGCGCCAGCGCCAGCAGCGTGTGCCAGATGGGCAGTGTGATGGCCTGGCGGGTGGCGTCCAATGTCAGGCCGGCGGCGTGGAATTGCAGCGCGGCCGTGCGTTCGGGGTCGGCGGCTGCCAACAGGGTACGCAGGTGGGGCCGCGGTTGGTCGGCCAAGGCTTGTAGGCTTTGCCACGCGCGGCGCCGCTGGGGGGGGATGAAAACCGGGGTGTGTGACATACGCGGCCGCACTGTAGCACTGGCGCTTGACGCCATCGGGAAACCCCCTGGGTGCATCACGTCGCCTTGGTTCTGGCACTGCAGCCTGTCGTCCTGGGCGCAGCGGTGCGCGCGGCAGAGATCCTGCCCGTGCTCCCGCGGGCGCTGGCAGGCCCGCCGCCCGGTTTTCGTGGCTTACCGGCCACTGCGATGAGAGGAGATCCTGCCATGACCGCACCGTTGCCCGAGCACGTCTGGCGCGCGCTCGAAGGCGTTTCGTTGGATGAAAAATACACCCTGGAGCGAGGCCGCGCCTTCATGAGCGGCATCCATGCGCTGGTGCGTCTGCCGATGTTGCAACACCAGCGCGACCGGCTGCAAGGCAAGCACACCGCCGGCTTTATCAGCGGCTACCGCGGCTCTCCGTTGGGGGGCTACGACCAAGCGCTGTGGAAAGCGCGCCAGCACCTGCAAGCGCACCACGTGGTGTTTCAGCTCGGCGTCAATGAGGAGCTGGCGGCCACCGCCGTCTGGGGCACACAGCAGTTGGGCTTTGCGCCGCCGGGCAGCGCCAAGTACGACGGCGTGTTTGGCCTGTGGTACGGCAAGGGGCCGGGCGTGGACCGGTGCGCCGATGTCTTAAAGCACGCCAACATGGCGGGCACGACGCCCTGGGGGGGCGTGATCGCCGTGGCGGGTGACGACCACGTGGCCAAGAGCTCGACGGCGGCGCACCAGAGCGACCATATTTTCAAGGCCTGTGGGCTGCCGGTGTTCTTTCCGGCCAGCGTGCAGGAGATTCTAGACCTGGGCCTGCACGCCTGGGCCATGAGCCGCTATGCCGGGGTGTGGGTAGGGATGAAGACGATCCAAGAGATCGTCGAATCGAGCGCGACCGTCGAGATCGACCCCGAGCGCGTGCGCATCGCCCTGCCCGACGATTTCGAGCTGCCCGCCGGGGGGGGGTGCACATCCGCTGGCCGGACATGCCGCTGGAGCAGGAAGAGCGGCTGATGGACGACAAGTGGTGCGCCGCGCTGGCCTATGTGCCTGCCAACCGGCTCAACCACAGCGTCATCAAAGGCCCGAACGACCGCTACGGCATCATCGCCAGCGGCAAGGCCTACAACGACTTGCGTCAAGCCCTGCATGACTTGGGGCTGGACGACGATACCTGCCGCCAGCTCGGCATTCGCGTGCACAAGGTGGCCGTGGTGTGGCCGCTGGAGGCGCAGATCACGCGCGCGTTCGCCCAAGGCTTGCGCGAGATCCTGGTGGTAGAAGAAAAACGCCAGGTCATCGAATATCAGCTCAAGGAGGAGCTCTACCACTGGCGTCCCGACGTGCGCCCGGACGTGCTGGGTAAGTTCGACGAGATCGAGGGTGACCACTCGGGGGGCGAATGGTCCATGCCCAACCCGAGCGCCAACCAGTTGCTGCGCGCCAACGCCGACTTGACACCTGCCATCATCGCGCGCGCTGGTCAAGCGGCTGCGCCGACGCGGTCTGCTGCCGGAAGGCAGCGATATCGCGGCCCGGGTGCAGGCGCAGTTGGCCATCATCGAGGCGCGCGAGCGCTCGCTGCAGACGTTGCAGGCGCAGCTGCGCGACGTGCAGCGCGTGCCCTGGTTTTGCTCGGGCTGCCCGCACAACACCTCGACCCGGGTGCCCGAGGGCTCGCGCGCCATGGCGGGCATCGGCTGCCACTACATGGCGATCTGGATGGACCGCCACACGGTTGCGTTCACGCAGATGGGGGGCGAGGGCGTGCCGTGGGTGGGGCAGCAGCCGTTCTCGAACGAAAAGCACATCTTCGCCAACCTGGGCGACGGCACCTACTTTCACAGCGGGCTGTTGGCTATCCGGCAGGCGATTGCCGCCGGGGTCAACATCACGTACAAGATCCTGTACAACGACGCGGTGGCCATGACCGGCGGCCAGCCCGTGGGCGAGCGGCCCGAGGGGCACTCGGTGCTGCAAATCGTGCACAGCCTGCGCAGCGAGGGGGTGCGCAAGCTCTTCATCGTGACGGATGAGCCCGCCAAGTACGCGGGCGCGCACCACACCACGCTCGGCGGCGTGACGCTGACGCTGCCGCCCGACGTGCTGGTGCTGCACCGCGACGAGCTCGATCGCGTGCAACGCGAATGCCGCGACACCGAGGGCGTGACCGCGATCATCTATGACCAGACCTGCGCCACCGAGAAACGCCGCCGCCGCAAGCGCACCATCAACCAGAGCACGTGCAACATGGACTTTTCCTGCGTCAAGGGCTTTTGCCCCAGCTTCGTCACCGTACGAGGCGGCAAGCTGCGCAAGCCCGGGCGCGATGCGGGCGTGCCGGATCCGACGGCCCTGCCGCTGCCCGAGCCATCGCCGCCGGAGCTGCGCCCGGGCGCGTCGGCCTGGGGCATCGTGGTGGCGGGCGTCGGCGGCACCGGCGTCATCACCATCGGCCAGTTGCTCGGGGTGGCTGCGCACATCGAAGGCAAAGGCGTGGTGACGCAGGATGCGGCGGGCCTGGCGCAAAAGGGCGGCGCCACCTGGAGCCATGTGCTCATCGGCGCGCGCCAGGAGGATAACCTGACCACGCGCGTGGGCACGGCGGCCGCGGACCTGATCTTGGGCTGCGACCCCATCGTCACCGCCAGCGCCGAGACGCTCGCGCGCATGCGCGAGGGACGCACCCACGTGGCGCTCAACGCGCAGGCGACGCCCACCGCCGCGTTCGTCAAAGACGGCGCGTGGCAAAACCCCTCGGCGCGGTGCATCGCGGCGATCACCGAGGCGGTGGGCGCCAACGGGGTGGCGGCGTTCGACGCCGAGGCGCTCGCGCAGCGACTGCTGAGTGACACGCTGTACGTCAACCCCATGGTGTTGGGCTACGCGTGGCAAAAGGGGTGGATTCCGCTGGGGCTGGCGTCGCTGCAGCGCGCCATCGAACTCAATGGTGTGGCGGTGGCGGCCAACCTGGCGGCTTTCGAGTGGGGCCGGCGGGCCGCGCACGACCCGGCTGCGGTGCAGCGTTGGGTGAGTCCGGCGCAAGTGATCGAGCTGCGTCCGCGCCGCACGCTCGAGCATCTGATTCGCACGCGCGTCGAGCACCTGACGGGCTACCAAAACGCCGCCTACGCCCAGCGTTATGAAGCGCTGGTGCGCCGCGTGCAGCAGGCCGAAGCGGCGCTGGGACGGGTTCGACCGCGCTGGCCGAAGCGGTAGCGGTGCATCTGGCGCAGCTCATGGCCTACAAGGACGAGTACGAAGTCGCGCGGCCCTACGCGGACGGCGCCTTCTTGCAGCGCTTGCGCGCGCACTTCGAGGGTGGCGTCACGCTGCGCTTTCACCTAGCGCCCCCGTTGCTGGCCAATCGCAACGAGCGCGGTGAGCTGGTCAAGCGTGAATTCGGTCCGTGGATGATGGGGGTGTTTCGCGTGCTGGCGCAGCTCAAGGGGTTGCGTGGCACGGCCCTCGACCCCTTTGGCTACACCGAAGAGCGGCGCACCGAACGCGCGCTGGCCGGCGCGCGTCAAGGGCTTTGGTCACGTCAAGGCGCGCCAACCGCAAGCGGCCCGTGCGCTGTGGGATGCGCTGCGGCGGCGCTGGCGCTCGGGTGAATCGAGCGCTGCACCCGAGGCCCGGGCGGCGGCCTGACGCCACGAGCACCACCGCGCGCAGCGGCCAGCGATGCGCGTACACTGTGTCCCCTTTGGGATAACACAGAAGGTGGCGATGGCCGCAGGTGGCAGTGGGGCGGCGGTGTCCCAAATAACGGGCGGGTTGGGCAGCGGGGTGCTGTGGGCGCTGGCGGCCGGGGCCTTGTGGGGGTTGGTGTTCGTCGCGCCCCTGATGCTGCCCGAATATCCGGCGGCGCTGCAGTCGGTGGGGCGTTATCTGGCATTCGGGCTGCTGTGCGTGCCGCTGGCCTGGTTCGACCGTGCCGAGCTGCGCGCACTCTCGCGCGCCGACTGGTGGCAGGCGCTGCAGCTCGCGTTCGTCGGCAATCTGCTGTATTACCTGCTGCTGGCCAGTTCGATCCAGCGCACCGGTGGGCCGCTGTCGACCGTCATCATCGGCACGCTGCCCGTGGTGATTACCATCGTGGCCAACCGGCGCGACGCCGCGCGCGATGGCCGCCTGCCCTGGCGCCGTCTGTGGCCAGCGTTGGCGCTGATCGCCGTTGGCATCGCGCTCGTCAACCACACCGAGCTGCAAGCCGTCGGGGCGGATCCGGCGCGCGACGTCGCCGTGTATGGGCTGGGCGCGCTGCTGGCGGTGGGCGCGGTGGCGTGCTGGACCTGGTATCCACTGCACAACGCCGACTGGCTGCGCGCCCACCCCGGGCGCAGCGCGCGCGCTTGGTCCACCGCGCAGGGGTTGGCGACCTTGCCGCTGGCCGCGCTGGGTTACGCGCTGGTGTGGGGGCTGGAGGCGGTGCGTGGCGAACCGTTCCCCATGCCTTTCGGGCCGCGGCCCGAGGTGTTTCTGGGGTTGATGGTCTCGGTGGGGCTGTTGGCTTCGTGGTTGGGCACGCTGTGTTGGAACGCGGCCAGCCAGCGCCTGCCCACGGCGTTGGTGGGGCAATTGATCGTCTTCGAGACGTTGGCGGCGCTGCTGTACGCTTACCTGTGGCGTGGCCAATGGCCAGCGCCGCTGTCGCTGTTGGGGATTGGCGCGCTGGTGGCGGGGGTGCTGTGGGGCGTGAATATCCGGCCACAGCCGGTCGTCGCCCACGCGCATCCCGACTGAGCGGCGCGCCCGCTACAATGCCCGCTTGCCTTCGCGGGCGGCGTGACGCGTTGTGCCGTCATCGCAGGCCCGTTTTTCACCCTTTTGCACGCCTGAGGATATCGACGTGTTCATCTCTCCCGCTTATGCCCAAGCCGCCGCTGGCGGCGACGCGCCTTCCACGCTCATGAGCCTGCTGCCGCTGCTGCTGATGTTCGTGGTGCTGTACTTCGTCATGATTCGGCCGCAGATGAAGCGCCAAAAAGAGCACAAGGCCATGATCGACGCACTGGCCAAGGGCGACGAGGTCGTGACCGCCGGTGGCCTGCTGGGCAAGGTGACCAAGGTCGCTGACAGCACCATCGGGCTGGAGCTGGCCGACGGCGTCGAGGTGCAGCTGCAGCGCACCGCCGTGGTGCAAGTCTTGCCCAAAGGCACATTGAAGTGATCGGGGCGGCCCCGCGCGGGGCAACGTCCTGCCCAACCGCAGCGCGCCATGCGCCGCAAGGGTGGCCTGTATGAACCGTTACGCCTGGTGGAAGTACGCGACCCTGGTGGTCGTGCTCGTCATTGCCGCGCTGTATACCCTGCCCAATTTTTTTGGCGAGGCGCCAGCGGTGCAGGTGTCGTCGGCGCGCGCCGGGCATCGGCTCGACGAGGGGACGGTGCAGCGCATCGAGCAGGCGCTGGCTGCCGCCGGGCTGGGGGCGCAAGCCATCCAGTACGACGGCCAGACCGTGCGCGCGCGCTTTGCCAGCACCGACGAGCAAATCCGTGCCCGCGACGCCATCGAGCGCGCGCTCAACCCGGATGCCGCCAACCCCGCGCACGTGGTCGCGCTCAACCTGCTGCCGCGCACGCCCGAGTGGCTGCAGCGGCTGGGGGCGCAGCCCATGTATCTGGGGCTGGATTTGCGCGGTGGGGTGCACTTCCTGCTGCAAGTGGACATGGCCGCAGCGCTGGACAAGCGACTGGAAGGGCTGGTGGCGGATCTGCGCACCGCGCTGCGTGACAAGGGTATTCGCCACGGCGGGGTGCGGCGCGAAGGAAACGCGGTGACGGTGCGTTTGCGCCAGGCGGGCGCGGTGCGGGGCGCCGAGGATCTGATCGCGCGCGATTTTCCCGACTTGCAGCCCGCGGTGCGCGAGGAGGGGGCAGAGACGGTAATCGCGCTGACCCTGCGCCCAGAAGCCGCACGCCGCGTGCAAGAGCAGGCGCTCAAGCAAAACATTTTGACGCTGCGCAATCGCATCAACGAGCTCGGCGTGGCCGAGCCCGTGATCCAGCAGCAGGGGCTGGACCGCATCGTGGTACAACTGCCAGGGGTGCAGGACACCGCCAAGGCCAAGGACATCCTGGGCCGTACCGCGACGCTCGAGATCCGCATGGTGGACGAAAGCCCCGAGGGGCTGGCCGCCGAGCGAGATGCTACGGCGCCCGTGCCGTTCGGCTCCGAGCGGTATTTGGATCGCAATGGCCGCCCCGTCATCGTCAAGCGCGAGGTGATCCTGACCGGCGAGAACCTGACCGACGCCCAAGCGGGCTTCGACAGCCAGACGCAAGAGCCAGTGGTCAACCTCACGCTCGACGGCAAGGGTGCGCGTGTGTTTCGCGACGTCACGCGTGAGAATGTCGGCAAGCGCATGGCCATTTTGCTGTTCGAGAAGGGCCGTGGCGAAGTGGTGACCGCGCCCGTCATCCGCACCGAGATCGGCGGTGGGCGCGTACAAATCTCCGGGCGCATGACGACGCAAGAGGCCAACGACACCGCGCTGCTGTTGCGCGCCGGATCGCTGGCCGCGCCGATGGAGATCGTCGAGGAGCGTACCATCGGCCCGAGCCTGGGGGCCGACAACATCCGCATGGGCTTCAACAGCGTGGTGTGGGGCTTCGTCGCGGTGGTGGCGTTCATGTGCGTGTACTACCGGCTGTTTGGCGTGTTCTCTAGCGTGGCATTGGCGGTCAACCTGATGTTGCTGGTGGCCATCCTGTCCATGTTGCAGGCCACGCTGACGCTGCCGGGCATTGCCGCCATGGCGCTGACACTGGGTATGGCGATCGACGCCAACGTGCTGATCAACGAACGCGTGCGTGAGGAGCTGCGCAACGGCTCCGCGCCGCAGACGGCCATCCACAAGGGCTATGAGAACGCCTGGAATACCATCGTCGACTCCAACGTGACGTCGCTGCTGGCGGGGCTGGCGCTGCTGACGTTCGGGTCGGGGCCGGTGCGCGGGTTTGCCGTGGTGCACTGCATCGGGATCTTGACCAGCATGTTCTCGGCGGTCTTTTTCTCGCGTGCCTTGGTCAACCTGTGGTACGGGCGGCGCAAGAAGCTGCGCGCCGTCTCGATTGGCATCACCGTCGAGCCCGCGTCGACGGGCAAGGCGGGCTGATCTGCCGGGAGAGCGACGATGGAACTGTTTCGCCTGCGCCGCACCATTCCGTTCACGCGCTACATGTTGGTGCTGAACCTGATCTCGTTCGTCACGTTTTTGGCGGCGGTATTTTTTCTGGTCACGCGCGGCCTGCACCTGTCGATCGAGTTCACCGGCGGCACCGTGGTGGAAGTGGCCTACACGCAGCCGGTCGATCTGGCGCAGGTGCGCAGTGCGGTGGCCGGCTTGGGCTACAGCGACGTGGCGGTACAGCACTTTGGCAGTGCGCGCGACGTGATGCTGCGCCTGCCGCTGCGCGAGGGGGCGTCCTCCGGCCAGCAGACCGAGGAGTTGCTCGCGGCGCTGCGCGCCCAGGATCCGACGGTGACGCTGCGCCGCACCGAGTTCGTCGGACCGCAGGTCGGCCGCGAGCTGGTCGAAGACGGCTTGCTCGCGCTCGCGTTCGTCATCGGCGGCATCATGATCTATTTGGCGCTGCGCTTCGAGTGGAAGTACGCGGTCGCCGCGATCGTGGCCAACCTGCACGACGTCGTCATCATCCTGGGCTTCTTTGCGTTCTTCCAGTGGGAGTTTTCGCTCGCGGTGCTGGCGGCGGTGTTGGCGGTGCTGGGCTATTCGGTCAACGAGTCGGTCGTGATCTTCGACCGCATCCGCGAGACCTTCCGCCGCCAGCGCAAGATGAGCACGCGCGAGGTGATCGACGTCGCCATCACGTCGACCATGAGCCGCACCATCATTACCCACGGCTCGACCGAGGTGATGGTGCTGTCGATGCTGATTTTTGGCGGACCGACGCTGTATTACTTTGCGCTCGCGCTGACCATCGGCATTTTGTTCGGCATCTACTCGTCGGTGTTCGTCGCCTCCGGGGTGGCGATGTGGCTGGGCATCCGACGTGAGGATTTGGTCAAGGCGACCAAGAAGCCGGGCGAAGGCGACGACCCGAACGCGGGCGCCGTCGTTTGACGTTTTTTCCGTGGCGCGCTGCCCGCCAGGGCGGCGCTGCCGCGCCGCCCCGCGGCCTCAGGCACTCGCCAGCCGCTGTAGGCGCCCGCCGGGCAGGCGCTGCACCCGGCCGTCGAGCTCCAGCGTGAGGAGGTGTGCCTGCAGACGCGCGGTGTCCCACCCGCAGCGCGCCTGCAACACGTCGAACGGCGTGGGGTCGTACCCCAGCGCGACGAGCACAGGATCGTCTTGGGCTTCTCCCGTCATCGCCGCCGGTGGCGGTGGGACGGATTTGGGCGCCTGCGCCCACACGCCGGCGAGCTCCTCGTGAATGTGAGCGGCGGTCTCGACCAGCTTGGCCCCTTGGCGGATGAGTGCGTGACAGCCGCGCGACTGCGGTGAATGGATCGAGCCAGGGATGGCGAAAACCTCGCGCCCCATCTGCGTGGCGAGTTCAGCGGTGATGAGCGAGCCCGACCCCAGCGCCGCCTCGACCACCAGCGTGCCCTGCGACAGCCCGGCGATGATGCGGTTGCGGCGCGGAAAGTGCGCGGGCAGCGGGGGCGTGCCCAGCAGGTATTCGCTGACCACGCTGCCCGCGTGCGCGATGCGATGCGCCAACGCCCGGTGCCGCGCGGGATAGACGCGATCGACCCCGGTGCCGACGACCGCCACCGTCTGGCCGCCCGCGTCCAGCGCGCCCTCGTGCGCCGCGGCGTCGATGCCAGCGGCCAAGCCCGAGACGATGCAAACCCCCTCGCCTGCCAACGCACGCGCGAAAGCGCGCGCATTGTCGGCGCCCTGTGGTGTGGGGTTGCGGCTGCCGACGATGGCGAGCGCGCGTGGCGCGGCCAGCGCTACGGGGTCCCCCACCACATGCAGCAGGGGCGGGGGATCGGGCGTGGTCAGCAGCGCGGGGGGATAGGCCTCGTCGCCGAGCGCGAGCAGGTGGTGGTTGGGGTCGGCCAGCCACTCGCGGGTGCGCGCGCGCAGGTCCTCCCAGCCGTCCGGCGTGCCCAGTAAACGGGCTGCCGTCACCGCGCCCACGACCTCCGCCAACGTGTTGGCGCGTTGGGCGAAGATGGCTGCCGGCGGGCCGAACGCGGCCAACAAGCGCCGCGCTGTCGTTGGGCCGACGCCGTCGGTGGCCATCAGGCGCAGCCAGTCCTCCCAATCGTCGGGTGCCATGCCGTGTTCCGCCGTCGATCAGGGGTTGACGAACCGATCGCCAATCTGGACGCCGTCGGTGATCTGCAGCACCAGTGCGTAGGCCACGCGGTCGAAGGTGCGAAACACCATCATCAAGCCGTTGCGCTCACCCGGCAACAGCAGGCTCGGGCGCGCGTCGTCGGTTTTGTCCGTGACCTGCGTGCGCGCCTTCAGCAGCGCCAACACGTGCCCGACTTCCAGGCCATGTTCCCGGCCGCGGTTGAGCACGACGACCTGATTCTGGCCTGCGAACCGTACTGCATCGCCGTGCACTTTGACGATCTGGCCCTGCACCGGTTGCCCAGGGGCATGGGGCACGTAGGCGCGGCTTTCCCGAGCCGTCGGGGGCAGCAGCCGGTCACCGATGCGCACTTCCTCGCGCGCGGTCAGGATGTCGACGGTGGCGGGCACGAGCGCGGGCTGGCCGTCCGGACCTTCGCCGTTGCGCTCGCTGCGCACCAATTGGGCACGACCCACGGCCATCGCCTCGTAGCCCAGTACCTCGCTGGTCTCCGGGTCTTTGAGCGCAGTGGCATTGCGGTAGATCGCGAGCAACCGTGGGCGTTCGCGTGACGCCTCCAGGGCGTCGCCCGACAGCGCCGCGCTGGGCCCGACCTGGCCGCGCGCGTAGGCGCGGTCTCCGGGCCCGAGCAGCACGCGCGCTTCCGGGCCGGCTACGATGCGCGGAGCGCGCTGGTGCGCTTGTTCGTCCACCACTTCGACGTCGGTGAGGAACGGTTCGATGGCGCCCGGCGGCAACGCCGGAATGCCGCCGTCGTCGATGCGCTCCGCCCGAACGCGCGGGGAGAGTTTGAGCGTGGGGGGCTCGTCCGAGGCGAGCTGCAGCACGGCGCGATCGCCCACGCGCGTGAGCACCAGCACTTGGCCCGGGTAGATCAGGTGCGGGTTGCGGATCTGCTGCAGGTTCATGCCCCACAGCTCGGGCCAGCGCCACGGGCGTTTGAGATAGAGTGCGGAGATGTCCCACAGCGTGTCACCGCGCTTGACGGTGTAGCGCTCGGGCGCGTTGGGCGCCAGTTCGGCCAACGGCACCCCCGCTTGGGCGACCTGCTGCGCGGTGCTGCGCTGCTGGGGTGTGATGGGGTAGGGTGGCGCGGCCACGGCCGCGCTAACAGCCAGGCCGATCGCGATCGCGGCGAGCATGGGTTGCCACTGGGCCTTGCGGTGCAGACGGGCATGGGTCGCGCGCGCGCGGAACCAAATTAGGGGGTGCTGTGGTTTCATGGATCGCAGTTCCTCCCTTGCGATTGTGCGGGCTGCCCCCACTTCTGGCAATGGCATCGCTGCCGACCGACTGGTCTTTCGCGGCAAAAGTGGCGAAAATACCGACATTCGCCCATGAACATGAAGTCCACCGTCGAACTCCTGCCCATTTTGCGGTACCCCGACCCGCGCTTGCACACGGTTGCACGGCCCGTGGCGGCCGTGGACGATCGGGTGCGCGCCATCATCCCTCGCATGCTTGCCACCATGTATGCGGCCAATGGCATCGGACTGGCGGCCACGCAGGTGGACATCCACGAGCGCATCGTCGTCATCGATGTCAGCGAAGAGCGCAACCAGCCGCTGGTGCTGATCAACCCCGAAATCGAGTGGGCCAGCGAAGAGAAGCGCCGCGGCGAGGAGGGCTGTCTGTCGGTGCCGGGTATCTATGACGGGGTCGAGCGCTCGGTCGCGGTGCGGGTGCGCGCGCTCGACGAGCATGGGGTGAGCCGCGTCATCGACGCCGAGGGACTGCTGGCCGTGTGCATCCAGCACGAGATGGATCACCTGCAGGGCAAGGTGTTCGTCGAATACTTGTCGCCGCTGAAACGCGAGCGCATCAAAACCAAGCTGATCAAGGCCGCTCGTGAGGCCGCGCGGTCCGACAGACCCGTCCGGTCCCCGGCGCGGGCTCGGTGCGAGGCGGCGGAGGCGCGGCTTTGACCGCGCCCGTGGTAACCGATTCCACCAGTGGCCAGGGGAGTGGCCTGGGAACCGGGGCGAGGCCATTGCGCGTGGCCTTTGCCGGCACCCCCGACTTTGCCGCGGTGGCGCTGGCGGCGATCGCCCAAGCGGGCTACCCCATCGCGCTGGTGTTGACGCAGCCGGACCGTCCCGCCGGGCGCGGCCTGAAGCTGCAGCCCTCTCCCGTCAAGACCTTGGCGCTAAAGCACGGTTGGCCGCTCGCGCAGCCGCGCGGGTTGCGGCTCGATGGCCGTTGGGCCGAAGACGCCGCTGCGGCGCGCGACGCGCTGCTGACCGCGCGCCCCGACGTGATGGTAGTGGCCGCCTACGGATTGATCCTGCCGCGCTGGGTGTTGGATTTGCCGCGGTTGGGCTGCCTGAATATCCACGCCTCGCTGTTGCCGCGCTGGCGCGGCGCGGCGCCGATCCAGCGCGCCATCGAAGCGGGCGACGCCGAAACCGGCATCACGCTGATGCAGATGGACGAGGGCTTGGATACCGGCGACATCGTGGCGATGCAGGCGCTGCCCATCGGGGCGCACGAGAGCGCCGGGCAGCTGCACGACCGGCTGGCTGCTTTGGGGGCGCAGCTGGTGGTGCAGGCGCTGCAGGCTGCCGAGGCGGGACCATTGCCACGGCGCCCGCAACCCGCGCAGGGCGTGACCTATGCGCACAAGATCGACAAGGCCGAGGCAGTGCTCGACTGGCGGCAGCCGGCAGCGGTGCTGGCGCGGCGCGTGCGGGCATTCGATCCCACCCCAGGCGCGGTTACCGTGCTCGACGGTGCGCCACTGAAGGTGTGGCGCGCACAGGCCGAGGCGTCGCCCGCCGCGTCGCCGACCGCACCGGGCACGGTGGTGGCGGTTGATGACCACGGCATCCGTGTGCAGACCGGCGACGGGGTGCTGATGCTGACCGAGGTGCAACGCGCCGGTGGCCGGCGCTTGCCGGTGCGCGACTTTTTGCGCGGCGCGCCGCTGCGTGCTGGGGTGCGGCTGGGGGAGGGTGCGTGAGCGCGTCGGGCGAGAGCGCCTTTTGGCGGGCGGGGTTTTTCAATCCCGCGTTGTGGCGGCGTGCCGCTTTCGCGACCGGCGCGCGCGAATTGCTCAGCGCCGCCACGGGTATCGGGGCGTGGGGGTTGATGACGGGGGTGGCCATGGTGCAGTCGGGCCTGAGCGCACCAGAGGCCCTGTGGATGACCGCGCTCGTCTATGCCGGCAGTGCGCAGCTCACCGCTGTGCCATTGATCGTGGCCAACGCGCCGTTGTGGGTGATTCTGGTGGCGGCGTTTTGCGTCAACCTGCGCTTCGTGGTGTTTTCTGCTCATCTGCGCCCGTATCTGGCCCATCTGCCGCGCGGGCAGCGGCTGCTGACCGGCTACCTCACGGGGGATTTGAGCTACGTCTTCTTTGCCCGCCGCTACCCCCACCCCGGGCGCACGGACGACGAGCGCCTGGACCAGGAGGCGTACCTGGCTGGCAGTTGTGCGGTCAACTATGCGTTTTGGATGACGGCCAGCGTCATCGGCATCGGTCTGGCGCACGCCATCCCTCTGGCCTGGGGGTTGGGCTTTGCGGGCATTCTCGCGCTGCTGGGCGTGGCGTGTTCGCTGGCCACTACGCGGTTGCGCGTGTTGTCGGCGGTGGTGGCGGGCTCGGCAGCCGTGGCGGCGTGGGCGCTGCCGCTCAAGCTGCACATCGTGGTGGCGATCGCGGCAGCGGTCGCCGTGTGTCTGGTCGCCGAGGCGCACGGCCCGCGCTGGCTGCGCGGATCGGCCATTCCTGCGCAGGGCGGCCATGGGTGACGTGGATCCCTATCGGCTGTTGACGTTCGTCGCGCTGGCCGCGATCACGGTGGTGACGCGCGGGTTTTTCTTCCTGTCGGATCGTCCGTGGCGCCTGCCCCACTGGGCCGAGCGGGGACTGCAGTACGCGCCCATCGCGGCGTTGGCGGCGGTCGTCGTGCCCGAGGTGGTGATGCAAAACGGCCAGCTCATCCACACTTGGCAGGATGCTCGCCTGACCGCGGCGGTGGCCGGCGCGGGTTGGTTCTTCTGGCGCCGGGGGGTGCTGGGGACGATCGTCACGGGCATGGCGGTGTATCTGCCGCTGCACTTAGGGCTGGGGTGGTAGGCGCGGCACGGGGAGCGGCGATGCAGCGCGCCATCGCGGCCTCGAGAGCGGCGCGCTGCACCGGCTTGGCCAAAAATCCGTTCATGCCGGCGGCCTGTGCCCGCTGCTGCGCGTCGTCCATGACGTCGGCCGTCAGCGCGATGATGGGGACCTGACCGCGCGGCCCCGGCAGGGCACGGATCTGTCGCGAGGCCTGCAGCCCGTCCATGCCGGGCATGTGAATGTCCATCAGGATGACGTCGTAGTCGTGTTCGGCCGCCTGCTGCAGTGCTTGCTGCCCATCCTCGGCGAAGTCGACGCGATGCCCCATTTTGTCCAGCAATAGGCCGATGACCTTGCGATTGACCGGGTGGTCTTCGGCCACCAGCACGCGCCAGCCGCTGCCGTGCGGCGCGGTCGGGGGCGGAGCGGGGAGTTCGGCGCCGGCCTGCCCGGGCACCGCCTCGGCAGGCGGCGGTCTGTCCATCCTGCCGGGCGTTTGTGTGACGGCAAAGTCGGATGGCGTGGCTTCAGGTGCAGCGATCGGCGTCACCCAGGTGGCCGTGAAGGTGGAGCCTGCCCCCGGCTGGCTTTCGACCTGCACGTCGCCGCCCATCAGGCGTGCCAGCGTGCGCGAGATGTCCAGCCCGAGCCCACTGCCGCCGTAGCGGCGCGTGATCGAGGGGTCCGCCTGCTGAAACCGTTGAAACAGCCGCGACAGGGTCGACGCGTCCATGCCGATGCCCGTGTCGCGCACCACGGCCCTCCAGCGCACCCGTGGTTCGCGACCGGGCACCGATTCCGCGCGCACCGTGAGATCGACCCGGCCACGGTCGGTGAATTTGATGGCGTTGCCCAGCAGGTTGAGCAAGATTTGCCGCACGCGTGTCGCATCGGCGAGCACCCACGGGGTGCCACCGTCGTCGATCGACAGGCCCAGCTCGATCCCCTTGCGCTCGGCTTGGGGTTGCAACCAGCGGTGCACGTGGCGAACCAGCTCTGGTAGACCCACGGGTTCGGGCTGGATGCGCAGCTGGCCGGCATCGAGCGCTGACAGATCCAGGATGTCGTTGAGCAGCGCCAGCAGATGCCCGGCCGATGCGCGCGCGGTCTGCAGAAGATCGCGCTGGGCGGGCGTCAGCGGACTGTCGGCCAGCAGGTCCAGCAAGCCGAGCATGCCGTTGAACGGGGTGCGCAGCTCATGGCTCATGTTGGCCAGAAACTGGCTCTTGATACGGCTGGCGGCTTGCGCCTCGTCGCGCGCGCGGGCCAGGGCAGTGTTGAGGGCTTCGAGCGCTCTGCGCTCTTGGGTTTGCCGGCGCTGCCGCTGCCACAGCGTGAGGGCCGCCAATAGCAGCACCAGTACCTGGGCCGCCATCAGCCAAATGACATAGCCGCGCAGGCGTCGCACCTCGTGCAGCTTGGCAGCGACCCGCTCGCTGACCAGCCGATCGGCCGTCAGTGTCAGGGCTTGCACCTCCGGGCCCAGCGCGTCCATTTGCTGCAGCGCCTCGTCCAAGCGTGGCCCATCGGTTGCCGGCAGCGCGGCGTCCAGGGTCTGCACCAGTTGGTGCAGACGCGGCATCAGCTGCTGGTACGCAGGCAGCTGGCGCAGGGGCTCGATGGAGGGGTTTTCGGCCAGCAGGGCGACACGGCTGGCGTAGATTTCGTGCCGCAACACGACCGCATCCCAGTCGGGGGGCGAGCGGCCCCGTAGGGCTTGCGTGAGGGCGCTGCGCAGGCGCAAAAACTCCCGTTCGTGCTGAAAGGCCAGCGCCGTCAGCGAATCGGCCTGCAGCTGCGCCGATTCCTCGGCCGAGCGGGACTGCTGCAAAAAGACCCCGAGCAGCACGGCCAAACCTACCGCCAACACGGTGGTGGTGAGCGCGACCCACCACAAAAACCGGCGCCCTTCGGCGCTGGCGGTAGTGGCGGCGGTCGGGGCCGCAGGGGTCGGATTCATTCCACGTCGATCGCCTTGAGCTGCCAGATCGAGCGCTCGTAGTAGCGCAGGTCCTTGAGCGCAGGGTCGCGGTCGAAGGGATAAACGATGAACAGGGGGCCCTTGTCGCGCACCGCCATCCGCACCCCGTTTTTGCGGGTGGCGATGATGACGTCGTGGCGATGGGCGTCCTCGAACGGGATCACGACACGGTAGTCATTGAGCGCCGTGGCGCGCAGCTGCCGTCCTTCGGCACGGACGGCGGCCAGTACATCGCGCAGGCGCGGGCCGCGGAAGGTGACCGGTTGATCGTCCCACGGCGTGCGGGTGGTGAAGGTGTGTTGGGGCAATGCCTCCAACATGGCCATGTCGAACGCGGCGTGCGAGCCGCGGTTGCGCACGCCGATCTGCCCCCCCAGGGTCAACACGACGCGGTCTTTGGGCGCTGGCAACGACGCTTGGGTGTGCGCGACGGTGGCCATGCCGCACACGACGGCCGTCAGCGCGAGCGCCACAGATCTGCGTGAAATAGAAAAAACCATACGAACTGCAGCCATCGGTATTTTCAGATTTGCCAGGATCTTACGACAAGGCGCGCGGCGCGCCAATGGGGCGGCTTTGGGGCGGGGCGCTGGTACCGCCCGAGCCCTGGGCTGCCGCCCGCGCGGCAAACTCCTCACGCAGGGCACGCAGCTTGGCGCGCGGGTCCTCTTGCGTGGTGGCGGGGTCGAGCTGCATCTCGGCGATGAAGCGGCTGGGCTGCGCGGCCACGCGCTCGCGCCCTTGTTTGCGCTGCTTGAGCCAACTAACCACCAGCGTGCGCTGGGCGCGCGTGATGCCGACATACATCAGGCGGCGCTCTTCCTCGATGCGTGCAGCGAGCTGCTGCGCATCGTCATCGGCGTCGGGCTTGAAGGGCAGCAGCCCTTCGTTGACGCCGACCAGCATGACATGGGGCCATTCCAGCCCCTTGGCCGCGTGCAGGGTCGACAGCGTCACCACGTCTTGGTCTTGCTCGCGTTCGGACAGCGTGCTGATGAGTGCTACCGTCTGTGCCACTTCCAGCAGGGGTCGCGGCGCGTGTGCCTCCCCGCTGGCGTTGCCGGTGTCGTCGATTTGGCCGCCGCAGCGTTGCACCATCCAGTCGATGAAGTCCAGCACATGGCCCCAGCGCGTGTGCGCCTGTTGCGGGCTGTCGGCGTGGTCGTGCAGGTGGCGCTCGTAGCCGATGTCGGTGAGCCACTGCATCAGCACCGCGCGCGCCGCCTCGTGCCCGACGGCGTGCCGGGCACGGAATTGCAGTTCGTTGACGCAGCGCCCGAATTCGTGCAGCGCCGCCAGCGCCTTGGCGCCGACGCTGGCCTGCAGCAGGGGCGACGACAGGGTCTCGAACAGGCTCAGGCGCAGCCCGCTGGCCACCTGCCCGAGCTGGGCCAGGGTTTGGTGGCCGATGCCGCGCCGGGGCGTGGTGATGGCGCGCAGGAAGGCCGGGTCGTCGTCCTCGTTGGCCAGCAGGCGCAGCCAGGCGCACAAATCCTTGATTTCAGCGCGGTCGAAAAAGCTCGTCCCCCCCGAGACCTTGTACGGCACGCCCGCGCGTCGCAGTGCGACTTCGAACGCGCGCGACTGGTGGTTGGCGCGGTACAGGATGGCACAGTCGCGCCACGCCGCGCCTTGTGCGCGCAGGCCCTGGATGCGCGCCAAGGCGCGCTCGGCTTCGTGCTCTTCGTGGTCGCAGGCGAGCACGCGCACGGGTTCACCCTCACCCAGCGCGCTCCACAGCGTTTTGGGAAACAGCTTGGGGTTGGGGCCGATGACCGCATTGGCCGCGCGCAGGATGGCGTTGGTGGAGCGGTAGTTTTGCTCCAGCTTGATGATCGCCAGGTTGGGAAAGTCTTGCGGCAGGCGCCGCAGATTGTCCAGCGTGGCGCCGCGCCAGCCGTAGATGGATTGATCGTCGTCGCCGACGCAGGTCAGGCGCGGGTCGGGCCGCTGGCCGTGGCCCACCAGCACTTTGAGCAGCTCGTACTGCATCGCGCTGGTGTCCTGGTACTCATCGACCAGCACGTGGCCCAGCCGCTGCTGCCAGCGCATCCGCGCCTCGGGGCACTGTTGCAGCAGCTTCAGCGGCAGTCCGATCAGGTCGTCGAAGTCGACCGCCTGATAGGCGGCGAGCCGTTCCTGGTAGCGTGCCATCACTCGGGCGATATGCCGCTCGCTCTCGTCACGCGCTTGCGCCAGGGCTGCGTCGGCGTCCACCCCGGCGCCTTTCCACTGGCTGATGCGCCACTGCCAGTGGCGCGCGGTGGTGCTGTCGGTGGTGCCGCCGCAGTCTTTCAGGATGCCGACGATGTCGTCGGTGTCCAGAATGGAAAACTGGGGTTTGAGCCCGATGGCGGCACCATCTTCGCGCAAGATGCGCACGCCCAGCGCGTGGAAGGTGCACAGCAGCACGCCCTGGGCCGCCTTGCCGACGAGGGCGCGGGCGCGCTCGCGCATTTCGGCTGCGGCCTTGTTGGTGAAGGTGATGGCGGCGATGCGCTCGGGTGCCAGTCCAGCCTGGATCAGGCGCGCGATTTTGTGCGTGATGACGCGCGTTTTGCCCGAGCCGGCGCCGGCCAGCACGAGCGAGGGGCCGTGCAGGTGGTGCACGGCTTGGAGTTGAGCGGGATTGAGGGTGTCGTGCATGGCGCACAGCGCAAAGGTTTCGTCGGCGCGCAGCGCGATCGGCGCCGGGAAAAAAGGCTGCGGCGATGATAGCGGGATGACACACTGAGGCGGACAGGCCCGTTACCATCGAGATCCATGGGCGCCATCTTGCTGGTCACTTTCCCCTTTTTCGCGCTGGTCGCCGCTGGCTACTTGGCGGCACGGCGGCGCTGGCTGCCGCTGGAGGCGATCCCCGGGCTCAACGGTTTCGTGCTGTATTTTGCGCTGCCGGCCATGTTGTACCGCTTTGGCGCGTCGACGCCGATCGCGCAGCTGCTCGACGGCGCGGTGGCCGGGGTATGGTTGCTGTGCGGGTTGGCCGTGGTGGGTTTTGCCATAGCCGTCACGTGGGGTGGCCGCATCGGCTGGAACGATGCGGCCTTCGGGGCGCTGGTGGCCGCGTTTCCCAACTCGGGCTTCATGGGGGTGCCGCTGATCGCCGCGCTGCTGGGGCCCGCGGCCGTGGGCACCGTGATCGTGGTCATCGTGGTGGACATGGTCATCACGAGCTCGCTGTGCATCGCCCTGTCGCGGCTGGATGCCGGTGAGGGCGGTGCGCGCGCCGCGCTGCGGCAGGCGCTGCGGGGTGTGGTGCGCAACCCCATGCCGTGGGCCATCGGTTTGGGGGCACTGGCGTCGGCGTGGCAGCTGACGCTGCCGCGGCCACTCGGCCAGACCGTGGGGCTGCTCGCGGACGCGGCCAGCCCGGTGGCGCTGTTTACCATCGGGGCCGTGCTGGCGCGCTCGCAAATGCAGGCCGACCACCCCATGCCGTGGCGTGACTACGTGCCGCTGGCGCTGGTCAAGCTGCTGTTGCACCCGCTGCTGGTGTTGTTGGTGGGCGCGGCGGCCATCCAGCTGGGGGCGCCGCTGCAGCCAACGGCGCTGACGGTCATGGTGCTGGTGGCGGCGCTGCCCAGCGCCAGCAATGTCTCGCTGCTGGCCGAGCGCATGGGGGCCGACAACGGCCGCATCGCGCGCATCATCCTCGTGTCCACCGCACTGGCGTTTCTGACGTTTTCGGCGGCGGTGGCCGCCTTGCGCTGAGCGGCAGGCGCGCTGTCAGAAGCTGAGCGGATCGACGTCGATGGCCCAGCGCGCCAGGCCGCGCGTGTCGGCATGGCCGCGCAGGCCTTGCAGGCGCGGCATCCAGGCGGCCAGCAGGGCCTGCAGGGCGCTGCGCCGGGGGCTCTCGAGCAGCAGTTGTGCGCGTTCGATGCCGGCCACGCGCGTCAGCGTCATCGGCACCGGCGCATAGAGGGTGACGTGGGCGCGTCCGGGCAGGTCGTGCGCCGCCTCGGCAGCGCGGCGCAGCCAGGCCAGGGCCGCGTCGAGCTGCCGTGCCTCGGCGCGCAGCAGCGCCTGGTGGCTGAAGGGGGGCATGCCGGCGATGCGCCGCTCTTCGAGCTGTTGCGCGGCGAAGGCGGCATAGTCGTGCCGGGCCAGTGCCGCAAACAGGGGGTGTTCGGGGTAGGCGGTCTGCACCCACAGCTCCACCGCGCTGTCCTGTGCCGCCACGAACGCGGCGTCGCGCCCCGCGCGCCCCGCGGCCTGCATGAGCAGCGAAAACAGCCGCTCCGGCGCGCGCCAGTCGCTGGCAAACAGGGCGCCGTCGGTGTTGACGCTGGCCACCAGGGTGATGCGCCGGAAGTCATGCCCTTTGGCGATCATTTGTGTGCCGACCAGCACATCGACGTCACCCGCGTGCACCGCCGCCAGCGTGCGCTCGAGCGCCCCCGCGGCGCGCGCCGTATCGGCATCGAGCCGACCGACACGCACCGGTGTGCCGTCGGGCCGCCGCAGGTGGCTCAGCGCGGCGACCAACTGCTCTTCGAGCTGCTCGGTGCCGCGCCCCAGCGGAGCCAGATCCACGTTGCCACAGTCCGGGCAGGCGCGCGGTACGGGGGCGGTGTGGCCGCAGTGGTGGCAGCGCAGTTGGCGGTCGCCTTTGTGGTAGACCAGGTGCGCGCTGCAGTGTGGGCAGCCGCTCTTCCAGCCGCAGTCGGCGCAGGCGATCACGGGGGCGTAGCCCCGCCGGTTCAGCAACACGAGCGCCTGTTCGCCGCGCGCCAGGCGCGCCTCGATGGCGGCCAGCAGGGGCGGCGCCAGCGCCACGCCGCGTGGCTGTTGGCGCAGATCGAGCAGCCGCAACCGGGGCCACAGGGCCCCGCCCATGCGGTCGCTGATGTCCACGCGCTGGTACCGGCCGCGCTCGGCAGCATGCCAGCTCTCTAGCGAGGGGGTGGCCGAGCCTAGCACGACGCGGCAACCCGCGTCGGCGCCGAGCCGGCCCCGGTACACGGCCAGATCGCGCGCAGAGTAGCGCGCCCCCTCCTGGCTTTTGTAGCTGGGGTCGTGCTCCTCGTCCACCACGATCAGGCGCAGCCGCGGCAGGCTGGCGAAGATGGCCATGCGCGTGCCCAGCACGATGCGCGCGTGCCCCAGATGCGCCGCCAGCCAGTGCCGCAGGCGTTGCGCAGGGGTTAAGCGTGAGTGCAGCGTCGTCACCGCGTCGCCAAAGCGGGCGCGAAAGCGCTGCTCCAGCTGTGGCGTCAGGTTGATCTCCGGCACCAAGACCAGCGCTTGGGCGTGCGGCTCGCGCGCCAGCAGACGCGCCGTCGCTTGCAGGTAAACCTCGGTTTTGCCGCTGCCGGTGGCACCAAACAGCAGTACGGGCCGATCACTGCTTTCGATGGCCGCCAGCGCCTGGGCCTGCGCCGAGGTCAGCGCAGGCCCGTCGGCGGCGGGCGCGGGCGCTGTTGCGGGGGGCGCCAGCCGCTGCAAGCGCCGCGCGATTTGTGCCTTGTTCGCGTCGCGCAGCGCGGGCGGCAGGGCCGCCAAGGCGACTTCGCCCAGCGCACGCTGGTAGTAGCGGGCCGCAAACGCCACCAGGGCGCGCCACTCGGCGCTCAACGCGGGCAGGGCGTCCCAGACTTCGCCGATGGGGCGAATCTGATCGGGCGTGACCGCTGGCGCCGCCTCGGTGCCATCCGCACGGTCCCAGACGATGCCCAACACGGTGCGCCGCCCCAACGGCACGCGCACCAGCGTGCCCGGCGCCAGCGGGCGCTCGTAGTCGTAGGTCAGGCGTTGCTCCAACCCGCTGTGGGCGGGCGCTGCGACGACCACATCGACGCGCACCGGTGTCAGGGGAGTGTCGGCCCGGTCGCTCATGGTGGCTCTGGGGCGCCCCTCGTGCCTCTGTGGCGACTGGGCAGATCGGCGGCCGAGGGTGTGGATAAATTTGTCGACAAGCTGCGGATCTTGCGCGTAAGTCCTTGATGTGGCGATACTCCACGGTTTTTCGACTCCCCGGAGAGGTGGCCAGTGATGGCTTTCATATCAATGACTTACGTCGTTTCGCAGGAGGATTGTCGAGTGCTTCCCTTGCCGATGGACAGGCTGACCCGCTTGCGGCCATCTGTGCATAACAACCGACGAATCGCGATCCGCGCCGTCAAGTACGCTGCCGCATCTGGCGCGAATGGCGATGCACCGTCTCGACCAGCACGTGCACGTGCTCCGGGGGCGTGTGCAGGCTGATGCCGTGTCCCAGGTTGAAGATGTGGCTGGGCCCGCGCCGGCTCGGGTCGGTGTGCGGCGGCCCGAAGGATTCCAGCACGCCTACGGCCTCGCGCTCGATGGCCTCGGGCGTGGCCAGCAGCACCGCGGGGTCCAGATTGCCTTGCAACGCTTTGCCCGGCCCGCCCGGCACCCCGCCAACGCGCTGGCGCGCAGCCCCCAGGTTGACCGTCCAGTCCAGCCCCAGCACGTCACAGTCCAGCTCGGCCATCGCTTCCAGCCACTGCCCGCCCCCCTTGGTGAAGACGATGCGCGGAATCACCTGGCCCGCATGCTCGCGTGGCAGTTGTTCGAGAACGCGGCGGGTATAGGCGAGGCTGAAGGTGTGGAACGCCCCATCGGCCAACACCCCCCCCCAGCTGTCGAACACCATCACCGACTGCGCCCCAGCCTCGATCTGCTGGCGCAAATAGTGCGCCACCGCGTCGGCGTTGACTGCCAGCAGCCGGTGCATCAGATCCGGCCGGCTGTAGAGCATGCGCTTGACGTGGTGGTAATCGTCCGACCCGCCCCCTTCGACCATGTAACACGCCAGCGTCCAAGGGCTGCCCGAAAACCCGATCAGCGGTACCCGCCCGCCCAGCGCGCGCCGGATGCTGGTGACGGCGTCGAACACGTACCGCAGGCGTTCCATATCGGGCACGGCCAGTGCGGCCACGTCGGCTTCGGTGCGCACGGCACGTTCGAACCGCGGCCCCTCGCCGTTGACGAAGTGCAGCCCCAGGCCCATGGCGTCGGGCACGGTCAGAATGTCCGAAAACAAAATCGCCGCATCCAGCGCGTAGCGATCCAGGGGCTGCAGCGTCACCTCGGTCGCGCAGTCCACGTTCGTCGCTAGCCCCATGAAGCTGCCCGCGCGTGCGCGCGTGGCCCGGTACTCGGGCAAATAGCGCCCCGCCTGGCGCATCAGCCAAATCGGCGTGTAATCAGTGGCCTGTCCCAGGCAGGCGCGCAGGAACGTGTCGTTTTG
>Ga0326763_1000149_pt1 | contig 26298 bp, 27 predicted proteins | sample NORPS_P_FD_207671 | JGI IMG/M metagenome (GOLD analysis project Ga0326763, IMG submission 207671) | Hot spring water microbial communities from Norris Geyser Basin, Yellowstone National Park, WY, United States - NOR.PS_P | ecosystem: Environmental > Aquatic > Thermal springs > Unclassified...
AGAAGGGCTGGGCACCGGACTTACGCCCGAAGAAGCAAGAGAATTCCACAAGTTGTTCGTGACCAGTTTCATTGGGTTTACGATCATCGCGATCGTCGCCCACATTCTGGTTTGGTCATGGCGTCCGTGGATTCCCGGCAAGGACGGCTATCGCACGGCTGCGGCCGAGCACGGCCAGACACTCGCCGCGATCAAGTCCACCCCTTCCGCACTCTAAGACAAGGAGCCTGATCCCATGTGGAGAATGTGGCTGATTTTCGATCCCCGTCGGGCTCTGGTCGCGCTTGGGGTTTTCCTGTTCGTGCTGGCTCTGCTGATCCACTTCATCCTGCTCAGCACGCCGCGCTTCAACTGGCTCAGCCCGCCGGCTGCACCCGCCGCCACCACGGCTGCGGCTGCCACCGGAGGCGTTGCGCCGTAAGCAGCACGATGTTGGAGGGGCGGTGGTAGGGTCTACTCGCCACCGTCTCCTCACCCGGATTTCATTTGTACTTTACGGGAACGGCCCAGCCAGGGCCGCCGATGGGAGAGGCGTCATGGCGCTCTTGAGCTTCGAACGCAAATACCGCGTGCGTGGCGGCACGCTAATCGGCGGAGACTTGTTCGACTTCTGGGTCGGGCCGTTTTATGTCGGTTTCTTCGGTGTCGTTGGTGCCGTTGCCACTTTGCTCGGGACGTTGCTCGTCTTCTACGGCGCGTCGATGGGCGGAACATGGAATCCGTGGCTCATCAACATTGCGCCGCCCGATCTCAGCTACGGCCTCGGCCTCGCACCGCTCGACAAGGGTGGATTGTGGCAGATCATCACGCTCTGCGCGGTCGTCAGTTTCTCCAGCTGGGCGCTGCGCGAGGTTGAAATCTGCCGTAAGCTTGGCATGGGTTATCACGTCCCGGTCGCGTTTGGCGTGGCGATCCTCGCCTATGTCACGCTGGTGGTGTTCCGCCCGCTATTGCTGGGCGCCTGGGGCTTCGGCTTCCCATACGGCATCTTCAGCCATTTGGACTGGGTATCGAACACCGGTTATCAGTATCTGCACTTTCACTACAATCCGGCACACATGCTGGCGATAACCTTCTTCTTCACAACGACGCTGGCATTGGCGATGCACGGGGGCACGGTTCTTTCGGCGGTTAATCCATCTTCGGGTACCGTCAAGACACCCGAATACGAAGACAGTTATTTCCGCGATTACATTGGCTACTCGATCGGCACGCTTGGAATCCATCGGCTTGGCCTTTTTCTGGCCTTGAATGCCGGGTTCTGGTCGGCGGTGTGCATCATCATCTCTGGACCGCTGTGGACACGCGGCTGGCCCGAATGGTGGACCTGGTGGCTTAACCTGCCGATCTGGCCCAAGTAAGGAGCTGCTACGATGGCCTATCAGAACATCTTTACGCAGATCCAGCTACGCTCAGCGCCCGAATACGGCGCGCCGCTGCCTCCCGGAGAAGAACCGCGAAGTGGCAGGGGCATCTACAATTACTGGGCCGGCAAGCTCGGCGCAGCGCAGTTGGGGCCGATCTACCTCGGCAAGAGCGGTGTTGCGAGCTTAGTGTTCGGTTTCCTGGCGTTCGAGATCATCGGTCTCAACATGCTCGCCAAGGTCAACTGGAGTCCGACCGAGTTCGTCCGCAACCTCTTCTGGCTCGCACTGGAACCGCCCGGACCGCAATGGGGCTTTTCTCCCTTCGTGCCGCTGAACGAAGGCGGCTGGTGGATCATTGCCGGCTTCTTTCTCACCGCCTCGATCCTTTTGTGGTGGGTCCGCTGCTACCGCCGTGCGGTCGCGCTGGGCATGGGCACGCACGTTGCCTGGGCGTTCGCGTCGGCGATCTGGCTTTACCTGGTGATCGGTTTCATCCGGCCGATGCTGCTGGGCAGCTGGGCTGAAGCGGTGCCGTTCGGCATATTCCCCCACCTCGATTGGACCGCGGCGTTCAGCATCCGCTATGGCAACCTTTTCTATAATCCGTTCCACTGCCTTTCGATCGCGTTTCTTTACGGCTCGACGCTGCTGTTCGCGATGCACGGCGCGACGATCCTTGCAGTCAGCCGCTACGGCGGCGAGCGCGAGATCGAGCAGATCGTCGATCGCGGCACTGCGTCCGAGCGCGCTGCGCTGTTCTGGCGCTGGACGATGGGCTGGAACGCGACCATGGAAAGCGTGCATCGCTGGGCCTACTGGTTCGCGGTGTTGACGACGCTCACCGGCGGCATCGGCATCCTGCTGACGGGCACCGTCGTCGACAACTGGTTCCTGTGGGCGCAGCAGCATCATTTTGCGCCGTCGTACCCTGTCACGGGCGCGCCGGTAGTCGATCCAGCCACCCTGCCGGGAGCACCGCAATGACCAGCAACGCTGCCCGCCTGCTCGTTGCCGCTGCAGCGCTAACAGCGCTGAGCGGCTGCGAGGCCGGCAAGAAACAGTGGGCCCAGTGGGGCTATCGCGGTGTCGCGTTGAATGACATCGTCGACCCCGATACCGCAGCCAAGAAGACGGCGCCGGTTCCGGCACCTCCCTATGACCTTCCGCCTGACGATGGTGCGCAACGCGCCAGCGCCGCCTACCAGAATGTGAAGGTTCTGGGCCATCTGTCGGCCGAGCAGTTCAACCACCTGATGAGCTCGATCTCGCTTTGGGTGGCCGGAGACGCCGGCAACTGCGGCTATTGCCATAATGTCAACAATTTCGCGCAGGACGACGGCTATCCGAATGCCTACCGCAAGGCGGTGGCACGCCGGATGATCCAGCAGACCTGGGATATTAACGGCAAGTGGTCGAGCCATGTTCAGAACGTGGGTGTCACGTGCTGGACCTGCCACCGCGGTAACGGCGTGCCGACTTATCATTGGAGCCGGGACACGGCTCCCGCGATGAGCGGCCTCGCCGACGTGAGCCCCGAGCAGAACACACCCAGCCCCGTCACGTATTACGCCTCGCTGCCGCACGACATTTTCTCGCCCTATCTGGCTGACAAGCCGCAAAACATCCGCGTGCAATCGACGGTGGCGACGGACGCACCTCGCGGCAAGTCCACGAAGGAAACCGAATACACCTATGGACTGATGATGCACATGTCGTCTGGCCTGGGTGTCAACTGCACTTATTGTCACAACAGCCGTGCGTTCAGCAGTTGGGCGCAATCCAGTCCCCAGCGCGTTACAGCTTGGTATGGCATCCGCATGGTTCGCGACGTCAACGTGAACTACATCGAAAGCCTGCAGAACGTCTTCCCAGCTTATGCAGACGGGCAACCGCGCAAGGGTCCTGCCGGCGACGTTCTCAAGGTCAACTGCGCCACCTGCCACCAGGGCCAATATAAGCCGATGGCCGGCTATCCGATGCTCAAAGATTATCCCTATCTGAAGAACGCTCAATATCGCAGCGACGCTGCCACTCAGGGTTCACCGACTCTGGCAGGAGCAGGGATGGCGGGTCCGGCGGCGCAGCAGGTCCCTGAGGGCGCAGGGCTGATTGCAAGCGAACGCGACGGATCGCCGCTGGTAACAGTCTATTTCGCAACCGCGAAATCGGATGTCACCAACAGACTGACGGGCGAGAGCGAGAAGCTGCGCGCATTTCTTGCAGCGCATCCGCAGGCGAGACTGTCGATTTCCGGCTATGTCGATCCGCGGGGCGGGGCGGCTATGAACGCGGAATTGGCCAAGAAGCGGGCGCAGGCCGTGGCGGCAACACTTGCCGCGACCGGCATTCCGCGTAGCCGCATCGATCTCGATAAGCCGGCCGACATCGTCGGCGGGGGGCTGACGCTCGCAAACGAGCGCAAGGTTGAAGTTTCGATCAAGGGCGCAGGCATGACTGACGGCACCGGTGCAATGACTGCCATGCACAGTAGCCCGGGCGATAATCTGCCGCAATCGAACCAGCACGCCGCCGAAGGCGCGGTGCGTCACTAACGCGGCCGACGCATCGCCAGCGCTGGCGCTTCAGCGTGTAGCGACCCGGCGTTCAAACGCCGGGTCGCTTTTTTGCGGTCGGCGCTTGGATCGAGTGGGGTTTTTCAAGACCGGTTGAAGCGCGGCTGTGGCGTCTCGCTGCGGCTTTCGGCGCGCGCGTTTAACACCTCATCGGTGCGGCGCTGATCTGCGGCGCGACCCTCCGGCGTCTGCATCGGATGCCGGTTCCGCGGCTTGCGCAGATAGTAGATTAGGTAGCCGATCGCGATCACTGCGACCGAAATCAGTAAAAACTGGTTGAGCGCGGCCATGAAGAACCTCCGTGTTGATGCGACCGTTCGTTGGGTAACCCGCGTGATCGCCGATCGGTTTCACGTAAATCGGTGCGCGTCGCATCGGCGCGGTTGACCCGTCGCACCTTCGCCCGCAAGCGTCTGCGTGCCAATGCGCTTCCTGTCCGACAATGCCGCCGCTGCCTGCCCCGAAGTTCTCGCGGCGATCGTGCAGGCAAACGAAGCCGGGGCGGGTTATGACGGCGACCGCTGGTCGGCACGGCTTGACGACGTCGTCGGCAGCTGGCTGGGCCGCGAGGCGCGCGTGTTCGCGGTTGGAACCGGCACCGCAGCAAACGCGCTCGCGCTGGCGACGCTATGTCCGCCCTATGGCGGGGTGGTGTGCGAGGCGCACGCTCACGTGGTCGACGATGAGTGCGGCGCGGTCGAGGCGATGAGCGGCGGCGCGCGACTCTGCCCCGTTGCGGGCGCGCACGGCAAGCTAAGCGTCCCCGCGCTGGAGCGCTTCGTCGCGGTCCTGCGTGGCGACGTGCACCAGACGCCGCCGCGTGCGCTGACGCTGAGCCAGGCGACCGAGAGCGGCACCGCCTACCACCCCGTCGAAGTTGATGCGATCGCCGCCTTCGCGCGCGGCCGCGGCTGGCGCGTCCACATGGATGGCGCGCGGATTGCGAATGCCTGCGTGCATCTCGGCTGCGCCCCGGGCGAGCTGGTTCGTGGCCTCGATGCACTGAGCCTGGGCTTCATCAAGAATGGCGGACTGGGGGCTGAGGCGCTTGTGCTGTTCGATATGGGCCTCGCCGAGGAGCTCGCCTTCCGCCGTAAGCGTGCCGGGCAGATGCCCTCAAAGGGCCGGTTCCGGGCGGCCGAGATCCTTGCGATGATCGAGACCGGCGCGTGGCGGCGCAATGCTGCCCACGCGAACGCCGGCGCGGCGAGGCTGGCTGTGGCCGCGGGTACGCGTCTGCTCCATCCGGTCGAGGCGAACGAGCTTTTTGTCGACCTGCGCGGCGGCGCAGCGGATGCGCTGCGCGGAGAGGGGTTCAGCTTCTACGACTGGCTGCAGGACGGCCCCGGCGCGGCACGCCTCGTCGTCGCGTGGGACACGCCCGAACCGCAGATCTCAGCGCTTGAGGCCGCGTTACGGCGGTTGCCGCCGCTGTGACGCTGCGCACCGCGGCGCGGCTGGGTGTCGTCACGCTGATCTGGGGCACGACCTGGACGGTCATACGCTGGCAGGTGATAGACGCGCCTGCGGGCTGGAGCGTCGCCTACCGCTTCTGGATCGCTGGCCTTGCGCTCGCCGCGTTCTGCGCGGTGCGCGGCGAGCGGTTGCGCCTCGATCGCAGCGGATTGCGCATCGCGCTTGCGGCGGGGCTGTTGCAGTTCGCGCTCAATTTCAACCTAGTCTACGCGGCCGAGCGCCACGTCACCTCTGGCCTGGTTGCAGTGTGCTTCGCGCTGCTGATCGTGCCCAACACCCTGTTTGCCTGGATTTTTGTTGGCCAGCGCGTTACCTCGCGTTTTCTAGCAGGCTCGGCCCTTAGCATCGCGGGTGTCGTGCTGTTGTTCCGGCAGGAATTCGTGAAGCCGGATGTGTTTGCGAACGGCGCGGCGCTCGGTCTGGTGATGACCGTCGGCGCCGTGCTGGCCGCATCCGGCGCAAACGTTCTGCAAGCAGGGCAGGCGGCACGCGTGCAGCCGCCGCTCCCGCTGCTGGCGAACGCGATCCTGATCGGTGCTCTCGTCGACACGCTGATCGCCGCGCTCGGTAGAGGGCCGCCGCCATTCCCGCATTCGTGGCGCTTCTGGGGCGGGGCCGCCTATCTCGCGCTCGCAGCCAGCGCGGCTGCGTTCGCGCTCTATTACAAGTGCATCCGAGAAATCGGGCCGGCCAAGGCGTCCTACTCTTCGCTCGCAGTACCGTTCGTAGCGATGGCTCTGTCGACGGTTCTGGAGGGCTACCACTGGGGGACGGATGCGATCGCGGGAGCGGTGCTGGCGAGCATCGGCATCGCTGTCGCCCTCGCACCCGCGCGTCAGCGGGTGCTGGCCGCGCAGCCGGCATGAGCGGGCTGTTCATCGTTGCCGCACGGGCCCGAAACGGCGTGATCGGGCGCGACAATAGCCTCCCGTGGCTGCTTCCGGCCGACCTCAGGCGCTTCAAGGCGCTGACGATCGGCGGCGCGATGATCATGGGGCGACGCACCTTCGAAAGCATCGGCCGCCCGCTACCGGGGCGCCGCACGCTTATCCTCAGCCGTCGAGGTTTCAGCGCTCCGGGTACTGAGACGGCCGCGTCGCTGGCGGACGCACTGGCGCTTGCCGGTGACGGCGCCGCGGTCGTCGGGGGCGAGGCGGTGTTCGCAGATGCGCTGCCGCTCGCGGCACGGCTGGAACTGACCGAGGTTCATGCCGAACCCGACGGGGACGCCTGGTTTCCGCCCTTCGACGAAGTCGGGTGGCGTGAGAGCTGGCGCGAGGAGCACCCTGCCAGCGACGGCCAGCCCGGCTTCACCTTCCGCACGCTGCTGCGCCGCTGAACCGCCTCGGGCGCGTCGCCCGGATTATTCCGCTCCCGCCCCTTGTATTTACCCCCGAATGGCGCTGTTGCAGGAGCGCGGCTGGTCACGGAGAGTAGCCGCGACACAGTCTTCCGATCATCGGCCTAGACGCCCAAACGCCCACGGACACGGATGTTCTTCAGTCGCTTGTTCAACATGATCAGCCAGGACATGGCGATCGATCTCGGCACCGCCAATACGCTCGTGTACGTGCGTGGGCGCGGCATCGTGCTGAACGAGCCGTCGGTTGTGGCGCGCGAGATGGTCAATGGCCGCACAGTCGTGCGCGCGGTCGGCAACGAAGCCAAGGTGATGATGGGCCGGACGCCCGGCAATATCGAAGCAATCCGGCCGTTGCGCGACGGGGTGATTGCAGACATCGAAGTTGCCGAGGAGATGATCACCTATTTCATCAAGAAGGTGCACGGCCGGCAAAGTTGGCGCTCGCCCCAGATTGTCGTTTGCGTACCATCGGGCAGCACGAAGGTTGAGCGACGCGCCATTCGCGATGCTGCATCGAACGCAGGCGCGAGCCAGGTCTATCTGATTGAGGAGCCGATGGCTGCCGCGATCGGCGCCGGCATGCCGGTCACCGAGCCGGTAGGCTCGATGGTCGTCGACATCGGGGGCGGCACCACCGAAGTCGCGGTGCTGTCGTTGCGCGGCATCGCCTACACGTCGAGCGTTCGCGTCGGTGGCGACAAGATGGACGAGGCCATCGTCAGCTTTGTTCGGCGCAACTATAACCTGCTGATCGGCGAGGCGACCGCCGAACGGATCAAGAAGGAGATCGGCACCGCGGTCATGCCCGAAGACGGGATCGGGCGTCTGATGGACGTGAAAGGCCGCGATCTTCTGAACGGCATTCCAAAGGAAGTCTCGATCAACCAGGCGCAGATTGCCGATGCGCTCTCCGAGCCCGTCGCGGCCATTGTCGAAGCCGTGCGGCTGGCGCTGGAGAACACCGCGCCCGAGCTTGCGGCCGATATCGTCGACCAGGGCATCGTGCTGACGGGCGGTGGCGCGCTGCTTGACGGCATCGACCAAGTGCTGAAGGACGCAACGGGCCTCCACGTCACCATTGCCGACGACCCGCTGACCTGTGTCGCGCTCGGGACCGGTCGCGCGCTTGAAGACGAGGTGTTTCGCGGCGTGCTGACCACCGGCTGAGGCGCTCGCAAGGGGGAGGGCGCATGGTGTGGGCGGGGGCGCGGCCTAGGGCTGGGCAGGCGCGGCGCGAGATCCGCGCGCGCGCGGCTTCGTTCGCATTGGGTGTGGTGGCGGTGGTGGCAGGCTTCGGCCTGCTGATCGCGCAGCGTTATGGCGGTTTGCATCTCGATCGGCTGCGCGGCGGCGCGCTGGACGCCACCGCTCCGTTCTGGGGCCTGACACGCGGGCCGGTGAGCGCAGTGCAGGGCGCGGCCGAGGACATATCGGGATATTTCGGAGCGATCAGCCGCAACCGGCGGCTGACGGCCGAGAACACGGCGCTGCGCCGCGAAGCCCAGCGCGCCGACGCGCTTGCGGCCGAGAATGCGCGGCTGAAGGCGATGCTGAAGCTGACCGAGCCGGGGCGCACGCGGATTGCGGTGGCGCGGATCGCCGGCGGATCGCCTGCGGGCGTCAGCGAAACCGCGGTCATCAGCGCCGGTGCGCGCGACGGGATAGCACCCGGTCAGCCTGTGCTCACCAGCGAGGGGCTATTGGGACGCGTGACCGATGTTGGAGCGCGGGCAGCGCGCGTGCTGCTGCTGACCGACCCCGAAAGCCGCGTGCCGGTGCGCGTGGCGCGGACGGGCGCAACCGGACTGCTGGCGGGCGTCGGGCAGGGCGAGGCAGCGATCGAGTTCGTGTCCGTCGCCGACCTCAAGTCCGCGGCGCGTATCGGCGACCGCCTTTACACCAGCGGGGAGGGCGGGCTGTTCCCGCCCGACGTCGCGGTGGGCACGATCGTGCGGCTGGAGGGCGACCGGGCGGTGCTGCGGCCGTTCGCGCGGCCGTCAACGCTGGGCTTCGTGGTGATCGAAGACCGCTATCTGCCGCCACCGACTGGCGTGGTCGGCGGGCCGCCACCCCCCGATCAGGTCGCGGCCGAGGCCGCAGCGCGCGCTGCGGCTGCAAAGGCCGCGGCCGAGAAGGAGGCGGGCGCGCGCGCAACGGCCGACCCAGCTGCTCCTCCGCCCGGCGGCACAGCGCGAGCGCGATCCGGAGCGCCGCGATGAACGGCACGGAGCTCGATCTTGGCGAAGCACCGCCGCGGGCAGGGGCGGGGCGGGCGCTGCTGCTGCCGGGGGCGATGGCGCTCGTCGGGCTGGTGCTGATGGCGGCGCCGATGCTCGCGCCGTTGCCGTTCGCGCCCCACTGCACGCTGCTGATCGTCGGCGTCTGGGCCTATTACCAGCCGCGGCTGATGCCGCCTGCGCTGGCGCTCGGGATCGGCGTTGCCACCGATCTCGTCACCGCGGGCGTGCTCGGCGTGGAGGCGTCGCTCCTCGCGCTGACCGCGCTGCTGCTGCCGCGCGGAGTGCGGCGCATCGCTCCGCGTTCGCCGCTGGAGGACTGGGCGCTGGCGGGGGGGATTATCGCGCTGTATCTGGCAACACGGACGGAACTAGCCGTGCTCGGCGGGTTGGCGCGCCCGACCGCGATGCCGTGGCCGCAATGGCTCGCGACATGGGCGCTGGTGCCCGCTGTCACGCGCACATCCGCCTGGTTGTACGGAAAGCTGATCCTGCGCGCATGAGGAGCGAGGCGGAACAGGAGATGCGCTTTACGCGGCGAGCGTTACTGCTCGGCGCGGGGCAGGCTGCTGTCGGCCTGGCGCTCGTCGGTCGCATGTGGTGGCTGACGGTCAGGGAAGGCGACAAATACAAGCTCGCGGCCGAGCAGAACCGCGTGGCGCTGCGGTTGATCGCGCCGCGGCGGGGCTGGATCGTCGACCGGTTCGGCAAGCCCCTGGCCTATAATCGCCCCGATTACCGGCTGGAGTTGACTCCCGACGACACGCCCGACCTCGACGGCACGCTCGCCGCGATCAACCGCATCGTGCCGCTCGCGCCTGAGGAGGTAACGCGGATTCGCCAGGCTGCCGCGAGCCAGCCAGGCTACATCCCGATCGCGATTATGGAGGACCTGCCGTGGGAGGTTTTCGCCGCGGTCAACGTCCGCCTACCCGAATTGCCCGGGGTGGCACCGGTACGCGGGTTCAGCCGCGCCTATGCGAACGGCACCGCCTACGCGCATCTGCTGGGCTATGTCGCCAAGCCCGGCCCCGCCGAATATGCGAGAACCAAGGACAAACTGCTGCTTCTGCCCGGCTTCAAGGTTGGAAAAGATGGTGTTGAGCGCATCCTGGACGCGCGTCTGCGCGGCAAACCGGGTGCCAAACGCGAGGTTGTAACTGCCAAAGGGCGCCCCGTTCGCACACTTGCAAGCCTTCCGGACACCCCCGGCGAGACGGTCAAGCTCACCATCAACCGCGACTTTCAGGACTTTATCGCCCGCCGTATCGGCCCCCAATCGGCGAGCGTGGTGGTGATGGACGTGCTGACCGGAGACATCCTGGCGCAGGTGTCGCTGCCCGCGTTCGATCCGAACGTGTTTTCGGTAAAGGTTGGACGCGACCAGTGGGCGGCGCTGCAGGCCGACGACAAGCATCCGCTGCTCAACAAGACGATCAACGCCGCATACCCGCCGGGGTCGACCTTCAAGCCGATGACGAGCCTTGCGATCCTGGATAGCGGCATCGACCCCAAGGCGGGCATCGTCTGCCGCGGCGGCTACAGCTTCGGCGGTCATGTGTTCCACTGCCATCTCCGGCGTGGACATGGCCGTGTGGACCTGGTTCCCGGCCTGACCAAAAGCTGCGACGTGTATTTCTATCATTTCGGGCGGCTGGCGGGCATGGACGCGATCGCGCGTGCCGCAAAGCAGTTCGGGCTGGGCGGCAAGTTCGAGCTGCCGATGCCCAGCCAGCGGAGTGGCATCGTTCCCAGCCCCGCCTGGAAGGAGGAACGCTATCACAAGCCATGGCTGCCGGGTGAGACGCTCAGCTGCGCGATCGGGCAGGGCTATGTGCTGGCGAACCCGCTGCAACTGGCGGTGATGACTGCGCGCGTGGCAAGCGGGCTGCAGGTGCAGCCGCGGCTGATCGTCGAGGGGACGCAGCCCGGCTTCGCTCCGATGGCGCTGCCGGCCGATTATCTGGGCCTGGTGCGTCAGGGGATGGAGGCCGTGGTCAACGGCGCCGGCGGCACCGCGCATCGCGCCAAGCTGAAGATCGACGTGCGCATGGCGGGCAAGACCGGCACCGCGCAGGTGATCGGCATGAACGGCGGCAAGCGCCGCAGCGAGTCCGCGACGCCCTGGAAGTTGCGCGATCACGCGCTGTTCGTCTGCTACGCGCCTGCCGACAATCCGCGCTACGCGGTCTCGATCATCGTCGAGCATGGCGGCCACGGCGGCACCGTCTGCGCGCCGATCGCGGCCGATGCGATCACCTTCCTCTACGATCAGGAGGTGGCGATGGCGAACCTCGCCAAGGCCGAGGAGGGCTTCGCCGAGCAGACGCGCAAGGAGGCCGCGCGGCTGAAGGCCTTGGAGCGCGCGCAGGAAGCCGCCCGCTCTGCCGCGGCTGCGCAGGCCGCCGATCCAGCTGCGGCGGCGGCAACGGCCAACGCGCCGCGCGCGGCGATCCGGACCTAGGCGATGGTCGCGCAGGCCGCCGATCCAGCGCTGCGCCCCTGGCTGGCAGCGATCCCGTGGCGCGTGCTGCTGGCGATCCTGCTGCTGAACGGCTTCGGGCTGGTGGTGCTGTATTCGGCGGCGGGCGGCTCGATCAAACCGTGGGCGCTGAGCCAGGGCCTGAAGTTTGCGGTGATCTTCATCTGGATGCTGGCGCTGTCACGGCTGCCGATGGACTTCTGGCTGAAACACGCGTGGCTGATCTATTTCTGCGTGCTGGCGCTTCTGTTCGGGGTCGAGCTCGTCGGCGTCATCAAGAAGGGCGGCGGACGCTGGCTCGAGCTGGGTGTGATGCGGCTGCAACCGTCCGAGCTGATGAAGATCGCCATCGTGCTGGTGCTGGCACGCTACTACCACCAGCTGCCGCGCCCGGCGCTTCGCACCATCCCTGCGCTGATCCCGGCATTGCTGCTGACGCTGGTGCCGGGCGCGCTGGTCATCCTGCAGCCCGATCTGGGCACGGCGACGTCGATCATGGCGGGTGGGGCGATCGTGATGTTCCTCGCCGGGCTGCCGCTTCGCTGGTTCGGGCTTGTCGCGCTCGTCGGCGCGGTCGCCCTCCCCGTCGCGTTCAATCACCTCCACGGCTATCAGCGCAAGCGCGTCGAGATCTTCCTCAATCCCGAAGCCGATCCGCTCGGAGCGGGCTATCACATCACCCAGTCGAAGATCGCGATCGGATCGGGCGGGCTGTTCGGCAAGGGCTTCCTGAACGGCAGCCAGGCCCATCTGGAATATATCCCCGAGCACCAGACCGACTTCATCCTTGCAACCATGATGGAGGAGTGGGGTGTCGTGGGCGGCGTTTTCCTGCTGACCTGCTATGGCGTCGTGCTGGCGTGGGGCATGTCGGTCGCGGTCACCGCCAAATCGACCTTCGCGCGGCTGACAGCCGGCGGGCTTACCTGCACGCTGTTCTTCTACGTGGCGATCAACATGCTGATGGTGCTGGGGCTGGCGCCAGTGGTGGGCATCCCGCTGCCGCTGTTCAGCTATGGCGGGTCGGCAATGCTGACCGTGCTGACGCTGGTCGCCATCCTGATGAGCGTCGCGCGCGATCGTCACCGCGCGCTGGTGGGCGGACTGGCGCCTGCCTATTGACGGCGAGGGGCTGCTCCGCCAAATGCGCCGCTCCCGCGGCCGCCGCGCGCGTGGATGCATAGCTCAGTTGGTAGAGCAGCTGACTCTTAATCAGCGGGTCCTAGGTTCGAGCCCTAGTGCATCCACCATCCGCGTCGTCCCCAGCTTTCGTCAGCGGGCGCTTGCCCGGCCGGGGCGTGGGCGGCAACCGTTGCGGCCATGCTCCACGTTCCCCAGCCACATGGCCAGCCGCACGCGCTGACGGTCGCGCTGGGGCGCTTCGAGGGGCCGCTCGATCTGCTGCTGGATCTCGCGCGGCGGCAGAAGGTCGACCTCGCAGAGATTTCGATCGTTGCGCTCGTCGATCAGTATCTGGCGTTCATCGCAGCAGCGCAGCCGCGGCTGGAGGTGGCGGCGGACTATCTCGTGATGGCTGCGTGGCTTGCCTATTTGAAATCGCGGCTGCTGCTGCCCGACGACCCGGAGCCCCAGCCCGAAGCGGCCGAGCAGGCGGCAGCGCTGAAGCACCGGCTGGCGCGGCTGGAGGCGATGCGCGAGGCGGCGCAGACGCTCGACGCGCGGCCGCGGCTGGGTCGCGACGTGTTCCAGCGCGCCGCGCCCGAGGGGCTGACCGTGAGGCTCTACCGCCGCGCGGTGGCCGACCTCACGCAGCTGATCGCAGCCTATGGCGCGGTTCGTGCGCGCACCGCTGCCCGCAGCTACAAGCCCCGCCCCCGCGCGATCCTGTCGATCGAAGCTGCGCGCCAGCGTCTGATCGAACTGATGGGCGAGATGCCGGCGTGGTCCGAGCTGTCGGCCTTCCTGCCGCCAGAGCTGAGCGGTGTGCTGCTGCGCGGTGCGCACGCCAGCCTGCTGGTCGCCGCGCTGGAGCTGGCACGGCTGGGCCGCGCGACGCTGCGCCAGCGCGCGGCGTTCGGTCCGATCGAACTGGGCGCCGCATGAAGGCCGCCGACATCCGCGCGGTCGAGGCGCTGCTGTTCGCGAGCGCTGTGCCGCTCAGCGACGCCGAACTCGCCGAGCGCTTGCCCGACGCGGACGTGCGTGCCTGTCTCGCAGCGATCGAGGAACGCCATCGCGGCGGCGGTTTCGAGCTGACGCGCTCGGTCGAAGGCTGGAGCTTCCGCACCGCTCCGGATCTGGCACCGCTGCTGACGACGATGCGCGACGCGCCGCGTCCGCTTGGGCGCGCGGCGATGGAGACGCTCGCGATCATCGCCTATCACGAGCCCGTCAGCCGCGCTGAAATCGAAGAGATCCGTGGCGTCGCGACGCCCGAGGGCGCGCTGCGGCAGCTGCTGGAAGCGGGGTGGGTCCGAACCGCGGGTCGGCGCGAAAGCCCGGGGCGCCCGATGCAGTTCGCAACCACGCCCGCGTTCCTGGACCAGTTCGGCCTCAGCAGCCGACGCGACCTGCCAAACCTCAGCGAGCTGAAGGCCGCGGGGCTGCTGTCGGCCGATATGCCGGCCGCCTGAACGGGCCCGCGCCGGCTCGCAACCGGCGGGGGCCCGGCCAGCTTACTGTCCCGATGCGTTCAGCTGCGCGACTTCGGCGGCGATGGCGCTGAGGTCGGGCAGGCCCTTCGTCACAGTCATGCGCTTGAACGACACCGTCGTCGCCGGAAGCGGAGCGGTCGCGCAGGTCGTGCCACCGCAATAGACATCGACCCACGCCTCGCTGACCTGCGTCTGAGGTGCGCCGAGCGTGCGCCACATGATACCGCCATTGTGATAGGTCGGCGTGCAGCCGCCGTTATAGCAGACCCAGTAGCTCAGCATGCCATTGGATTCACCGACTGTGTTGACGCGGACGCGCTCGACATAGGCGAACCACTTGCCCGACGGTGCGGGGAGCTGGAAGGAATCCAGTTTGCCCCATGAATCACCGTTGTTCGGGCTATAATAGTAGGTTGCCAATCCGACCTGCGAACCGTCGTTGCCGTTCCATCCGGTGCGCGCGGACCAGCGGCAGCCGGTGGACACCCGTCCGCCCCAACCCGCATTCGAGCAGTCGACGCCTTGAACGATCAGCGTCTGATTGGTTCGGTTGATCGCCTGCCCGGTATTGGCGAGTCCGGGCAGCTTGCCGCCATCATTCGGGAAGTTGGCCGGCAGCTTGATCACGACCGTCGCATAATACTCGTCGGCGGGCGGAATTGCTTGCACCGTGCCGAACCAGGTGGTCGCGTTGCCGCTGATGGTAGACTTGGCGATGCCGTTCGCGATCTGCATCGTGGGTGAGGGCGTGTCGACGGTCGACCCGGTCACCTCATACACGACCGTGCCGTCCTGCGTCACCGACGGGATCGTCGCCGGGACGAAGCGGACATCGGGCGCATAGGCATTGAGCGTGTGCTCGTTCGATTGCCACGTGCCTGTCGTTACCCGCAGCACCGCCGTGTCGCCGGGCTGCGGCGTGTAGCCATCGAAGCCGACCAGGATGCCGTAGGTGTCGCGCATCAGCGTCGTCGTGCCGAGCGGGTTGAGGGTCGACGGATCGAACCACGTGTCGCGCGTCGCCTGATAGACGTCGCGACCGTTGACGATCAGCACCGGGCGGGCGTTCGGATCGGCGGCCTCGCGCGAGTTGATCTGGGTTGAGCCGCGGCTGTCGGCTTTCAGATAGTAGTCCTTGCGCGGCGTGACCATCAGATTGAGCGTCTGCGCGCGGCCTGAATATGCGACCTGTGCGCTGCCGATCGGCGTCGGCACGTAATCGCCCATGACCGTGCGCCAGGGCAGGCGCACCGTGTTGTCGTAATAGATTTGGGTCGCGTCTTCGCGCCAGACACCCGTGTAGCCGGCTGCGCTGCCGCTGGGCGACGGAGCCGGAGCCGGAGGTGGCGCAGGCGCCGGCGTGGGCGCCGGAGCCGGGGCGGGAGCCGGTGCTGGCGCGGGAGCAGGTGTCGGAGCCGGAGTCGGAGTCGGCGCTGGAGCAGGCGCGGGTGCCGGCGGAATCCCCCCGCCGACGATGCCGCCCGGTGCCGGGTCATAGACCAGCATCGTATGCGCATCGACATACTGGTTCGTGGTCGTCACGCGCAGTTCGACCGTGTCGCCGGACTTCGCCGTATAGCCATCGAAGCCGATCAGCATGCCGTAGGTATCCTGCAGCACGGTCCGTGTGCCGAGCGACTGGTAGGTCGATGGCGACATGTAGGTATCTCGCGTCGCCTGGTAGATCGTCGTCCCGTTGACGACGAGGACCGGCCGCTGGCTCGGATCGGCCGCTTCGCGCGAGGCAAAGCTGGCGAACGCGCTGCTCGCGGTCCGCAGGAAGAAGTTGTTGCGCGGCGGCACTGCGATCCGGAGCTGGCGGACCCCACCCCACGGCACAGTAACCGAAGCGATCGCCGTCGGCACGAAGTCGCCCAGCGGTGTGACCCACGGCAATCTGGCGGCTGCGTTATAATAGTCTCTGGACGCGTCCTCGGTCCACACACCGGACTGTGCCAGGCATGTTCCGGATAATAGCATCATCGCGCCCATTGCGCGCAGAACGGAACTGATTTTCACAACCCACCCCTGCAAAGGTTAAATGCATTACCCCAAGTGCACGCCAGCTGGTCCAGACTGGGCCACCCACCCGTCTGCCTAGACCACGTAAACAACTATAAACGTTACCATCGCTCACGTCACGTTCATTAGCAGTTCACTGCGAGCCGTACGATTAAACTCTGGCCCCAGGAACGTAATCGCTGTCAACGCGGCTCAGAAGAAAGTTGGAACCTTTTGCCGAGTTTGCGATGAAACGTGCCGAATCGCGGGTTGAGGTGCCGCGGGTTGGCTGGGACAGCGTTCGTGCTTAGATGCACCACAAGAGTCCGCGCGCCGGTTCGCGGGCGCAGAAGCGTAGGATGATCCGATGGGTGGACTGAGCATCTGGCACTGGCTGATCGTTCTGGTGATCGTGCTGCTGCTGTTTGGCCGCGGCCGCCTGTCCGAGGTGATGGGCGAGTTCGGCAAGGGCGTGAACAGCTTCAAGAAGGGCATGGGCGAGGGCGGTTCGGAGGCCCCCAAGGTGCTGGGCGACCCCACCGCGCCGCAGCGCACGATTGAGGTCGACCCTGTTGCGCCCCGCCCCGAGGGCGAGCCGCGCGCTTAGGCGCTCGCACATGTTCGATATCGACATGTCCGAGCTTGGCGTGGTGGGCATCGTCGCCCTCCTCGTCGTCGGCCCGAAGGATCTGCCAAAGCTGATGCGCACCGTCGGCCAGTGGGTTGGCCGCGCGCGCGGCATGACGCGGCACCTGCGCGCGGGTTTCGACGAGATGGTGCGCCAGGCTGAGATCGAGGAGCTGAACAAGCGCTGGAATGAGCAGAACCGCGAGATCATGGAGCGCACGCGGGTCGACACGTGGATGGACCCGGAGCCGTCGGTGATGCCCGCGGCGCATGAACCCGCGCCGGTGATGACGCCGCTCCCCGCGCCGCCGCTTCCCGAGCCGGGCCAGGCCGCCAAGCCGCCGCCCAGCCAGCTGGCGTGAGGGACATCGACGACAGCAAGGCCCCGCTGCTCGACCATCTGATCGAGCTGAGGCGGCGGCTGCTCTGGTGCGTGCTGGCGGTCAGCGTGTGTTTCGTGTTCGCCTATGTGGAGGCGGATACGATCTTCGCCTTGCTGATCCGCCCATTCGCCCGCGCGCTTGAACATCGCGGTGCCGCCAGCGGCCAGCTGATCTACACCAAGCTCTACGAGGCGTTCTTCACCAAGATCCGCGTGGCGCTGAACGCTGCGTTCTTCCTCGCATTCCCGGTGCTTGCCAACCAGCTTTGGGGGTTCGTCGCGCCGGGACTGTATCGCAAGGAAAAGCAGGCGCTGCTGCCGTTCCTGCTGGCGACGCCGGTGCTGTTCATCATGGGCGGCGCCCTTGCCTACTTCGTCGCGATGCCGACGGCGATCGGCTTTTTCCTGGGCTTTCAGGAGCAGTCCGGAAACGTCGCCCTGAACGCGCTGCCCGCGATTGGCGACTATTTGAGCTTCGTGCTGACGTTCATTTGGGGCTTCGGTATCGCTTTCCTGCTGCCCGTGCTGCTGATGCTGCTGGAAACCGCGGGTGTCGTACAGCGCAAGGATCTGGTCGCGGGGCGGCGCTATGCGATTGTCGCAGCGTTTGCGGTCGCTGCGGTTCTGACGCCGCCGGACGTCGTCAGCCAGTTCACCCTCGCGATTCCCCTGATGCTGCTGTACGAGCTCGCGCTGTTCGGGATGCTGCTGACCGGCCGCCGCCGGGCGCGCGAGGCTTCGCGCGGCGGATCAAGTTTGCCCGCCCCGCAATGACCGCCGCAGCCGCCGAGCCGAAGGCTTGAGAACGCCCCGGGGACACGCGACATGGACGCAATGATCCACCATCTGCTCGTTTTCCTCGGCCTTGTTGCAGCGCTGCCCGCCGCTGCTGCGTCGACCGTCACGAACGCGCACGCGACGGTGTCGCTGACCGCCGAGCAGGCGAGCGCCAAGCCCGGCGGCACGGTGACGCTGGGGATCCGCCTCGCCGCGCGGCCGGGCTGGCACACTTATTGGAAGAACCCCGGCGAGAGCGGCACCGAGAACCGCTACGCGTGGACCCTGCCCGCTGGCGCGACTGTCGGCGAGGTGCGCTATCCAGCGCCGCAGCGCCTCGTGATTTCGGGCATCATGAACTACGTGTTCGAAGGCGAGCCGCTGCTGCTCGCTGATGTGAGCGTGCCCGAAGGCGTGACGGGGACATTCGCTTCCGCGCTGAAGCTCGATTATCTCATCTGCTCGGCCGAACTCTGTGTGCCCGAGCGCGCCGAGCTGACGATCTCGCTGCCAACCGGCGACGGCGCGGCCGACCCCGCGAACGCCAAGCCGTTCGCTGATGCGCGCGCGGCGCTGCCCAAGCCGGTCAGCGCGGACGCGCGGTTCGAGCGCAAGGGTGATGCGTTCCGGCTGGGCGTCAAGATCGCGGCTCCGGCTGCGGGCGCGTATTTCTTCCCGGAGACCGATGGCGCGCTGTCCTATTCCGCGCCGCAGCGCGTTGGCCGCTCGGGAGAATGGCTGGTCGTCGAAACCAAGGCCGGGACTGAGGTCGGGCTGAAGCGCGTCGCTGGCGTACTGGTCATCCCCGGAGGGTTCGCGGGCGGCACCAGCTTCGCGCTGAGCGCGGAGCCCGGCGCGGTGCCAGCGATCGAGAGCGGCGACCGTGTGTTCACCGCGCTCGGGCCGCCGGGCGCGGCTGCGCCCGACGCCGGTGAGGCTGGCATCGGTTTCGGTCTCGCGCTGGTGCTTGCGGTTGCGGGTGGGCTGCTGCTGAACGTGATGCCCTGCGTCTTCCCGATCCTCAGCCTGAAGGCGCTGAGCCTCGCTCGCTCCGGCGAAACCGGGACGCGGCAGGCCCGGCGCGAGGCGCTGGCCTATACCGGTGGCGTGGTGCTGGCGGTGACCGCGCTGGGCGCGGCGGTGCTGGGCCTGCGCGCGGGCGGAGCGGCGATAGGCTGGGCGTTCCAGCTGCAGGACCCGCGCGTGATCCTGCTGCTGTTGCTGCTGATGACAGCGATCGCGCTCAACCTGGCCGGGCTGTTCGAAGTGCGGCTGGGCGCAGTCGGAGGTGACGGGCTGGCCGCGAGGGATGGAACCGGCGGCGCGTTCTGGACGGGCGTGCTCGCCGCCGCGGTCGCGACGCCCTGCACCGGGCCGTTCATGGGCGTGGCGCTGGGCGCGGCGCTGGTGCTGCCGCCGGTGCAGGCGCTGACGATCTTCGTCGGCTTGGGGCTAGGCCTTGCGCTGCCGTTCCTGCTGCTGGGCTATATCCCTGCGTTGCGCCGCCGCCTGCCCAAGCCGGGCGCGTGGATGGAGCGCTTCCGGCGAGTCCTCAGCGTGCCGATGTTCCTGACCGCAGCCGCGCTCGCGTGGGTGCTCGGGAGGCAGGCTGGGGTGGAGGGCATGACGCTCGGCCTTCTCGCCGCGATCGGGCTGGGAACGATGCTCTGGTGGTTCGGCGCGCGGCAACAGCGCGGTGGGTCAGGCGCCCTGCCACTGGGGCTGGGCGCTGCCGCTGCGATCGCCGCAGCGCTGACCGTCACGCCGCTGCCGCCTGCAACCAGCGACGGGAGCGCGCGTACCGAGGGGCCGCTCGCTGCGAAGCCGTTCACGCCTGCCGCGCTCGCAGCCGCCAAAGGCAAGCCGGTGTTCGTCTATTTCACCGCCGACTGGTGCATCACATGCAAGGTCAACGAACGCGGCGCGCTGGCCGACCCCGCGGTTCGCACCGCATTTCAAGCGAGGGGCGTGACGATTCTGGTCGGCGACTGGACGCGCGGCGACCCGGTCATCACGCGCTACCTCGCATCAAAGGGCCGGTCGGGCGTGCCGCTCTATCTCTACGTCGCGCCCGACGGCACCGAACGTGTGCTGCCGCAGATCTTGACCGTATCCGAACTGACCAAGCTGACCGCCTGAGGAGCACCCCCCCCCCGTGCGCATCGACTACACCACCGCCATCCTGGCCTTCGCCGCAGCCGGCCTGATCCGCCCCGCCCACGCCGCGGTCAGCATCGGCCAGCCCGCGCCGGCCTTCAGCGCTGAGGATACCAACGGCAAGACGCGCAGCCTCGCTGACTTCCACGGGCGGACCGTCGTGCTGGAATGGAGCAACCCCGGCTGCCCCTTCGTGCAGGCGCACTATAAGTCGGGCGCGATGCAGAAAGCCCAGGCGGCCGCGGCCGCGGAGGGGGTGGTATGGCTGACGCTGAATTCGGGCGCGCCGGGCAAGCAGGGCCACTTGAGTGCCGCGCAGGCCAACGACTGGCTGAGGAGCGTGAAGGCGACGCCCGCAGCCTATCTGATCGATACCGGCGGCACGATCGGCAAAAGCTTTGGGGCAACCACCACGCCGCACATGTTCGTGGTCAATGGCGAGGGTGTGCTGGTCTACGCCGGAGCCATCGACGACCGCCCCACCGCCGACGAGAACGACGCGCTGACCGCGAAAAACTACGTGCTGGCAGCGCTGGCGGACTTGAAGGCAGGCCGCCCGGTGGCGACCCCGACGAGCAAGCCGTATGGCTGTTCGGTCAAATACTGACGCGATCGAGAAGGGCGTCCATTGCAGGAAAGCGCGCGCGACCCTCATGCGATGCGCGCATCTTGAGGGTGGACGGCAACCGTTTCTGACGCCGACCTAGCGGACGCTTGTCCTCGCTCGCCAGCATCTTCATCGCGTGGATCGAAGTCGACACTGGCCTCTCTTGAGGCCGTCGTCGATTTTGTCGCGGGATGGAAGGTCCGGCGCCTCGCTCAGGATCGAAATGTCGCGCGCACGGTCTCGCCGGGTTCAGAGATCCGCTGCCAGGCCGCGGTTGGCGCAGCCGGTCAGCCCGGAGGCGAGGCCACACTTCGGGAGGGTTCGCCGCTATATCCGCTTGGCGTCGCGTGAAGGCTGGCCCCGACAGCGTGGCCGGTCAATCCCGGCGCTTCACACTGACGGCAGTCGCCATCCCTGCGAGACCGCGATCAGACGCAGCGCGAAGCACGCCAGCGCGCCCAGCACCGCGCTGCGGAACACCGTCATCCCTGCGCGCTGGCCGAGCAGCATGACCGCAGCTCCGGCGAGCGCGGCGGTGGCGTAGATGTCGGACTTGAGCACGTTCGGCACGCGTGCCAGCAGCACGTCGCGGATCACCCCACCTCCGACGCCGGTGACGCCGCCCATCAGCATGCAGACAACCGCGCTCAGCCGATGGCGCTGCGCCTTGCGCGCACCTGAGACAGCGAACAGCGCCAGCCCCGCCGCGTCGAGTGTGACGAGCGGCGCCGCGCTCGGCGCAAAGCCGAGCAGCCTCAGCGCGATGACCGCACCCGCTCCGGCGAGCGCGATCAGCGGATAACGCCAGTCCGCCAGCGCAGCGACCGGTGTCGCCCCGATCAGCGCATCGCGGATGATGCCGCCGCCAAGCGCGGTCACGAACCCGACGACCAGCACGCCGAACACGTCCAGCCCAGCGGCGACGGCCAGCATTGCGCCCTGCGCGCCGAACAGGGCAGTGCCCGCATAGTCCGCCGCAGTGGTGACTCCGTGGCTGAGGAACGGATCGCGCGCGTCGTCCGCGGCCATCAGCCCTCGATCAGGTGCGGCACGAAGCGTGCGCTATTGCCGGTGATCGCGCCGCCCTCGCGGATGCCGAGGCCAACCGGCGCGCCATCGACCGACCATAGGCCCAGCACCGGCCGCTCGTCGCCATGGCCGGGGAGGTCGTAGAGCGCTTGGTAGACGTAAGGACCTTCATAAGGCCCCGGCGCGGTCTCGGAGACCTCGCCGCCACGCGCAATTGAGACATTGGCGCCCTCGCGGCCGAACACGGGCTTGCGAACCTGTGCGCGCATGCCGAGCGGCTCGCAGCTTGCTTCCAGCAGATTGGGGTGGCCGGGATTCAGCTCCCAGAGAACCGCCAGCATCGCTTTGTTCGAGAACATGAGCTTCCACGCTGGCTCGATCCACACCGTCTGGCTGGCGGGGTCGAGCAGCTGCGGCGCAAAGGCTTCGCCGATCATCCACTCCCACGGGTAAAGCTTGAAACAGGCGTCGATGGCGCGCCCCTCTTGGTCGACGAAGCGCTGCCCGGCTGTATCCCAGCCGATGGCCTCCATCGTCAGCGTCACTGGAGCGAGCCCGGCCTCGCGCGCCGTGTCGGCGATATAGGCTGCGGTGACCTCGTCCTCGCCGCTGGCATTGGGCGCGTGCGCGATGTGCAGGACCGCGTCGGCGCGCGGCGCGATCTCGCGCCATTGCGCGACGAGCGCGTCGTGAATGGCGTTGTACTGGTCGCAGCCGGGGGCGACCGCCTCCTTCCAGTCCCACTGGATCACCGCGGCTTCCAACAGGCAGGTCGGCGTGTCGGCGTTGAACTCGAACAGCTTGGGCTCGCCCGCGCCAGTCCAGCCCAGATCGAAGCGCCCGAAATTCAGTGCGGGCGGTTCGGCCTCCCAGCTGCGGCGCACCGCGTCGTGGGCGTGTGCGGGGATATGCAGCCGATCGAGCCAGCCACGGTCGATCACCGCTTGGCCGGCCTCCAGATACAACCGGTGCAGCTCAGCTCCCGCCCGCTCCAGCGTGGCGACCTCGGCCGCGCTGACGACATAGGCCGCGCGCTCGTCCCAATAGGGTTGCTCGTCCGAATGCCAGACGAGCCCGAGCTCCTGCACCCGTGCCGGCCAGCCGGGGCGCGGCGTCATCGTCATCCGGCGCACGACGGTCAGCTTCCGCCATGCGAGCCGAAGCTCCGCGCCGACGAGCCGAAGCCGCCGCGCGTGATGGTCGCGGGCGTGGCACGAGCATAGCTCACGCCGGGGCGCGCCACTGGCGAGCCCCCCGTCAGCGGTTCGCCCAGCCGCGCCACCTGCGATCCGCGGCCCAGAAAGTACCACGCAACGCCCGGCATATGCCCGCCGCTATGTCCGGCGCGCGCGGTCTGCTGCTCGCACTGGCGGTCATCGACTCGGCGGCCCTGCGCGTCGCGACACACCTTCACGTCGGATTCCGCCCAGTCGCGCTTGTCGCGGTCGCAGGCGGCGAGCGTGGCCGCGGCGGCCACCGTCAGCGGCAACGCTGCGCGGGAGAAACGGGGGCGGGCAGGGGTGGCCATATCGGGTCCGTTGGTGTGCAGGCGAACCTAGTCGCGGCCGGCCGCCAGCGCGAGGGGCGTTTGCGCCGGGCCGTGCTGGAACGGTCAGCTTCGCATTGGCTGCGCCGGGCAGCGGGTGGCGCCCCTTGCTCACCGGCGTTCCACCCCGCTAAGCCGCTGGCGCACCTGCGAAGGGGACGGGCCGGATGCTGCAGCCGAAGATCCTGCTGGTCGAGGACGACCAGAACCTCGTCGAACTGGCGCGGTATAATTTCGAGAAAGAGGGCTTCACCGTAGTCAAGACGGGCGATGGCGAAGAAGCGCTGATGCTCGCCGAGGAGGACAAGCCCGACGTCGTCGTGCTCGATTGGATGATCGCGAACCTGTCGGGGATCGAGGTCTGCCGCCGCCTGCGCCGTTCCCCAACCACTGCCAATCTGCCGATCGTGATGCTGACCGCTCGCGCCGAGGAGGCCGATCGCATCCGTGGGCTGGAAACCGGCGCGGACGATTATGTCACCAAGCCTTTCTCGCCGCGCGAGCTGATTGCTCGCGTCCGGGCGGTGCTGCGCCGCCTGCGCCCCGCGCTGTCGGGCGAGTTGCTGGAGTTCGCGGGCATCACCATGGACACCGCGGGGCACAAAGTCATGCGCGCCGGGCAGCAGCTGAGCCTCGGGCCGACCGAGTTCCGGCTGCTGCGGCATTTTCTGGAAAATCCCGGCCGCGTGTTCAGCCGCGAGCAGTTGCTCGATGCCGTGTGGGGCCGGGATGTTTATGTGGAGCAGCGTACCGTCGACGTGCACATCCGCCGGCTGCGGAAAGCGATCAACGGCGACGATTTGCCCGATGTGATCCGCACCGTGCGCTCCGCGGGCTATTCGCTCGATGTCGACGACGCGCAGCCGCAATCGCGCGCGGCCTGACACGGCCGGGCTTAAGGTTGGTGTAAGCGCCCGCGCTTTAAACCTTAGCGATGGTTCTCATGATCGTGCTGGCGGCAGCGACCGCGTCCGTGCCCGTGCCCGTGCTGAAACCGGGCCTGTGGGAGACCGACAGGGAGCGTGTCTGCCGCCCCGCTACGCCGCTGTGGGGCGAGGACCAGAACCGGCTACCGTGTGGGCGCGTGAAGGGCAGCGGCCGAGAGGCGCGGTACAAGTGCATGTTGCCCGACGGATCGGATTACAAAGTCGGCTTCCGGTGGGAGGGCGACCCCGTCGAGCGCTTTACGCGCACGTCCGATGTGCCGGGAGTAGACGGATCGGGCCGCCGCGGGCGAGTCGGCATCGAAAGCCGCTGGGTCGGCCAGTGCGAGGGCCAGACGGGAAGCGCCAAGTAGAGCTGCTCCACACCTCCCAGATCAGATTACGTGAAACACGTAGAGCAGGATGATGATCGGGATCGGGATCCCAATGAGCCAAAGTAAACCACCGCGCATCTGAAATTCTCCGTCTAGGCGATCTCTGCCCGTCACAACCCGGCGGAACACGTTCCGTTCCGCGTCCGCTTGACAGCGCTGCCTCAGCCCCGGACCAAGCGCGCGCCTTCGCCCTTGCTGGAGCCCATCTTGGCCAAGCGCCTGACCACCCTCATCCTCATCGGCCTTGTCACGGGCATCGCGCTCGGCATCGCGCTGAACCAGGTGCTCGCGCCCGCCGAGCAGAAGGTGGTGGCTGGCTATCTGGGCATCATCACCGCGGTGTTCCTGCGGCTCATCAAGATGATTATCGCACCTCTGGTATTCGCGACGCTGGTCGCGGGCATCGCGCATATGGGCGACACGACCGCGCTGGGGCGCATCGGCGTGCGGACGCTGCTGTGGTTCCTCGCCGCCAGCCTCGTCAGCCTCACGCTCGGCCTTGCGCTCGTGCATTTGTTTGATCCCGGAGCGGGCCTGCGCTTGCCACTGCCCTCGGCAGGCGAGAGCGCGGGCCTCGCCAAGGCGAAATTCGATCTGAAGGAGTTCGTGACGCACCTCGTACCGACGTCGATTCTCGACGCGATGGCGAAGAACGAGGTGCTGCCGATCGTCGTGTTTGCCAGCTTCTTCGGCGTGGCGCTCGCCAATATCGGCGAGGTCGGTGCGCCGCTGACCCGCGCTCTCGATGCGCTGATGCAGGTGATGCTGAAGGTCACCGGCTATGTGATGTGGGTGGCGCCGTTCGCGGTGTTCTCGGCAATGGCCGCCTCGATCGCGACCGAGGGGCCGGGCATCCTCATCACGTTCGGGCGCTTTATGGCGAGCTTCTACGCTGGGCTGCTGGTGCTGTGGATCGTGCTGTTCGCCGCTGGCTACATCGTCGCGGGTCGCCGTATTCTGGCACTGCCCAAGTTCATCGAGCAGCCGTTCCTGATCGCGTTTTCGACGGCCTCGTCAGAGGCGGCCTTCCCGCGCCTGCTGGAGAGCCTTGAGCGATTCGGCGTGCCGCGCCGCATCGCGGGCTTCGTGCTGCCGCTTGGCTATTCGTTCAATCTCGACGGATCGATGATGTACACGACTTATGCATCGCTGTTCATCGCCGAAGTGTATGGCGTACATCTCAGCCTTGGGCAGCAGGTGACGATGCTGCTTGTGCTCCTCGTCAGCTCCAAGGGAATTGCATCGGTGCCGCGCGCATCGCTGGTGGTGATCGCGGCGACCATCGGCATGTTCGGTATCCCGGAGGCTGCATTGCTGCTGATCCTGGGGATCGACCAGTTCCTAGATATGGGCCGCACTGCAACCAACGTCGTCGGCAACGCGGTGGCGACGACCGTGATCGCGAAATGGGAGGGGTTGCTCGACGCGCCGCAAGAGGTGGCCGAGCCCGGCTGATCGGACGGATGGCGTTCGTCGAGAGGGGCGCTTTCCCTGACTGCGGTGCCGCGCTAACCGTCGGCCCTCAAGTGAACGATCGAACAATCGTGAGGGACTGATCGCATGGGAACTCGGACGATCCGCGCCTGGCTGCTTGCCGGTGCCGCATTCGCCATGACCGCCGCCGCGCCGGTGACGACGGCCGCGCCCGGCAACCCCAGCCGACCGCAGATCGGCAGCTTCGGCTTTGACACCGCGGGCATGGACCGATCGGTCAAGCCCGGCGACGACTTCGTTCGGTTCA
>Ga0326763_1000153_pt1 | contig 25745 bp, 30 predicted proteins | sample NORPS_P_FD_207671 | JGI IMG/M metagenome (GOLD analysis project Ga0326763, IMG submission 207671) | Hot spring water microbial communities from Norris Geyser Basin, Yellowstone National Park, WY, United States - NOR.PS_P | ecosystem: Environmental > Aquatic > Thermal springs > Unclassified...
CGCTCGCGTCGGCGCTCGCCGCTGACCCGCTCAAGCCGCAACTGCTGGGCTTTACCGCGCTCGGCCTGGCCGAGATCGTCCGCCGGCGCGTCCGCCCGCCGTTGCATGAGCTGCTCAGCGGGCCGCACGCAGCCGGCCTTGCCGCACTGCGCGCCATCGACCGCGAAGCCGCTGCCACCCCGTATGCCGCCTTCGGCCTGACCTGCGCCCCGGACGTGGCAGCGGCCCTGGCCCGCGACCCCGTCGCGCTCGCCGATCTTGCAGGGCGCACCGGGCGTCCCTTGATACCAAGGCCCGACCCGGCCCTTTCCCCCGGCGCGTGGCGGATCGAGAGGCCCGATTGACCCATTCCTGTCCCATCTGCGGCCGCCCGGCGGACACAGCCCGGTATCGCCCCTTCTGCTCTCCCCGCTGCGCGAACGTCGATCTCGGCCGCTGGTTCACCGGCGCCTACGCCATCCCGGGGCCCCCGCCGGAGCTGGACGAAGACCCGCCCGACAGCGAATCTTCCGAGCGCTGACCGAGGAGGGTTGAACTCCCGGCCGCCCCGGGCTATCCACCCCGCTCTCGTCGGCGCCCAGGTAGCTCAGCTGGTAGAGCATGCGACTGAAAATCGCAGTGTCGGTGGTTCGACTCCGCCCCTGGGCACCACGCCTCGCTTAGCCCCGAGAGCAATCTTCCAAGCCGCCTCCGCGTGGGAGAAGCGGGCTCTCTCCAGGGCATCAACTTCAGAATTCCCGTTCATTGATCGTCGGCGCCGGCAGGGCGACATTGTTCCCCATGAACAGGGCTTCCGACATCTCCGCTTATGATCCGTTCGGTGACCCCGTCCTGGGGCGGCAACGGGATCGCAGCACGCGCGGCGGGCGGCGGGTGGCCATCGCCGTCTTCTGGTCCCTCGCGTTCCTGCTGATCGTCGGCCGGATCTATCAGAACGATTTCGGCAGCCCCCGGCAGCCGGGCGTGGAGTTGGCCTCCCGCTAGCCCGGGCCGGCGGACGTCAGGCCGCCATCGACGACGATCTCCGTCGCAGTCACGTATCTCGCCTCGTCCGACACCAGGTAGCGGATGGCGTGCGCGATGTCCCACGCGTCCCCCATGCGCCCCATCGGCACCTGCGCGTTCCGGCTCTCGACCAGCGCGGCGGCGTCATTGGCGCCCAACTGCTTCAGCAAGCGCGCCTCGACCAGCGGCGTATGCATCAGCCCAGGCACGACCGTGTTGCAGCGGATGCCGTCCTTGGCGTGCGTCAGCGCCACCGATTTGGAAAACGCAATGATGCCGGCCTTGCTCGCGGTGTAGGCGATGTGCGACCGGCCCGTCAGGATCCGCATCCCGGCCACGGATGACAGGTTCACGATCGCGCCGGAGCGTTGCGCCAGCATCGGCGGCAGCGCGTATTTGCAGCCGAGGAACGCCGTCTTCAGGTTGAAGTCGATCTGCCGGTCCCAGACCGCCTCGTCCATGTCGACCGCAGAACCGGGATGCGACCCGCCCACGTTGTTGACCAGGATATCCAGCCGGCCGAAACGGTCCAGGCAGGCCTGAACGGCGCCCTCCACCTCGGGGGCCGCCAGCATGTCGACCACGGCGGTTTCGCAGGCCCCGCCCTCGTCGTGGATGATCTGCGCCGTCTCGCGTACCGCATCGGCCACGATGTCGAGCAGGAACACGGCCGCGCCCTCGCGGGCCAGCAAGACAGCCGTCGCCTTGCCGTTGCCCCAGCCCGGCCCGACGCTGCCCGCGCCCGTGACGATCGCGACTTTTCCAGACAGGCTACCCATTGGTGGCTCCTCGCGCCGATCGCTTCGGTTCGAATCGATAGGGGCTAGCGCTGCCGAACGCCGGGTCGAGCACGAGCCGGTGTTCCAGGGGCGGGAAGGCCCGGCTGCGGCAGCCTTCCCTGTCGCACAGCCGACATGAGAGGCCGATTCCGACCGCTGCCTGTTCCAGATCGATCCCATCGGCATACACGAGCGACCCCGCATGCCCGACGTCGCAGCCCATGGCGATCACATGCGTCGGCGGCGGCTCGCCCCAGCGGGAGGCTCGCCCGGTCACCGAGCGGGCGAAGCACAGAAACGTCGCGCCATCCGGGAGGCGCGCGACCTGAACGTGGATCTGCCCGGGTTGCGCAAAGGCGCCGTGCACCACCCAGCGCGGACACGAGCCGCCGAAGCGCGCGAAGGGGAAGCCGGCGGCGGAGAACCGCTTGCTGACGTTTCCGGCGGGATCGACCCGCAGGAAGAAGAACGGCACGCCCCGCGCGCCCGAGCGCTGCAGCGATGACAGGCGTTGGCAGATCTGCTCGTAGCTCATCCCGAACCGTTCGCCGAGCGCCTGCACGTCGTGCCGCAACGCCGCCGCGGCCTCACGGAAGCGGTCGTACGGCAGGAGCACGGCGGCGGCCATGTAGTTGAGCAGGCCGAGCCGGATCAGCGAGGCGGCCTCGGTCGAACTCGGGGCGATGGCGGCAATCTGCGCCTCGATCGCATCTTTGGCCTCGAGCAAGACGAGTTGGAACGCCAGGTGAAAGGCCTGGCTCTCCCGCGGCAGCTGCTCCGAGAGCGTGAAGCTGCGCGTGGCGGGGTCGTAGCGCCGCAGCGCTCCTTCGAGCGGGCCGACATGGACATTCAGCCCATGCGCGCGCCGGAGCCGGTCGACGATGGCGTAGTCGCGGTCGGACGGCAGCACGGGCAGCGGCGCCGAGAGCGCGTCCGCGGTCGTCTCGAGGTTCGGAAAATGGTTGGCCCGGTCGTGAAAGGCGTCGCGCGCCTCTTCGTTGGGCATCACCATCCGGCGGCCGGAGGGCAGCGCGATCCCGCTGCTTTCTTCTCGGGCGACACGCCAGGCGCGGTAGAGGGCCAGGATGGCGCGGGCAGCGGCCGGGCTGTCGGAAGCGAGCGCGGCGAGGTCGCGGCCATCGACCGGCTGATCGAGCACCGGATCGGCGAACACCTCACGCAGGCCGGCCTCCAGCTGGCGTTCTTGCGTGCCGGACAGCGTCGCCAGATCGACCTGCAGCGTTTCAGTCAGCTTGATGAGCAGCGCGGCGGTGACCGGGCGCTGCTCGTGCTCGATGAGGTTGAGGTAGCTGGCCGAGATGCCCAGCCGGGCGGCCAGGGCCTGCTGCGTGAGGGCCTGTTCGGTGCGGAGGCGGCGCACGGCGCGGCCGATGAGCGGGGCGGCCATGGTCGCGAATTTACAGGGTGTCTTTCCACAAATGTCAACCAGAAGCCGTGCTGCGCAATCTCGGGCCACATACGCAGCTCGGCTCTGTCAATCCGCTACAGATTACCAGGCCAAGACCGCGCCGCTATAGTCCAGGAAGGCCGACCCCGGAATTTGCCGGCGCTCCTCGATGACGTCGGCGATCCCGGTGACGCTGGTTGCGACGTCCAAATCGGCCCCCTTGCCGCCCATATCGGTCTCGACCCAACCGGGATGGAACGACAGCACCGGCCGGTTACCGAAGCTCGCGACCTTGGCTCGCGTCAGCGAGTTCAGCGCCGCCTTGCTGGCCCGATACATCGCCTTGTTGTCCTGCGCCGTCAGCGACACGCTGCCCATGCGGCTACTCATGAAGGCCACCATGCCGTCCGGCTTCACCCGGTCGAGCAGCGCCAGGGCAGCCCGGACCGGCGCGACGGCATTGGTCATGAACAGGTGGCCGATCGCCTCGAGGCCGATCGTCTCGAAGCCGTCCGGCTCGGAGATGCCGGCGTTGACGAACAATAAATCCAGATCACGGACGTCCAATGCCGCGATGCTCTTCGGATCGGTGATGTCGGCGAGCGCGGTACTGGCGCCGGCGGCCTCCAGAGCCGCGCGGTCCGCTTCCCGCCGCACCGTGCCGGTGACCTGCCACCCGCGCCGCGTCAACTCGCCGGCAAGGCCGAGGCCGAGGCCGCGTGAGGCACCGAGGATCAGAGCATTTGGCATGGGCGATTCCTTCGATTTGGCTGCAGGGGAAATCGGCGCTTGCCGGCCGTTGCGCAACCCACGTTCAGCGCGCGTATCAGCCGCCCTCCGCCGGAGCCTCCTTGAGCGGCTTGCCGCGTCCCTTCCGGCCCGCCCCGCGGCGCTTGCCAAGCTCGGACTCGGCCTTGGCGACCATCTCGTCCTCGTGGCGGTTCACCCAGATCACGAACCAGATGATCAACCCGAGGGCGACCGCGCCGAGACCCATGCCGATCGGCCCCAGAAAAGCTTTGATATGGTCGCCAATGAGGTAAGCGGCCCCGCCGTAACCGACCACCCAGCAAAAGCCGCCCAGCCCGTTCCACAGCAGGAAGCGGAGCCACGGCATGTGCACCGCCCCCGCGAGCAGGGCCGCGAAGGTGCGCATGAAGGCGATGAAGCGGGCGAAGAAGACGACCTTGCCGCCATGCCGGTCGAAAAGATACTCGCCGAGGATCAGCCGCTTTTCGGTCAGCCCGATCTTGCCACCCCAGCGCGCCAGCGCCCGGCGCCCGACCGTCTTGCCGAGCAGATAGCCCGCATTGTCGCCCATCACGGCGCCCACCACGGCCCAACCGAGCGCGGCGTAGATGTCGATACCGCCTTTCGTCGCCGCGTAGATCGACAGGGCGATCAGCATGCTTTCGCCGGGCACCGGCATGCCCATGCTTTCGACGAAGATCACCACCGCCACGAACCATGTGCCGTGGTGCTGGACGAAGGTGTCGAGCCACTCAAGCATCCGCACTCTCCCGGAAGCGACGCCAGCCCTCGGCCCGCAGCGTACAGGCTGGGCACGTGCCGCAACCGAAACCCCAAGCATGGCGGTGTGTCCGGTCCCCCAGGTAACACGTATGCGTGAGCTCGACCGTGATGTCGAGCACGCCGAGCTCGTCCGCCATGGCCCAGGTCTGCGCCTTGTCCAGCCACATGAGCGGAGTCTCGAGCACGAGCCGCCGCTCGAGGCCGAGATTGAGAGCCACCTGCATGGCCTTGATCGTGTCGTCGCGGCAGTCCGGATAGCCGCTGAAATCCGTCTCGCACATCCCGCCGACGATCCGACGCAATCCCCGGCGATAGGCCAGCGCCGCGGCATAGGTCAGGAACAGCAGGTTGCGGCCGGGCACGAACGTGGTCGGCAAGCCGTCCGCCCCCATTGCGATGGCCACCTCGCTCGTCAACGCCGTCTCGCCGAGGGCAGCGATGCCGGCGCCGATGTCGATTACGGCGTCCGGCCCCAGCCGCTCGCCCCAGCGCTCGGCCAGCGCGATCCTGATCGGCTCGCGGCAAGCCAGCTCGACCGCGTGGCGCTGCCCGTAGGCGAAGCCGATCGTCTCGACCCGGCCGTAGCGCTGCAGAGCCCAAGCCAGACACGCCGTGCTGTCCTGCCCGCCGCTGAACAACACCAATGCGCCGTCACCCATCGCGCCGTTCCCACCGAGCTCTTATCTTAGGCCTTATGGACTTGGACTTCAGCGAAGACGAGATCGCCCGCTACTCGCGCCACATCCTGCTTGCTGAAGTCGGCGGCACCGGCCAGGCGAAACTGCGTGCCGCCCGGGTTCTGATCATCGGCGCCGGTGGGCTCGGCAGCCCGCTACTGCTGTATCTCGCGGCCGCCGGCGTCGGGACCCTCGGCGTGGTCGACGACGACCGGGTCGATCTCTCGAACCTGCAGCGCCAGATCGCGCACACCACCGATCGGGTTGGCGTCGCGAAGGTCGATTCGGCGGCTGGGGCCGCCCGCGCCATCAACCCGGCCGTGTCCGTCCACACTCACGCGACTCGGCTGACCGCCGGCAACGCGCTGGATCTCATCCGAGACTACGACCTCGTCTGCGACGGCAGCGATAATTTCGACACGCGCTTTCTCGTGGCGGATGCCTGCGTCCTGGCAAAGCGCACGCTCGTCTCCGCCGCGGTCCTGCGCTTCGACGGGCAGCTCTCGGTCTTCAAGCCGCATGTCGGCGGACCCTGCTACCGCTGCCTGCATCCGGCGCCGCCGCCGCCCGGCCTGGTCCCGTCCTGCAGCGAGGCGGGCATCCTCGGGGCCGTTACGGGTGTGATGGGAACGCTGCAGGCGACCGAGACGCTGAAGGAGATCATGGGCATCGGCGAAAGCCTTTCGGGCCGGCTGCTCATCTGGGACGCGCTCGGCGCCCGCATGCGCACCGTCCGCCTGCCGCGCGATCCCGCCTGCCCGCTCTGCGGCGACCACCCTATCATCACCGACCTGTCTGCCCATGCCCGCTGACAACCTGGGCATCCTGCTCCTCAGCGGCTCGCACGAGCGCGCGCACTACGCCTTCATGCTGGCGGTCGCCGCGGCGGCAATTGGGCGACCCGTGGTAATGTTCGCCAGCAACGAGGGTTGCCGGGCGCTGCTGCACGACTGGTCGAGCCTCCGCGACTCCGGACGCGATGCCACGGTGATCGCGCAAGGCGTCGCCGGCTTCGACGAACTGCGCGAAGCGGCGCTCGAGTTGGGAGTTCGGCTGCTGGCTTGTGAAGCCGGGCTCCGGATGGCCGTGCTGCCAGCAGAGGCGCTTTTGCCGGCGGTCGAGGTCGCCGGCATTCCGACCTTCCTCATCGCCGTGGGCGGGGCCGGGATCGTCACGCTCTGACCGGCTTGACCCGGTGGCGGCGTCCGCGGCAGGGAGAGCGCATGCGATCTGCTGCCTTCATCCTGCTGGCTCTGCCAGCCTATGCCATGGCACAGCCAGCGTCGCCCGCCCCCCAAACCACGCCGCAGCGACCGGCCGCCCCGCAAACGTCGACAGCCGCCGCGCACAAACCGGCTGCGGCGCCCACGAAGCCGAGCGCTGCCAAGTCGCCCCCAACAAAGGCAAGCCCAGCCAAGCCGGCACAAACCAAGTCGGGCCAGACCAAGCCCGCTAATCACAAGCCCGGCGTGGCGCCGGCTCACAAGGCGGTGTCGCCGGGGGCTCCGGCTGCGCCCGCCCCCGAACCCGAAGCGGCCCAACCGAACCCGGCCGAGCCTCCCAAAGGCAGCAAGACCGGCCTCCCGCTACCGCGCTTCGCCGCGCTGCGGTCGGACGACGTCAATTTCCGCACCGGACCCGGCACGCGCTACCCGATCGAGTGGGTCTACAAACGCCGCGACCTTCCCGTGGAGATCGAGCGCGAGTTCGACTATTGGCGGCTCGTCAGGGATCCGTCGGGCAACAAGGGTTGGGTCAACCAGGCCACCCTGACCGGGCGGCGCACGGCGGTCGTCGCCGGGTCGCAGCGCGTGCTGCACCAGGCGGCCAGCGAAACCGCGGCCGCCGTCGCCAAGCTGCAACCCGGCGTCATCCTGCGGCTACGCGGCTGCGAGGCCAATTCGGAGTGGTGCCTGGCGCAGATCGGGGATTATCGTGGCTACATCAAGCGCAGCGAGATCTGGGGCGTCCTGCCCGGCGAGGTAATCCAATGAGCGACGCACAACCAGACGCACGACCCCGGGCCATGCACGATCTCGGCGGCGTCTCGCGCTTCCTCTGCGAAGGCATCGACACCGAGCCGCACGCGCTTACCGAATTCGACCGCACCGTCGACGCGATCCGGCAAATCCTGGGTGCCAAGGGTGTTATGAGCGTCGACGAGCTCCGCCGCGGCATCGAAGCCATCCCAGAGGCCGACTACCTCCGCCTCTCTTATTACGAGAAGTGGATCCGCTCGATCACCGACAACCTGCTCGCCCGGGGCGTGATCACCCAGGCCGAACTCCAGGCCGCCCTCGCCAGATGCTGACCCCCGGCACCACCGTCCGCGTGCGCGATGACTGGCCCGAGACCCGCGGCCCCTGCCACATCCGTACCCCGCATTATCTGCGCGGCCGCACCGGGACCGTGCTTCGCCACCTCGGTGACTTCCGCAACCCGGAAGACCTCGCCTTCGCCCGACCCGCCGCCACCCTTCCGCTCTATCACGTCGCCTTCACGCCCCAGGCGATCTGGCCGGATGCCGGCGCCGGCGAGATCGTCGTCGAACTCTTCGAACCCTGGTTGGAGCCGCTATGACCGCTCTACTCGAGACCAAAGGCGATCGGCTGCTCGCCGCGATCCGCCACTTGCTGGCCGAGAAAGGCATCGCCACCCACCCTGAGATCAAGGCCGCCATCGAACGCACGGACCGCGCCAGCCCCGCCCAAGGCGCCCGCATGGTCGCCCGCGCCTGGACCGACCCGGCCTTTCGCGCCCTCATGCTCGAGGACGGCGCCAAGGCCGCCGAGAGCCTCGGCATTCCCATGCGCGGCTTGCCGCCGCTCGGCGTGCTCGAGAACACCGAGACCACCCACAACCTGGTCGTCTGCACCCTCTGCAGCTGCTACCCGCGCGGCGTGCTCGGCTACCCGCCGTTTTGGTTCAAATCCGTCGCGTACCGTGCCCGCGCCGTCCGCGACCCGGCTGGCGTGTTGGCCGAGTGGGGCACCATTCTCCCCGCCAACACCGCCATCCGCGTGGTGGACAGCACCGCCGACTACCGCTGGATGGTGCTGCCCCGCCGCCCCGCGGAAACGGAGGGCTGGAACGAGGAACGGCTCGCCGCCCTGGTGACCGCCGAAGCCATGATCGGCGTCACCGTTCCGGTCGTGAGCTAGCTACCCCGCTTCGGCACCTCGGCCAGAAATTCCGCCAAGGGCTTCTGGTAGAACTTCGCCATCGACGTCGTGCCGTGCCCGCGCGTTTCCGCGCTCTCCGGGATCAGGTAATAGCGGGCGTTCTTTAGGTGCTTGAGGGCCTTATCCATCACGCCGGTCTCCGGCGGATTGCGCTCGTCGTCTGCCGAGTTAATCACCAGGACAGGGGCGGTGATCTTGTCCAGATCCGGCTCGGCATCGTAGTCGCGGGAAGCATCCCACTGATACATGAAGTCATTGGCGTCGGCGGTGAACGGCGCGGCTTGCCGCTTGGCTAGTTCCGCATCGGCCGCCGCACGGGTCGGCGCTTCCTTCGCGTAGGCGGAGTTGCCGCCGCTGGTCGCGATGCCGAACCAAACGTTCGCGACTTTCAGGTTCGGGGGCTGCTCCGTGTAGTTGCCGTTCTTCCAGGCCGGGTCGGTGCGCACCGCATCGATGATCATGCGCCGCATCATCCAGTTCCGGCTCGACATGGCGGTCGGCTGGCTCGCCATCGGCACCAGCGCGTCCATGAAGTCGGGGTGTTTCTCCCCCCAGACCCACGTCTCCATGCCGCCCATCGAATTGCCCATCACCAGTCGCAGGTGGTGGATGCCCAACCCCTGCGTCAGCATCTCGTGCTGGGCGGCGACCATGTCGTCGTAATCATATCGCGGGAAGCCCGCGCGCATCCCGTCCGACGGCTTGGTCGATTGGCCCGCGCCGATCACGTCCGGCAGGATGATGTAGTATTTCGACGCATCCAGCGGTTGCCCCGGCCCGAATAGCTCCCCGGCGAATGCCGGACTGAGCAGCCCGGTGCCGGTCCCGGCCGTGCCGTGTAGCATCAGCACCGGCTCGCCCGTCTTGGCGCCCACCGTCGTGTAATGGAGCTTCAGCTCCTTCATGACGGTGCCGTCGTGGAAATGGAAATCATGCGCGACGTAGTCGCCTTGCACCGGCTCCGGATAAGTCGCGGCCACCGCCGCGCCGCCCATCATCAGCAATGCCGTAAGAATGCGCCCGATAAGCGCCATGACGACCCTCCTCCGATTGTTTCGGGGGAGCTTAGGCGGACGGCGGCCACCACCACAATGGTCCACAGGCGAGCCTCAGCGGACGAAGCGTCGAGAACAGGCCGCGATGACCAACATGGCCGCGAGCAGCACGCCCAGCGCGATCCGCAGCCCGATCCACTCGGCCACGCCGCCGATGAGCGGCGGTCCGACCAGCATCCCCGCATAGCCGAGCGTCGCGACGGCCGCGATGCCGGTGCTTGCGGCAGGCCCAGCCCGGCCCGCGGCGGAAAACAGCACCGGCGCCACGTTCGCGCCACCGAGCCCGACCAGCCCGAAGCCGGCTGCCGACGCCACGGGCAGCGCCATCGCCAGAGCCACGCCCGCCGCGGCGATCGCGGCGCCGCCCTGCAGCACCGCGCGTGAACCCCAGCGCCGCACCCAGCCGTCACCCAGCAGCCGCGCCGTGATCATGGCCGCGGAGAACGCCGCATAGCCGCTCGCCGCCAGACCGGGCGTGAACCCGGCGACGTCGCGCAGGAACACGCCCGACCAGTCTGCCACTGCGCCCTCGGTCAAGAACGCCAGCAGACAGAGCAGGCCGATGCCGAACAACAGCTTGCCAGGCCGGACGCCGCCTCGCGCCGGCCTTGCTTCGCTCAGCCCGGGCTCGGGATCGAGGAGCACGTGCCCCACCGCGCAAGCCGCCACGGCGGCCGCCGCGCACAGCAGCCCGCCTCGCGGACCCATGCCGGCTGCCGCGCACCCGGCCGTCAGGACCGCGCCCAACAACCCGCCGAGCGAGAACGCCGCATGGAACGACGACATCACCGCGCGCCCGGTGTCCTGCTCGAACCGGCTCGCCCGCGCGTTCATCACCACGTCGAGCGACCCGGCCGCGGCCCCGCCCAGCAGCAGCACGCCCGCCAGCCCGGCCGCGCCCGTGACCAAGCCCGGTAGCGGCAACGTGGCCGCGAGGCCGAGCCCGCTCGCCGTCAGCAGCCAGCGTCCGCCGCGCGCCCCGAGCCATCCCGCGACCGGCATCGCCACCATCGCTCCCGCCGCCACGCAGAGCAGCGCCGCGCCCAGCACGCCGTCGGAGAGCCCGAGCTCAGCCTTGATCCCGGCGACGCTGCCCGCCCAACCGCCATAAGCCAGCCCGGCCGCGACGAACAACAGCGCGATGCCGGTGCGGGGCGCCGCCAGAAGCGTGGACGCCAGCCGCCGATCGGACCCGGCAGTTGGCATCCGGCCGCCGCTTACCCCACCCGGTCCCAGGCCGGCGCAAAGCCCGGATTGACGCAACGCTGATCCTTCGGCAGCGCCGCGATCGCGGCCCGGTCGGCGTCGTCGAGCTGCAGCTCGAGCGCGTCGAGATTGGCCTGCTGCGACTGCCGCCGGCCGGCCTTCGGGATCGCCGCGACGTCGTCCTGGGCGAGCAGCCAGTTGAGCGCCACCTGTGCCGCGCTAGCCTCGTGCTTCAGCGCGATCTGCTCCAGCACCGGCTGCTGGGCGAGCCGCCCCTGCGCCAGCGGGCAGTACGCAACCGCCGCCGCGCCAACCGCCCGCGTCCCCTCGACTATCCGCTCCTGCCCGAGCAGGACGTGGTATTCGAACTGATTGCAGGCGATCGGCGCCCCGATCTCGTCCACAGCCCGGCGCAGAAGTCCCGACGGGAAGTTGGCAACCCCGATCGAGCGTGCGAGGCCCTGCTCCTTCAGCCGGACCAGCTTTTCCAACGCATCCGCGAGATCCATCTCCGGCGCGGGCCAGTGGATCAAATAGAGATCGACGTAGTCCGTCCCGAGCCGCTTCAGGCTCGCCTCGGCCGAACGCTGCATGTCGTCGCCGGCGAGATGCTGCCACCACACTTTGGTGGTCAGGAAGATGTCGCCCCGGGCCACGCCGCTACCCGCGATCGCCTGCCCGACCGCTTCCTCGTTGTCGTACATCTCGGCCGTGTCGATGTGCCGGTAGCCGAGCTCGAGGGCAGAGGCGACCGCTGTCGCACATTCCTCGCCCTTGAGCCGATACGTGCCCAAACCGAGCTTAGGCATGCGCATCCCTTGCGCGTCGATTGTTTGCATGTCTGGTTTCCTACCGCTTTGCGAGATCAACGAGCGCGGCGAACCCCGCCTCGGTTCCAAACGCGAGTTTGCTGCCGTCGGCCGACCAGGCCAGAGCGGTCACCGGGCCATGCCCCGGCAATGCGACCGGCAGAATGCGCTCGCTCGCCACGTCGGCGACGACGACCAAGCCGTCGGCGAACGCGGCCGCGACCATGTCCTGCAGCGGGTGGAACGCGACCCGCGTGCACATCACGCCATCGCCGCCGGCCAATTCCAGCGGCGCCTTGCCCATCGGCCCCCCGCCGAAGAACGGCCAAAGCACCACCGTATCCGCGCCCGAGGAGGCCAGCCACTTTCCGTTGCGGCTGAATGACAGGCTTTCCGTTTTGGTCGGATACCCGCTCATCCGCATGTGCTGGCCATCGGCCAAGCGCCAGCCATGCAGCGCGTTCTCCTGCATGCAGGTCACCGCCGCCTCGCCGCCCGGATGCAGCGCGATGCCGGTATGGCTGCCCTTCCACTCGAGCACCCGCGGGGTATCGACCTTCGCGTTCACGAACCACAGCGAACACCCGTTGTAGTGCGACGCCGCGACCCGCTTGCCCTTCCCATCGAACACGACGCCCGTCACGCTCGACGGGTGTTCGAGGCTCTTCAGCCGCTCCCCCTTTCCATCGAAGACGTGCACCACCTTACCCACCGCGCACGCCGCCAGCGGCGCCTTCGCATCGCTGAACGCCGCCACCTGCTCGACCCACTTGCCTTTGAACCGCGCGACGTCGCTCACCGCCCCATCGGCCGCGACCCGGCGGAACCCCCCGTCATCCCCGCCCGTCAGCCACCCGCCCCCTGCCGTCACCATCGACAGCACGGCCCCGTCATGCACCTTGACCGTCCGCCACCCGCCCTGTTCCGACACCAGCCGCAACGTCCCATCGCCCAGAGCGAACCCCGCCATGTGCCCCGAGAACCCGGCGCCCACGACGAACTCGCCGAGCGCCTCGCCGATCGTTCGATCGGCAAGCGCAGCCCCCGCCGCCATCAGCGCGGCGCGTCGGCGATTTCGAGCCGCCGCTTGACGTCGTCCAGATCGCCTGCGACCCGATCCAAGCGTCGGAAGATCGAAGCCACGCTTCCCTGGAGCAGACCAAGCCTCTCCTTGACCTCGATGAAGTCGGCTGAATGCTGGTCCACCTTGCCGCGGATGTGACGCAGCAAGCTCAGAACGAGGTTATCGGGTCCGGTGTCACTCATGCCGGCACCTGACAGCTTTCAAATCCCCGCCGCAGCTGCGGGCGATTGAGGTTACGACCGATGAACACCAGCTTGCTCCGCCGCTCCCCCTCGGGCCACTTTCCGATGAAGTCGCCGTCCGCGATCATGTGCACCGCCTGGAACGCGAACCGCCGATCCTCGCCCGGATAGGCCAGGATACCTTTGGTTCGCAGCAGATCCTGTCCTTTCTCGGCCAGCAGCGCGCTGATCCAGGCGTTGAACTTCTCCGGGTCGACCGGACGGGACAGCTCGAAGCTCATGCTCGCCACGTCGTCGTTGTGGCTATGCTCGTGCTCCTCCTCGAGGAACTCGGGCTCCCGCTCGAGCACGCGCTGGAGGTCGAACGCCCCCTGGTCGAGGATGTCGGTCACCTTCATGGCGGCCCGCGTCGTGCGGTGGATCTTGGCGAAGCGGTTGATGCGGCGGATCTGCGCTTCGACCGCCGACAGCTCGTCGGGAGTCACGAGATCGGTCTTATTCAGCACGATCACGTCGGCGAAGGCCAGTTGTTCGGCGGCTTCCGCGCTATCTTCCAGCCGCGCCGGCAGGTTCTTCGCGTCCACCACCGTGACGATGGCGTCCAGCCGGGTCCGGTTGCGAACCGTGTCGTCGACGAAGAACGTCTGCGCGACGGGCGCCGGGTTAGCGAGCCCGGTGGTCTCGATGATGATGCCGTCGAATTTGCCGCGCCGCTTCATTAGGCCGCCGACGATACGGATCAAATCGCCGCGCACGGTGCAGCAGATGCAGCCATTGTTCATCTCGAACACTTCTTCGTCGGCATCGACGACCAGGTCGTTGTCGACCCCGAGTTCGCCGAATTCGTTGATCACGACCGCGTATTTCTTGCCGTGGTTCTCGCTGAGAATTCGGTTCAGCAGCGTCGTCTTGCCGGCTCCGAGATAACCGGTCAGCACCGTCACCGGCACTTGCGTATCGGACATGGATTGAGCCTCGTGATGCAATCGTCCCTGCGATATAGTCGCTCCGGAGCCGGATGGCACCGTGGGTGTGGGATCTACGCCGGCACCGATCTCGGCGAGCCGTCCGCGGCGTAGGCCAAGGCGAGCCCGAGCTGCAGGAAGAAGTAGCCGGCGAGCGGCATGGCCACCCAATCCGTGTTGCCCGCGATCGGCCAGAGATGGATCGCCGCCGCGATGAACAGCCCGGTCCGCAGCGGATCCCCGCCGATCCCGCGCCCGATTGCCAGCAGCCACGCCAGCGCCAATGCAACGAAGAGCGCGAGCCCCGGGTAGCCACCCTCCACCGCCGCTTGCATGTAGAAATTGTGCGGGTGTTGGACGCACATGTCGGCCCCGCCGCCGTCGCCACCCTCCCAACCCTGGAAGTATTCCGGATCCGTGCACAGCCGCCGGAACCCGTCGAACCCGGCCCCGAACACCGGGTGCGCCGCGATGATCGCGCTCGAGCGCGCCGCGATCTCGCCGTAGTGGTTGCCGCTGAAATTCTCCATCTGCGCCGTGAACTCCGTTCGCACCCGGTGTGAAGCGCTCGGCGACAGGACGGGCAGCGCAGCCAGCATCAGCACGGCTGCCACCCCGGCTCCGAGCACCGCCCACCGCGCGCGACGCATCAGCAACGCCGTCAGCACCAGGCCGAACAGCGTGAGCAGCAGCGGCATCCGCTGCGCGACGAGGAACATCAGCACGACGCCACCCACCATCGCGGCCAGCGCCCGCCACCGCGTGCTCGACCAGACCAGCAGCGCCGGGAACAGGATGCGCGACAGCACCGGCCCGGCCCGCGGCTTGGTGTAGGGACCGGTCAGCTCGCCGTCGGCGCCTTTCGGCCACCCCAGCAGATTGTGCCCCCACGCATATTGGGCCAGGCACTGCACCCCGATGTAGAGCACCGACCACCGCAGCAGCCGGGCCACCCAGACCCGCAGCCAGTGGCCCTGCAGCAACCAATAGCCGAGCGCCGCGGCCAGCAGCGGGAAGCGGACCACGGCCAGCGCCTGACCGAGATCGTCGCGGAAGCTGCAGAGCACGAGCCATCCCCACCAGGCCGCCGCGAGGCGGACCCAGGCTCGCCCCAGCCAGCCCCAGTCGCGCCGCATCGTGCACTGGACGAGAAAAAGGACGTCGATCAGGCTTAACGCGATGTCGGCCAGCGCGCGCCCGTGCAGCAGGAACAGCAGAAGCAGCAGCACGAGGGCCACACCCGCCCGGTCCATCCAGGCAAGCATCCCCGACCGGCGACCGACCCCCAGCGCCGCCGAAGTCACGATGACTGCTCGTAATGATCCATTTGCCAGGCGGCCGGCTCCTGCGCGGCGAGGTCATACCACTCGCTGACGAGCGGATGCGCCCGCACCGCCTCGCAATAGGCCTGCGTGTCGTCGGCGACCGGTGGCTTGTAGGTCAGCAACCGGGTCACGACCGGCGCGAACATCACGTCTGCGCCAGTGAACAGGGCTCCGAACAGGAAGGGGCCATCGCCCCCGAATCGCTGCCGGGTCTCGCGCCACAGCCTCTCGATCCGCGCGATGTCCGCCAGCGCCGCCTCCGTCCGGCCGCGCCCGGTGCCGTCGCGCCCCAGAACCATCGGCATGGCCTGCCGGAGGCCGCGAAACCCGGCATGCATCTCCGCGCTGATCGAGCGCGCCCGCGCCCGCGCCGCCGTGTCCTGCGGCCAGAGCGCCGGATACGCCTCGGCGCAATACTCGCAGATGGACAGGCTCTCCCAGACCTGCACGCCCCGGTGCTCGAGGAACGGGACCAGGCCGCTGGGCGAACGCCGCGCCACCGCGCTGCCGGGGCCGCCCCCCTCCAGCGGGATCACGATCTCCTCGACATCCAGCCCGGCCAGCCGAACCGCCAGCCAGCCGCGCAACGACCACGACGAGTAGCGCCGCGTTCCCAACAACAAAGTCCCGTCCGCCATGCAGCCCTCCGCACTTCGCGCCGCTATCGCACGCTTGCCCACCCCGCGCCAAAGCGCGATGGTTGGCGCCATGAACGAGATTAGCCGGCCCAACAACCTCGACGCGCATTGGATGCCGTTCACGGCCAACCGGACCTTCAAGCAAGCGCCGCGCATGCTCGCCCGCGCCGCCGGCATGTTCTATTACACGCCAGACGGCCGCGAGGTCCTGGACGGGACCGCCGGGCTCTGGTGCGTCAACGCGGGGCACGGGCGCCGCGAGATCGTCGAGGCGATCCAGCAGCAAGCGGCGGTGATGGATTTCGCGCCCACCTTCCAGATGGGTCACCCGATCGCGTTCCAGGCTGCCTCCCGCCTGGCCGAAATCCTCCCCGCGCCGCTCGAGCGTGTGTTCTGGACCAATTCCGGCTCGGAGAGCGACGACACCGCGCTCAAGATCGCGCTCGCCTACCAGCGCGCCCGGGGCCAGGCCCAGCGGGTCCGCCTCGTCGGCCGCGAGCGGGGCTATCATGGCGTCGGCTTCGGCGGCATGTCGGTCGGCGGCATCGGCCCTAATCGCAAGCAGTTCGGCGCCCTGCTCCCGTATGTCGACCACCTGCCGCACACGCACGACCTCGACCATAACGCCTTCACCAAAGGGCAGCCCGCCTGGGGCGCCCACCTCGCCGACGCGCTCGAAAGCCTCGTGGCCCTCCACGGCGACACCATCGCCGCCGTGATGGTCGAACCGGTGGCCGGCAGCACGGGCGTGCTCGTGCCGCCGCAGGGCTACCTCGAGAAGCTCCGTGCCCTCTGCACCAAGCACGACATCCTCTTGATCTTCGACGAGGTCATCACCGGCTTCGGCCGCATGGGCACCAATTTTGGCGCCGAGTTCTTCGGCGTCGTCCCGGACCTGATGACCATGGCCAAAGGTCTGACCAACGCCGCGGTCCCGATGGGCGCCGTCGCCGCGACCAGCCAAATCTACGACACCATCGTCGGGAACAGCCCGGCCGGCATCGAGCTGTTCCACGGCTACACCTACAGCGGCCACCCGCTCGCATCCGCCGCCGCCATCGCCACAATGGACCTGCATCGTGCCGAAGACCTCCCGGGCCGCGCGGCCGCCCTGCTCCCCTACTGGCAAGACGCGATGCACTCGCTCCGCGGAGCGCCCAACGTGATCGACGTCCGCAACTGCGGCCTCATCGCTGGCATCGAGCTCGAGCCCCGCGCCGGTCAGCCCTCCGCACGCGCGATGGCGATCCTGCAGCATTGCTTCGACGCCGGACTGCTGATCCGCACGACCGCGGACATCGTCGCCCTTTCGCCGCCCTTGATCGCCGAAAAACACCATGTCGACCGCATCGTCGACACGCTGGCCGGCGCCCTGCGCAAGGCGGCCTAGAAGGCGCCCCATTGCGGGGCAGCATAGCCCAGGATCGACAGGGCCGTTCCCGCCACGCCCAAAGTGGCCGCCAGGATCACTAGCACGCGCGAGCGCATGATGGCCGACGCGGTCGCTAGCACGATGCCCAGCTGATAGGAGGCGGAGCCGTTGTGGTAGGCGTGGGTCTGCTCCGTCGCGTGATCGCGGCTGTGCTCCAGCTCATGCGCCCGGCGCGCGATCGCTTCGCGGCCGTTCTCCGGGTCGCGGTCGTAGCCCTCCGCATCGGCTTTCAGCTTGGCGACGAGCGCGTCGCGCCGGGCGATCGCCGCCGGATCGGAGCCGACCTCGATCACTGCCGCCAGCGCCGCGATGTCCCGGGCGACCGTGCCGCGGGTCGACTTGGCCTGGTACTGCGCCCAAGTATCCGTCGCATCGATCGCCCGCTGCTGCACGCGGATCTCTGCATGCCGCGCGCCCTGCTCGGCCAGAGCCAGCCCGGCCGCCAACGCCGCCACCAGCAGCGCCGTCCATTGCGTGCCGCGGCTCATGCCGTGCTCGCCGGCCGCATGGGCCATGTGCCCGGCGTGCTCGTGGCGCTCCAGGCTTTCGACGACGTCGCTCATGATTGGCCCCGCGTCCAGCGCTCCAGAAGGTCGAGGTTCCGGAGATTGGCTTTGAACACCATGTCGAACACATCTCCTAAAATCGGCACCGAGCCCACGCCGACCTCGACCGCAATGTTGCCCAGCATGCGCGCGAGCAACGGGCTGGGTGCGCCGAGCTGCCGCGCTTCCCACACGAGATACAGCGACACCAAGCCGAGCGCCACGTCGCCCACCACCGGCGAAAGTCCCAGCACGCTGTTCACCCCGAAGCGGAACCGGGTGCCCGGCAGCCTGAACCGGCCGTCCAACAACCAGGCCAGACGGCGCAAGCGGGCGAGGCGCGCGGCCGCGTCAGCAACCATGGCGGGGCGATCGCAGCCTAGCCCTTTGCCAGCTCCTTGACGGCTGCGACGGCGGACGGGTCCGCCCAGTCCGCAGCGCCTTCCAGCCGCGCCCGCTCACGGCCGCGCGCATCGATCAGAACGGTCGTCGGAATTCCGCGCGATCCGAACGCGCGCGCGGCGTCTCCCCTCGGGTCCAGCAGGATCGGCAGCCCTTCGATCCCCTTCTCGTCGAAGAAGCGACGGACGGCCGCGGCGCCGGCTCGATCGGATGAGAGCGGCAGGATGGCGACGTGCGCCGGGTCGACCAGGGTGGCGAGCTTGGCGAGCGCCGGCATCTCGGCGACGCAGGGCACGCACCAGGTCGCCCAGAAGTTCAGCACCACCCCCTTGCCGGCGTAATCCTTCAGCGTCTTCGCCGTGCCGTCGGCGGTCATGAACTGGATGTCGGGCACCGGCGCCGCGGTCGGCGGCACATCCTCGAGCGATGGCACCGTGGCGTGGGGCGCCGCCAGCAGTTTGCGCTGCAACAAGGCGGCCGGTAGGGTCGCGCCCGCCGCCGAGAGCAGGATCCGGCGCTTGATAGGGGTCATGGGGTTGTCCCTCAGCACGAACGGTCAGAACGAAGCGGACAGCCGGCGCAACGTCGACGCCAATGCCCAGTGGGGCGGCCGGTTCGCCAGCGGCCCCTCGGTGATCATGCAGGATATAAATGCCTCGATCGCCTTCGATCGCAAGCTGTGGCGGCAGGACATCGCCGGCAGCCGGGCGCACGCCGCCATGCTCGCCCATGTCGGCGTGATCGAACGTGCCGACGCCGACGCCATCCGCACCGGGCTCGACGGGATCGCCGCCGAGATCCAAGCCGGCCGGTTTGCCTTCGTGCACGAGCTCGAAGACATCCACATGAATATCGAGGCGCGGCTCACCGAGCGCATCGGCGAGGCGGGCAAGCGGCTGCACACCGGGCGGAGCCGGAACGACCAGGTGGCGACCGATTTCCGCCTCTGGGTGCGCGACGCCATCGACGGGCTGGACGCCCAAGTCGCCGACGTGATGCAGGCGCTCGCCACCCGCGCCGCGGAGTTCGCTGCGGACCCGATGCCGGGCTTCACCCATCTCCAGACCGCGCAGCCGGTCACCTTCGGCCACCACCTGCTGGCTTACGTGGAGATGCTGGCCCGCGACCGCTCCCGCCTGCACGACGCCCGCGCGCGCATGAACGAATGCCCGCTCGGTTCGGCTGCGCTGGCCGGCACCAGCTTTCCGATCGACCGGCAGATGACGGCGGCAACGCTCGGTTTCGACCGGCCCACCGCCAACTCGCTCGACGCCGTCAGCGACCGCGACTTCGCCCTCGACTTCCTCGCCGCCGCCGCCATTTGCGCAATGCACCTCTCCCGTCTCGCCGAGGAAATCGTCATCTGGTGTAGCGCCCCCTACGGCTTCATCCGCCTGTCCGACGCGTTCACCACCGGCAGCTCGATCATGCCGCAGAAGCGCAATCCGGACGCCGCCGAACTCGCCCGCGCCAAGACCGGGCGCGTGACCGGCGCCCTCGTGGCCCTGCTCACGGTCATGAAAGGGCTCCCCCTCGCCTACGCCAAGGATACGCAGGAGGATAAGGAGCCGGTGTTCGACGCCGCCGCCGCCCTGTCCCTCTCGCTGGCTGCGATCGGCGGCATGGTGCGCGACCTGCAGCCCGATCTGCCCCGCATGCGCCAGATGGCCGGCTCCGGCTTCGCGACCGCGACCGATCTGGCCGACTGGCTCGTCCGCGTGCTGAAGCTCCCCTTCCGCACCGCCCATCACATCACCGGGCGCCTCGTCGTCGCCGCGGAGGCAAAGGGCACCGATCTATCCGGCTTGACGCTCGCCGAGATGCAGGCCGAGGAGCCCGCCATCACCGCCGACCTGTTCACGGTGCTGACCGTCGACGCCTCGGTCGCCAGCCGGACTAGCTATGGCGGCACCGCACCGGCCAACGTCGCCACCCAGGCTAAGCGCTGGCTGGAGGCGCTCGCATGAAGGTGATCCTCGCGCTTCTCGCCCTGACCCTGCTCGCCGCCTGCGGCAAGAAGGGCTCGCCGGTCCCGCCGGGGCCGTCGAACGAGATCACCTACCCGCGCCAGTACCCCTCCCGATGAGCGCCGCCTTGCCTGTGTCGAACGACGACCCGGCCACTGCCGAGCTGATCGCGGCGCGCCCGCACCTCTCGCTGCATGCAATGGACGGCCTGCTGGTCGAAGGTGTCCCGCTGCAGGCGATCGCCCGCTCGGTCGGCACGCCGACCTGGGTGATCTCCGCCGGCGCACTCCGCTCCCGCCTGCAGCGTCTCCAATCCGCGCTGACGGGACTTCCGATCAGCGTCCACTACGCCGTCAAAGCCAACGACCACCTCGCTGTCCTGCGGCTCATGGCAAAGGGCGGCGCCGGCGCCGATGTCGTCAGCGGCGGCGAGTTGCAGCGCGCGCTGCAGGCCGGCATCGACCCGGCGCAAATCGTCTTCTCCGGCGTCGGCAAGCAGGAGTGGGAACTGCGCTTCGCGCTCGAGCGTGAGGTCGGCCAGATCAACGTCGAGAGCGCGGAGGAACTCGCCATGCTCTCCGCGACCGCCGCCGCCATCGGGCGCACCGCGAAGGTCGCGCTCCGGATCAACCCGGACGTCGACGCCGGCACCCACGCCAAGATCACGACCGGCCGCGCCGACAACAAGTTCGGCATCTCCTACGCCGAGGCGCCCTCGCTCTACGCCCATGCCGCCGGCCTCCCCGGGATCGACCCAGTCGGCATCGCGCTCCACATCGGCAGCCAAATCCTGTCGATGACCCCGTATCACGCCGCCTACCGCCGCGCCGCCGAACTCGTCCGCGTCCTGCGCACGGCGGAACATCCGGTTCGCGTCGTCGATTGCGGCGGCGGCCTGGGGATCGGCTATCGCGACGAGCCGCCCCCGCCGCCCGAAGCCTTCGCCGCGACCATGCGGCAAGCCTTCGGCGGCCTCGACGTTCGGCTCGCGATCGAGCCCGGGCGGTGGCTCGCGGGGCCGGCCGGGCTGCTGCTATCCTCTGTCGTGCTGAGCAAGATGACGGGCAGCCGCCGCTTCGTCGTGCTCGACGCGGCGATGAACGACCTGCTGCGGCCCGCGATGTATGAGGCTTGGCACGGAATAGTCCCGGTCTCGGCCACTGACGCCGTCGCTTCCACCGCGGCCTGCGACGTGGTCGGCCCGGTTTGCGAGACCGGCGACACGTTCGCCCGGGCGCGCCGCCTGCCACTGCTGGCGCCGGGAGCAATGGTGGCGATCCTCGACGCAGGTGCGTATGGTTCGGTCATGAGCTCGACCTACAACGCCCGGCCGCTCGCCGCGCAGGTCCTCGTCGACGGTGACCGCTGGACCACGATCCGCGAGCGCCAGGCGGCGGACGCGATGTGGGCGGGCGAGCGCATCCCGGAATGGCTCGGGTGAAGCCAGCCGCCGGGCCGCGCCGCCTCGCGCGCCAGCGCCGCCTGGCGCAAGCGGTCCTTTGGTTCGAACAACTCTGGCCCGCGATCTGGCCGGCTCTCGGCACGATCGGCTGCTATGTTGGGATCGCCTTGTTCGACCTCCCGGCGCTGCTGCCATCCTGGGTGCTCTTGGTGCTGCTCATCACCGTGCTGGCCGTGGCGGGCATCTTGCTTTGGCGAGGGCTGCGCCGGGTCGCCCAGCCCAGCCCGGCGCAGATCGACCGCCGGCTCGAACGCGACAGCGGCTTGGCGCACCGCCCGCTCGCCACCCTGGCCGATCGGCCGGCCAGCGCGACGCCGGAGCAGGAAGCCGTCTGGCGGGTCCACATTGCCCGGCTGGCGGCCACGATCCCAGGCCTTCGGGTCCGCCGTCCCAGCCCGGGGCTCGCTGCGCGCGACGGGTGGGCGCTCCGCGGCGGCTTGCTCGTCTGGCTCGCCGCTGGCCTCGTCGTCGCCGGCCCCGACGCCGGCTCGCGCCTACAACGCGCGTTCACGCCGACCGTGCCCGCGGCCCCGGCCGGGCCGGGAACCCAGATCCAAGCCTGGATCACGCCGCCGGCCTATACCGGCCTTCCCCCGACCGTGCTGCGGCCCGAGGCGCCGGGGACGGCGGCCCCCGCCGGTTCACGCCTCACGGTCAGCGTCACCGGCAGCACCGGCGAGCCCAGCCTTGCGCTGGACGGCGCGGCCGAGCCGCTCCATCCGCTGGACCCCACGAGTTGGCAGGCCGAGCGGGACCTCGGCCCCGGCCAAAGCGGCCAGCAGCATGTCGAGATCCGACGCTCCGGCCACGTCCTCGCCGGTTGGACTCTGACCCTGATCCCCGACGAGGCACCGGTACCTCGCTTCACCGAGGCGCCCGGGCCCAATATCGCCTCAGGCCGCCCGACGCTGCAGACCCGCTTTGCCTGGCAGGCGACCGACGATTACGGCGTGACGGCGCTCGCAATCGAACTGCACCTAGCCGGCCGGCCGAACGCGCCTGCGCTCATTGTGACGGTCCCTCTGGCTGGCGTGCGCAAATCCATCCAGGGCATCACCGTGCCGGATCTCTCCGCCCACCCCTGGGCCGGCCTGCCCGTCATCGCCCAACTCGTCGCGACCGACGCGCCGGGTCATATGGGCCGGAGCGATCCGGCCGAGCTCACCTTGCCCGCGCGCGAATTCCACAATCCGGTCGCCGCCGCGTTGATCGCCGTCCGCCGCCAGCTCAGCCTGACGCCCGACGAGCGGCGGGCCGCCCGCGCCATCGTCGACGCGATTGCAGACGAGCCCGCCGCCGTCGACAACTCGACGGGAATCTTGCTGAACCTGCGCGCCCTCTCCGCCCTGCTCAACCGCGGCCGGGGCCGCGAGGCGGTGGACGAGGCACAGGCGCGCATGTGGACGCTGGCGCTCGCGCTCGAGGAGAACGCGCCCGAACGCACGGCGCAAGCGCTCGAACAAGCCCGCGAAGCTCTGCGGGACGCCGTCGATCCCGCCCCGCCGACAACGCCCGAGCAAGCTGAGATCGAGCGCCGGATGCAGGAGCTTCGTGACGCCATCCAGAAGCGCTTGGAGGCGCTTGCGGAGCAGGCGCGCCGCGATGACGCCCCGATGCCGTTCGATCCGAGCCTGCCGCAAATGAACTCCCGCGACCTCGACCGCCTGGCCCAGCAGCTGCAGCAATCCCTCAAGGAGGGCCGCAAGGACGACGCCCAGAAGCAGATGGCCGAACTCGAGAAGCTGCTGGACGCGCTGCAGAACGCACGCCCCGAAACCAGCGAACAACGCGAACAGCGGCAGGCCGAGCAGCGCAAGCGCGGGCGGGACCAGATGGACGCCGTCCAGGACATGGTGCAGCGCGAGGGACAACTGCTGAACCGGAGCGAGGAGCGCGCCGCCAACCGCCCCCAGCCTTCGTCTCCATCCCAGAGCCAACCTGGCCAGCAACGCCCCGGCGACGGCCAAGCGGAGTCCCAAAAAGGCGCCCAAAAAGACGCCCAGAAAGACGCCCAGAAAGACGCCCAGAAAGACGCAAAATCACAGGCCGCGATGCGCCGCGCCCTCGGCGAGTTGATGCAGCGTTTCGGCGATCTCACCGGCGACGTTCCCGCCCCGCTCGGCGAGGCCGATCAGGCAATGCGGGACGCCGGACAGGCGCTCGCCGGCGGGCGCGAGGCCGCGGCCGGCGAGGCCACCAAGCGCGCCATCGAAGCGCTGCAGAAGGGCGGCCGGCAGATGGGGCAGCAGCTGGCCCGCCAGTTCGGCACCGGCCAGCAGCCCGGCCAAGGCGAAGAGGGCGAGGGGCAAGAGGGCGAAGGCCAAGGCCTCGGCAGCACCGAGAACGGCGACGGCCGCACGGCGGGCCCACGACCCGGCGCCCTGCCCGGCTCAGGCCAGCGCCGCTCCGTCAGTCGCGACCCACTCGGCCGGCCCCTCCAGCAAGGCACGTCGGGCAGCGCGGAAGGCGGCGACGTCCGCATTCCCGACGAGATGGAACAGGCCCGCACCCGCGCGATCCAAGACGAGCTCCGCCGCCGCGGCGCCGACCGGACCCGCAAGCAACCGGAACTCGACTACATCGACCGCCTACTTAATCCGTTCTGACGCGACCGGCCCGCCCGCGAGCCCGAGCAGCGCGTAAGCGCGGACGCTGGGAGGCCACACACGCATGACCTCCTCCCTCCTGGCGAACAGAAACGCCAGGGCCGCGCCCACCAGAACCAAGCTCAACACCCACGCGATCGCCAGCAACCAACCGCGGCGAGCAGGCTCAGGCTGCGCACCGCCCGGTGGCTCCGATGCGATATCCTCCAGGGCCATGCGCTCCGGCATCGCCCTGGCCAGCGCCTCGGCCAATTGCGGGTTTGCCGCTGCTTCGGGGATCTCCGGTTCGGGCTCCGGCTCGGCCTCGATCGGCGTCCAGTCGCTGGCGCATCGGGCGCACCGCACCGTCCGGCCCGCGCTCAGCTGCGCGTCCGGCACCTGGTAGGTCGCGTTGCAAACCGGACAGGCTATCCTCATCCTTTCGTGATACTAGCCCCAGCCTGAGCTGAATAGCCGCTGGCGGCGTCCCGGCGAGGATTCCGCAAACCCGGCAGGCATGGCACAACGCCGTCGGCCGGACAGCGGACGAGGGAGCGGCGGATCGGGATGGTGCGGCTGGAACAGGTCGGACTCGAGTTTGGAACGGGGCCAGCCCGCGCCGCCGTGCTTCAGGAACTCAGCTTCGAAGTGCCGGAGGGCGGCTTCCGCTGGCTGCTCGGCGACTCCGGCGCCGGAAAGACCAGCCTGCTGCGGCTGCTCTCGCTCTCGGCTCTGCCGACCCAGGGTCGCCTCAACCTCCTGGGATGCGACATCGCGCGGGCGCGCCGGCGCGACCTGCCGGCCCTGCGCCGCCGGATCGGCATGGTGTTCCAGGATTTCCGGCTGCTGCCGCATTTGTCGGTGTACGACAACGTGGCCCTCCCGCTGCGGATCGCGGGCCGGCCCGAGGGGCAGATCCGGGTCGACGCGGTCGAGCTGCTCGACTGGGTCGGATTGGCACGCAAGCTGACGTCCCGGCCCGCCGAGCTCTCGGGCGGCGAACAGCAGCGCGTGGCCATCGCCCGCGCCGTCGTCGCCCGCCCCCTTTTGCTGCTGGCCGACGAGCCCACCGGCAACCTCGATGAGCAGCAGGCGGAGCGGCTGATGCGGCTCTTGCACGAGCTCAACCGGCTCGGCACGACCGTCCTCGTCGCCACGCACAACGCCGCCATGGTCCACCGCTATCCCGCGCACACGCTCCGCCTGCATGAAGGGCAACTGATCCGCGATGACTAGGAGCCTGCTCCGGCCGCCAGGCTTCGACGATCTCGGGGTCAAACGCGCCCTTTCCGATCGGCTGCTGCCTTCCCTGGTCGCCGCCATGACGTTCCTGGCGGCCCTGGCCCTCGCCGGTGCGCTGGGCGCGACGGCCCTCTCGCAGCATTGGCAGCAGGGCGCGGGCGGGCTGATGACGGTCCAGGTGCCGCAGCCCGGCGAGCGCGCCGCCGACGGCGGCACGCGGCTCGAGCGGATCCAGACCATCCTTGGCAAGACGGCTGGCGTC
>Ga0326763_1000155_pt1 | contig 25561 bp, 18 predicted proteins | sample NORPS_P_FD_207671 | JGI IMG/M metagenome (GOLD analysis project Ga0326763, IMG submission 207671) | Hot spring water microbial communities from Norris Geyser Basin, Yellowstone National Park, WY, United States - NOR.PS_P | ecosystem: Environmental > Aquatic > Thermal springs > Unclassified...
GCAGCCGCGGTCCGCCTGCGCGCGCTGACCGGTCCGGGGCTGATCTCAGCGATCCTTGCGACGGCGTTCGCCCTGTGGGCGATCGCTGGCGCCGAGCGGCGAGCACTGCTGTGGTTTGCGGGGCTCCTCGCGGCTGGATGGCCGGTGCTGATCCTCACGCGGTCGCGTGGCCGCGGGCGCGCGACCAACCCGGTGGTGGCGGCCTGTCCAGCCGCGCCTCGGGAATGAGGCCGCGCAGCCGCCGCGCGAACGATCGCAGCGCCACCTCGCTTTCGCCAAGCGGCCCGGGGCGATAGTTCGGCGACTCCATCCCCGCCTGCACGCGGCTGATGAGCACCGTGTCCTCGGCGTTCACCCGTCGGTTGATGCGCCAATTGAGATAGCGCGCTGCCCGCATCTCGCGCCGGTCGTCGGGCAGAGCGTAGCTGATTTCGCGGATCGTGGCCGAGCGCGGTCCGGTCGGCAGGAACTGCATGAAGTCGATCTGGTCCGGGTAGATATCGAACGCAGTCGTCGGCCACAGCTTGAAGTAGAGCCACAGCCGCTGAAGCTGTTCCGGCAGGTGCGCGACGCGCGGAAGCAGGCGCTGATACGCGCGCTCGGAGGGGTTCACCGATGGCGCGTCGACCAGCTCGCCCCACATCCGGTCGACATGCTCATTAGCCTCGATGCCGTAGCCGCGGCCGAACAGCCGCGTAAGGCCGGGGTGCGCGACCGGAATGTGCAGCGCGTCGGAGTAGTTGTCGGCGATGGTCTTCCAGTTGAGCTCGCGCCGGCGCATCGTCACGCGGCCGATCGCGCGCAGATCGGCGAAGCGATATGGTCGGATCCAGTCCATGTGCGGCGCCATCATCGCTGCCACGCTCGGGCCGCCACCTTTCAGTCGCACGAACACGAAGCTCTCCCAGACCTCGTGCTCCACGCTCAGCAGCCCCAGCCGCGCTGGATCGAGGCCCGGATACTGCTGACGCTCGGGCACGCCGCTCAGTCGTCCGTCGAGTTCGTAGGTCCATGCGTGATAGGGGCAGACCAGCTTGCGCACGCAGCCCCCTCCGCCATCGACCAGGCGGGATCCGCGATGCCGGCAGAGGTTCAGATGCGCGTGAACCGCCCCGTCCGTGCAGCGAATGGCGAGGATCGATTCGCCGAGATATTCGATCGTGCGCCATTCGCCGGGCTCGGCAATGTCCGACACGTGACACACGACAACCCACGCTGGACGCAGAACCCGCTCGGCTTCGACCGCGTAGAATTCCGGATCGTGATACAGCCAGCCGGGCAGCGATGCTTCAAATTGCTCAAGAGGCTGGGACTGAGGCGCGGGCATGCGGCATCATAGGCCAGAGCCTGCCCGCCCGGAACGCTCAATGAAGGTTCCGACGGGAGGCTGTAGTGGGAGCAACGCGGACGAGTGGTTTCGGGCGCGCCTGCTCCCGTTGCGTGGCCGTCAGTCCGCCAGCGCTGATTTGACGGCTTCGTTCACCACCGTTGGGCTGGCCTTGCCGCCCATCGCGCGCATGACCTGGCCGACGAAGAAGCCGAACAGCTTGTCCTTGCCCGATCGATATTCGGCGACCTTGTCGGCGTTGGCGGCAAGCACCTCGGCAACCGCCTTCTCGATCGCTCCGGTGTCCGTCACCTGGCGCAGGCCGCGCTCCTCGACGATGGCGCCAGGATCGCGGCCGGTTTCCAGCATCGCTTCGAACACGTGTTTCATCAGCGGTCCGGAAAGCGTGCCATCGGCCTGCAACGCCAGCAGCGCCGCGCCCTGCGCCGGGCTGATCGGGGACGCGTCGAGGCCGACGCCCAGCTTGTTCAGGCCGCCGAACAGGTCCGAGATCAGCCAGTTGGCAGCGCGCGGCGCCAGATCAGCCTCTGGTCGACCCGCCTTGGCGGCGCTTGTCGCGAGCAGCGTCTCGAACCAGCGCGCGGTTTCCACCTCGGCGGTCAGCACGCCCGCCTGGTAGGGCGTGAGCCCCAAGCGATCGACATAGCGCGCGCGCTTGGGACCGGGCATCTCGGGCAGCGCGCGCTCAAGATCCTGGACCCAGTCCGGCTCCAGCTCCAGCGGTGGCAGATCGGGATCGGGGAAGTAGCGGTAGTCGTGCGCGTCTTCCTTCGAGCGCAGGCTGCGCGTCTCGCTGCGGTCGGGATCGAACAGACGCGTCTCCTGGCGAATGGTGCCGCCGCCCTCCAGTATCTCGATCTGGCGCTTGGCTTCGTAGGTGATCGCGGCTTCGACGAAACGCACGCTGTTGACGTTCTTGATCTCGCAGCGCGTGCCGAACGGAGCGCCGGGCTTGCGCACCGACACGTTCACATCGGCGCGCATCGAGCCTTCCTCCATGTTGCCGTCGCACGAGCCGACATAGCGCAGGATCTGCCGCAGCGTGCGCAGATAGGCCCCCGCCTCGGCGGGAGAGCGCATATCCGGCTTGGAGACGATCTCCATCAACGCGACGCCCGATCGGTTGAGATCAACAAGGCTCATCTGCGGGTGCAGATCGTGCACCGACTTGCCCGCATCCTGCTCCAGATGGATGCGCTCCAGCCCGATATGCCTGACTTCGCCATCGACCTCGATCGGCACCTCGCCTTCGCCGACGACCGGGTGCTGGTACTGGCTGATCTGGTAGCCCTGCGGCAGGTCGGCGTAAAAATAGTTCTTGCGGTCGAACCGCGAACACAGGTTGATCTTCGCGCCCAGCGCCAGCCCGGTGCGCACCGCCTGCGCCACGCACTCGCCGTTGATGACCGGCAGCATTCCCGGCATCGCTGCATCGACGAAGCTCACCTGCGCGTTGGGCTCGGCACCGTAGGTCGCCGATGCGCCCGAGAAGAGCTTGGCATTCGAGACGACCTGCGCGTGCACCTCCAGCCCGACGACGATCTCCCACGCCCCGGTCTCGCCATCGATGCGGAAGGGGGTGGTCATGGCGTGTCGGTCTCCAGAGCGCTGAGGGTGCGCTCGGGGAATAGCCGTGAAACCGCGCGCGGTCACGCGTCAGCGTGCCAACGCCGAGCACTCTCGCGTGCGTGCAGATCAGGACGTCCGAAAGCACCGCTCTGGTCCCGGCCGGCCCTTCTCCGGTTGTCAGTTCGGGCTTTGCGGGCTGGACGAGCGACCGCTGCATCGGATCCGGACAGAATCCCCACGCGAGACCCGTGCTTCAAGCCCCGCCCAGTCGCGGAGCGAGCGGGGGACGGGAACCCGCCCTTGCGGGTCATCGTCGTGCGCGCGGGCTCGCGCACATCGGCCTCAAACGGTATGAGGCGACCGTCATACCCACCCCGCCCATGGTCATCGCGCGCCCGCCCGCCTACATGGCGCGCTTCCCATGGCAACGCTTCTCCCCCGCCCGCCGAAGGTCGGCATGGTCAGCCTCGGCTGTCCCAAGGCGCTTGTCGACAGCGAGCGCATCCTGACGCGCCTGCGCGCCGACGGATACCAGTTCGCGCCCGATTATGCAGGGGCGGACGTGGTGCTCGTCAACACCTGCGGCTTCCTGGACAGTGCCAAGGCGGAATCGCTCGAGGCCATCGGCGAGGCCATCGCCGAAAACGGCCGCGTCGTCGTCACCGGCTGCTTGGGGAAGGACGCCGAGCTGATCCGCGCGCGCTTCCCGCAGGTGCTCGCGATCACCGGGGCTGCGCAGTACCAGGACGTGGTCGATGCGGTGCACGAGGTTGCGCCGCCGCTGCGCCATGCCTTCACCGAGCTGGTGCCCGATGCCGGGCTGAAGCTCACTCCCAGGCACTATGCCTATCTGAAAATCAGCGAGGGCTGCTCGCACCGCTGCCGGTTCTGCATCATCCCCAGTCTGCGCGGTGACCTCGTCAGCCGCCCACCCGCCGCGATCCTGCGCGAGGCCGAGGCGCTGGTGAAGGCGGGCGTACGGGAGCTGCTGGTGATCGCGCAGGATACCAGCGCCTACGGCGTCGACCTGCGCCATCGCGCCGACATGCTCGGCGGGCGCGAGCTGCGGGCGCACATCACCGACTTGGCGCGCGAACTTGGACGGCTGGGCGCATGGGTGCGGCTGCACTACGTCTATCCGTATCCGCACGTCGACGAGCTCATCCCTCTGATGGCCGATGGGCTGATCGCGCCGTATCTCGACATCCCGTTCCAGCATGCGGCGCCGGCGGTGCTGAAGGCCATGCGCCGCCCGGCGAACGAGGCGAAGACGCTCGACCGGCTGGCCGCATGGCGGCGCGCGGTGCCGGACATCGCAGTGCGATCGACCTTCGTCGTCGGCTTCCCCGGCGAGACCGAGGCGGACTTTGTCTATTTGCTCGAGTGGCTCGAGGAAGCGCAGCTCGATCGTGTCGGCGCCTTCGCCTACGAGCCCGTGGCAGGCGCGGCGGCCAATGACCTGCCCGGCGCGCTGCCGAAAGAGCTTCGCGAGGAGCGGCGCGACCGGTTCATGGAAGCCGCCCAGCGCATCAGCTCGGCGAAGCTGGCTGCGAAAATCGGCCGCACGGTTCCCGCGATCATCGACGGCACCGATGGCGAGGGCGGCGCGACCGGCCGAACGATCCATGATGCGCCCGAAATCGACGGAGAACTGCACTTGCGCGGCGCAGCCGGGCTGAACGCTGGTGATCGGACTACCGTCCTCATCGAGGACGCCGACGAATACGACCTCTACGGCACACCGCTCAACTGAACGGCTCGCCGCAAACGGTCGGAAACAATCGGCATCCGCATCGTTTCGGCTTTGAATTGGGCGGGAACGAGGCCTGAAACGAGGTGTAGTCATGATGATCGAGTTTGAACGCGAGCGCGCAACGCGCGAGGCGCTGGGCAGCTGGATGGAGACGCTGGTGAGTTACGTCCGCTCGGCGCGGCCGGACCTCACCAACCGGCAGATGGCGCTCTTGATGGTCGTCTATCTCAACCCCGGGCCGCATACGGTGCGCGGGCTGGCGGCGCGTCTGGGCGTTTCGAAGCCGGTGGTGACGCGAGCGCTCAACACGCTCGGCGCGCTTAATTACCTGCGCCGCCAGAAGGACGAGAGCGACCTTCGCAACATCTTCGTCGAGCGTACGCCGCAGGGCCGGGCATTTCTGGACGAGTTTGCCGGCATGATCGTAAAGCGTGCCGATGAGCACGCCCGCGCCCCGGCCCGTACCACCGCCGAGTAGAGCCGCGGGCACTCCGCCGACGCTCGACCACCGCGCGGCACTATGGCGGGCCGATCTTGCGGAGATCGGTCTTGCCGGGCACGTGCTCGCTGCAAGCTATGCGGAGCCGATGAGGCTGCGCTGCGTCCAACCGCACGTGCCGATGTTCGCAAAGGCCGACTCCCAGGGCGCACCCGTGTCCGAGTTGCTGTGGGGCGAGCCGTTCGACGCGATCGAACTCAGCGGCGGTTGGGCGTGGGGCCGCAGCGTCCATGATGGGTATTGCGGCTACGTCCATGCCACCGCGCTCGCGCCCGCCGGCGCGGAGCCGACGCATCGTGTCTCCGAGCGTCTGGCGCTGGTCTTCGCCACGCCGTCGATCAAGGCGCCGGTCATTCAGCGGCTGCCATTCGGATCCCGCCTGCACGCGACCGAGGCGGAGGGACGGTTCCTGGCGCTGGAGAGCGGCGGCTATCTGCACGACCGCCATACGGCCCCGGTCACCGCAACCGAGGCTGACCCCGTTGCCATCGCCGAGAAGTTTCTCGGCGCGCCCTATGGCTGGGGTGGCCGCAGCGAGGCGGGGATCGACTGCTCGGGTCTGGTGCAGGTCGCGCTGCAGGCGTGCGGGATCGCCTGCCCGCGCGACAGCGACCAGCAGCGTGAACGGGTCGGCTCCGCCCTCAACGACGCCGCTCCGCTCAGCCGCGGCGACCTGGTGTTCTTCCCCGGCCATGTGGGGCTGATGGCCGATGCCGATCAGCTGCTGCACGCGAACGCCTACTGGATGCGCGTGGTGACCGAGCCGGTTGCCGACGCCGTCGCGCGCGGCAACCAGATCACGGCGGTCAGGCGCTTGCGCGCACTGTAATGCATAGCTAACACACTTCCCCTATCTGAGGGAGACACCGAAGATGAGAAAGACGTTGGCCGCCGCCCTGCTTGCGCTTGGGACAGCGGGAACGCTTGCGCCCGCGATGGCTGCCGACACCCGGCTGATCCCGCGCAAGCTGCTGTTCGGCAACCCGCAGCGCACCGGAGCGCAACTCAGCCCCGATGGCCGCTACGTCTCGTGGCTGGCGCCGCGCGATGGCGTGCTGAACATCTGGGTTGCTTCGTCGGACAACCCGAACGCCGCCAAGCCTGTGACCGCCGAGACCAAGCGCCCGCTGCGCACCTACGCGTGGGCCGCTGATTCGAAGTCGATCCTCTACCAGCAGGACGACGGCGGGACCGAGAATTGGCGCGTCCACGCGGTCAATATCGCAACCGGCACCGACCGTGACCTGCTCCCCGCCAAGCAGGGCGCGCGTGTGGAGTTGAGCGGTGTCAGCCGCCTGAGGCCCGATACGGTCGTATTGGGCGTCAACGAGCGCGACCCGCGGTACTTCGATCTCTACGAGGTGAACGTCAATACCGGTGACAAGAAGCTGCTGCTGCAGAATCCCGGCTACGGCAACATTGCTCTCGACAACCAGCTCCGTACGCGGATGGGCAGCAAGACCGTCCCCGGAGGCGACACTCAGTATTTCCGCCTCGGCGCCGACGGCAAGTGGAGCGAGTTCTTCACGATCAAGGCCGATGACTTTTTCGGTTCTGGTACGATCGGCTTTTCGAAGGACGGCAACAGCGCCTATCTGCTCGATAGCCGCGGCCGCGACACCACCGCGCTTGTTGCGCTGGACGTGAATAGCGGCAAGACGCGCACGATCGCTGCGAGTGACGTGTCCGATATGAATCGCGTGCTGCTGCACCCAGAGACGTTCGAACCAATCGCATATTCGACCAATCGACTGAAGAGTGATTGGACGCCGCTCGGGCCGACGCTGGCTGCGGACATCTCGTACCTGAAGAAGCAGCTTTCCGGCCAGTTCGACATCATTTCGTCGACCGACGACCTGAAGCGATCGTTGATCGTGCAGGTGCAGGCCGACAAGTCACCGGTCTACTGGATCTACGACCGGCCCTCGAAGAAGCTGACCCGGTTCATCGAGGTGCGGCCCGAGCTCAAACCCTATCAGCTCTCGCCGATGTACGCCTACGAAGTGGAGTCACGCGACGGGCTGAGCCTGCCGACGTACGTGACGATCCCAGCGGGCGCGGACGCGAACGGTGACGGCGTGCCAGACCGGCCGCTGCCGACGGTGCTGTTCGTCCACGGCGGTCCGTGGGCGCGCGACAATTACGGGTATAACAGCTACCATCAGTGGCTGGCGAACCGCGGCTACGCGGTTATCAGCGTCAATTACCGTGGCTCGACCGGGTTCGGCAAGCAGTTCGTCAACGCAGCCGTCGGCCAGTGGTCCGGCAGGATGCATGACGACCTGATCGACACCATCAACTGGGCCCAGCAAAAGGGCATTGCCGACCCAAAGCGCACCGCGATCATGGGCGGTAGCTATGGCGGCTACGCGACACTCGTCGGCGTCACCTTCACGCCCGACCGCTTTGCATGCGGCGTCGACATCGTCGGCCCCTCGAACCTGAAGACACTGATGCAGAGCTTCCCGCCCTATTGGCGGCCGATCCTGGCGGGCACCTTCTACAAGCACATCGGCGACCCGGAGAACGCAGCCGACGTGTCGCGCATGATGGCGCAGTCGCCGATTACCAAGGTCGATCAGATCCGTGTGCCGCTGCTGATCGGACAGGGCGCCAACGATCCGCGCGTGGTGAAGGCCGAGAGCGACCAGATCGTCGCTGCGATGAAGGCCAAGAACCTGCCCGTTACGTACGTGCTCTACCCCGACGAGGGGCATGGCTTCGCGCGGCCCGAGAACAACCTGTCGTTCAACGCCGTTACCGAGAGCTTCCTTGGCAAGTGCCTCGGCGGCAGGATCGAGCCGGTGGGCGACGACTTCAAGGGTTCGTCCATCAAGGTGCTGGAGGGCGCCGACCAGGTGCCGGGCCTGAAGGCGGCGCTCGCGCAATAGCGGGACGCCGGGGGGGGGGGCGGCAGCAACTGCCCGCCTGCGCTCCGCTGCTCACGCATGTAGCGGTTGATCACGTGCTCCCGCCCGTTCGCACCGCGCTTTGAGCCGGAACGTGCGGGCGGTTGGCCCATGCGTCCGCTCCAGCCCGGCCACTGCGCGGCGGTGCCGAGCTTGGACGGATGCGACCGCCGATCGTCGAACGTCGCGCCGCGGAGTCCCGATAGGGTTCTCAGCGCAAAATCCCCAAGCGCGGCCAGCGCAGACGGTCGGCCGCTATAGCGATCCCACCAGCGCGCGGAACCTGTGCATTCGGACCTGATTGGATCGATGGCGCGACGCCAGCCGGCCCGGATTGCCGCGGCGCAGCAATGACACTAGGTGAACGTCTCCGCTCCCGCTTTCCCCAGGACCATCCATGCGCCTCCGCAACGTGGCGATCATCGCGCACGTCGATCACGGCAAGACCACGCTTGTCGACCAGCTGTTCCGCCAATCGGGCACCTTCCGCGACAATCAGCGGGTTGCCGAGCGCGCGATGGATTCGAACGATCTCGAAAAAGAGCGCGGAATTACCATCCTTGCCAAGTGCACCTCGATCGAGTGGGCGCCGCCCGGCGGCAGCGAATCGACTCGGATCAATATCGTCGACACGCCGGGCCACGCCGACTTCGGAGCGGAAGTCGAGCGCATCCTGTCGATGGTCGACGGAGTTATTCTGCTGGTCGACGCGGCCGAGGGGCCGATGCCGCAGACCAAGTTCGTCACCGGCAAGGCGTTGGGACTGGGGCTGCGTCCGATCGTCGTCGTCAACAAGATCGACCGCTCGGACGCGCGCCCGCAGGAGGTGCTGAACGAGGTGTTCGACCTGTTCGTCAGCCTGGACGCAAACGACGAGCAGCTGGACTTCCCGGTGCTGTTCGCGTCTGGCCGCGGCGGCTATGCGGGCGAAACGAGCGACGTTCGCTCGGGCGATCTGGTGCCCTTGTTCGAGAAGATCGTCTCGCACGTGCCCGACGCGCGCGGCGACGCGTCCGGGCCGTTCAAGATGCTGGTGACGCTGCTCGACCGCGACAATTTCGTGGGCCGCATCCTTACCGGGCGTGTCCAATCCGGCACGTTACGCGTCAACAGCGCGATCCGCGCGCTGGCTCCGGACGGATCGGTGGTGGAATCCGGGCGCGCGTCGAAGGTGTTCGCCTTCCGCGGGCTGGAGCGCGTGCCCGTTGAGGAAGCTTCGGCCGGCGACATCGTTGCCATCGCGGGGCTGACCGAAGCGACGGTGGCGAATACCATCGCCGACCCGGAGGTGACCGAGCCTGTCAGCGCGCAGCCGATCGATCCGCCGACGCTTGCGATGACCTTCGGCGTCAACGACTCGCCGCTGGGCGGGCGCGAGGGCAGCAAGGTGACGAGCCGCATGATCCGCGACCGGCTGCTGCGCGAGGCGGAATCAAACGTCGCCATCCGCGTAACGGTCTCGGCGACCAGCGACGCCTACGAGGTCGCGGGCCGCGGCGAACTGCAGCTGGGCGTGCTCATCGAAACCATGCGGCGCGAGGGTTTCGAGCTGTCGATCAGCCGCCCGCGCGTGTTGTTCCGCGACGGCCCCAGCGGGCGAGAGGAGCCGTATGAGACGGTGGTGATCGACGTGGACGACGAGTTCTCGGGCGTGGTCGTCGAGAAGATGAGCCTGCGCAAGGCCGAGATGACCGAGATGCGGCCCGGCGGTGGCGGTAAGACGCGGCTGGTGTTCTCGGCCCCGTCGCGCGGCCTCATTGGCTATCATGGCGAGTTCCTGAGCGACACGCGCGGCACCGGCATCATGAACCGGCTGTTCGAGAAGTATGGCCCGCACAAGGGCCCGATTTCCGGGCGGCTGAACGGGGTGCTGATCTCGAACGCGGGCGGCGAGGCGGTCAGCTACGCGCTGAACGCGCTGGAGGAGCGAGGTGCGCTGATGATCGGGCCGGGCGAGGCGGTCTACGAAGGCATGATCATCGGCGAGAACGCCAAGCCCGAGGACCTGGAAGTCAATCCGCTAAAATCGAAGCAGCTGACCAACTTCCGCGCGAGCGGCAAGGACGACGCCATCCGGTTGACGCCGCCCCGGCGGCTGACGCTGGAACAGGCGATCGCTTATATCGAGGACGACGAGCTGGTGGAGGTGACGCCCAAGTCTATCCGCCTCCGCAAACTCCACCTCGACCCGCACGAGCGCAAGCGCGCCAAGCGCGCGGCGGCCTGAAATCCTGCCCCGCGACGACTACTTAATCGGGTCGCGCGTGATACTCGACGCATATCGAGGAACTGGTGCGCAGAGCGGCTCGACACGTTACCGGCGACGGGTTGTGACAACGGAGACGCCAGGCGGATGGCTCGACCAAGCCCTGTCCGGCGAGCATTGGTAGGGCTGCCCGACGCGGCAACCGTCGCCCGAGGGCGCGACTTCAAGCCTTAAGCGCGGTCAGTCGCCCCGTTCGGCCTCGCGCTCCTCGCGCTCGCGGCGGCGGCGCTCCTTCCGCTCGCGTCCCTCGGCCTTGCGGATGGCGCGGCCGCGATTGCGGTCGGCTTCGGCCTCGCTGGTCGCGGTCCAGTCGATAACCTTGGCGACGGCTCGCACCGGCGCGGCCGCGACGTTGTAGGCTGTCTTTGCGACGCATCCGCTCGCCAGCAGCCCCGCCGCTACCACGATCTCGACACTCCGCTGCACCAGCCGCCTCCGTCCCCCGCGCGCCGTCATACGCTGTCCCCGCGCGCATGCCAGCCAAGCCGCTGCGGCCAGGCGTGGCAGACGCCCGCTCTACCGCGTGACGCAGGCGTAGGCGCCCGCTAAGCCGCACGGCGCATGAGAACGCTTCTGATCGCCAACCGCGGCGAGATTGCTGTCCGCATCATCCGTACGGCCCGCGCGATGGGTCTGCGGACCATCGCCGTCTATTCAGACGCCGACGCAGACGCTCCCCACGTTGCCCTGGCCGACAGCGCCGTCCGCCTCGGCCCGCCTCCGGCCGCCGAGAGCTATCTGCGCTCCGACCTCATTCTCGCCGCCGCGCGCGCGACCGGAGCCGACGCGATCCACCCGGGCTACGGCTTCCTGTCGGAAAGTGGCGAGTTCGCCCAAGCCTGCGCCGCGGCGGGCATCGTGTTCGTCGGGCCACCCCCCGCCGCAATCCGTGCGATGGGGCTGAAGGACGCCGCCAAGCGCCTGATGCGTGAGGCAGGCGTGCCCGTAACACCCGGCTATATGGGCGAGGACCAGTCGCTGATGCGGCTGGAGTCGGCGGCGCGTGCGATCGGCTATCCGCTGCTGATCAAGGCGGTCGCAGGCGGCGGCGGCAAGGGCATGCGGCGCGTTGACTCAGCGTCCGAGTTCGCCGAGGCGCTGGTCGCCGCGCAGCGCGAGGCGAGCCGGGCGTTCGGCGACGACCGCGTGCTCATCGAGAAGTTCATCGCGCGCGGCCGCCATGTGGAGGTGCAGGTCTTTGCAGACGCCCACGGCAACGCAGTGCACCTGTTCGAGCGCGACTGCTCGGCGCAGCGCCGTCACCAGAAGGTGATCGAGGAAGCGCCCGCGCCGGGCCTGTCCCCGCGCCTTCGCGCTGCGTTCGGTGAGGCCGCCGTCGCGGCCGCGCGTGCGGTCGGCTATGTGAATGCGGGCACGATCGAGTTCATCATGGACGCCGCCGATCCCGACGAGCACGGCGATCCCAAGTTCTACTTCATGGAGATGAACACCCGTCTCCAGGTGGAGCACCCGGTGACCGAAATGGTGACGGGCCTCGATCTGGTGGAATGGCAAATCCGCATTGCGCGCGGCGAGCCGCTGCCGCTCTCGCAGGACGAGATCACGCTCAGCGGCCACGCCGTCGAGGCGCGGCTCTATGCCGAGGACGCCGACAACGGCTTTTTGCCGCAGACCGGAACGCTGCGCGCACTCGATTTCCCTGCGCTTCCGGGCGTGCGGGTCGATAGCGGGGTGCGGGCCGGGCAGGCGATCACGCCGTTCTACGATCCAATGATCGCCAAGCTGATCGCGCATGGCCCCGACCGCGCGACCGCGCTGCAGCGGCTGACACAAGCGCTCGATGGCACGCTGGTGCGGGGCGTGACCACCAACCGCGCGTTCCTCGCGCGGCTCGCCAGCCACCCTGCGTTTGTTGCGGGCGAGGTCAGCACCGCGTTCATCGCCGAACACGCGGCCGAGCTTGCACCTGTGGCCGAGTCGCCACCGCTCGCGGTCGCCGCCGCAGCGTTCGCGATCGCGGGCGAGACGCCGCGGCCGGGGCCGTTCGCGCGCTTTGGCGACTTCCGTCTCAATCTGCCGGTTGAGCGTCGAATCGACCTCTGGGACGGCGCGCGCCACCATGCGCTCAGACTAACGGGCGGAGCGCTCGACGGTCATACGCCCGAGGCGCTTCCCCTCACCGCCCGCCGCAATGGCCGCCATGTCGAGCTGTTGGGCTCGCCCGGCGAGCCGTCCTATGCCGCATGGGTGGATGTTGACGCGGATTACGTGACCGTGTCGTCGAATGGTCAGAGCTTCCGCTTCGCGCGTCATGCGCCGCGCGCCGGGTCCGGGGCTGATGTCAGCTTCGATGGCCGCGTGAAGGCGCCGATGCCGGGTCGCGTGCTGTCGGTCCATGTCCGCCCCGGCCAGCGCGTCGAGCTTGGCGATCGGCTGCTCGTGCTGGAAGCCATGAAGATGGAACACCGCCTGTCCGCCCCGACCGCGGGGTCGGTCACGCGCGTGGGCGTCGCCGAGGGCGACCAGGTGGTGGAAGGCGCACCGCTGATCGACATCGCGTCCGACTAGGCGCGGTCTCGATCAAGCTTGCGCGGTGACGCTCCCATGTCGCTCCCGGCGCGTTGCGCCCGGTCGACCGTCAAACGGGTGCGCGGACGCGATTGACCGCTCCCACCCTCCGCCGGGGTTGCGCACCCCCTAGCGGAACGCATTACAAAATCTACATGTTGGCCGGGTGGCGGGCTGGCACGCCCCCTTTCCTTTGCATTTGCGTCTTGGCACTCTCGATCGTCGAGTGGCCTAGCACGCAGCGACGATAGCAGGATCCTGGACGCGGCATGGCCGAACATTCTTCCAAACGTTTTGGCGTGAGCGACGTCCTCGGCTGGATCGCATTGATTCTGGGGCCGGACACGCGCTTTTTTCGGCTGGCGCTGGTCTATGGCGTGGGGATCGCGCTGCTGGCGCTGGCCACACCGATTTCGGTGCAGCTGCTCATCAACTCGGTCGCGAACACGGCGCTGCCTGCGCCGCTCTTGTGGCTATCGGGCCTGCTGTTGGCGATGCTGCTGTTCTGGGCGCTGCTGTCGGCCTTGCGCGTGCACCTGATGGCGCTGCTGGAGCGGCGGCTCTTTGCGCGCGTGGTTGCCGAGGTAACGATGCGCGCGGTCCATGCCCAGAACCCGTTCTTCGGCGATCAGCGCCGGACCGCGCTGTTCAACCGCTTCTTCGATTTGGTGACGGTACAGAAGGCGGTGCCGGAGCTGCTGATCGGCGGCTTCAGCATCTTCCTGCAGATGGCGGTGGGGCTGACGATAACCAGCTTCTACAGCCCGTTCTTCCTGGCATTCAACGCCGTGCTGGTGCTGGTCACCTTCCTGATCTGGCAGGTTTGGGTTGGGTCTGCGATCCGCACGGCGATCGAGGTCAGTCACGCCAAGCATGACGCGGCGGCGTGGGTGGAGTCGGTCGGCGGATCGAACGGCTTTTATAAGTCCGGCCGCCACCTCAATTTCGCGCTCGACCGGTCGGAGGCGATGATCGCGGGCTATGTGCGCGCGCACAAGCGGCATTTCCGCTACAGCTTCCGCCAGACACTCGCGTTTCTCGGCCTTTACGCGGTTGCCAGCGCGTCGTTGCTGGCGCTGGGTGGGTGGTTGATCATCGGAGGAAGTTTGTCGATCGGGCAGCTCGTCGCTGCCGAGCTGATCCTCTCCGGCGTGTTCTACGGTATCAGCCATCTCGGCGTCTATCTCGACAAGTTCTACGACTTGTCGGCGAGCCTGGAAGAGCTGTCGCTCCTTTACGGCATCGAGCAGGAGGAGCAGCAGAATTGCACGAATATCGGCCCGCGCGACGGCGCGATTCGGTTGCGCGGGGTGGCGTGCGGTGCGCTGCGCTTCGATTTTGCTGTTGCTGCCGGTGAGCAGCTCGCGATCGTCTCCGAGCCGGACGCCGATCATGTGCTCGCCGAACTGCTGAAGCGCCACGTCCACCCGGACCGTGGGATCGTGATGGTGGGCGGAGAGGACATTGAGAATTTCGATATGTTCAAGCTGCGGTCGGAAATCATGGTGTTTGAACGATCGCAGATCGTCGACGTGACCATCCGCGAATATTTCCGCCTGTCGGGGCGGGACGGCGCGAGCGGCGTCATGGACATGCTGGAGGTGACGGGCCTCGCCGAGCGCATCGCCTCGCTGCCAATGGGCCTCGATACTCCGCTGTCAGCGTCGGGACGCCCGCTTTCGGTTGGCGAGACAATGGCGATGAAACTGACGATGGCGCTACTCGCGCAGCCCAAGGTCGTGATGCTGGGCCCGCTGTTCGATGTGCTGCCGCCGGAGCGGCTGCGCGCGGCGCTGCGGCATCTGCGATCGTGCGGGACGACGGTCCTGCAGGTGACGCGTCGCCCCGAGGAGACGCACGCCGACGGCTATCTGTGGCTGGGCCGGACCGAGCAGATGCGCGTGCCTTCGGCGGCGGCGCTGAGCGAGCGGGCGGAAAGGACGGGCCGTGCCTTCGTTCCCGCTTGAGTACTATGATCATTTTCCGACGCTGAGGCGCCTTGAAGCGCCGCGCGCCACGCGCGTGCTGGCGTGGCTGCTGTTGGGTGGGCTGGCCTTTGTGATCGCCGTGATGGCGCTGGTGCCGTGGGTGCAGACCGCGCCCGGCTATGGCCAGGTGATCGCCCTCAACCCTGCAGACAGGGTCCAGCCGATCACCGCGCTTGTCAGCGGCCGCGTGGAGCGGTGGTTCGTCCACGATGGCGAGCGGGTCCGCCCTGGACAGCCGATTGCCAAGATTATCGACAATGATCCGCAGCTGATCGAGCGGTTGCGTGACGAGCGCGAGGCGTTGCTGTCCGAGATCGAGAGCGCTCGCGCGAGCGCGGCGTCGGTCGAGAACTCAGTCAAGGTGGCGCAGATCGACGAGGCGCGCCAGGCCGAGCTGTTCCGCGCGGGGCTGGCTGCGCGGCGCGACTATGAACTGGCGCGAATCAAGGTCGCCGACGGCCAGGCGAAGCTCGCCGAAGCGCGCGCGAAAATTGCCGAGGGGCGCGGCAAGCTCAACCGGATCGACGTGAGCCTCGCGCGCCAGTCGGTGCAGCTGATCCGCGCACCCCGTTCAGGTCGCATCCAGGGGATCGTCGGAAATGCGGGCGGATCGATCGTGTCCGCGGGCGAGACGCTTGCGACGCTCGCGCCCGAAGAGCCCGTCCGCGTGATCGAGCTGTTCATTGATGGCCGCGACGTGGCGCTCGTCCATCCCGGCCGACGCGCAAGGCTGGAGTTTGAAGGTTGGCCCGCGATCCAGATCTCGGGGTGGCCCGCTGCATCGAACGGCCTGTTCTGGGGGCGCGTGCGATCGGTCGATCCATCGGCGCAGGCGAACGGGCTGTTCCGGGTGCTGATCGAGGAATCGCCCGGTGAATCGCGCTGGCCGGGGCCGCAGTACATCAAGCTTGGCGCGAAGGTACGCGGCTGGATTCAGATGGAGACCGTCAAGGTCGGCTATGAGATCTGGCGGCAGGTGAACGACTTCCCGCTGGAGTTCCGCCGCCCCGCCGACGAGGGCGCGCCGACCTTCGGCGCCGGCCCCGCGCAGCAAGGCGCTGCTAAAAAGGCGGCCGACAAGGGCGGCGAGGACCAAGCCAAGAAGTGAGGGCGATCGTTGCCGCCTGCATCTCCGCGGCCCTGCCGGCTGCGCCGCTGATGGCGTCCGACGCGGCGCCGCAGCGTGGCCGTGCGGCTGCGGCACCGCAGGCCGCGCCGAAGCCTCCGGCAGCGCCCGCGCCCGCGCTCCAGCAGCCCGCTGCGTCGCCGCTGCTGCTGTCCGAGGTGCTCGCCTCGTCGGTCCAGTATCAGCCGCAAATCCTGGAGGCGCTGGTAAAGGTGCGCGTCGCCGAGGGGAAGGCGCTCTCCGCGCGCGGCGCGTTCGATACCGTCTTCGACGGCGAGCTATTCAACCGTCCCTTCGGCTTCTACGACGGCACCTACGCCGAAGCCCGCGCAACGCGCCCGCTCGAAAACAATAATGGCGGTCTTTATGGAGGCTACCGGATCAGCGGCGGCAAGTTCCCGATCTACGAGGATAAATACTACACCAACCAGGCCGGCGATCTCTTCATTGGCGGGTATTACAACCTGCTGCGCGATCGCTTCATCGACAGCCGCCGCGCGACACTCGCGCAGGCCGAAGCCGACATCGCGATCGCCGACTTCGATCGCCAGATGGTCGCGATTGGCGTGCAGCGACGCGCGATCGCCGCATATCAAGCGTGGGTCGCGGCTGGTCTGCGCGTAGCAGCCTACCGCCAGTTGGTCGCGCTCGCCGAGGAGCGTCAGCAGGGGATCGAGACGCAAATCCGCCTCGGCCAGCGCGCGGACATCGTCGGCGCCGAGAACCTGCAGAATATCGTCCGCCGGCAGGCGCTGCTTGTCCGCGCGACGCAGGAGCTGGCGAGCGCTGCCAACGACCTCAGCTTTTTCTACCGCGATGCCGATGGCAACCCCGTCCAGCCCGGCCCCGACCGGCTGCCACAGAGCTTCCCCGACTTCCAGGTCGCAATGCTGACCCCAGCGCAGGCGCGCGCGGTCGAGCGGCCCGATCTCGACGCGATCGAAGCGCGCATCCTCCAGCAGAGCACGCGCCTCGAGCTTGCTCGCAACGACCTGAGGCCGCGGCTGGAACTGCGCGGCGAGGCGGCGCAGTCGCTTGGTGCGGTCGGCGAGGGCGGACCGTCGCGCGACGGCGCGCGCGGCTATGTTGGCCTGCGCTTCTCGGTGCCGTTGCAGCAGCGCAGCGCGCGTGGGCGCATCGCGGAGGCCGAGGCCGAAATCCAGGGACTGCGCCTGCGGCGCCGGATCACTGAGGATCAGATCATGACCGAAGTGAACGGGCTGGTTCTGCAGGTCGGTGCACAGGAGCAGCTGCGCACGCTCGCCGCGAGCGAGGCGGGACTGGCGCAGCAGTTGGCCGAGGCCGAGCGCAAGCGCTTCCGCCTGGGAGTATCCGACCTGCTCCTCGTCAACATCCGCGAGGAGGCCGCAGCAGACGCGCGGCTGCGGCAGATCGACATCGAGTTCCGCCGTGCCCAGGCGCGTGCCGAACTTGCAGCCGCATCTGTTGATCGCAAGCAACTTGGGCTACCTGACAGTTAATCTCCGAAGTAGACCACTGGCAAAGTCAGGTAGTTTTCACCGTGCAGGGCCGCAGAAGCTCGCTCCGCGCCGTAATCGATGGAGACAGACAAGATACGCATCCTTCCGGCTGCCGCCGCGCTGTTGATGAGCGATGCTGCGATCGGACATAGCCACCACACGTTCATGCAGCCCGCGGGCCGCAACTCTTTGATTGGTTCGACCGACAGCTCGCCGGGCAGGACCGGCACGACTTCTGCTTTCGATACGGCAGCATCCGTCCGTCGCTAGCCGGCTGACCCATGCGACGCCTCCCTCGCTAGAGACGAAACCATAGCCCCCCGCCGCCGCCGCCGCTAAGCCGCGCGCATGACTGCGATCACGCCCGCCACCGTCGCCGAGCACGGTCTGACGCCCGACGAATACGCCCGCATCGAACGTGCGCTGGGCCGCGCCCCCAACCTGCTCGAGCTCGGTATCTTCTCGGTCATGTGGTCCGAGCACTGTTCATACAAATCCAGCCGCGTGCATTTGCGGAAGCTGCACACCACTGGTCCTCGCGTGATCCACGGTCCGGGTGAGAATGCGGGCGTCGTTGATATCGGCGAAGGCGACGCGGTCGTCTTCAAGATGGAGAGCCACAACCATCCCAGTTTCATCGAGCCGTATCAGGGTGCGGCGACGGGCGTCGGCGGCATCATGCGCGACGTATTCACGATGGGCGCGCGGCCGGTGGCACTGCTGAACGCGCTGAGCTTCGGCGAGGTGGAAGCGCCCAGGATGCGCCACCTGATCGCTGGCGTGGTCAGCGGCATCGGCGGTTATGGCAACTGCGTCGGCGTGCCGACCGTCGGCGGCGAGACGCGCTTCCACGCGGGCTATAACGGCAATATCCTGGTCAATGCCATGTGCGTCGGGCTGGCGCGCACCGACAAGATCTTCCTGTCGGCCGCTGCGGGGGTAAGCAACCCGGTCGTCTATGTCGGATCCAGGACCGGGCGTGACGGCATCCACGGCGCAACGATGGCGTCGGCCGAGTTCAGCGCAGACACCGAGGAGAAGCGCCCGACCGTGCAGGTGGGCGATCCGTTCCTGGAGAAGTTGCTGATCGAGGCGTGCCTGGAGCTGATGGCGACCGACGCGATCGTCGCCATCCAGGACATGGGCGCGGCGGGGCTGACATCCAGCAGCGTCGAGATGGCATCGAAGGGCGGCGTCGGCATCGAGTTGACGATGGAGAGAGTGCCTTGCCGCGAGGCGGGGATGACACCCTACGAGATGATGCTGTCAGAGTCGCAGGAACGGATGCTGATGGTGCTGAAGCCCGGGCGCGAGGCCGAGGCCGAGCGGATCTTCAGCAAATGGGAGCTGGACTTCGCCGTCATCGGTCGCATCACCGACACGCAGCGGCTGGTGCTGAAGTGGCATGGCGAGACCGTCTGCGACCTCCCGCTTGATCCGATTGGCGAGGAGGCCCCCAAATACGAACGGCCGTGGGTCCGCACCGAACCACCCGCGCCGCTTAGTGGCGTGCCCGCCTGTACCGACCCGGCGGCGGACCTGCTTAAGCTGATGGGGAGCCCAAATCTCGCCAGCCGCCGGTGGATCTGGGAGCAGTATGACCACATGGTCGGTGCCGACACCGTCCAGCGTCCCGGCGGCGACGCGGGCGTGGTACGCGTCCACGGCACAAGGAAGGCGCTCGCGCTGACCGTCGACTGCACGCCGCGCTACTGCGCAGCCGATCCCTACGAGGGCGGCAAGCAGGCCATCGCCGAGGCGTGGCGTAACCTGATCGCGGTCGGCGCCGAGCCCATCGCAGCGACCGACTGCATGAATTTCGGCAACCCCGAGAATCCGGCGGTAATGGGCCAGTTCGCCGCCAGTATCGAGGGCATCGCCGCCGCTTGCCGCGCGCTCGATTTCCCCATCGTGAGCGGGAACGTCAGCCTCTACAACGATACCGACGGCACCCCCATCCCGCCCACACCGTCAATCGGCGGGGTCGGGCTGATCCGCGATTGGGTGCGGACCGTCAGCCTTGGACTGAAGGGCGAGCCGCACGCGATCCTGATTGTGGGTCGGATGCAGGGTCACCTGGGCCAGTCAATGTGGCTGGACGTGGTGCATGGTCGCCGCGAGGGGCCGCCTCCGCCCGTCGACCTGGATCACGAGCTGCGCGCCGGGCGCTTCGTCGCCGACCTGATCGCGCGCGGCGTGGTGAGCGCGTGCCACGACGTATCCGATGGCGGACTGGCGGTCGCGCTGGCCGAGATGGCGCTGGCGGGCGGCGTCGGCGTGCAGATCGAGTGGCCTGCGGGGCAGGGGACAGCCGCCTGGCTGTTCGCCGAGGATCAGGGTAACTACGTCCTGACGGTCGAAAATGATGACCTCGGCTGGGACGTCACGCGCGCCGCGGAGGCCGCCGGGCTGGGCGCAGCGTTCGTCGGCTTTACCGGCGGCGACGCTATCACGTTCATCGTCGACGCTACTCCGCACAGCATCGAGCTCACCAAGCTGCGCACTGCCCACGACGGCTGGCTGCCCAGCGCCATGCGCAGCAGACGTTCCTCCGCGTGGGGAGAGGGCGACCCGCGTGGAGCGCGGCGGTGCGGCGACGAGCTCTGACCGCACACTGCGCCGCCGAGACCGTGCGAGGCCCCTTCACACGAATACGCCGGGCGCTCCCAACCCTTGCGAGGGCGGAACGGCAGGTGACCTGCCGGGCCGTGGTACTACCGTGCGCTGCGCCTGCGGGGCGATAAATGCGCCCCGTGATATCATCGACGGTATTGATACGACGGCGGGCGGCGGTGACGGCTCGCTGTCTCGGCGCCGAATAGCGATTTCGACCCTCTCGTGCTGTCTGCGCAACATCAGCATGGCCGAAGTTGGCTCGGCGTGCTTGCTGAGTGCTGCTTGCTTGAATGGCGCTGGGACCTCTCCTCCATGTCGGCTTGCGACCCGCGCCTCCCTCCGCCCGTCTAGAGCCGATCCGCCTCAAGCGACCAAAGACGTCTGAGACAGGACGCTTGTGGACGGCTCGGGAAAGTTGCCGCACGCGCTTCCCCGTATCCGCTGGGCCCTGCTATCGGCGGTCTAATGGTTCCCGTTCCGTTCGCTGGCCACACGCTCGTTCCGTTGTCCGAGGGGGCGCTGTGGTGGCCTGCTCGCCGGACGCTACTCGCGGCGGACCTGCATCTGGAGAAGGCGAGCCATTACGCGCGCCGCGGCCAGATGTTGCCGCCTTATGACAGCGTCGAGACGCTCGGCCGGCTGCACAGGCTCGCCGCCCGGTTGGCTCCGGATGTGCTCTATCTGCTGGGCGACAGCTTCCACGATTGCGACGGGCCCGAGCGGCTGAGCGATCACGCCTGCGCGCTGATCGAGCGGCTGGCGGCGGCACTGCGGCTGGTGTGGATTACCGGCAACCACGATCCGCGTGGCACGCCCGGCGAGGCGCTGCCCTACGTGGCGCTGGACGGCATCACGCTGCGCCACGAGGCGGACCCCCGCGATGCTGCGCCTGAGATCAGCGGGCATTTCCACCCCAAGCTTTCGGTCGGAGCGCGCGGGCGTTTGGTCAGCCGCCGCTGCTTCGTGATCGGGCCGACCAAGCTGATCCTGCCAGCCTTCGGCAGTCTGGCTGGCGGGCTCGATGCGCGCTCGGCGCCGATCCTCGCGGCGGCGGGCCGGCCGGCGGCGGCGCTGATCCCCGCGGCGGATCGTCTGCACCGCTTTCAGCTTGCCGCCTGACGCGCTGAAGTCGTTGCAAACCCAAGTGACTTTGCTGTTGATGCGGCGCTCATGGCGGAACCGGCAGTGAAACGGGCGCGGGAGCGGGCGAAGCCTGCGCTGATCGCCGTCGGTATCGCGTCGGCCGCCGAAGTCGGCTGGCTCGTCGGCGGATGGCCCGGGCTGCTAGCCGGCGTCACGGGTTTGAGCGTCGCGCTCGTGGCGCTGTTCCCGCGTATGTCGCTGCCCAAAGACTGGCCGCGCCGAGGCTTCGGCGAGCCTGCTGCGCCCGAGTTCATGCGCGAGATTTTCGACGATTCGGGTATTGGCTTCGCCTACGTTCAGGATAGCTTGGTGATCGAAAGCGCCAACCGCTCCTTTTCGCGGCTACTGGGGCTGTCGCGGCGCGCGCGCGGGGCGAACCTCCTCGATCTGTTCGCGGAGGGCGACCGCCCGGCGCTCCACCAGACTGTGATGGCGGTCGCCGAAGACCGCTCTCCGTTGCGCGAACACCGTGCCATCCCTGCCAAACGTCCCGATGAGGGGCTGGCAGTCATCGTCGTGCGCATTCGTCGCTTCGACAAGTTAGCAGTGATTCTGCGCGATTCGACCTACCAGATGCGGCTGGAAGCGCAGGTGCTTCAGGCGACCAAGATGCAGGCGGTCGGCCAGCTGGCTGGCGGATTGGCGCATGATTTCAATAACGTGCTGACGGCGATCATCGGCATCTGCGACCTTGCGCTGATGCGTCATACGCCAGGCGGGCAAGACCATTTGGATGTCGACCAGATCCGCCAGAATGCGCTGCGAGCTGCCAACCTCGTCCGTCAGCTGCTCGCCTTCTCACGCCAGCAGACGCTGCTGCCACGCGTGGTCAACGTTACCGAGACGCTAGGCGACCTGGGCCATCTGCTGCGGCGGCTGCTGGGCGAGGGGGTGCGACTGCGGCTGATCCACGGCGCGGACCTGCCGCCGGTGCGGGTTGATCCCAGCCAGCTTGAGCAGGTGATCATCAATCTGGCTGTGAACGCGCGCGATGCGATGCCGGAGGGACGCGGCGACCTCACCATCAGCACGCAGCTAATCGCAGCGCGCGATGTGGCTCGGCTGGGTCACCGTGTGATGCCGACCATCGATTTCATCGCAATCACCGTCAAGGATAACGGCCTCGGCATCCCACCCGGCATCATCGACCATATTTTTGAGCCGTTCTTCACGACCAAACCCGTCGGCAAGGGCACTGGCCTAGGCCTCGCAACCGTCTACGGGATCGTCAAGCAAACCGGTGGCTATATCTTTGCAAAGTCGCCGCCGGGCGAGGGCGCGACGTTCACCATCTATCTGCCCGCGCTCCCGCCACAGGTGGCGCCTGCCCCCGTACCGGTGCCGGTGATCGTGCACGAGCAGATGGGGCAGGGCCGCGTGCTTCTGGTGGAGGATGAGCCGATGGTGCGCATGGTCGCCGCGCGGGCGCTGACCCGCAACGGCTATGACGTAGTGTCGGCCGAGAGCGGCGAGGAAGCGCTCGAACTGCTCGAAGGGCAGCCGATCGATCTCGTGATCTCCGACGTCGTGATGCCGGGCATGGACGGGCCGACCTTCGTGACGGCAGCGCGGCGGCGACGGCCTGACATCAAGGTGCTTTTTATATCGGGATACGCAGAAGAGCAAATTCGCGAGCGCGTAGAAATCGGCTCGGCGGCGCTTTTGCGCAAGCCGTTTACGGTCAATGAGTTGAATGCCGCAGTGAGAGAACGTTTGACCGCGTAAATGATCTCCGTGCGTGCAGGCCGCTGTGGCCTGTGCTATTCCATACGTGTGTCCAGCATAAATCCCCCTGCCCGCGTTCTCGTCGTGGAGGATGAGGCACTGATTGCGATCGTGCTCCAGGACATGCTCGAAGAGCTTGGATGGGAGGTTGTCGGCCCGGCCTCGACGCTTGCCGAGGCGCGAACGCTCGCCGATGACGCGACGAGCTATGATCTCGCGCTGCTCGATGTGCGGCTGAATGGCGAAACGGTGTTCCCGGTTGCCGAGCGCATTGCAGCGGCGGGACGACCGATCATCTTCGCAACTGGCAGTGGCGGCGATGACCTGCCGTCGTCGATCCCAGCCTCCAGCGTGCTCGGCAAGCCGTACGCGGCCGAGACCGTGGAGCGGGCGATCCTCAAAGCACTCGACGAAGCGCGGACCGTTCACGCAAGTTAACTGGCCGCTTGGCTGACCGCTTGCCATTGCGCCACGATGCGCTAAGGCACGGTATGGCAGCGGAACGGAAAGCGAACATGGCAAGCGTCACCAAGCTTGAGGTTGGGACCGACCGGCAACGCGCGTTGGACGCAGCGCTCGCGCAGATCGACCGGGCGTTCGGCAAGGGCTCGGCGATGAAACTGGGCCAGCGCGAGGCGCTGGAAGTCGAAGTGATTTCAACGGGATCGCTGGGGTTGGATATTGCGCTCGGCGTCGGTGGCCTGCCGCGCGGGCGCGTGATCGAGATTTACGGCCCCGAATCGTCGGGCAAGACGACGTTGGCGCTGCACGTGGTCGCCGAAGCGCAAAAGGCGGGCGGCATCTGCGCGTTCGTCGACGCCGAGCACGCGCTCGACCCCGTCTATGCAAAAAAGCTGGGGGTCGATGTCGACAACCTGATCGTCAGCCAGCCCGACACAGGTGAGCAGGCGCTGGAGATCACCGACACGCTGGTCCGCTCGGGCGCGCTTGACGTCCTGGTGGTCGACTCGGTCGCAGCGTTGGTGCCGCGCGCCGAGATCGAGGGCGAGATGGGCGACAGCCATGTCGGCCTGCAGGCGCGGCTGATGAGCCAGGCGCTGAGAAAGCTGACGGGCAGCATCAGCCGCAGCCGCTGCATCGTCATTTTCATTAACCAGGTCCGCATGAAGATCGGCGTGATGTACGGCAACCCGGAGACGACGACGGGCGGTAATGCGCTGAAGTTCTACGCGTCCGTGCGCCTGGACATTCGCCGCACCGGGCAGATCAAGGACCGCGACGACATCGTCGGCAACACGACTCGCGTAAAGGTGGTAAAAAACAAGGTCGCTCCACCGTTCAAGCAGGTGGAGTTCGACATCATGTATGGCGAGGGCGTGAGCAAGACGGGCGAGATCCTCGATCTGGGCGTCAAGGCCGGGATCATCGAGAAATCGGGCGCCTGGTTCAGCCATGACAGTATTCGCATCGGCCAAGGCCGTGAGAACGCCAAAAAATACCTGAACGAGAACCCGGATATGGCGCGCAAGGTTGAAGCAGCGATCCGCGCCAACTCGGCGGGCGTATCCGAAGCATTGCTGACCAGCCCCGGCGACGACGGCGGCGACGAGATGTAGCGCCGGCCGGCGTGGGCATGGAGCCCGCTCCGCGTCACCGACTGTTCGGGCGCTCCCGGGATTACGAACGGCCGCGATAATCTCCGCCCGTGCGGCCGCTACGGTCCGCCGCGTGTCTGAATCGACTTAATCCCTTCGGCTGGCCTAAGCCCGGTCACATGGAGGTTCCGGTGTTGCGGACGATGGTGCTCGTTGGGGTGGCGCTGCAGCTGGCGGCCCCCGCTCGCGCCGATTGCACTGTCAGGCGCGTCGGCGGGCTGCCCGTCACCATGAGCGGCCTGCGCCCGATCGTCCACGTCCGCATCAACGGGCAGGACACGCGTATGCTGCTCGATACCGGCGCGTTCTGGACGACGCTGTCGGCCGCGGGCGCGCAGCGGCTGGGCGCGAGAGTCATCTCGTCGGAGCTGCCGGAGGGCCTACGCGTCGTGGGCGTGACGGGGGAGGTCAACGCGCAGCTCGCATGGGTGACGTTCGAGCTTGGCGGATCGAAGATCGACCGCACGCAAATGGTCATTGCAGGCCGTGAGGTCGGCGGGGCGGCGGACGGCGTTCTCGGCCAGAACCTGCTCGCAGCGTGGGATGTGGAATATGATCTGGCGAATGGCTTCGTCCGGCTGTTCAAGACGAGCGGCTGCGGCAGGGCGAACCTTGCCTACTGGGCGGGCGACGCGCCCACGATGATGCTGAAGCTCGCGCCGCGGGAGGGCGTCACGCGCGGCATCCAGTCCACCGTGCAGCTGAACGCGGTGCCGATGCGCGCGGTGTTCGATACCGGAGCGGAGAGGACCATCCTCAACGCCGCCGCAGCGCGCAAGATCGGCATCCGGCCCGATAGTCCTGGTGTTGAGGCAGCGGGCATGTCCGCCGGCATCGGCAAGCGGCTGGTGCAGGCCTATACCATTCCGATCGAGAGCTTTCAGGCAGATGGCCTCAAGATCCTCCATACCAGAATCCGTATGGCCGCGCTCGAATCGAGTGGATTCGATTTGTTGATCGGCGCCGATTTCTTCCTGTCTACGCGCGTGTTCG
>Ga0326763_1000159_pt1 | contig 25353 bp, 22 predicted proteins | sample NORPS_P_FD_207671 | JGI IMG/M metagenome (GOLD analysis project Ga0326763, IMG submission 207671) | Hot spring water microbial communities from Norris Geyser Basin, Yellowstone National Park, WY, United States - NOR.PS_P | ecosystem: Environmental > Aquatic > Thermal springs > Unclassified...
GGGAGTGTCCCCGTGCATGGTCGGACGGGGCTGCCTACAATGCCATCATGATCGCCGTCGAACCCACCCTAGCGCGCCTGGCCACGGCGCGCGCTTTGTTGCTCGAGCCTTATGGCTTGGACGAAACCCATCTGCGCCGCGCGCTGTCGGCCATCATGGCGCCCGGTGTCGATGACGCCGACCTGTACTTCCAGTACACGCGCAGCGAGGGCTGGAGCCTGGAGGAGGGCATCGTCAAGACCGGGTCGTTCAGTATCGACCAGGGGGTCGGCGTGCGCGCCGTCAGCGGCGACAAGACGGCATTTGCCTACTCCGACGACTTGTCGTGGGCCGCGCTGCGCGAGGCGGCCGAGAGTGTGCGCGCCATCGGCCGCCAGGGCGGGGCACAGCGTGCGCGCGTCGGGCGGCGCCGGACGCGCCCTTCGGTGGCGCCGTCGCGCCAGCTCTACGGGGGGCACGACCCCATCGCCACGCTGGAGAGCGCCGCCAAGGTGGCGCTGCTCGAACGCGTCGAACGGTTGGCGCGCGCGCGCGACCCGCGTATCGTGCAGGTGATGGCCGGGCTGGCAGCGGAGTACGACGTGGTGCTGGTGGCGCGCGCCGATGGTGTGCTGGCGGCCGATGTGCGCCCCCTGGTGCGGCTGTCGCTGACCGTGATCGCGCAGCAAGGCGAGCGGCGCGAGGTCGGCACCTCGGGCGGCGGCGGTCGCTTTGGGCTCGACCGCTTCGACGACGCGCTGCTGGCGCGCTACGTGGACGAGGCGGTGCAGGCCGCGCTGACCAACCTGGAGTCGCGCCCCGCCCCGGCGGGCGAGATGACCGTGGTGTTGGGCCCCGGGTGGCCTGGCGTGCTGCTGCACGAGGCCGTGGGCCACGGGCTGGAGGGGGATTTCAATCGCAAAGGTTCCAGCGCGTTTGCCGGTCGCATTGGCGAGCGCGTCGCGGCCAAGGGTGTGACCGTGCTCGACGACGGCACCCTCGAGGGCCGACGCGGCTCGCTCAACATGGACGACGAGGGCAACGCCAGCCAGCGCAACGTGCTCATCGAGGACGGTATCTTGCGCGGCTACTTGCAGGACCGGCTCAACGCCCGCCTGATGGGGGTGGCCCCGACCGGCAACGGTCGGCGCGAGAGCTATGCCCACTTGCCCATGCCGCGCATGACCAACACCTACATGCTGGCGGGCGAGCACGACCCGCAGGAAATCATCGCCAGTGTGCGCCGCGGTCTGTACGCCACCCAGTTCGGCGGCGGACAGGTCGATATCACCAGTGGCAAGTTCGTCTTTTCGGCCAGCAGCGCGTGGTGGGTGGAAAACGGCCGCCCCGTCTATCCGGTCAAGGGCGCGACCCTTATCGGCAGCGGGCCGGAAGCGCTCAAGCGCGTGGTCCTGATCGGCCGTGACCTCGCGCTCGACAGCGGCATCGGCACCTGCGGCAAAGAGGGCCAGAGCGTGCCCGTGGGCGTTGGGCAGCCGACCCTGCGCCTGGACGGGCTGACCGTGGGGGGGACGGCCTGATGGCCACCGTCGCAGCGCGCCTGAGCGTTGCACCCGCACGACAACTGCGCGGTGCGTGCGGGTTGTCAGCATCGTGTCATGCAGGCTGTGCTACAGTCACGCCTATGCAACCGCGCGGCTTTTACTTCGGCACCTTTTGGTTCTCACGCGTCACCGACGGCAGAGAGGTCTGAAAGCGCCCAGTAACAGCCCGCTGAACTCGAAACCGTCGGTCCCCACCGGCGGTTTTTTTTTGACTTCATCTCCCACCCTCGCCAAGGAGCGACCCGTGAGCCCGAGCCCCAGCAAAGCCAGCAGCACCGATGCGTGGTATCCGCACCCGGCCGACCGCACCAGTCAGACCGACGACCAACGCATCGAGGACATCACCGTGCTGCCGCCGCCCGAGCATCTGATTCGCTTCTTTCCGATTCGCGGTACCGCGATCGAAAAGCTCATCACCCACACGCGCCGCGCCATCCACCAAATCCTGCACGGCAAGGATGACCGGCTGCTCGTCATCATCGGGCCGTGCTCCATCCATGACCCGGCCGCGGCCATGGACTACGCCCGGCGTCTGAAGGCGCTGCGCGATCAGCACGCCGACACGCTGGAGGTGGTGATGCGCGTGTATTTCGAAAAGCCGCGCACCACGGTGGGCTGGAAGGGGCTGATCAACGACCCGTATCTGGACGAGAGTTTTCGCATCGATGAAGGCCTGCGTATCGCGCGCCAGCTGCTCATCGACATCAATCGGCTGGGGCTGCCGGCGGCGAGCGAATTTCTCGACGTCATCAGCCCGCAGTACATCGCCGACCTGATCTCGTGGGGCGCGATCGGCGCCCGCACCACCGAGAGCCAGGTGCACCGCGAGCTGGCCTCGGGGCTGAGCGCGCCGATTGGCTTCAAGAATGGCACCGACGGCAACATCCGCATCGCCACCGACGCCATTCAGGCCGCTAGCCGGCCGCACCATTTCCTGTCGGTGCACAAAAATGGCCAGGTCGCCATCGTACGCACCAAGGGCAATACCGATTGCCACGTCATCTTGCGCGGCGGCAAGCTGCCCAACTACGACGCCGACAGCGTGGCCATCGCCTGCCAGCAATTGCAAGAGGCCAAACTGCCCGCGCGCGTGATGGTCGACTGCAGCCACGGCAACAGCCAAAAACAGCACCAGCGCCAGGTGGACGTGGCGCGGGATGTCGCGGGTCAAATTGCGGCAGGGTCGGAGCGCATCTTTGGCGTCATGGTCGAGAGCCACTTGCGGGCTGGGGCGCAGAAGTTTACGCCCGGCAAGGACGACCCGGCCACGCTCGAATACGGCCGCAGCATCACCGACGCCTGCATCGACTGGGACACCTCGGTACAGGTGCTGCAGATGCTGGCCGATGCCGTCGCGCAGCGGCGCTCGCGCAAGGCCAAGCGGGCATGAGCAGAGTGGGGCGCGCGGCCGACGGGTCTCGGGTAGGATAGGCACCCATCGTCCCACCCCGCAAAGCCCTGCCATGCGCAACCACGTCATCGTTCACTTCGGCCCCGATCGGGAGTACACGTTCGACCTCGACGAGGTGCAGCCCATGCCGCACGAGCTGGCGCGGCAGTGGCTCGATCAGCAATTCATCGAGCTGGGCTGCGAGCCGCTGCGTCTGAGCGGCAAGGTGCTGACCGCCGACAAGGTACTGGCCATTGCCCAGACCGTGGGCGAGGCGCGCTTTGCCGACCCGGCCCACCGGCCCTGGGCCATGGTGTACGCGCGCGCCGCCAGCAGCCTGCTCGGCAAGCCCGTCGTCAAGGTGGACGTGCCGGCGATGACCGTGGGCTACTGAGCGCCAGCGCGCACGCGCAGCGCTGCCAACAGCCGCTCGTGCACGCCGCCGAAGCTGCCATTGCTCATGCACAACAGGTGGTCGCCCGGCTGCACGGTGGCCAGCACCTGCGTGACCAGGGTGTCGATGTCGGGCGCCACCTTGGCCCGCTCGCCCAGTGGGGCCAGCGCGGCGGCCGCGTCCCAGTCCAGCCCGCCGGCGTGGCAAAACGCCCGCTCGGCCCCTTCCAGCGCCCAGGGTAGCTGGGCTTTCATCGTGCCCAGCTTCATGGTATTGGAGCGCGGCTCGAAAATGGCAAGAATCCGCTCGTGCGCACGCCCCTCGCGCTGCAGGCGTCGGCGCAAGCCGTCAATCGTGGTGCGTATCGCCGTCGGGTGGTGGGCGAAGTCGTCGTACACCGTCACCTCGCCACCGGGCAGGGCCACGCGCCCGCGCACCTCCAGCCGCCGCCGCACGCCTTGAAACGCTGCCAGGGCTTCGGCCGCCTGCGCCGGATCGACGCCCACGTGCTCGGCGGCCGCGATGGCCGCCAAGGCATTGAGCTGGTTGTGCACCCCGGCCAGCGACCAGCGCACCCGCGCCACCGGCTGCCCGCGGCGCAGCACCGTGAAGTCCTGCGGCTCGCCCTCGGCCGTGTAATCGCTGTCGGTGGCGCCGAAGGTGCGCAGCTCGCTCCAACATCCTTGGTGCAGCACGCGGGTTAGGCTCTCCTCCAACCCGTTGGCGATCACGCGGCCGCTGGCGGGCACGGTGCGCAGCAGGTGGTGGAACTGCCGCTCGATGGCCGCCAAATCGTCGAAGATGTCGGCGTGGTCGAATTCCAGGTTGTTGAGCACCGCCGTGCGCGGCCGGTAGTGCACGAACTTGCTGCGCTTGTCGAAAAATGCGGTGTCGTACTCGTCGGCCTCGATCACGAACGGCGTGCGTTCGTCGGGTGTCGGCAGCCGCCCCAAGCGGGCCGAGACGCCAAAATCGTGCGGCACGCCCCCGACCAGAAAGCCCGGCTCGCGCCCGGCGTGCGCCAGGATCCACGCCAGCATCGCGGTGGTCGTCGTCTTGCCGTGCGTGCCAGCGACCGCCAGCACGTGGCGGCCGTGCAGCATGTGCTCGCCCAGCCACTGGGGGCCACTGGTGTAGCGCGCCCCGGCATCCAGGATCGCCTCCATCAACGGAAACTTCGGCGAGCCGTCGGCCAGCCGGGCGCGGCTGACCACATTGCCCACCACGTACAGGTCGGGCCGCAGCGCCAACTGATCGGCGCCATAGCCTTCGATCAGGTCGATGCCCGAGGCGCGCAGTTGATCGCTCATGGGCGGATAAACGCCGGCGTCGCAGCCGGTCACCCGGTGGCCTGCCTCGCGCGCCAGCGCCGCCAGCCCGCCCATGAAGGTGCCACCAATACCCAAAATGTGGATGTGCATCCCGGCATTATCGCGGCCGCGCCTGGGGTCTCGCGCCGATGGCGGACAATGCGGGCATGGATGACGACGTGCAGCGGGAATGGGCGGCGGTCGCTGCCGCCTTGATGGTGGACGAGGGGCTGGAGGCGCGCCGGGCGCTGCAGCGCGCACAGACCCAGTTGCGCCTGCCCGCCCGTACGCCGCCGCCCGGGCCGGCACTGATCGATGCCGCCGTGCGCGAGCACTTGGCGATCTTTCACGCCGACACGCAGCCCGCCGAGTTGCGCGCCTTGCGCGAGACGGCGCTCGCCTGGATGGAGCGGCTGGCGGCGTTCGCGCCCTTGCTGGGGGGTGCGGTCTGGCACGGCACGGCAACACGCCTGTCTGACATTCACCTGCAGCTCTTCAGCGACGACCCGAAGGCGGTCGAGATCGCGCTCATCAACGCGGGGCTGGATTACGACGCGCGCTGCGCGCCGGGTTTGCAAGGCAAGGAGACGAGTGTGCTGAGCCTGACCGTGCGCTGCGATGGACTGGGCGAGGCGGTCGGCCTGCACCTGTGGGTCAACGATGCGCAGGCCCAGCGCGGCGCGCGCCTGCCCGACGCGCTGGGGCGGGTACCACGCGGGACGTGCGCAGAACTGCGAAACTTGCTCGCGTCGGCCGAATCCGACGCGGCGAAAGGATGCGAGACATGCAACGACGGACCGTGACGATCGCCGCCGTGGCGGCCGCGGCGGCGGCGGCTGGCGGTGCGCTGTCGTGGTGGCGGCTGGCGCCGACCGATCCCGCCGCCGGGGCCGAGCAGGCGTTTTGGGCGCTGCGCTGGGACGCGCCTGACGGCGGCGAGATCCAAGCGCAGGCCTTTCGCGGCCGGCCGCTGCTGGTCAATTTTTGGGGCACCTGGTGCCCGCCGTGTGTCGAGGAGCTGCCGCTGCTGGAGCGCTTCTACCGCGAGCGGCAGGCCAGCGGCTGGCAGGTGCTGGCGCTGGCCATCGACCAGCCCAGCGCCGTGCGCCAGTTTCTGCAGCGCCAGCCGTTGTCGTTCCCCATTGGGCTGGCGGGCTTGGGTGGCACGGAACTCGCGCGCTCGCTGGGCAACACCACAGGGGCGCTGCCGTTTACCGTGGTGTTCGATCGCAGCGGCCGAGTGGCGCAGCGCAAGCTGGGGCAGGTCAAGCCGTCGGATTTGCAGGCCTGGGTCGACGCGATTCGATGAGCGCCGGGTCACGCCGCTGCTGGGCGTGACGGCTCGGCGGATCGCTGCTGCAGCCAGTCCTGCAGCGCGTCGGCGGGCATCGGGCGCGCGTACAAAAAACCTTGGCAGTGGTCGCAATCCAAATCGAGCAGCGCCTGCACCTGCTCAGGCCGCTCCACGCCCTCGGCCACCGTCTCCATCGACAGCGCATGGCCCATCTGCACGATGGCGGCCACGATCGCCGCATCGGTCGGGTTTTCTGGCACCGCTGTGATGAAGCTGCGGTCGATCTTGAGCCGATGCAGCGGAAAGCGTCGCAAATACACCAAGCTGGAAAAACCGGTGCCGAAGTCGTCCAGTGCCAGGGTCACCCCCAGGTCGGCGAGCGCCTGCAACTTGGCCAGCGCCTCGTCGGTGTCACGGATCAGGATCGACTCGGTCAGTTCCAACTCCAGCCACTGCGGTGGCAAGCCGTGCCGCTGCAGGGCATCGGCCACGTCCTGTACGAAGTTCGCCTGCTGAAACTGCAACGCCGACACGTTGACGGCCACTTGCAGTGGGCGGCCTTGTGCCGCCCATTGGGCGGCCTGCGCGATGGCGCTGTCCAGCACCCATTGCCCCAGCAAGGCGATCAGCCCCGTTTCCTCGGCGACGGCGATGAAGGTGCCCGGCATCACCAACCCCTCGCCCGGGCGCTGCCAGCGCAGCAGGGCCTCGCAGCCCGTGGCCCGGCCGGTGCGCAGCTCCACCCGGGGCTGGTAGTGCAGCATAAACTCGCCGCGTTCCAGGCCCTGCCGCATCGCGTGGTCCATCTGGATGCGTGCGAGCAGGTCGGCATTCATGTCGGCTTGGTAGAAGCGATAGTGCCCTTTGCCGCGCTCCTTGACCTGGTACATCGCGGTGTCGGCGTGTTGGATCAGCTCATCCAAGGTCGCGCCATCGTCGGGATACATCGCGATGCCGATGCTGCACGAGAGTGTGAATTGCATCTCCTCGATCGAGACCGGCTGCTCGATCGCCTCGATGATGCGTCGTGCGGTGATCTCCGCGGCACGGCGGTCGGCGTCGTGCAGGTGGATGACGAACTCGTCGCCACCCAGGCGCGCCAGCGTGTCGGTCTGGCGCAGGCAGCGCTGCAGGCGCGCGGCCACCTCGACCAACACACGGTCACCAAACAGGTGCCCGAGCGAGTCGTTGATGCTCTTGAAGCGGTCCAAATCGAGGAACAGCAGCGCAAAGCCGCGGCCAAGGCGCTGGGCCAGCCGCACGGCGTGCCCGACGCGCTCACCCAACATCAGGCGGTTGGGCAGGCCCGTCAGCGGGTCGGTGTAGGCCAGTTGTTCGATGCGGCGTTGGGCCTCGAGTTTTTCCGACAAATCCTTGGCAAACAACACTGTGTGCAAGGGCTGGCCTTGGCCGTCGCGCAGCAGCACCCACGACGCCAGCAACGCCACGCCGGGTGCCTCACGCCGGCGCAGCCACAGCTCGCCTTCCCAATAGCCCTTGGCTTGCAGCGCGGTGTCGACCTCCTGCAGCCAGTCCGGCCGCCCAGGGGCGTACAGCAGGGCCTCCACCGGATCGCCCTGTGGGTCTGCCGCATCCAGCCCCGCCAGCCGCAGGGCGGCGGGATTGCAGGCGACGATGCGGTGCCGCGGGTCGGTCAGGACGATCGGGTCGAGGCTGGCTTCGAACAGCTTGGCCGCCAAGCGCAGTTTGGCGTCGGTGGCGGCGCGTTCGGTCACGTCGCGGTGGGTGTAGACGCGCCCGATCGGGCGGCCGCGCGCCAGTTGCGGGCGTGAGACCCGCTCCAGGATGCGGCCGTTGCGCAGCACGATGACATCGTGCGCCTCGAGCAGCGGGGCGCGTTGCAGCTCGCCGAGCCGGCTCTGAAAACCCGTCGGATCGGACACGCTGCTGGCCAGATGGGCCCAGATCGCGGTGTCGTCCTGGTGTGTGAGCAGCTCGTCCGGCAGCCCCCACAGTGCGGCAAACGGGCGGTTGAACGCGCGGATGTGGCCTTGCAGGTCGCACACCAGAATGCCGTCCGAGGTGGACTCCAGCGCCGCGCGCAGCTCGGTCAGCAATGCTTCGAGCTGCTGACAGGTTTGCTGCCATTCACGGCAGTCCTGCATCGCCACCAGCACCACCGTCTCGCCGCCGTCGGGCGTCACGGGGGTGATGCGCCGCTGCACGCGCACCAGCGAGCCGTCGGCGCGGCGCACCGTGGCTTCGGACTTTAGCGTCTGCACGATGCCGGCCTGCCACTCCTGCCAGTACACATGGTCCTGCGGGTCGGCGATCCAGTCCTGCACCGGGCTGCCCAGCAGCGTCTCGCGCGGCACGCCCAGCAGCCGCGCGGCCGACGCGTTGACCGTCAGCACGCGCAGCGTGCGCGGGTCGATCACCCATACCGCCTCCAGCAGCCCCTCGATGATCGGAGCCCAGTGCACATAACTCATGCCGCGGCCTCCCGGGCCTCGCCCTCGGGTCGAAGCGCGCGCTCGAAAAAGTAGCAGTACCGGGGTCGCGGCTCCAAATAGTCGAGCGCGGCGCGCGGCAGCTGATCAGGGCGCAGACTGCGTTGGATGGATAGGTCTGGCGTGTCTTGCAGGTCGAGCAGCAGCGCTTCGCTGCGCGGCGTGCGTGAATCGTGCACCAGCACGCGCGGCTTGAGCGGGCGAGCCGCGTTGACCGCCTGCACTTGCGCAAAGCGCCCGTCGCTGAGTTGCACGATCGAGCCTGGCGGATAAACGCCGATCATGCGGATGAAGGTGCTCAGGGTCTTGGCATCGAAGCACGATTTGTGCATGGCAAACAGCCGTGACAGCGCCTCGTGCGGCGTCAGGGCTCGCGCCGGGTTGAGGGGGTTGCACAGCCCGTCGTAGCGGTTGATGAGCGCCAGAACGTGGGCCGCAGGGGACATCTCCGCACCGCTGCATCCCCAGGGAAAGCCGCTGCCGTCGGCCGCCTCGTGGTGCTGCGCGATCGCCTGCACCACGGCGGGCGCCAAGGCCATCGCCTGCGCCAGCGTCACGCCGTGCTCGACGTGCTGCTGGTACACCTTGAGCTGCGTCGCGGTGAAGGCATCGTCTTTGTAGCGCACCACGTCGGGCAGGCGCACCTTGCCGATGTCGTGCACGAACGCTGCCAGGCCCAGCGCCGTCTGTTCGTCGGCGCTCAGCCCCATCGCGCGGCCGAGCAGCAGCGCCAGCACCGTTACGTTCATCGCGTGCTGCGCGCCGCGGTCACCCTGCACATCGCCCAGCAGACGGATGGCCGACGTGCCCTGGGCGTCGATATCGGCCAGCAGCGACCCGACCAGCGTGTGCGCCTCGGCCGCAGCGGCCCGGGGATCGCGCTCCACCGCCTCTTGCAGCGCCCGATAGCGCCGCGCCCCTTCGTGGTATTGGCGCTCGCAGCGCTGCAGCGACCGGCGTTGCTCGGCCAGCGCCTGGGCGCGCGGGTCGGGGGACGTTCGGGGGATGGAAGCCTCGGCCGCTGGGGTATCCGCGGGGCGCCGATCCGCGCCGGGCGGCGCGGGCGCTTCCAGTGCCTCCAGGTCGCTGCGCGCGGGGTCGATGCGCACCCGGGTCAGGCCCAGCGCTCGAATGATCTCGATCTGCCGCTGCGAGGTCAGCCGAAACTGGTTGCGCGGAAACGGATGCTCCATCCAGCCGAGGTCGAGCAGGACGTAATGCCCGACCCGCAGATCCGCTACGGGGATCAGGGGTAGCGACGCGTCAGGCATCCTGGGGTCCTCGGGTCGACATGAGGGGATTATCGCAACGAAACCCCGATTCGAGCGCTTTTTGCGGCTTGCGGCACTGTCGGTCGTACTACAGTATGGGTTGGATGCCACTGTATGTACGTTCCATTGCCGATCGATGACATCACCCTGGGCGAGCCGCTGCCGGTCGACGTCTGGGATGGCCACGGCCAGCTGCTGCTGCGCAAGGGGCAGCCGGTACGCGATGAGCGCCATCGCGAATGGTTGCGTCTGCACAACGCACAGGTCAAAAGTGACGAGTTCCGGGACTGGACCTACCGCTATACCGCGGCCATCGACCGCGCGCTGCGTGGCGAGCAGCCGCTGGAGGACATCGCGGCCGTCGCGCGACCCATGGGCGTGGCGGAGGCGCCCGCGTCCGATCCCGAGCAGCGGCCGATCGAGGAGCACTGGGCCGACGTGCACGAGCAGCTCACCCTGCTGCTGCACCAGGGGCAGGCGATCCATGACTTTGGCGACCGCTTCTTGCGCATCGAACAGCGCGTGCTGGCGCTGACGCGCTTGCGCATCGACGACAGCCTGTTCGTGCTGGTGCAGATGTTGATGGACCGCCGCCAGGGCTACAGCGCCAGCCATGCGTTGCTGTGTAGTCTGGTGGTGCGGCTGGTGGGGCAGACGTTGGGCTGGGCGGCGCCGCGTCTGCAGGCGCTGCAGCGCGCTGCCATGACCATGAATGTCGGCATGGCGCGGCTGCACGACGATCTGGCGCGGCAGGACACCCCGCTGACGCGCGATCAGCGGCGCGCCGTTTTCGACCATCCGGTGCGCGGCGAGGCGCTGCTGCGCGCCGTGGGCGTGCGCGACGAGGCCTGGCTGGAGCTGGTGCGCGACCACCACGAGCAGCTGGGTGGCGCAGGGTACCCGCAGGGCCGGGTCGTCGTCAGTGACGACGCCCAACTGCTGCGCATGGCCGATGTGTTCGTCGCGCGCATCAGCCCGCGTCTGAGCCGTGCCGGGCTACCGGCCCCGCGTGCCGTGCGCGACGTCTACCTGGATGCCAGCGGCATGCCCACGCCGCTCGGGCCGGCGTTCGTCAAGGCGCTGGGCCTGTACCTGCCCGGCACGTATGTCGAGCTGGCCAGCGGCGAGATCGCCGTCGTGGCGCGCCGCGGGCGGCGCGCCAACGTGCCCTTGGTGTTTGCCCTGACCACGCGCGACGGCCTGCCGCGCGGCGAGCCGCCGCTGCGCGATACCGCCGATCCGGCCTATGCCGTGCGGCGGGCGGTCGACGCCGATGCGGTCAAAATCCGAATTCAGCCGTCGCGGTTGTTGGTGAGGATTTGAGGAAGGGAGCGTCTTTGTCGAGGCGCTCTGGGCAGCTCGGCTATCCCGCAGGAGATCGCGATGCGCGCGGGCGATTCCTGGTCGGGGTGAGAGGATTCGAACCTCCGGCCTCTACGTCCCGAACGTAGCGCTCTACCAGGCTAAGCTACACCCCGATGTGCTACAGCGCTGCCCTCAAGAGCGGCGCTGCAATAGCTGAGCCGCTAATTGTAGCAGAGCTTGCCGGTGCAATTCCTGCGCGGCGCTGCCCGCAGGCAGCGCCGCGGCCGCGTCGATGGCCCGCTGCGCCGCACGATGGCCAAAATGTCGTCGAGCCGCTCGGCGTCGCCGGCTTCGATTGCCTGGCGGATCAGGGTCGCTTCGTCCGCGCTGCAGCGGCGCAGCGTGCAAATCAGGGGCAACGTCACCTTGCCTTCGCGCAGGTCGTCGCCCAGGTTTTTGCCCAACTCGGCGGCGTCGCCCTCGTAGTCCAGCACGTCATCGACGATCTGGAACGCCGCCCCCAACGCTTGGCCGACGGTGGCGCAACGTTCCTCCGTCTCGGCATCGGCGCCCGCCAATATCGCGGCCAGGCGTGCGCTCGCTTCGAACAGCTTTGCTGTCTTGGCGCGGATGACGCGCAGGTACGCCGCCTCGTCCAGGTGCGCGTCGTGCATGTTCATCAGCTGCAGCACCTCGCCTTCGGCGATGACGTTGGTGGCATCGGCCAGCACGCGCATGATGCGCATGTCGCCGCAATCCACCATCATCTGGAAGGCGCGCGAGTACAAAAAATCGCCCACCAGCACGCTGGCCGCGTTGCCGAACACTTGGTTGGCGGTATCGCGTCCGCGGCGCCGGGTGGACTCGTCCACCACGTCGTCGTGCAGCAGCGTGGCGGTGTGGATGAACTCGACGACCGCCGCTAGCGTGTGGCGGCGCTGGTCGTGGCAGCCCAGCGCGCCGCACAGCAGCAGCAGCAACGCGGGCCGCACCCGCTTGCCCCCGGCACCGATGATGTAGTGCGCCACCTGACCCACCAACGGTACCTCGCTGCCCAGGCGCTGCTGGATGACGGCATCCACCGCCTGCATGTCGGCGGCGACCAGGGACAGCGCGTGCGCGGGGGAGGAGGGCGGGGTGGCGTTCAAGATGGGGCGTGACGTCCGGGTACCCGGGGCGGCCGGGCGCCGATCAACCCGGCAATTATAGGAATGCCCCACGCTCGGCCCGGACTGCCTATAATGGGGTCGTTCTTCGAGGAGCGTTGCAGCGTTGGCCCCACCGCCAGCGCGAGGCTCGGGGGACGCGGCCGCGCCCGTGATGGGATGGCGGCTCTCTGGCACAACGACGCTCACCCACCGACGTGGCGTGAGCAACCGTGTGCGCCACGGCGGTGGATGACCATCGAAGGAGTCATCCCATGAACGCACCGCTGAAACAGACCCTCCCCACCGATTGTGTGATCGCCGACATCGGTCTGGCCGATTGGGGCCGCAAGGAAATCCGCATCGCGGAAACCGAAATGCCTGGCCTGATGGCGATCCGCGAGGAATACGCCCCCAGCCAACCGCTCAAAGGCGCGCGCATCGCGGGCAGCCTGCACATGACCATCCAGACTGCCGTGCTGATCGAGACGCTGCAGGCGCTGGGGGCGCAGGTGCGCTGGGCCTCGTGCAACATCTTTTCCACGCAGGACCACGCGGCCGCGGCCATTGCCGCCGCCGGTACGCCGGTGTTCGCCTTCAAAGGCGAGACCTTGGAGCAGTACTGGGACTACACGCACCGCATCTTCGAGTTCGGGCCCGCGGGTGCGCCGGATGAGGGCCCGAATATGATCCTGGACGACGGCGGCGACGCCACGCTGCTGATGCACCTGGGCAAGCGTGCGGAAAAAGACCCGTCCGTCCTCGACCGTCCGACCAGCGACGAAGAGCGCGTGCTGTTTGCCGCCATCCGCCAGCGCCTGGCGCAAGATCCCACCTGGTACAGCCGCAAGAGCGCGCACATCATCGGCGTGACCGAGGAGACCACCACCGGCGTCAAGCGCCTGCAGCAGATGGCTGCGCGCGGTGAGCTGATGTTTCGCGCCATCAACGTCAACGACTCGGTCACCAAGAGCAAGTTCGACAACCTCTACGGCTGCCGGGAATCGTTGGTGGACGGCATCAAGCGCGCCACCGACGTGATGATCGCGGGCAAGATCGCCGTCGTCTGCGGCTATGGTGACGTGGGCAAGGGCTCGGCGCAGGCGCTGCGTGCGCTCTCGGCCCAGGTGTGGGTGACCGAGATCGATCCCATCTGTGCGCTGCAAGCCGCCATGGAAGGCTACAAGGTCGTCACCATGGACGAGGCGTGCGACAAGGCCGATATCTTCGTCACCGCCACCGGCAACAAGCACGTCATCACCTACGAGCACATGGCGCGCATGAAGGACCAGGCCATCGTGTGCAACATCGGGCACTTCGACAACGAGATCGACGTCGCCTCGCTCGAGGCACGCTGCCGCTGGGAGGAGATCAAGCCCCAGGTCGATCACGTCATCTTCGAAGACGGCAAGCGCATCATCCTGCTGGCAAAGGGGCGCTTGGTCAATCTGGGTTGCGCCACCGGCCACCCCAGCTACGTGATGAGCAGCTCGTTTGCCAACCAGACCATCGCGCAGATCGAGCTCTTCACCCACAGCGACTACTACGAAGTGGGCAAGGTCTACGTGCTACCCAAGCACCTGGACGAGAAGGTGGCGCGACTGCAGCTGAAAAAACTCGGCGCCCGCCTCACCGAACTGAACGATGAGCAGGCCGCCTACATCGGCGTGCCCAAGGAGGGGCCGTACAAGCCCGACAGCTACCGCTATTGATCCGTCCCGCCGTGCGCGCCGACCAACAGCTGGTGCAGCAGGCGCTGGCGCCGTCACGCTCGGCGGCGCAGCGCCTGATCGCGCGCGGGGCCGTGCGCTGGCGCGCGCACGTGGGCGCGCCCTGGCAGCCGGTGCGCAAAGGCGGTGATGAGCTGCCGGCGCAGGCCGAGCTGGCGCTGCTGGACGACGCGGAGCTGCGCTACGTCTCGCGCGGTGGGCTCAAGCTCGAGGCGGCGCTGGCGCTCACCCGGCTGGACGTGCGCGGCTGGCGCTGCTTGGACGTCGGCCAGAGCACGGGCGGCTTTACCGACTGCCTGCTGCAGCACGGCGCCGCGGCCGTGGTGGGGGTCGACGTGGGGCACGGCCAGTTGCATCCCCGCTTGCGTGCCGATCCGCGAGTGCGGGTGCTGGAGCGCTGCAACGCGCGCGACCTCACCGCCGAGGCATTGCGGGATGCCGCGGGTCCAGCGGCCGCCCCGCCGTTCGACTTGATCGTCGGCGACCTGTCCTTCATCTCGCAGACCCTGGTGTGGCCGGCATTGGTGCCGCTGCTGGCCGCGCACGGACACCTGCTGATGTTGGTCAAGCCGCAGTTCGAGCTGCAACCCGCCGACATCGGCAAGGGTGGCTTGGTCAAGGATCCGTCCGCCTACGCGCGGGTGCAGGCGCGCATCGCGCAAGCGGCGCAGGCGCTGGGTCTGCAGTTGCGCGACTACTTTGATAGCCCCATCGAGGGCGGCGATGGCAACCGGGAGTTTTTGGTATGGCTTTGCCGTTGAGTTTCGAGTTTTTTCCACCCAAGACGCCCGAAGGGGCGCACAAGCTGCGTGCGGTGCGCCAGCAGCTGTATGCGGCGCGCCCCGAGTTTTGCTCCGTCACCTACGGTGCGGGCGGCTCCACGCAAGAGGGCACCATCGCCACGGTGGCCGACATCCTGGCCGAAGGGGTGCCAGCAGCGGCGCACTTTTCGTGCATCGGCGCGACGCGCGCGCGGGTGCGCGAGCAGCTCGCGCAGCTGCAGGCCATGGGCGTGCGCCGCCTGGTGGCGTTGCGCGGCGACCTGCCCAGCGGCTACGGCCTGGGCGGCGAATTTAGCTACGCCAGCGATCTGGTGGCCTTCATCCGCGCCGAGTTTGGGTCTGCCTTCCACATCGAGGTGGCGGCCTACCCCGAGATGCATCCGCAGGCGCGCTCGCCCCAGGCGGATCTGCAGGCCTTCGCCACCAAGGTGCGTGCGGGGGCCGACTCGGCCATCACGCAATATTTTTTCAACACCGACGCCTACTACCGCTTCGTCGACGACGCCTACGCGCTGGGGGTGGACATCCCCATTGTGCCCGGTATCATGCCCATCACCAATGCGTCGCAGCTGCTGCGCTTCTCCGACGCTTGCGGCGCCGAAGTCCCGCGCTGGATCCGGCTGCGCCTGCAGGGGTATGGCGACGACACGGCGTCCATCCGCGCCTTCGGGCTGGATGTCGTCACCGACTTGTGCGACCAGTTGCGCACCGCGGGCGTGCCGGGGCTGCACTTCTACACCATGAACCAGGCGGACGCGACGCTCACCATCCTGCAGCGGTTGGGCTTGTTGCCCGCCGCGCACTGACCCCCTTACCCTCACCCGCCACGACAGCAAGGAGACCCCATGCGTTTCGAAACCCAGGCCGTGCATGCCGGCTACCGCCCCGACCCGACCACCAAGGCCGTCGTCCCGCCCATCTACCAGACCGTGGCCTACGCGTTCGACAGCGCGCAGCACGGCGCCGATCTGTTCGACTTGAAGGTGCCGGGCAACATCTACACCCGCATCATGAACCCGACGCAGGCGGTGCTGGAGGAGCGCCTGGCCGCGCTGGAGGGAGGTATCGGCGCGCTGGCGCTGGCCTCGGGCCAGGCAGCGATCACCTACGCCATCCAAACCATTACCGAGGCAGGCGACAACATCGTCTCGGCCAGTGCGCTCTATGGCGGCACGTACAACCTATTTGCGCACACCCTGCCGCAGGTCGGCATCGAGGTGCGGTTTGCCGACAGCGACCGGCCCGAGACGTTCGAGTCGTTGATCGATGCGCGCACCAAAGCGCTTTACTGCGAATCGATGGGCAACCCGCGCGGCAACGTCACCGACATCGCGGCGCTGGCGGCCATCGCGCACCGCCACGGCGTGCCCCTCATCGTCGACAACACCGTGCCCAGCCCCTACCTGTGCCGCCCGTTCGAGCACGGTGCCGACATCGTGGTGCACTCGCTGACCAAATACCTGGGCGGCCACGGCAACAGCGTGGGCGGCGCCATCGTCGATTCGGGCAAATTCCCGTGGGCCGAGCACCGGGCGCGCTTTCGACGCCTGAATGAACCCGATGTCAGCTACCACGGTGTCGTCTACACCGAGGCGCTGGGACCGGCGGCCTACATCGGGCGCGCGCGTGTGGTGCCGCTGCGCAACATGGGTGCGGCCATCTCGCCGTTCAACGCATTTTTGATCCTGCAGGGCATCGAGACGCTGCCGCTGCGCATGGACCGCATCTGCGACAACACGCTGGCAGTGGCGCAATACCTGAAACAACACCCCAAGGTGTGCTGGGTGCGCTACGCCGGCTTGCCCGACGACCCGTACCACGCGCTGGCGCAGCGTTATTTGGGCGGGCGTGCCTCGGGGTTGCTCACGTTCGGCATCGAGGGTGGGCGGGCCGCAGGCGAGCGTTTCTTGGATGCGCTGCAGCTGTTCACACGCTTGGTCAATATCGGCGACGTGCGCTCGCTGGCCACGCACCCGGCGTCCACCACGCACCGCCAGCTCTCGCCAGAGGAGCTGGCCCAAGCGGGCGTGACCGAGGACACCGTGCGCCTGTGCGTGGGCATCGAGCACATCGACGACCTGCGCGCCGATCTGGCGCAGGCGCTGGCTGTGGCTTGACCGTGGCGCGGCGCGTGCGCCTGGGCAGTCCGGCACGCCCCGCGTCAACCCTCGGCCGCCTCGACCGTCCAGGCCGCGCCGCGCCCTTGCCGCAGCGCAGAAAGTACCCAAGGCAGCGCCTCGCGCAGCTGCGGCGCCAGCGTGTACGGCGGGTTGATGACGAAAACGCCGCTGGCGCGCAGACCCCCCACGGGCCGGCCACGCGCAGCCTGCGCCTTGGCCTGCGCATCGGGCCGGGCGCCGATGTTGAGCTCGGCTTGCAGCCACGGTCGCTGGGCGCGCTGCGCCAAGGCGCGCAGCCGGCGCGGCAGCGCGTGCGCCTCGGGCCGCCCGATCACTGGATACCACACCAGATAGCACCCTTGGGCGAAGCGGCGCAGCCCCTCGGCCGCGGTGGCGAACACGTGCCCGTAGTCCGACTTGAGCTCGTAGCTGGGGTCGATCAGCACCAGCGCCCGGCGCGACGGCGGCGGCAGCAGTCGCCGCAGACCCTCGAAGCCGTTGTCGCGCCGCAGCTCGATGGCGGGGTGCGGCTCGCGCGCGCGCCACTGCTGCACGGCCCGATCCAGCAGCCGCCCGTCGGTGGGGTGCCACTCGAACAGCTGCAGCCGGTCCTGCGGGCGCAACAGTGCCTGCATCAGAGCGGGTGAGCCGGGGTAGTGCTGCAGCAACCCGCGGGGATTGGCGGCCTGTATCTGTTGCCAATAGTCTTGTACGGCGGGTGGCAACGCGTCGCCGCGGGCGTGCGCCGCCATGGCCGCGTGCCACACCGCGGCGATACCCTGCGCCGCCTCGCCGGAGGTGCGCGCGTGCTCGTGGTCCAGCCGGTACTGCCCCGCCCCGGCGTGCGTGTCTACCAGCAGCAGCCCCCCTTCCTTGCCCTGCAAGTGGCGCAGGGCGGCCAGCAGGGCGATGTGCTTGAGAACGTCGGCATGATTGCCGGCATGAAATGCGTGGCGGTAACTGAACATGCGGCGATGGTAGCCGAGGGTGGCTTTGCGGCCTAGTTGCTGATTGCGATACAATATCAGGCTTCGCAGCGATACGGCTGGGCCCCGCGGCGAGACGCTTCACCCCACCTAAGAGGCTGCCAGCAGAGCAGCGCCGACCGTGGAAAAGGGCCTGCCCAAACCACAGGAAACTGACATGACCAAAACCTTCAGCGCCAAACCCGCTGAGGTGGTGCATGAGTGGTTTGTGATTGACGCCACCGACAAGGTGCTCGGACGTGTCGCCAGCGAAGTGGCACGCCGACTACGCGGCAAGCACAAGGCCATCTACACCCCTCACGTCGACACGGGCGACTTCATCATCGTCGTCAACGCCGACAAGATCAAGGTCACGGGCAACAAGGCCCTCGACAAGATCTACTACCGCCACACCGGCTACCCCGGCGGCATCCGCTCGATCAACTTCCGCGACATGCAGGCCAAGCACCCGGGCCGCGCGCTCGAGAAGGCCGTCAAGGGCATGCTGCCCAAGGGGCCGCTGGGCTACGCCATGATCAAGAAGCTCAAGGTCTACGCCGGCCCCGAGCATCCGCACAGCGCGCAGCAGCCCAAGGCGTTGGAAATCTAAGGAGCGGCCATGATTGGTGAATGGAACAATGGCACGGGCCGTCGCAAGTCCAGCGTCGCGCGCGTGTTCCTCAAGAAGGGCTCCGGCAGGATCACGATCAACGGACGCGACATCCAGGACTACTTCGGTCGCGAAACCTCGATCATGATCGCCAAGCAGCCGCTGGTGCTGACCAACCACCTCGAGACGTTTGACATCCAGGTCAACGTGCACGGCGGCGGTGAGTCGGGCCAGGCCGGTGCGGTGCGCCACGGCATCACCCGAGCGCTGATCGACTACGACGCCAGCCTCAAGCCCTCGCTGAGCGCGGCCGGCTACGTCACCCGTGACGCGCGCGAAGTCGAGCGCAAGAAGGTGGGTCTGCGCAAGGCCCGCCGCGCCAAGCAGTTCAGCAAGCGCTGATCCGAACGGTCCTGCAGGAAAACCTCCCTCCGCTTGGCCGGGGGCGGTTTTTTTGTTGGCGGGCGAAGCGCCGCGCCGCGCGCCACAAGGCACTGGCCCCGGCAGGGCTTTTGTGTGGAGCGGATTTGGGGTCTGCCGTGCTCCTTTGCTATCCTCTATGCATCTTGTCATCATCAGGAACGCCACCATGTCCGCTGTCGCCGAAACCCCGTCCACCACTGAAGTCGAGATGCCCGCGCCGCTGGTGTTCACCGATGCCGCCGCGGCCAAGGTTGCCGACCTGATCGCCGAGGAGGGCAATCCGGACCTCAAGCTGCGCGTCTTCGTGCAAGGTGGCGGTTGCTCGGGCTTCCAGTACGGCTTTACCTTCGACGAGGTGGTCAACGAAGACGACACGGTGATGACCAAAAACGGCGTCACCCTGTTGATCGATGCGATGAGCTACCAGTACCTGGTGGGCGCCGAGATCGACTACAAAGAAGATCTGCAGGGGGCGCAGTTCGTCATCCGCAACCCCAACGCCACCACCACCTGTGGCTGCGGCTCGAGCTTCAGCGTCGGCTGAAGCGTCGGCTCAAGGGGCGTAGAGCGCGCCCAGCACGCGCTCGCCCCGTGCCCCCGTGACGGCGGGAAGGTTGCCGCTGCGGCCCAACAGGCGCTGGCGCGCCAGCCAAGCAAAGGCGGCCGCTTCCACCCACTGCACGGGCCAACCCAGGCGGGCCGTCGTGTCGATGGTGACCGTGGGCAGGCGCTGCGACAGCGCGGCCATGATGGCTTGGTTGCGCGCGCCGCCACCACAGACGAACAGCCGCTGCGGTGCTGTCCCCTCCGCGTGGCCCCAATCCAGCGTTTCCACCGCCCGGGCAATACCTTCGACCGTCAACGCCACCAACGTGGCCTGCACGTCCACGGGTGCCACGCCCGGGTGCCGTGCCAGAATGACGTCGAGCCAGCCCAGGTGGAAGTGATCGCGCCCTGTGCTGCGCACACCGGTGCGGGAAAAATAGGGGTCGGCCAGCAGATCGGCGAGCAGCGCCGGCAGCACGCGCCCCTGCCGCGCCCAGGCGCCGTCAGCGTCGTAGCGCGCCCCGGTATGGCGCTCGCACCAGCCGTCGAGCAAGACGTTGCCCGGCCCGCTGTCGCAGCCTAGCACGCCACCGTCGGCGCGCAGCGCGGTCAGGTTGGCGATGCCGCCGATGTTGACCACGGCGACCCCCTGCCCCGCGCGCCCAAAGGCCGCGCGGTGAAAGGCGGGCACCAGCGGGGCGCCTTGCCCCCCGGCCGCGATGTCGCGGCTGCGAAAGTCCGCCACGACGGCGATGCCGGTCGCTTCGGCCAGTCGGGCCGGGGCTAGCAGTTGCAGGGTATAGGGGGCTTCGTCCTCGCCCAGCCCGGGATGTCCAGGCGGCAGGTGGCGTACGGTTTGCCCGTGCGCACCGATGGCCGCCACCTGCGTCGGCGCCATGTCGGCCGCGGTCAACAGCCGCTCGGCGACATCGGCATAGACCGTGGTGAGTTGGGCCGAGGCCTGGGCCGCGCGGTGTAGCTCGTCAGGCCCCGGGTGTTGCAGGGCCAGCAGCGCGGCGCGCAAAGCGTTGGTCAGGGGCACGCTGGCGTCGGCGACGACGCGTCCCGTGCCACTGTCGCCTTCCGGGCCGAAATCCACCAAGACACCATCGACGCCGTCCAGCGAAGTGCCGGACATCAGCCCGATGCAGTGCATGGCCCGTTGCGCGATCGGGGGGTTATTCCGCGCTGGCCTGCACCACCGTGGCCGCCGCCGTGAGCTGTTCGCGCATGGTCGCAGCGACGCGGTCGAACGCGGACCGCCAGCGTGCCTCCAGGGGTTCGCCGCCACTGTTGTCACGCGCGATCGTCAACGGGTCGCGGTGCGCGCCAGCGACGATGTATTCGAAGTGCAGGTGCGGCCCGGTGGCGGTGCCGGTGGCACCCACGGCGCCGATGGTCTGCCCCTGTTCCACGCGTTGGCCCTTGCGCACCTCGATGCGACTCAGGTGCGCGTAGAGCGTTTTGCGGTCCTGCTTGTGCTGCAGGATGACGACATTGCCGTAGCCGCGCTGCCAGCCCGCGAATTCGACCACCGCATCGGCCACGCTGCGCACCGGTGTGCCCGTGGGCGCGGCGTAGTCCACGCCCAAGTGTGCACGCCGATCGCCATAGACGGGGTGAAAGCGCATGCCGTAGCCGCTGCTGACGCGCGAAAACGCCAGCGGCGAGGCAAGGAAGGCGCGCTGCAGGCTCTCGCCCTGGAAGTTGTAGTAGCCCCCCTTGGCACCACCCGGCGGCTGGAACCACACGAGTTGGTGGCGCCGACCCGCGTTGACAAACTCGGCGCCCAGCAGGCGGCCGTAGCGCAGCACCTCGCCGTCGGCGGACAGCGCTTCGTAGACGACGTGGAAGGTGTCGCCCGCGCGCAGATCGCGCCGGAAATCGATCTCGCCGCCGAACAGATCGGCCAGCTGCGAGGCGACGCTGTCGGGCAGGCGGGCCGCGTCGGTGGCGGCAAACAGCGAGGTGCGGATGGTACCGCTGGCCAGGTGGACGGAGGCGACGAGCGGTGCGGACTCCAGGCGTGCGCGCCACACGCCGCCGTCGCGCTGTACCGTCAGGCGCTGGAAGGTGGGACTGTCGTCGCGCGGCAGCCAGCGCGCGGTCAGACGCAGCAGCCGCCCATCATCGTCGACCTCGGCGCTGACCAACTTGCCGGGCCGTCCGCGCCACAGCGGGGCCGCGTCGGGGTGGCGGCGCAAAAACTCCGCGGCTTGGGCGTCGCTGACGCCCAGCCGCTGCAGCAACGTGGCCAGCGTGTCGTCGCGGCGCGTGGTGTCGGTGCGGTAGAGGATGAAAGGGGCGGCCGGGGTCTCGGTGTCTGCGGGGGTGAAGGCGACGGGCACCGCCTCGACGAGCTCGCGCTGCGGCAGCCGGTCGAGGGCGGTGTCCAGCGGGTCGGTACCGAAGGCCGTGACGCCCGTACCCAAGAGCAAAACACCCAGGGCTGCCACGACACGCCGCGGATGCCGCTGCAGTTGGCGCTGCCAGAGTTGCAGCCGTTCTTGCAATCGTTCGATCATGCCGTATCCAGTGAGGGGGTGGGCCGTGCGAGACGACGCTCACCCGGACCTCGAGCCTGCCTGGCAGGCCCGCAGGGCGCGCATGGAGGGTTGGACCCGCCGTCTACAATCGGGACCGCGGCTGGCGCTCGAGGCTACCGAGCCACGCCGAATCGCAATCCGCGGCGGGCGAACGGGCGGAGTATACCGGCTCTTCCACCGCCGTCATCTGTGTAAACCCCAATGAATATTTCTACAGTATCCACCGACGCGGCGACCGAAGAGGCCTTGCAGGGCGCCTCGGACGCGGTGCGCGCGGCGCTGGCCATCACCCTGCGTGGCTGCGACGAGCTGCTACCGGTGGCCGATTGGGTGCGCAAGCTGCGTCGCAGCGAAGCGACGGGACAGCCGCTGCGCATCAAACTGGGGCTCGACCCCACGGCCCCCGACATCCACCTGGGGCACACGGTGGTGCTCAACAAGCTGCGCCAGTTGCAGGACTTGGGGCATCAGGTCATTTTCCTCATCGGGGATTTCACCTCGCTCATCGGTGATCCGTCCGGGCGCAACAGCACGCGCCCGCCGCTGACGCCCGAGCAGATCCAGGCCAACGCCGACACCTACTACCGCCAGGCCAGCCTGGTGCTGGACCCCGCGCGTACCGAGATTCGCTACAACAGCGAGTGGAGCGACGCGCTGGGCGCGCGCGGCATGATCCAGCTCGCCGCCAAATACACGGTGGCGCGCATGATGGAGCGTGACGACTTCACCAAGCGCTTCAAGGCCGGCACGCCGATTTCGATTCACGAGTTTCTCTACCCCCTGATGCAGGGCTACGACTCGGTGGCGCTGCGCGCCGACCTGGAGCTGGGCGGCACCGACCAGAAGTTCAACCTGCTCATGGGCCGGCACCTGCAACAAGAGTATGGGCAGGAGCCGCAGTGCATCCTGACCATGCCGCTGCTGGAGGGCTTGGACGGCGTGGACAAAATGTCCAAGTCCAAGGGCAACTACATCGGCATCACCGAGGACGCCAACACCATGTTCGCCAAGGTGATGTCGATCAGCGACGAGCTGATGTGGCGCTGGTATACGCTGCTGTCGCGGCGCTCGCTGGCCGAGATCGAGCAGCTGCAGCGCGAGGTGGCGCAAGGCCGCAACCCGAAAGAGGTCAAGGTATTGCTGGCCAAGGAGATCACCTCGCGCTTTCACAGCCCCGCCGCGGCCGAGGCGGCGCAGCAGGATTTCGAGTTGCGCGCCAGGGGCGGGGTGCCGCAGGAGATTCCCGAGGTGACGCTCAACGGCGCGCCGATGGGCATTGGGGTGCTGCTGAAGTCGGCGGGGCTCGCGCCCTCGACGAGCGAGGCCAACCGCCTCATCGACGGCGGCGGCGTGCGCGTGGACGGCAGCGTCGTGGCCGACAAGGGCCTCAAGCTGTCGGCGGGCACCTACGTGGTGCAGGTGGGCAAGCGCAAGTTTGCCCGCGTGACGCTGGCCTGAAAACGGCCCGGCAGCGATGGCACGCGTGTGGCAGCGGCTGACCCCGAAGCGCTTGCTGGCCGTCTCGGTCGCGGTGGCGCTGGCCACGATCGCGCTCAAGACCCTGGCGTGGTGGCTGACCGGCTCGGTGGGTCTGCTGTCCGACGCCATGGAGTCGGGCGTCAATCTGGCGGCAGCGCTGTTTGGCCTGTGGATGGTGACGGTCGCCGCGCGCCCGGCCGACGACGATCACCCTTACGGCCACCACAAGGCAGAGTATTTTTCCTCCGGCTTCGAGGGCATCCTCATCATCGTGGCGGCGCTGGGTATCGTCTGGGCGGCGCTCGATCGCCTATGGTCGCCGCAGCCGTTGCAGCGGCTCGATTGGGGGTTGGTACTGTCGGTGTTCAGTGCCGCGCTCAACGGGGCGCTGGCGTGGGTGATGCTGCGCGCCAGCCGCGTGCACCGGTCGTTGGCGCTGGAGGCCGATGCGCGCCACCTATTTACCGACGTGTGGACCTCGGCTGGCGTGGTGGTGGGCTTGGGGCTGGTGGTGGCCACCGGCTGGTGGTGGCTCGATCCCCTGATTGCCATCGCGGTGGCGCTCAACATCGCCCGCGAGGGCGTGCATCTTCTGTGGCGTTCCAGCCAGGGGCTGATGGATGAGGCGGTCGAGCCCGAGGCACGCGCCGCCATCGATGCGGTGTTGGCCGACTTTGCGCACACCCGCGGCGGCGTCGAGATCATCCGCTTCGATCATGTGCACACGCGCAAGGCCGGCCAGCGCCGCTACGTCGATCTGCACATGCACATGCCCGCGCATTGGACGCTGGGGCGCGCCGCGGCCTTGCGCGCCAGCGTCGAGCAGGCGCTCATGAGCGCGGTGCCGGGGCTGCGCGCCACCATCCAATTGCTGCCCACGGACGTGGAGGCGCACTTCGACGACCCACGCGACCTCAAGTAGCGCAGCGTGGGGTCAGGGGTTACGCTCGGCGTAGGGATTGGCAAAGCCCAGCCGGGTCAAGATGGCGATTTCACGCGCCTCCATCGCCTCAGCGTCGGCGTCACTGGCTTCGTGATCCCAGCCTTGGGCGTGCAGCGTGCCGTGCACCAGAAGATGCGCATAATGGGCTTGCAGCGATTTGCCTTGCTCGGCGGCCTCGCGGGCCACTACCGGCGCGCACAACACCAGGTCGGCCAGCACGACGGGTTCGGTGGCGTAGTCGAAAGTCAGCACGTTGGTCGCATAGTCTTTGTGCCGGTAGTCGCGGTTGAGCGCGCGGCCTTCCTCGGCATCGACGATGCGCACGGCGATCTCGGCATCGCGCTCGAGCGCGTGGCGGATCCAGCGCGCGACCGCATGGCGCGGTAGCGCGGCGCGGTGCGCGGCTGCGTCGTCGAAACGGGCAAACTGCAGCGACAGGGTGAGCGTGGGCAGGCGCATGGCAGGTCAAGCCGCCGCGGGTGGGCGGGCTTCGTAGGCATCGACGATGCGCGCCACCAGCGGATGGCGCATCACGTCGGCGCTGGTCAGGCGCGCAAACGCGATGCCTTGCACGCGCCGCAGCACGCGCTCGGCGTCGATCAAGCCCGAGAGTTGCGAGCGCGGCAGGTCGATCTGGCTGACGTCGCCCGTGATCACGGCCTTCGATCCAAAGCCGATGCGCGTCAAAAACATTTTCATCTGCTCAGGCGTGGTGTTTTGCGCCTCGTCCAGGATGACGAAGGCGTGGTTGAGCGTGCGCCCGCGCATGAACGCCAGCGGCGCGATCTCGATCTGCTGGCGCTCGAAGGCCTTTTGCACCGCCTCGAAGCCCATCAGGTCGTACAGCGCGTCGAACAACGGTCGCAAGTAGGGGTCGACTTTTTGCGCCAGGTCACCGGGCAAAAAGCCCAGCCGCTCGCCGGCTTCCACCGCTGGGCGCGTCAGCACCAGGCGTTGCACCGCGCTGCGCTGCAGCGCATCCACCGCGCAGGCCACGGCCAGGTACGTCTTGCCGGTGCCCGCCGGCCCGATGCCAAACGTGATGTCGTGGCTCGCGATGGCGGCCAAGTAATGCGCCTGGTTGG
>Ga0326763_1000161_pt1 | contig 25290 bp, 30 predicted proteins | sample NORPS_P_FD_207671 | JGI IMG/M metagenome (GOLD analysis project Ga0326763, IMG submission 207671) | Hot spring water microbial communities from Norris Geyser Basin, Yellowstone National Park, WY, United States - NOR.PS_P | ecosystem: Environmental > Aquatic > Thermal springs > Unclassified...
ACGATCTCAACCTCACGCAGCTTGCCGATGATCTCTTCCGGCTCGTGCTTCTTGAATGGCATCTGTCGTCCCTTTCGTGGTCCAGACTATCATAGTCTCTGGGCCACTCAGCGGGGGGCAGATCAGCCGCTCCTGTCGTGGTCAATAAGCTACGATCAGTAGGTATTGAAAAGCTACTGTTGGTAGTTTTATAAATGGACTTTCCATGGTCAGATCGCCACAGACAAATTGACCCGCTGCATCAAGTCCTCACCGCTCTCTTTGCGCTCAGAATAGCGGTCGGTCAGGTAGAACGAGACATCGCGCGTCAGCAGTGTAAACTTCACCAGTTCCTCCATCACATCGACGACCCGATCGTAGAAGGCGGATGGTTTCATTCGGCCTGCCTCGTCGAACTCCCGAAAGGCCTTGGCGACGGAAGACTGGTTGGGAATCGTCAGCATGCGCATCCAGCGGCCAAGCACGCGCATTTGATTGACCGCGTTGAAGCTCTGCGAGCCACCGGACACCTGCATCACGGCGAGCGTGCGGCCCTGCGTCGGCCGCACCGCGCCAATCGAGAGCGGAATCCAGTCGATCTGAGCTTTCATCACCGCACTCATCGCGCCGTGCCGCTCCGGGCTGGTCCAGACCTGACCTTCCGACCAGAGCGAGAGTTCGCGCAATTCCTTGACCTTCGGATGGTTGACGTCGGCGCCGTCCGGCAGTGGCAGGCCATGCGGATCGAAGATGCGCGTTTCCGCGCCAAAGTGATTGAGCAGACGCTCGGCCTCCTGCGTGAGGAAACGGCTGTAGGAGCGCTCGCGCAGCGAACCGTAGAGCAAGAGGATGCGTGGCGGATGGGTCGAGGGCGCTGCCCGGAGCCGGTCGATTGTCGGCACGTCAAAGCATGCGCCATCGATGTTGGGAAGATCACGCAACATCAGCGCTTCACCTCGGCAATGGCTCTGGGCTTCTCGCCGCGCTCATACCAACCTTTCGAGCGGTTCACGATCCAGACGACAGAGAGCATGACCGGTACCTCGATCAGCACGCCAACCACGGTGGCGAGCGCCGCGCCCGACTGAAAGCCGAACAGGCTGATGGCGGCGGCGACGGCCAGTTCGAAGAAGTTCGATGCTCCGATCAGCGCCGACGGCCCGGCAACGCAATGCTGTTCGCCGATCAGGCGGTTGAGGAGATAGGCGAGCCCCGAGTTGAAATAGACCTGGATCAGGACCGGCACGGCAAGCAGCGCGATCACCAGCGGTTGGGCGAGGATCTGTTCGCCCTGGAATCCGAAGAGCAGCACGAGCGTGGTGAGGAGCGCCACAAGCGACAGTGGCTGAAGACGATCAAGGAGCCGCTGCAAGGCCGGTTCGCCGCTATCGGCGAGGATCCGGCGTCGCAAGACCTGCGCGGCGATCACAGGGACGACGATATAGAGCGCGACGGACAGGACCAGCGTGCCCCAGGGCACGGTGATGGCCGACAGTCCTAGCAGAAGGCCGACAACGGGCGCGAAGGCGAACACCATGATGGCGTCGTTGAGCGCGACCTGGCTCAGCGTGAAATGCGGCTCGCCTTTTGTGAGGTTCGACCAGACGAAGACCATGGCCGTGCACGGCGCAGCGGCGAGGATGATGAGGCCCGCGATGTAGGAGTCGATCTGCCCTGCGGGCAGGTAGGGTCGGAACAGATAGCCGATGAACAGCCAGCCGAGCGCCGCCATCGAGAACGGCTTGACCGCCCAATTGACGAACAGCGTGACGCCGATGCCGCGCCAATGCTCCTTGACCTGGCCGAGGGCGGCGAAGTCGATCTTCAGCAGCATCGGCACGATCATGAGCCAGATCAGCGCCGCGACCGGCAGATTGACCTTGGCGATCTCGGCCGCGGCGATGGCATGGAAGACGCTCGGCATGAGATGGCCGAGAGCAATGCCCGCGGCGATGCACAGGGCGACCCAGAGGGTGAGATAGCGTTCAAAGGTGGACATAGATTTTTCCTCACGCCGTCGCGACGCGGCGGCCGTGTTCATCGATCACCCGCTCGCCGTCTTCCTTGACGAAGGCTCCGCGCTGCGGCGGCAGCAGGTCCAGAACCTCCTCGGAAGGCCGGCACAGCCTCACCCCGTCGGGAGTGACCACGATCGGTCGGTTAATGAGGATGGGATGCGCCATCATGGCGTCGACAAGCTGCGCATCGTTCAGCGCCGGATCGCCAAGGCCGAGTTCGGCATAGGGCGTGCCCTTCTCGCGCAGCAGGGCGCGAACGGGAATACCCATGCGGGCGATGAGCTGCTCAAGCATCCTCCGGCTCGGCGGCGTCTTGAGATACTCGATGACATGGGGCTCGACACCGGCGTTGCGGATCAGGCCGAGCGTGTTGCGCGACGTCCCGCAATCGGGGTTGTGATAGATGATGACGTCCATGACCGGCCTCACGCGACGTCAGGGCGCGGCGACGTGGCGACTTTGCCGCGGCCGATCTCGCGCAGCTTGGTGCCGAGCGCGGCCTTGTCGAGGCTTGCCACCGGCAGAGCCATAAAGACGGAAATCCGGTTTCGCATGTAGCGGAAGGCGGCGACGAACGCCTTTTCCTTTTCGATGTCCGGCCCCTCGACCGCGGCGGGGTCTTCGATACCCCAGTGCGCCGTCATTGGCTGGCCCGGCCAGACCGGGCAGGATTCGCCGGCGGCGTTGTCGCAGACGGTGAATACGAAATCCATGACGGGTGCGCCGGACTGAGCGAACTCCTCCCAGCTCTTCGAGCGGAAGCCTTCGGTGGGATATTCGAAGCTCCCGAGCACCTTCGGGGCGAACGGGTTAACCGCGCCCTTCAGCTGGCCGCCCGCTCGGGAAGCGCGAAAGCGGCCGGCTCCGTCCCTGGTCAGGATGCTCGCAGCGAGGATCGAGCGGGCCGGGTTTCCCGGGCAGGGGAGGACCTTATCGACGCGGTCAGTCATGGGCGGCCCCTTTGGCGGCGAGGAATTGCGGCGGGTGACAGGCGGACAGGTCGGCGATCAGTGGCGCGCAGAGCTCGGGGCGACCGCCACAGCAATCCTTGACGAGAAAGCTGGTGAGCGCGTGCACGGCCTCGAGCCTGGCGCGATAGATGATCGAGCGGCTGTGCCGCTCGGCGTCGATCAGACCGGCGCGGCTCAGCATCCCCAGATGTGTGGACATGGTGTTGTGCGGAACAGCCAGCCTGCGCGAGATCTCACCGGCTGGCAGTCCGTCCGTCTCATGCTCCATCAGCAGCCGGAAGACATCGAGGCGGGTCGATTGCGCGAGCGCGGCGAAAGCGAGGATGGCGGCTTCCGATTCCATATGTCGAGACTAATCGACATAGCGGGCAGTGTCTAGGTGGGAATGGCCAAGGCTCCGCCCTCCGCGTGGGGCCGCTTGCTAATCTGGGAGACGACGCTCAGTCGGCAATCAGCGCCCAGCCTCGGAGCTGCAATGTCGCCATCGTCGTCAAGGCCGACACGTCGATCTCGATATCCTTGCTGACGACAGCCGGATCGATCGTGTTGCCGATGAGCGCCTGGCTGCACACGCGCACCGATACGCCCGCAGCGCGCAATGCCTTCACCAGCGGCAGGTTCGGGTTTCTGGCGACCTTGGTTCGCTCGCCATAAGCGGGATCGTGCATGACCAGCACCGTCGCCGGCCCGTGGATGACGACGGCCACCTCCCCGGCGGCGGGCCGGACCCCATCGGCTCCGAGCAGATTGACGAAGCGCGCGACCTTCTCCAGCGTGGGGTTGACCTGATCAGGCGACGCGGCTGCCTTGGTGACGCTGAACAGGACGCGATAGCGGAGCGAGCGATCGGGTCGCTCTTTCGCTTCGGGCACGGGCGCAATTGCACCATAGCCATCGATCACCGGATGGCGCGGATCAGCGGCCATTGCAACGCCGGTCAGCGCCAGCATCGTCGCTGCCGCGACCAGACCCAATTTGAAGACCATGTGACACTCCTCGATCATCCGATCCGGACAAAAGCCGCGGCGCCTGTCGGGTCCACCGGTGCGGATGCTCGGGCGGCGACCACTCTGGCGACGGACCGCGCCGCTCCGAAGGCGGCGAACACTGCCCGCACCCTCTCGTCGAGCTCTTCGGTCACGATACGATAGTAAATCTGGCGCGCCTCTCGACGGGTCGCGACGAGATCGGCGCGCCGCAGCTCGGCAAGTTGCTGGCTGAGCGCGGGCTGACCGATCCCGGTCGCCTGTGCGATGTCACCCACGGCGCGCTCGCCTTCAAGAAGAACCGAGAGGATCATCAGCCGGTGCGGCTGCGCGAACGTCCGCAGCCGCTCGGCCATCGCATCGGCCTGGGGACGGTCGAGGCTCATGTGTCCGGCCTCAACCGGTGGAACCAGTCCGCCTCGCCATCGACCGGCAACGCCGGGGGCAGCAGCACGTCGTCCCCCGGATGCCATCCAGCCGGCGTCAGCGCGTCGCCTTTGCTGGCGCGCTGGAGAGCCTGGACGGTGCGCAGCATCTCATCGATCGAGCGGCCGACATTCATCGGATACCAGTTGATCGCGCGTACCACGCCTTCGGGATCGATGAAGAAGGTCGCGCGCACCGCCGCGGAATCGGTCGCGTCAACGTCGAGCATCCCGTAGGCGTGCCCGACCGCCATCGACGGGTCTTCCACCACCGGGAACGGCACCTCGATCCCAGCCATCTCGCGGATCGCGCGCATCCAGGCGACGTGGCTGTAGAGGCTGTCGACCGACAGGCCCAGCAGCGCGCAGTCGATCGCCTCGAACTTCGGCGCAGCGTGCGCGAGCGCGATGAACTCGCTGGTGCAGACCGGTGTGAAATCCGCGGGATGCGAGAAGAACAGCAGCCAGCGGCCTCGATACTGATCGAGGCTGACGCTGCCCATGGTGGTCCTCGCCGTAAAATTGGGGGCGCGATCGCCGAGACGGACGGGTCGCGGAGGAATGGCGGTGTCGTTCATCATCCTCGAACATGGCACCCGCCGACGGTTGACGCAATACACTTACACATCTAATCTAAGTATGATGTTGCAGGAGTCGGAAGTGACCGCTGATCCCCATATCGAACAGGCCGCAGGCATCATCGCGGCTGCTCGGTCCAGCGAGACGACTGCCGATGTGCGTGCATTCTTTGACGGGCCGACGAACAGTGTCAGCTATGTCGTCTCCGATCCGGTCACTCGCCATGCCGCAATCGTCGACAGCTTGCTCCACTTCGATCCGGCATCGGGGCGAACAGACACGGCGCCGGCGGATGCGCTCGTCGCCTATGTTCGCGAGCAGGGTCTGACCGTCGACTGGCTGCTTGAAACCCACGTTCATGCCGATCACCTGTCCGCGGCTGCGTATCTCCAGGGCCTTGTCGGCGGCCAGCTCGCGATCGGGCGCGCGATCACGCGTGTGCAGGACGTGTTCGCCAAGATCTTCAATGCCGGTAGCGAGTTTGCGCGCGACGGGTCCGATTTCGATCGGCTGTTCGATGATGGCGACCGCTTCGCGATCGGCAATCTCGCCTGCATCGTGCTTCACGTTCCGGGCCACACACCGGCGGACGTCGCCTTCGTGATCGGCGACGCCGCGTTCATCGGCGACACGCTCTTCATGCCCGATTACGGGACCGCGCGCGCCGACTTTCCCGGCGGTGACGCCGGCGAGCTGTTCCGCTCGATCCGTCGCCTGCTCACGCTGCCGAGCGAGACCCGCCTGTTCCTGTGCCACGATTACAAGGCTCCGGGACGCGGGGAGTTCCTGTGGGAGACGACGGTCGGAGCGCAGCGCGCCGGCAACGTCCACGTCCGCGACGGCATCGACGAAGAGACCTTCGTCGCGATGCGAACGGCGCGGGATGCGACACTCCCCGCGCCGCGGCTGATGCTGCCTTCGATCCAGGTCAACATGCGGGCGGGGAAACTGCCCAAGCCCGAGGCGAACGGCATCCGCTACCTGCGCATCCCGCTGGACTCGTTCTGATGCCCGGCTTTCCGCAGGCGATGCCACTCCACGGCCTGATCGGCGGGCTGATGATCGGGCTGGCCGCAGCCCTCATGTTGCTCGCCAACGGTCGGGTAGCAGGATGCAGCGGCCTCTTCGCGCGCGCGACCGGCATCGGTAGCGGCGACATGCCGCGCAGTCTCGCGCTCGCTTTCGCCATCGGGCTGCCGATCGGCGCCGCGATCGTCGGTGTGACGATAGGCGTGGAGGCGCGCTTTCCGGCATCGTTCGCATTGCTCGCGGTCGCGGGTGTGATCGTCGGCTTCGGCACCCGGCTGGGGTCGGGCTGCACCAGCGGACACGGCGTGGTCGGCCTGTCGCGACTGTCGCCGCGTTCGATCGCTGCGACAGCGACGTTCATGGCGCTGGGTATCGTCACCGCCACGGCGCTGCGCCTGTGGGGTGTGGTGCCATGAACCGCCAGACGCTCGTTTCGCTCGCCAGCGGTGCGCTGTTCGGGGCCGGCCTTGCGATCTCCGGCATGATCGACCCGGCCCGCGTGCGCGCCTTTCTCGACGTGGGCGGAGCCTGGGACCCGACACTTGCCTTCGTCATGGGCGGGGCGATCCTCCCCATGATCGTGGCTTGGGCGATCGTGCGCCGTCGCGCCCGTCCGATCGTGGCGACAGAGTTCCACCTTCCCGCAACGCGGCCGATCGACGGTCGCCTGATCGCAGGCGCGGCCCTGTTCGGCATCGGCTGGGGACTGGCGGGCCTATGCCCTGGCCCCGCCATCGCCAGCCTCGGCGTGGAGCCGATCCCGGCTCTCATCTTCTGTGCCGCGATGGTGCTGGGCTTCGGCCTGTTCAGCCTCGTGCCTCTTCCCTCCATCACCCGCAAAGGACTTGGCGATGGCTTTCAAGCAGCTCGATGACGGCATCGCGGTATCGCCGCAGCTCAGCCTCGCCGACGTCGGCCGGGCAGCGCGCGAAGGCTATCGCTCGATCATCTGCAATCGTCCGGACGGCGAGGAAGCGGGGCAGCCGACGGCCGCGGATATCCGAGCAGAGGCCGAGCGGCACGGGCTCGCCTTTGCGCACATCCCGATCGTGTCCGGCAAGGCAGGCGACGCTGACGCGGATAGGATGGCGCGCGCGCTCGCCACCATGCCGAAGCCCGTCCTTGCCTACTGCCGCAGCGGCGCGCGTTCGACGACGCTGTGGGCGCTGGCGAACGCCGACCATGCCGAGCCCGGCGACCTCATCGCACGTGCCGCCAGGGCGGATCACGATATCACCACGCTCGAACCCGCGCTCCGGCACCGCAGAAAGACGCATAGCATGATCTACGACGTCGTCATCGTCGGGGGCGGAGCGGCCGGCATCGCCACCGCCGCCAGCATCCTCAAGCGGCGGCCCGAGGTGACGATCGCGACCGTCGATCCGGCGACGGACCATTATTACCAGCCCGGCTGGACGATGGTCGGTGCAGGCGTGTTCACGGCCGAACAGACCCGCAAGGCCGAAGCCGACGTGATGCCGAAGGGTGTCGAGTGGATACGCGTCGCAGCCAATGGCTTCGATCCCGATCGGAACGCAGTTGATCTGGAGGACGGCCGCACGTTGACCTACCGCGTCCTCGTCGCCGCGCCGGGCCTCCGGCTCGCGTGGGAGAAGATCGAGGGCCTGGAGCAGACGCTGGGCCGGAACGGCGTCACCTCAAACTACCGCTACGATCTCGCGCCCTACACCTATCGCCTGGTTCAAGAGCTGAAGACGGGGCGGGCGCTGTTCAGCCAGCCCCCGATGCCGATCAAGTGCGCGGGCGCGCCGCAGAAGGCGATGTATCTGTCGTGTGATATCTGGCGTGACGCCGGTGTGCTGCCCGCGATCGACGTCGAGTTCCACAATGCCGGCGCGGTGCTGTTCGGGGTCGCGCACTACGTCCCGGCGCTGATGGAATATATACGGAAATACGGCATCGACCTGTGCTTCGAATCCAACCTCGTCGCGGTCGACGGCGACCGGAAGATCGCCACCTTCGCGCAGAAGACGGACGGCGAGACGGTGCGGGTTGAACGCACGTTCGACATGCTCCACGTCGTGCCTCCGCAGGTGTCGCACGATTGGGTGGCGAGCAGCCCGCTTGCTGCTGCCAGCGGGTTCCTCGAAGTCGACGAAGCGACGCTGCGCCACAAGAGGTACGAGAACGTCTTCGCGCTGGGCGACGGAGCCGCGACCAGCAACGCCAAGACCGCCGCCGCGGCGCGCAGGCAGGCCCCGGTGGTCGCGGTGAATGTGCTCGCGGCGCTCGACGGCAAGCCGCCGGTCGCGGACTATGACGGCTACGGCTCGTGCCCGCTGACGGTCGAGCGCGGCAAGATCGTGCTGGCCGAGTTCGGCTATGGGGGGAAGCTGCTGCCGAGCTTCCCGCGGTGGTTCATTGACGGATCGAAGCCGACACGTGCCGCCTGGTATCTGAAGGAGCGGCTGCTTCCGGCGATCTACTGGCACGCGATGCTGAAGGGCCGCGAGCCGATGGCCGCACCCCATATGATCGGCAAGTCGGCATGACGCTGGAGCCGATCCAGTATCTCTCCGGCAGCCTGTCGGGCGCTCTGGTCGGCTTCACGCTGGGGCTTGTCGGCGGGGGCGGCTCCATCCTCGCCGTACCGCTGATGGTCTATCTCGTCGGCGTGCCGAGCGCACACATGGCGATCGGCACCAGCGCGTTCGCGGTAGCCGCCAATGCCGCGACCGGGCTGATCGGCCACGCGCGCGCCGGCACGGTCAAATGGCTCTGCGGCGCCATGTACGCCGGGGCCGGCATCCTCGGTGCGCTCGCCGGTTCGACGGCGGGCAAGGCATTCGATGGCACCCGTCTTCTGTTCCTGTTCGCACTCGTCATGGTGCTCGTCGGCATCTTCATGCTGCGCGGTCGCAAGGCCGCGGGCATTCCAGGCGCTGACTGCAACCGTGAAAACGCGCCGAAGGTGATGGGGTTCGGCCTCGTCACCGGGCTGTTTTCGGGCTTCTTCGGCATCGGCGGCGGGTTCCTGATCGTGCCCGGCCTGATCGGCTCGACGCGGATGCCGATGCTGAACGCGGTCGGCACCTCGCTGGTCGCGGTGGCCGCTTTCGGCCTGACCACTGCGCTCAACTACGCCTTCTCGGGGCTGGTCGACTGGCCGCTTGCCGGGGTGTTCATCGCCGGCGGTATCGTCGGCGGCTTGGTCGGACTCGCTGCGGCGCGCCGCCTGTCGGAACGCCGGGGTGCGTTGACCAGCGTGTTTGCTGTGCTGATCTTCATCGTCGCTGCCTACATGCTCTGGAAAAGTTCGGGCGCGTTCCTCTGATGGGAAGCGCGGTCGTCATCGGGCCGCTCCGGCTCGCGGTCGATCGCCGCCTCGCGGTGCTGTGCACGGCCGTGTTCAGGGGCGAGACCTCCCTCGCCGGCCGCTTGCGCTTTGCTGGCGTCGTGTCTGCCGCGACAGGGCGCCAGCGACGCGGGCGATTTCAGGCGACCGTTCGCGCAGGCCCGGGCGTCAGAGTTACGGTTACGTAAGGACAACCCATGATCGAATACCGGCACCGGGGCATGACGGTCGCGTCGCTCCACGACAAGCGCACCGGCAGTTTCCAGTATGTCGTCGTCGACGACACGACCGGGGCCGCCGCGATCATCGATCCGGTGCTCGACTATGATCCGCGCGCCGGCGCGACCTCGACTAGCAACGCCGATCTCATTGTCGACTATGTTCGCGCGAACGGGCTCACCGTCGAATGGCTGCTCGACACGCACCCCCACGCCGATCACTTCTCGGCCGCCCCGTATCTTGCCGGCAAGATGGGCGGGAAGACCGCGATCGGCGAGAAGGTCGTGGAAGTGCAGAAGCTGTGGCAGAATATCTACTGTCTGCCCGATCTGCCAGTCGACGGCAGCCAGTGGGACCGGCTGTTCGCCGATGGCGAGACGTTCCGGATCGGCTCGCTCGACGCCCGCGTGATGCTGTCGCCGGGCCATACCCTCGCCTCGATCACCTTCGTGGTCGGCGATGCCGCCTTCGTTCACGACACGCTGATGGTGCCCGACAGCGGCACGAGCCGAGCCGACTTCCCGGGCGGCGACGCGCACGCGCTCTGGCGTTCGATCCGCGCGATCCTCGATCTCGCTCCGGCGACGGTGACCTATGTCGGCCACGATTACGGCAAGGACGGTCGCGAGGTGATCGGCCGTGCGACCGTCGCCGAGCAGCGCCGCGACAACATCCACGTTCGTGACGGCATCGACGAAGCCGCATTCGTCGCGACCCGCAGGAAGCGTGACGCGACGCTGCCGCTACCTGACCTGATGCTTGCCGCGCTTCAGGTGAATATCCGTGGCGGCCGTCTGCCGGACGCCGAACCGTGCGGGACCGCCTTCCTCAAGGTGCCGCTCAATCGCTTCGGGCAGGGCGGATGAGGGAGCCGCTGCCGCCGACCCCGGGCGACGACGGCGATGCGCCGCGCATCGTCAGCGCGATCGCGGCCGCCTTGCTGGTACTCATCGTCACTTACAGGATCGGGCGCTCGGATGCGCCGGTTCAGACGCGTGTGGACCCGATCGCTGCCAATGCGCCATTCGCGCCGCCTGCCGAGGATACCATCCCCGCCGGCCCGGCCGGTGATGCGATCCGTCGCGGTCGCATGATCTTCACCGCGACGTCCGCCCATGCCGGCCAGTATGTCGGCAACGGCCTGACGTGCAGCAATTGCCACCTCGACGCCGGACGCCGGGCAAATGCCTCGCCGATGTGGGCTGCATGGGTCAGCTATCCCGCTTACCGGGCGAAGAACGGCCGCGTGAATACGATGGAGGACCGCATCCGCGACTGCTTCCTCTATTCGATGAACGCGCCAGCCTCGAAGGCGGGCAACCCGCCGCCCTATGGCGACGATATCTACCGCGACCTGCAAAGTTACTTCGCCTGGCTGGCCACCGGCGCTCCGGCCGGCAAGTCATTGCCCGGCCGCGGGTTCGTGCAACTGGCGGAAGCGCCGCTTCAACACGATCCGGATCGCGGCGCCGCGGTCTTCGCCACACAATGCGCCTCGTGTCACGGTGCCGGCGGGCAAGGCAAGGCAAACCCGGACGGCAGCTATGCCATTCCGCCGCTGTGGGGACCGCAGTCCTACAACTGGGGCGCTGGTATGGCCGGGATCGCATCGGCGGCCGGCTTCATCAAGGCGAACATGCCCTACGGACAAGGGAACACGCTCAGCGATCAGCAGGCGTGGGACGTCGCGGCCTATGTGGACAGCCGGGAACGTCCCCGTGATCCGCGCCAGACAAGCACGGTCGAGGATGCCCGCAGGCGCTTCCACGCACAGGGTGATTATTACGGCGCGACGATCGGAGGGAAGGTCCTGGGAGGCGGCTGAAACCCGTCATACCATCTGTGCCTCACCTCCACACGGGTTTGGGCGACCTACGCCGGGCCATCTGCCAATCGACTGGATGGCCACGATGGGGCACGGTCGTCATCGTCTTGTTGCCGGGAGCCAATCGAGATGACCGTCACCCGAATAGTTGCCAACCTTGCCGCACCGGACCCGATGGCGTTGGCGAGGTTCTATCAGAAGGTTTTCGGGCTCGATCTGCCCTTTGACATGGGTTGGATCGCGTTTTTGAGCAAGGATACGGCGCAGAAGATTGAGTTGCACACCGCCTCGCAAGGCGGATCAGGCACAGAATTGCCGGTGATTTCAATTGGCGTGGACAATCTGCACGCGGTCGAAGCAGCGGTTCGCGCCGCCGGGGCCGAGGTGGTCTATGGACCGGTCGATGAGCCTTGGGGACTGCGCCGGTTCTTCTTCCGCGATCCAGCCGGCAATCTCGTCAATGTTGTCGATAGTTGAGGGCTTGCGGACAGGGTGTGTCCGCAAGCTGCCGGTCGCGAGCTGCTGGCGAGGCTCGGCCCGACCGCGGGACGGGCGCCTGACGAACCCGCTCCTCTCGCGCTCTTCGATCGCCTCGATCCGCGCACCATCGTCCTCGCCGGCAAGGCTGATGACGCGCCCGCCATTCTGATCGAGCGCTTCTCCGGCAAGCTCCAGCATGTCCGTCCCCGCCGCGATCAGCTCGCCGAGACCGTCACCGCCATGGTTCGGCTAGCGTTCCCTGCTCACCCCGGTGTTGGGAATGGCTGTTGCGGGCAGACTGCCGTCCGCTATGCATTGGCGATGACCGGAGGCTCAGGCCACAAAGGAAAAGGCCCCGGGCGGCGCGGCACCTCGTACGATGTCGCCCGGATCGCGGGCGTCTCGCAGTCGGCGGTGTCGCGCGCCTTCCGCCCGGGCGCCTCGGTTGCTCCCGATACGCGCGAGCGCATCTATGCTGCGGCCAAGACGGTTGGCTATCGCCCGAATGCGCTCGCCGAGGCGCTGATCACCCGCCGCTCAAACATGGTCGCGGTCGTCATCAGCAACCTGACCAACCTCTATTATCCGGAAGTGCTCGCCGAGCTGACGCTCTGCCTGTCGGGCCGGGGCATGCGGGTCTTGCTGTTCGCGCTGAAGGCAGAGAGCGACATCGATCATGTGCTCGATCAGATCTGGCGCTATCAGGTGGACGGTGCAATCGTCGCCGCCCGGCTTTCGGCCGCCCAGCTCGGCGCGTTCGCCGAGCAGGGCGTGCCCATCATCCTCTACAACCGCACCAGCGAGCAGGCGACGGTGTCGTCTGTGTGCTGCGAGTTCGCCGCCGGAGAGCGCGAGCTGGTCGACCGGCTGGTCGCCGGCGGCGCCCGACGCTTCGCGATCATCGGCGGCCCCGAAGATTCGGCCGTGGGCGAGGCGCGGGTTGCTGGCGCGCTAGCGCGGCTCGCATCGGCCGGCTTCGGCGACGTGCCGGTCGCGCGCGGGGACTTCTCCTATGAAAGCGGCCGCAGAGCCGCGCTTGCCTTGCTGGCGGGCGAGCGGTTCGACGCGCTCATCGCAGCGAACGACGTGATGGCGCTGGGCGCGATGGACGCCGCCCGGCTGGAGCTAGGCCTGGCCGTGCCGGCCGACCTCTCGGTGGTAGGGTTCGACGGCGTCGCGCCTGCCTTGTGGCGCAGCTACCAGCTGACCACCGTGCGCCAGCCGGTGCGGCGGATGACAGCCGCAGCGGTGGAGATGCTGGCGGAGCGGATCGCCGACCCGTCGATCGGAGTCGAGCGCCGCGTCTTTTCCGGCGACCTGATCGAGGGCACGACGATTCGGCGCTAGCGGCTTGCGGCGCCTTGCATCCCAAGTCAGGCTATGTTTGACGGGGCGGGGAGGTGCGCTTGACCCATCCTGTTGCCGCGCGGCTCGATGCGCCGCTTTTGAGCGCCGACCGCCTCGCAGCGCAGGCGGTCGTGAATGCCTGCCATCCGGTCAACCGGCTGGAAGGCGCGGATGCGATCCGGAGCGGCCTGATCGAGCCGCTGCGGCGGGCGTTTCCCGATGCGATCGAGCGGATCGACATCTGCCTGTCGGGCAGCTTTGCCGGCGGGCAGTGGACCGCGTCCTACGGCGCCTTCACGGGCGTGTTCCGCGCGCCGCTGTTCGGCATCGGCGCCTCGGGCCGGCTGGCGGCGCTGCGCTACGGCCGCTTTGACCGGTGGGAGCACGGCGAGATCGTCGAGCTCTTCATGATCCTGGACCTGCCGGCACTGATGCTGGAGACCGGCCAGTGGCCGCTCGCCGCGCCGATGGGCCCGGCGCTGGCGCCGCCGCCCGCGACGCGCGACGGGATCGTGGTGCACGATGATCCTGAGGCGGGCGCCCGCAGCTTGGCGCTGGTCGAGGCGATGATCGCCGCATTGATGCGCTATGACGGGCAGTCGCGCGCCAGCATGCGGATGGTCGATTTCTGGCATCGGGATTTCTGCTGGTATGGCCCGGGGCCGATCGGGAGCTTCCAGGGCCATGCCGATTACCAGCGCGGGCACCAGCGCCCGTTCCTCGCGGCCTTTCCGGATCGGGTCGGCGGCGACCATCGCTGCCGCATCGGCGCGGGCGCCTATGTCGCGTCCACCGGCTGGCCCAGCATCCGCGCCACGCACAGCGGCGGTGACTGGCTGGGGTTGGCGCCGACGGCGCGCCCCGTCACCATGCGGGTGATGGACTTCTGGCGGCGCGAGGATGCGCTGCTGAAGGAAAACTGGGTGTTGATCGATATCCCCGATCTGCTGCTGCAGCTTGGGGTAGACCCGTTTGAGCGCGCGCGGGCTCTGCGCGGCGGTGAAGGAAGCTGACATGGCAATCTGGTTGAAGCGCGGCATGGCCGCCGAGGCGCGCGAGCAGGTGGACCGCACGGTGCGCGACACGGTGGAGGCGATCCTCGCCGATGTCGCCGCACGCGGCGACGCCGCGGTGCGCGAGCTCAGCGTGAAGTTCGACGGCTGGGACCGCGAGGACTTCCGGCTGTCCCAGGCCGAGATCGACGCCTGCATGGACAGCCTCTCGGGTCAGAACCTGAAGGACATCGCGTTCGCGCAGGCGCAGGTGCGGAATTTCGCCGAGGTGCAGCGCGCCACGATCCGCGATGTCGAGGTGGAGACGCTGTCGGGCGTCGTGCTTGGGCATCGCAACATCCCGGTGAACGCGGCCGGCTGTTATGTGCCCGGCGGCAAGTATCCGCTGCTCGCGTCCGCCCATATGTCGGTCATCACCGCAAAGGTCGCCGGGGTGCCGCGCGTGATCACCTGCGCGCCGCCCTTCGAGGGGCGGCCGGCACCGGCGATTGTCGCGGCGCAGGCAATGGCTGGCGCCGACGCCATCTACTGCCTGGGCGGCGTGCAGGCGGTTGCCGCGATGGCGCTCGGCACCGAAAGCATCGAAGCCGTGGACATGCTGGTGGGCCCGGGCAACGCCTATGTGGCGGAAGCCAAGCGGCAATTGTTCGGCCGGGTCGGGATCGACCTGTTCGCCGGCCCGACCGAGACGATGGTCATTGCCGACGAGACGGTGGACGGCGAGATCTGCGCCACCGACCTTCTGGGGCAGGCGGAACATGGGCCCGACAGTCCGGCCATCCTGATCACCAACTCCGAGCGGCTGGCGCGGGAGACGATGCGTGAAGTGGAGCGGCTGCTCGATATCCTGCCGACGCGCGACATCGCCCGGCGAGCCTGGGATACGCACGGCGAAGTGATCCTTTGCGACGGCTATGAGGAGATGCTGGCCGTGGCCGACCGCTACGCCAACGAGCATGTGCAGGTGATGACAAAGGACCCGGACTGGTTCCTTCAGCGGATGACCAATTATGGCGCGCTGTTCCTGGGGCCGCGCACCAACGTGGCCTATGGCGACAAGGTGATCGGCACCAACCACACGCTGCCGACGCGGCGCGCGGCGCGCTATACTGGCGGGCTTTGGGTGGGCAAATTCCTGAAAAACTGCACCTATCAGCGGGTGACCACCGATGCGGCGTCTGCGATGATCGGGGAATATTGCAGCCGGCTTTGCGCACTGGAGGGATTTGCCGGGCATGGCGAACAAGCCAACGTGCGAGTGCGCCGCTACGGCGGGCGCAACATCCCCTATGCCGGCGCCGCCCTGCCGCTGACTGCGCAATGAGCTTGCCGCGCACGCCCAGCTTCTGCCTGGACGGGCGGCGGGCGCTGGTGACGGGCGCGGGCCGCGGTATCGGCCTGGCGGCTGCCGCGGCGCTCGCCGAGGCGGGGGCGGAGCCGGTGCTCGCGGCGCGCTCTGGCGCTGAGGTCGAGGCTGCCGCCGAGGCCATCCGGGCGGCGGGGGGCAGGGCGGAGGCCGCGGCGCTCGACGTGACCGACGACGGCGCCGTCGCACGCTTCTTCGAGGACCGTCCGGCCTTCCACATCCTCGTCAACAACGCCGGCACCAACCGCCCGATGAAGATGACCGAGGTGGGCCCGGACGATTATGCTGCGGTGATGGATCTGAACGTGCGCGCCGCCTTCTTCGTCGCGCAGCGGGCGGTGCGGCGGATGCTCGACGATGGGGTGCAGGGCAGCCTGATCCACATCGGGTCGCAGATGGGCCACGTGGCGGCCGCGAACCGCAGCCTCTATTGTGCGTCGAAATGGGCGCTGGAAGGCATGTCGCGCGCGTTCGCGCTCGACCTCGCACCCCACAACATCCGCTCCAACACGATCGCGCCAACCTTCATCGAAACCTCGCTGACCCGGCCCATGTTCGCCGATGCCGCCTTTCGCGCGTCGGTCGAGGCGAAGATCAAGCTGGGTCGCATCGGGCGACCCGAGGACCTCATGGGTGCGGTCGTCTATCTTGCCGGGGACGCCTCGGCGCTGGTCACCGGAACCAGCCTGCTCGTCGACGGCGGATGGACCGCAGATTGACCGCAGCGATGGTTGACTTCGGATGCATCGCCGGTCAGGGTTCGGTCGTGGGCAGGCACGTCCCTTTGGCAGAAATGCAGGCGCGGCTGGTGCGCTATGCCGACCTCGTGCCCTGCCTGAACGCCTTCGTCGACACCCGCAATCCGAGGAGCGAGGCGAAGGAAAACTTCACCATCATCGGACCCGGGGTTTCCGAAAATCCGGCGCAGCATGTCCATATCAGCGAGCCGCACGGGTTCAACGTCGGCGGCGCCCGCCAGCCGCCCGGCTGCGTCAACAGCCAGCACAGCCACCTGACCGCCGAGACCTTCTATGTGCTGTCCGGCCGGTGGCGGTTTGATTTCGGCGAACATGGCGACGATGTGCAGGTGGAGGCCGGTCCCGGCACCATCGCCTCCATTCCCCCCGGCATGTTCCGGGGGTTCACCAACATCGGGCATGGCCCGGGCTTCCTCTGGGTCGTGCTCGGCGGCGACGATCCCGGGCACGTCACATGGGCGCCGCAGGTGTTTGAGATGGCGGAGCGCTTCGGGCTGAAGCTGCTGGCGAACGGCAGGCTGGTGGACACGGCCGCCGACGAAGCGGTGCCGCCGGGCGCCGCGCTGCTGCCGCCCCCTTCGCCCGTCGAGCTTCAGACGCTGAAGACTCCGCCCCGCAGCCTGGTGGAGGCCTGTTTTGTTGCTCCGGGTGCTGCGGGGGGTCCGGGCTTTCTCGCCGCGCCGGGGGTGCAGGACAGCCTGATCATCGGCCCCGGCGGCCCGCTCGACTGGGCGCATGGCTTCACGCTCAGCCGTCTCGCCTTCGACGGCGGAACGACCGCGTGGCACGCGCAGACCGGACCCGAGGTGCTGTTTGCCGGCCGCGGGCGCATCCGGGTCGATTGGTCGGGCGGGACGCTCGACCTGGAGCCCGGGGACACGCTTTCGGTGCCCGTCGGCCTGCCGCGCAGGCTTTCGGGCGACGGCGAGCTGATCGCCGTCAGGCGCGGCGATGCCGCCATGCGGCCCGAGCCGGTGGCATGAGCCTGCCCGGCCTGTGGGGTCGGGATATCGCCGAGCTGCTGGCGCCGCAGGGGCCGCCACGCCAGCCGATGCGCGGGTTCGATCCCGACTATGCCGACATCGTCGACTATATCATCCGCTGCACCCACCGCATCTGGGAGCAGAAAGACCTCGGCCTCATCGAAACCCATTACAGCGCCGACTGCCCGGTCTGGATGCTTTCCGGCCCCGCTGCCGGCCTGCGCAGCGTGGTCGACGGCACGACCCGCACGCTCGCCACCTTCCCCGACCGCACGCTGATCGGCGAGGCGGTGATCTGGTCAGGCGATGACCGGTCGGGCTATCTGTCCAGCCACCGCATCCTATCGACCGCAACGCACCAGGGCGCGGGGGAGTTCGGGCCGCCCACCGGCCGCCGCATCGCCTTTCGCACCGTCGCCGACTGCCTGTGCCGGGAAAACCGGATCGTCGAGGAATGGCTCGTGCGCGACAACAGCCACATCGCGCTGCAACTGGGCCTGAGCCCGGCCGCGATTGCAGCCGCGCAGGCGGCGCACGACCGCCCGGACGGAGCCGCGCCGCGCTGGTGGGCGGCCGAGATCGAACGGGTGCGCGCTTCGCCGTCCACGGGCCTCCCGGCCGCCGCGATGCCGGCGCCAGAGGCCGCGCCCAGCGACTTCGCGCTGTGGTTCGCCGACACGATCGTCGCCCACCGCCGGCTGGCCAGGGTGCGCGACGCCTATGCCCCCGCCGCCGTGCTCGAAGCCCCCGGCGGCCGCCGCCTGTTCGGCCATGGCGAGATTATCGGCTGGTGGGCAGCGCTGCTGGGAAGCATCGGTGGCTCGCGGATCGTCGTCGACCATGTCGCCGCGCAGCCGGCGGGCGCCGATCCGGCCGACGGCGTCGACATCGCGATGCGCTGGAGCCTCGCCGGCGTGCACGACGGCCCGGCGCTGTTCGGGAGCAGCAGCGGCCGGGCCGTGCTGCTGCTGGCGGTTACGCACTGGCGCGTGGTCGGCGGGCGCATCGTGCGGGAGTGGACCGTGTTCGACGAGATCGCGGTGCGGCGCCAGACGCTGGCGCCCGCATGACGGTTTCCGCTGCGTTCGACGCGCTGGCGGAGGGCGATGCAGCCTCGCTCGCCCGCGTGCTGCTACACCGCTGCAGGCTGGAGGACGGGCTCGCCGAGGCGGTTGGCCGGCCTGCGGTCGTCGCGGCTCTGATGGTCGGCGGGAGCCTGGCGAGCGACATGAAGCTGGCCGGCAGCGGTTGGTGCTTCCTGCGGCTCAAGGGCGATGCCGAACGCCACCTCTGGGCCGTGATGGAAGCGGAGCGGGCGGTCGAACTCACCTTCGTGACGGGCCGGACGGACGGGTGGGATGGTGCCGAGGCCGAACGGATCGGCGCCGCCTGCCCGACGCACCGGCCGCTCGGCGAGTTGCGGAGTGGCGGCGGGCAGCTTGCAGCGCCTGCCGACGATCCCGCAGCCCCGATCGCCCTTCGCCTGCTCACGCTCATCAACGCCCGCTCGCTCGATGGCCGGCTGCATCTGCCCGACGCGCGGTGGACCGGTCCGGACGGTGCGGCGGGCACCGCGCTGGAGCGCCAGCGCTGGTGGCGCAAGCTGCTGGCGAAGGTGGCCGATGCCTGGCTGACACCCGTCGCGTCGCTGGCGGAAGGCGAGTGCATCGCGCTTCGCTGGCAGCTTCAGGGCCATCTGGACGGGCGGCGGGTCTCGCTGCCGGGCTCGACGCTGTTGCGGCAGGCCGACGGCCGCATCGCCGAGGAGCGCACGGCGTTCGACCTCTTGGCCCTGGCCGCCACCGCGCACCGTCCGTTCTTCCCCGACTGACCGTGTGGATCGTCGACGCCCACCACCATCTGTGGGACCTGAACGCCGTGCGCTACCCCTGGCTGATGGAGCCGGGGACGCAGCGCTTCTTCGGCGACCCGACACCGATCCGGCGCGACTATCTGCTGCCCGATTTCCGCGCCGACCATGGCGCGGAACGCGTGGTCGCCTCGGTGCATGTGCAGGTGGGAGCGGCCGACCCGCTGGCCGAAACGGCGTGGCTCGCAGCGCACGCTGCTGCCCATGACTGGCCGCTCGCGATCGTCGCCTTCGCCGACCTGACGGCCGATGACCTCGAACTGCGTCTCGACGCGCTGGACGCGGCCGCCGCGGGCCGGCTGCGCGGCATCCGCCAGATCGTCGCCCGCCACCCCTCCGAGGATGGCTCCAGCCCCGGCGCACTGCTCGACGATCCGGCCTTCGCGCGCGGTCTTGCGGTCCTTGCCGCGCGCGGCCTGTCGTTCGATCTGCAGCTGACCGCGCCGCTGCTGCAGCGGGCCGCCCGGCTGCTTGCCGATTTGCCCGAGCTGCAGGTCGTGCTGTGCCACTGCGGCAGCCCGTGGGGCCGGTCCCCTGCTGCGATGGCGGCCTGGCGCAAGGGCCTTGCGGCGATGGCGGCCTTGCCCTCGGTGACGTCGAAGCTGTCCGGGCTGGGCATGCTCCGCCCGGATGGCGATGTCGCGGATCTCGTTGCGGGCCTGCTCGATGCGTTCCCCGCCGACCGCCTGATGTGGGGCAGCAACGTGCCGGTGGACGCGCTTGCCCGGCCGTGGCGTGCGCTGCTGGACGAGGCGCGCCGGCATGTGCCCGCTCAGCTCCACGCCGATCTGTTCGGCCGCACGGCCGCCCGCGTCTACCGGCTCAATCCGCCCTGATCGCGGCGGCGAGCGCCTCGGCACCGGCCGCGAGGAAGGCGTGATCGGACTGCAGCACGAACAGGCTCGCCCCGGCCGCCCGCCATCGGCTCACCTCGGCTAGGCGCGGCAGGAACATGCCGGTTGCAACGCCCGCGGCCAGACCGGCCGCGACCACGCGCCCGACGGCGTCGACCACGCGCGGGTCGTCCGGCGTCTCGGCGCCGAGTGCAACGGTGAGGTCGGCGCGTCCGACGAACAGGCAATCGATGCCGGGAACGCGGGCGATGGCCTCGATCGCGTCCACCGCCTCGATATCCTCGATCTGCGCCACCACCGCGATGTGGCGTGCCTGGGCGCGGTGCGCAGCCATAGCGGTCCGACCGTAGCCGGCGGCGCGCGTGCTGCCGGCATAGCCGCGCCCGCCCGGTCCGTAATGGCAAGCGCGCACGGCCGCCTCCGCCTCCGCAAACCCGCGAATATGAGGCAGCAAAACCCCATCCGCGCCGCAGTCCAGCGCGTTCAGAATCTCCGCTGGCGTGGCGGAAGCCGGGCGCACCAGCGCCGGCTTTGCGATGGCGCGCGCGGCCATCAGGCAGAGGTCGAGCGCTGTCCGATCGAACGGGGCATGCTCGGCGTCGAGCACCAGGCAGTCGAGCGAGCTCGTGGCGAGGACCTCGACGACATGGGGGTGCGGTGTCTTCACGAAGGTGCCCGACAGGCAGGCGCCCGCGCGCAACCGGTCGCGAAAGCTCTTCATGCCGCCTGCCGGAATGGCTTACCGGCAAGTGCCGTGCCCTCGGCAAGCGTCTTCAGCTTTGCCCAGACGATGTCGGGGTGGACCGCGCCAAAGCCGGCGAAGGTGGAAAAGCCGCAGTCGGTGCCGGCGATCACCCGGTCGCGCCCGAACATGTCGATGAAGCGGTCGATGCGCTCGGCGACCACGCGCGGATGTTCCACGAAATTGGTCGTGCTGTCGATCACGCCGGGGATCAGCACCCGGTCTTCGGGCACGAGGTGGCGTAGCTCTCGGAACCAGTTCCAGTCATGGGCGTGGCGCGGATTGGCGGTCTCGAATAGCAGCCCCATGGGCTTCGCGCGCATCAGCGTGGGCAGGATCACCCCCATCTCCACGTCGCAGTGGTGCGGCCCCTCGTAATTGCCCCAGCATACGTGCATTCGCAACCGGTCGGCCGGCAGGTTGCGGAGCGCGTGGTTCAGCACCTTCACATGGCGGCCGATGCGCGCCAGATAGTCGGGCTCGCTGCGACCCTTGAACATCATGTGCCGGCCGAGCCCCAGGTCGGGGCTGTCGAGCTGCAGGATGAAGCCCGCGGCCACGATTGCTTCATATTCGGGGCGCATGGCCTCGGCGAGCGCCTCCAGATAGGCATCCTCGTCGCGGTAATGGTCGTCCGGCTGGAACAGCGCGATCACGCCCGGCGACGCTGCATTCAGGAAAGCGCCGCCACCCGGCCGCAGCGGGGTTGCCACCAGTGCGGCGCGGAAGTGGCGGATATCGGCCTCCAGCGGCGCGAGCGTCTTGGGCGCGACCGGTCCGACGCAGCGTGGCCGCCGGTAGCTTGGCGTGCCGCCGGCCTTGGCCTGTCGCTCCAGGAACCCGGGGAAGGCCTCAAGATCTGCGGGCGGCGTGCGCGGGCTGTCGCCGTCGAAGCCGCTGATGCGGTCCTTGATATAGGTCGCGTACGAGATCTTGCTCATTTCGCCGTCGGAGACGAAGTCGATCCCGGCCGCCACCTGACGGCGCACGGCATCGGCAACCGCGTCCGCGAGTATCCGCTCCGCTTCGCGCGGGCCGACAGGCTCGCCGCGCTCGGCCGCGAACAATACCCGCGTCACTTCGGTGGAGCGCGGCAGCGAGCCGACATGGGTTGTTCTGATGGCCGTCAACCGCCGCCTCTGCGTTGCATTCGGATGCAGCGAACCATAGTCTCGCCGACGCATGGAGGACAAGTCACCAAGCGCACTACCACCTGCCTGCCGGCCGCACTTCCACCATGCGGCCACGGCGGGCTGGATGAACGACCCAGTCGGCATGCGCTGGCACCGGGGGGAGTGGCATCTGTTCTTCCAGGCGAGCCCCGCAATCGACGGGTCGGCCATGGGCTGGGGCCATGCCGTTAGCGAGGACCGTCTGCGCTGGACGGCGCGGCCACCGATTCTCGCAGCCGATGCGTCTGGCCTTGCCTGGTCTGGCTCTGTGTGCCCGGACCCAGACGGCGCGCTGATCGCCTTCCACACCCGGCACGATCCGGCGACCGGGCAGGAGCAGCAGGCGGCCGCGCGCGAGACCGCGGAAGGCCTGTGGGAGCCCGTGCCCCTTTCGATCGGCGAAGCGCGGCCGGGTTGGCGCGACCCATTCGTGTTCGCGCACGGCAGCGGCTGGCGGATGCTGCTGGCCGAGCCGATCGGCTGGCAGCCGGCGCCCGGGGCGCGCTCGAAGCTTGCCCTCTACCGCTCGGCAGACCTCCGGCAGTGGGCGCGCGTCGGCGTGCTGCCGGTCGGGGCGATCGAGGGCGAACTGCTGGAAATGCCCGCGCTGTGCTGCCTCGCGCCTGACTGCTGGCTGCTACTCGCGGGTGTCGTCGACCGCAGCGGCGCGGGCGCGCCATGCCATAGCCGCGCCTGGCTCGGCCTCTTCGACGGCGACGCATTCGCGCCGCGTTTGGGCCCGATCCGGCTCGATCACGGGCCCGACTTCTATGCCGCCGGTCCGTGGGGTAGCCTGCCTCCCTTCGCCTGCGAGCTGACGGCCTGGCTCAACAGCTGGGACACAGCGCGCAGCGTGCCCGGCAAAAGCTGGAGCGGTGGGGTGCACAGCCTGCCCCGCCGCCTATCGCTCGTGGGCGACCGACTGCTCCAGCATCCTGCGGCTGATCCGGCAGAGGGGTGGGCGGAGAGGGAGGCGGAGCTGTCCGCCGGGGCCTCGCTCGCGCCCGGAGACGCTGCCCGGCTGCGGCTCGGGCTTGCGCCGGGGACCGGCTTCATGCTCGGCTGCGGCGCCGTCGAGCTTGCGGTGACGGCCGCCACCGACGAACTGCGCGTGGCGCGAACCGCACAGGCGGACGTGCCCGGCTTCGCCGGAGAATGGCGCCTTCCCTGGAGCGGCGCTGCGCTCACCCTGTTCCTCGATCGCGCGTCCGTGGAGATTTTCCTCGCGGACGGCACGGCGACTGCCAGCTTCCTGCTACCCTTCTCGCAAGCGCCGCTGCTGCACGTGGTCTCGGGCAGCGTCCGGGCACATGTCGCGACGATCGGGGAAGCAGCATGAGGCGGATGGTGGACGGGGTTGAGCTTGGCGGCACCAACGCCGTGATCGGTGTCGGCCGGGCGGAGCGGGCTGCTCGCCAGCGGCGCTGCGGGGGCGATCTCCGCAGCTTCGGCCCAGGCGGGCCGGAGCAACAGATGGTTGCCGGCTATCTCGGCCAGGCGCTCGCCACGCTGGCGCTCGCGGCCGCCCCGTCGCGCATCGCGATCGGTGGCGGGGTCATGAAAACACCAGCACTGCACGCCACCGCGGCCGGGCGCGATAGGTGCTGCGATGTCACCGCGCCGGCGCTCGCTGCGCCGGGCTTTGTGGTGCCGCCGGCAGCAGGGCTTACGGAAGCCCTGCTGCTGGCGGGGCGTGGCTGAATATCTGTGTCCAGATCGCCACCTCGTCGAACAGCAGCCATTCCGCCAGGATCCGTCCGCCCGAAACATGGGCGTGCAGCAGCCCCATCAGGTGCACCGGCGCACCGGTCGGAGCTCCGAACCGACCCCAGCCGACGTGGTGCGCCTCCAGCTCGAAGCGGACCGCGACCTGCACCGGCCATTCCGCTTCGCGCAGCACGGTCGCATCGCGGACGCGAAGCCGCGCATCGGGAAAGAACGCGAGCATGGAGACCAGCCAGCGATCGATCTCGCCATGGCCGTTGGCGACCGTTCCGCCCGGCAGGTGCACCGCGGCGCCCTCGGCGTAGAGTCTGCGGATGACGGCCGGGGTCTTTTCTTCCCACATCCGCTGCAGCCCGTCTGTCACCAGCGCGACCGCCGGGTCGTCCGGACATTCGGGGGTGTAGCCGCTCTGCACGTCCATGGCCGGCGTGAAAAAGGCGGGCGGGCGCCCGGCCGCGCGGTCGGCCTCATATTGCCGCAGGGAGAGTTCGCGCGAATTGGTCCCCAGCGCATGGGCGAAGGCCGCGCCGTCGCGGACCAGCCACTCTTCGGTCACCTGGCCCTTGTCCACTAGGCAGTCGGCGATGATGCGGGACTTTACCCTCGCACCCGTCGCCCGGCCCCAGCGCCCGTCGCCCGTGTGGTGCATCACCGAGATCAGCCGGTGAGACGACAGGAAGGCGCCGTTGCTCCCGACCGGTTTCCAGATCACATCCTCGCCGACCAGCTGCCGGTCCGGAAACTGGTGCAGCGTCATCAGCGTGTCGGCCGCAACGCCCGCCATCGAAGTGGTGAGGCCGCTCGGCGCCCGAACCCGGCAGTCGCCGGCATAGTAGCGGGCAAGACTTTCGCCGACGCCGCGCTCCTCCCAGATCTCGCGCGTGATTCCGTAGATGTAGGTCGGCACGTCGGGCCAGCGGCCGGTGCCGAGCGGTGCGCTCATGCCAGCGCCGCGCGTGCAAGGCCGAGGAAGCCGATGTCATGCGCGGTGCGCCCGTCGCCACTCGCGAGATCGGCCTGGATCTCGCCCATCACGCTGCAGAACTTGTAGCCATGATCCGAGCAGGGCGAGGCCAGCACGACGTTCGGATGGGCCGGGTGATGATCCACGATGAAATGTTCATCCGGGGTGTTGGTGAACATGCAGGCGCGCAGCGCCAGCGTCTCGCCCGCGCCGTCCGGAAAATATTGCGCGGCGAAATCGCGGAGCAAAGCCTCGTCCTCAGCGTCCGGCGCGGCATCCAGCAGCCGATCTGCATCTCCGGTTTCGCCCCGATGATGATAGCGCCCGAATTTGAAGCCGGGCACCTCGTAGATCGGCAGCCAGTAATAGCGTCCCTCGTCCACCTGCAGGTTGAATACCGGAAATCGATCCGGCTGAAACAGCGGCAGGTTGCGCGGCTGCAGCCAGGCCAGCACCTGCCGCTCTGGCACAGCTTGTACGGCGGCGTGGCCGGCAATCCATGCGCCGGTGGTTAAAATCAGGCGATCGGCGCGCCAGTGGCCCGCTTTCGTGTAGACGCTGACACCGTTGCCGTCCGCCTCCCAGCCCAGCATGGGCTCACGCGCGCGGACCAATGCGCCGCGCGCGTGGGCCGCCTCCACATGCGCCACGATGGCGCGTTCACTCGCC
>Ga0326763_1000164_pt1 | contig 25066 bp, 22 predicted proteins | sample NORPS_P_FD_207671 | JGI IMG/M metagenome (GOLD analysis project Ga0326763, IMG submission 207671) | Hot spring water microbial communities from Norris Geyser Basin, Yellowstone National Park, WY, United States - NOR.PS_P | ecosystem: Environmental > Aquatic > Thermal springs > Unclassified...
TCGCAAGTTGTTCCCAAGCCAGCTCGACGCCCAGCTCGGCCGAAAGATCGCCGCCGCCGAACATCGCCGCTGCGACGTCGGCAGCGGACGCGATCTCGGCCGTGCGGCGGATCGCGGCGGGAGTTTCGAGCAGCGGGATCAGCGGCGCTTCGGGCAACGCGGCGCGCGCGCTGTCCAGCTGCGACGCGTGCTCGGCCTTGGGGACCATCAGCGCGCGCGGCGAAGCTTTGGCGTCGGCCAGCGCCACCAGATCGCGCAGGCCCTCCACGCTGGACACGGGGTTGATGCGAACCGCGAAGCGCGGGTCCGCGGCGACGGCCGCGACTGCGGCGGCGCGCGCGTCGGGCTTGGCTTCGGGCGGCACCGAATCTTCCAGATCGATCACCACCAGGTCAGCGCCGCTCGCCAGCGCTTTTGCAAAGCGCGCGGGGGCAGCTCCGGGCGAGAACAGCAGCGAGGCGAAATGCAGTATCAAGCGGGCTCCCGGGTTGAGGCTCGATTTGTCCGGACAAATGGGCGCGGTCAAGCCCGGATCAGCCGCGCCACCTCGTCCGCGCCGAAGCCGAGCCGCGCCAGCAGCTCCGCAGCGCCCTCGCCGGGCTGCGGCAGCGCTGCGGGGCCGCCCGCGCGGGCGCCGTCCAGCACCAGCGGCAGCGCGGGAAGCGCGGTCTGCTCGCCGGTGGGGAGCGTCACCGGCTGAAGCCCGCCGCTGGCCGTCAGGTGCGGATCGGCGAACAGGTCCTCGGGTCGCGCGATCGGCGCAAACGGCAGGCCGCTGCCCTCCAGCTTGGCGACCACCTCGTCGCGGGTCATCGCTGCGACGAGCTCGCGGATTCGCGGCAGCAACCGCTCGCGCGCGCGAACACGGTCGTTGTTGTTCCGCAGGCTCTTGTCGGCTGCGAGGTCGTCGAGACCGAACAGGCGGCAGAATTTCTCCCACAACGCGTCGGTCACCACGCCGATGAACACGGGATGGTCGCGCGTTTCGAAGACGTCGTAGATCGCCCAGGCCGAAACCCGCGCGGGCATCGGCGCGGCGGCTGCGCCCGTCACCGCCATCTGCGCCATGTGCTGACCCACCAGAAATACCGTCGTTTCATACAGCGACGCCTGAACGCGGCGGCCGCGGCCGGTGCGGTGGCGCTCCTCCAGCGCTGCGAGGATGCCGATCACGCCGAACATGCCCCCGGTCACGTCGATCACGCTTGCGCCCGCGCGGAGCGGGCGGCCCGGCGGGCCGGTCATGTAGGCAAGCCCGCCCATCATCTGCGCCACTTCGTCGAGCGCGGTGCGGTGCTCGTAGGGGCCGGGCAGGAAGCCCTTCAGCGAGCAGTGGACGAGGCGCGGATTGTCCACGCTCAGATCGTCGTAGCCGAGGCCGAGCCGTTCGAGCGCGCCGGGGCGGAAGTTTTCGATCAGCACATCGGCGCGGCCCGCGATGCGCCTGGCCGCGGCGAGGCCCTCCGGCGACTTCAGGTCCAGGCACAGCGACGCTTTGTGCCGGTTGTACATCGGGAAATAGCCCGCGCCCGATCCGATCAGCGTCCGCGTCTGGTCGCCGCCGGGCGGCTCGATCCGGATCACGTCCGCACCGAGCGACGCAAGGATCAGCCCCGCCGCCGGCCCCATGACCATGTGCGTGAACTCGACGACGGTGATGCCCGCCAGCGGAGACGCGCTCACGCGGCGAGCCGTTCTTCGAGGCCGAGCGGCAGTCCCGCGTCGGGGGTGAAGCCATAAAGCGGCTCGCCGGGCAGCGCGTCCGCCAGGATCGCGCGCACCTTCAGCAACGCTCCAAGGTCGATGCCCGTCTCGAAGCCCATCGCGTGCAGCATGAACACAAGGTCTTCGGTGACGACGTTCCCGCTCGCGCCCGGAGCGAACGGGCAGCCGCCCAGCCCGCCGAGCGAGGCATCGAGCGTCGTGATCCCCTCCTCCAGCCCGGCAAGCGCGTTCGCCAGCCCGAGCCCGCGCGTATTGTGCAGGTGAAGCGTCGTCAGCTTGTCGCCGACGGCCGCGCGCACGGTGCGGATCAGCCGCTTCACCTGCGCGGGGTCGGCATAGCCCGTGGTGTCGGACAGGCTGAACTCCTGCGCCCCGGCCTCGGCCGCGGCTTCGGCAAGACGCGCGACCTTCGCCTCGGGCACATGGCCTTCGAGCGTGCAGCCGAACGCGGTCGCCAGGCCGACGGCGAAATGCGGGCGCCTGTCCGCGGGCTGCGCGGCTGCGAGCGCTGCGATCGCGCGGGTCTCGTCGAGCACCTCTGCGTGGGTGCGGCGGAGGTTCTTCAGCGAATGCGTCTCGCTCATGCTGAACGGCAGGCCCATCGCGTGCGCGCCCGCCTGCACCGCGGCCTCGGCGCCGCGCAGATTGGGCACCAGCACCGCGACACGCAGGCCCGGGATGGTGCGCGCAAAGGCGACCAGCTCGGCGGTGTCGGCCATCTGCGGAAGCACGCGCGCGGGGACGAAGCTGCCAACCTCGATCTCGGGCACCCCCGCAGCCGCCTCGGCTGCGATCCACGCCTTCTTCGCGCTGAGCGGCATCGGGCGCTCAATCGATTGCAGCCCGTCGCGCGGGCCGACCTCGCTGACGGTGATGGAAGTCACGCTGCTGCTCCGAGATAAACCCATGGCCGCGCCGCCCGGTCGCGATCGATCCACGACGCGATCGAGTCCGCGTTCTTCAGCGTCAGGTCGATCGCGTCTAACCCCTCGGCCAGCATCGTCCGCGCCTCGCCGTCGATCGCGAACGGCCGCGCCCGCCCGGCCGCGCGAACCTCGCCCGCCAGCAGATCGACGGTGACCTCGCCCGCGTCCGCTGACAGCGCGGCGATCGCATCCTCGGGCAGCTCTACCGGGATCACGCCGTTGCGCACGCAGTTCGCTCGGAAGATCGGGGCGAAACTGGGCGCGATGACGGCGCGCACGCCCCATTCGTGCAGCGCCCAGACGGCGTGCTCGCGGCTGGAGCCGCAGCCGAAGTTCGGACCGCCGAGCAGGATCGGCGCGCCCGCGTTTCCGGGCAGGTTCAGCGGGAAATCCGGATCGGGCGTGCGCGCGGCCTCGTCGACATAGCGCCAGGCGGCAAACAGGCCGTCCGCCAGGCCGGTCTTCCCCGTGCCGCGCATCCAGCGCGAGGGGATGATCGCATCGGTGTCGATGTTCGGGCGGACGAGCGCGATGGCTCGGCCGGTGACGGTGGGGACGGGCGGAAACGCAGTCACCCTGCCATCCCCCAGCCAGCCGGCGCGGCCTGTGCCGCTCCCGCGCGCGGGAACGGGTGGCCGAGCGAAGCGACGCCGGGAGAGGGCACTCCGCCCGCAGCCGCGATGCACCCCGCCACCGCGCTCGCCGCGACCGTTGCGGGACTGGCGAGATGGGTGCGCACGCCGGGTCCCTGGCGGCCCTCGAAGTTGCGGTTGGTGCTGCTGATGACGCGCGCGCCGGGCGGGAACGTCTCGCCGCCGGCGTAGAAGCACAGGCCGCAGCCGCTCATCCGCCACTCGAACCCGGCGTCCGTGAAGACTCGGTCCAGCCCCTCGGCTTCGGCGGCGCGGCTGACCGCCATCGACCCGGGGACGACCAGCGCGCGCACGCCCGGAGCGACGTGCCGCCCGCGCACCACCTCGGCGGCGGCGCGCAGATCCGACAGCCGCGCGTTGGTGCAGCTGCCGACATAGGCGCCGTCGATCGGCGTGCCCGCCAGACGCTGGCCCGGTGTGAGGCCGATATAGCGCAGCGCCGCTTCATAGGCCGGGGCGGACAGGCCCGACTCCGCCTGCCGCGGCACGCGCCCGCCGACCGGGGCCGACGACTGGGGCGAAGTGCCCCAGCTGACCATCGGCTCGACAGACCCCGCGTCGATCGCGATCTCGCGCTCGAACTCCGCGCCCGCCTCGCTTCGCAGCATCCGCCACTGCGCCACCGCCCGGTCCCAAACCCCGCCGGTCGGAGCGTAGCGGCGGCCGCGCAGGTCGGCCAACACGCGCTCGTCCGGAGCGATGAAGCCAGTGACCGCGCTGAACTCGGTCGCCATGTTGCAGAGCGTCTGGCGCGCATCGAGGTCGAGCGCATCGACGGCGGTCCCCGCGAACTCCACCGCGAACGCTCGTCCTCCGCCCGCACCCTCCTCTGCGAGCAGCGCCAGCATCAGGTCCTTCGCGGTCACGCCGGGCCGCAGCACCCCCTCGAACCGCACGCGCATCGCGGCGGGCTTGCGCATCCGCAGACAGCCGGTCGCCAGCGCGTGCTCGGCCTCGGTGGTGCCGATGCCCCACGCCAGCGCGCCCCACGCGCCCTGCGTGCAGGTGTGGCTGTCGGGGCAGACGATCGTCAGGCCGGGGAGCACGATGCCGAGCTCGGCCGAGATCACGTGGACGATGCCCTGATCGGGCGACGCGAGGTCGATGAGCGTCATCCCCGCCGCGCGCGCGGCCTCGCTGGTTGCGCGATAGAAGACGTCGCCGCCCGGCCACGCCGCGCCCGTCCGGCCCAGTCGCGTGTCGACGATATGGTCGGTGATCGCAAAAGCCCGCGCCGGATCAAGCACGCGCCGCCCCGCAGCCGCGAGACTGCCGAGCGCCGCCGATCCGGTGCGCTCGTGCAGCAGCACCCGGTCGATGGCGATCAGATCCTCGCCGCCGGGGAGTGAGGCTATGACGTGGCGCGCCCAGAGCTTGTCGAGGAGGGTGGTCACACCTCGCTCCCCTCGGCGAAGCGCGCGCAAGGTTGGCCGCCTTGCCGCCTCGTCGCAGCGCGACAGCGCCGTGCCGCAGCAATCAGCGCCGTGCCCGCTCCAGGCGGCGCCCGGCGGCGGGGCCGCCGGGCTCCGCCATCGGTTCCGGGTGCGCCAGACGTGCAAGGCCAGCGCTTACGCAGCGGATTTCCACCCCATCTCGCGCTCCATCGCGCGCCAGTCGCGCGTGACCAGCCGCTCCTGGATCGCGGTGCGAGTCTCCAGCTGGCCGTTCCGGATCCAGTGCCAGGTGCGGCAGCGAGTCTGGCCGTCGTCAGCGATCTGGATCATCTCATAGAGATACAACGACGGGTCACCCGTGCGCTGCCAGTACAGCATGACCGACCGGTTCTTCTCGTCCTGCCCCACCTCCCACGCCGAGCCGACGATGAGGTCGTTGTTCCACCACACCCGTTTGTCGCGATATTCGGCCGGAAAATCGCGGACTTCCTCTTTGCCGTTGTCCCAGCTGTAGAAGTTCGTCTGGTGATAGCTGTGCGGGCTCTCGCCCTCGTCCGGGAAGCGGCACAGCAGGCGCGACCGATGCTCGTCCACCCGCTCGCCCGCTGCGTTATAATAGGTGTAGACACCGTCCCAGACTCCTTCATGGCGGGCCAGCAGCGGCATGTCATCCTTGATTCCCATCAGCGGTCTCCCTCGTTCAGTGCCTCGGCGAACGCCCGCGCCGCCGGTCCGGCCTTCAGCAACGCCCGGGCGGCGATATGCAACCGATCGGGCGCCAGATCGGCCGGGGCGAACAGCAGCGCCGTCTCGGCACCCACATCGTGCCACGGTGCGAACAGCCGCTCCGCGCGCACGATACTCCACGCGCGGATCAGATGCGTGCCGAAGCGGTCGGGGCTGAGATCGGGGAACAGCCGCGCCGGGTCGCCGGGCGGCGGCTCCAGCTGATCCAGCGCTGCGAGGCCGATCTGCTTGGCGGCTGCATCGAGCACGCCGCGCCATAGGCGCCAGCGCGTGGGCGGCAGCGCGGCCCACGCGTCCGAAAGCCCATGCCCCGGCGGGTCGATACCGCCAGCGGGCAGCATGTCCACCGCCCGCCCAGGCGCGGCGATGCACGCGACCGATTCGCCGCGATCGATGCGCCAGTGGATCAGCCCGTCAAACCCCTCGGCCGACACCGGCGCCCAACCCTCGTCGGTCGTCTCGACCACCGGCGGCGTGTCTCCGGCCGCGAAGGGCCGCAGCCAGTCGTAGCTCGCAGCCTCATGCTCGGCGGGGGTGTCGAGCTTGGCGGTCGACCAGCCGCGCGGCAGCTCGCCCAGCCGGTCGATATGCGCGCAGAGCGGATCGGCGGCGTAGGTGTTGATGAACACCGGCGCGATGTCGGCGTCGGGCGGCGGCACGTCGCGCTCGGCCTTCAGCACCGCGCCATAGCCGGCGCGGTAGGCGTCCCCCGAATCCATCAGCTCCATCACCTGCGCGTGCACCCTCGCCGGGTCGTCGAACGGCTTTGGCAGGCGCGTTCCGGGGCGCGGATCGAACCACGGGAAGAACCAGCTCTGTTCCAGGATGCGGTTCCACGCCCAGACCAGATGCTCGCCGTAAGCGCTCGGGCGGAACGGCGGCAGGTAATGCTCCGAGAAGATGCGCCGCTCCTCCTCGGTCCACACCGCGTAGCCGCCCGCCGCCACGGCGGCGAAGCGATGCGGCTGCAAGCGGAGCGCGCGCATGAGGATGATCGCGCCCGAGTGGAAGCCGTAGGCGGGAACGCGCCCCAGCCCGATCGAGTCGGCGAAATCGATCACGGCCTGCGCGAAGTCGTCGATCGTGGCGCTATCGTCAGCGAACGGCGTCGATTGGCCGAAGCCTGGCGAATCGGGCGCGATTACCGTGAACTCGCGGCCCCAGCGCAGCATCAGCGGCTCGTACTCGGCGCTCGATCGCGGCGACTGGTGCACCAGCAGCAGCGCGGGCCCGCGCCCGCAGCGCCGGTAGTGGACGCGGCACGCACCGACCTCGACGACATGGCGGGTGATCCGGGGCAGGGACATGGGCACCCCTCTATTTGTCCGGACAAGTCGCGCTGGACAAGCCCTCGGCGCGCCGCTTATCGGCACCCCACCGCTGCGAAGGACGATCGATGGGCGAAATTATCGGCACGCGGATGGTGGATGAGCCGCTGACGGCGCGGCAGATCTTCGAGCGCGTGATGGCCACGCCCAACCGCCGCAAGTTCGGCTTCGGCGAGCGGCTGGCGATCGTGAATGTCGATCTCCAGCAGGCCTACACGCGCATCGACCGGTTCGCGACCGCCTACGAGACCGACCCGCGCCAGATCGAGCATGTGAACCGGATCAGCGCGCTGGCGCGGGCGAAGGGTATGCCGGTCGTCTGGACGCGCGTTGGCTACATGGACAATGCCGCCGACGCAGGCGTGTGGGGCACGCGGACCAACACGCCCGATTCCCTGCAGAACATCAGATACGGCAGCGAGCGCCACGCGTACGACGAACGCTGCGACATCGGCCCGAACGATCTGCAATATACCAAACGGATGCCGAGCGCGTTCTTCGAGACTCCGCTCGCCAGCTATCTCGTGTGGCACAAAGTCGACACGGTGGTCGTCACAGGCGGCTCCACCAGCGGCTGCGTTCGCGCGACCGCGGTCGATGCGCTGTCCCACGGCTATCGTACCATCGTCCCGATCGAGACCTCAGCCGACAAGCACGCCAGCTATCACTATGCGAACCTCACCGATCTGCAGCTGAAATATGCCGACGTGGAGCCGGTGCAGGCGGTGATCGACTGGCTGGAGGCACGGTGAACGAGGGAGCGCCCGATCCGGGGCTTTACGACTGGTCGCCCTGGCGCGGGCGCCCGTCGATCGCATGGCCCGGCGGGAAAAGCGTCGCGGTGTGGGTGGCGCCCAACCTCGAATATTACGAGATCGACCCGCCGATCCACCCGCAACGCAAAAGCTGGGCGCGACCGCACCCCGACGTCGTCGGCTTCGGCCACCGCGAACATGGCAACCGGGTGAGCCACTGGCGCATGGCGGACGTGATGACCCGACACGGCTTCCCCGGATCGGTCAGCCTGTCGGTCGCCATGTGCCAGCACCATCCCGAGATCGTCGAGGACGCCCGACAGCGCGGCTGGGAGTTCTTCAGCCACGGCATCTACAACACCCGCTACAGCTACGGGATGGACGAGGCGCAGGAGCGCGCGATCATCGAGGATTCGATCCGGACCGTCCTCGCCGCCACCGGCCAGCGCATCCGCGGCTGGCTTGCGCCAGCGCTGACGCACACGCCGCGCACGCTCGACCTGCTCGCCGAATACGGCTTCGACTACACCTGCGACCTGTATCACGACGACCAGGTGCAGGAGGTGCGCGTGGCCTCGGGGCGGCTGGCGAGCATTCCCTACAGCCTGGAGGTGAACGACCACTATGGCTTCTTCATCTATAACATGAGCCCGCGAGCCTATGCCGATGCGTTGATCCGGCAATATGATCGGCTGGCGTCCGAGCCTGGGACCGTCATGTGCATCCCGCTCCACGCCTATCTGATCGGCCAGCCGCACCGCATCGGCCCGTTCGAACGCGCGCTGGAATACATCGCGCGCGACGGCCGCGCGTGGATCGCGACCGCGGGTGCAATCGTCGATGCCTGGAGTGTGCAGGCGCGGGGCGGAGCGGCGTGACGCGGTCCGCACCGCAATGTCATTCCCAAGGCGTTGCACGGAGCAGCTTCGGCTCCGTCGGCGCGAAGTTCCGCACGGCGGCGTCATCCCGAAATACGTTCGGGATGCATCATGTTGGGAAGTTGGGCTGATGCCGCTCGACCCCGCCTACCTTGCCTACCCGCGCCGCCGCCACGGTTACGATCACGAGCTATATCCGTGGTCCAACCTCCACGCGCGCCCCGCGGTGCGCTGGCCGCGGGGCTCGGTCGCGCTGTGGGTGTGCGTCAGCCTCGAATGGTTTCCGATCACTCCCGCCGACACGCCGTTCCGCGCGCCGGGGCACATGGTCACGCCCTACCCCGACTACCGCCACTACACCGCGCGCGATTACGGCCTGCGCGTCGGGGTGTGGCGCATCCTCGATGCGCTGCGACAGGCGGGCGTGCGCGCCAGCTTCGCGGCGAACGCCGCAGTCGCCGAGCGCTGCCCCGAGCTGATCGCCGCCATCCGCGGCGGCGGGCACGAGATCGTCGCGCACGCGACCGACATGAACGGCACCATCGACAGCAGCCTTTCCGAAGAGGCCGAACGCGCGCTGATCGCCCAGACGCTCGCACGGCTGGAAGCGGCGGGCGCGGGGCGGCCGCGCGGTTGGCTGTCGATCGCGCGCTCGCAATCGTGGGCGACGCACCGGCTGCTGCGCGAGGCCGGCATCGGCTGGTGCGCCGACTGGCCCAACGACGAACTGCCCTGGGCGTTCGCGAACGGGCTCATCAACCTGCCGCTCAACCACGAGCTGAGCGACCGTCAGATCGTCCTGACGCAGGCCGCCTCCGCGGAGTCTTGGGCCGAGCAGCTGAGCGACGCCTTCGACTGGCTCGCCGCCGAGGCTGAGCGCGGGCGCGGCGGGCGGATGCTGCCGATCCATCTCACGCCCTACATCATGGGCCTGCCCTATCGCATTCATGCGCTTGAGCATTTGCTCGCCCGTCTTGCAGCGCGGCCGGAAGCATGGGTGGCGCCCGGCGGGGAGATCGTTGACGCATGGGCGAGGCAGCAGCCGGAGAACGATCGATGAGTGTCGCGCCCGCGCCCGCGCCCGCAGCACCCCGCCTTGCGCCGCGGGGAGGCCCGAACGAGGCTCGCCCGGCGGTCGCCCGCCCGCCCGACCGACAGGCCCCGCGAACGCCAGCGCTGCGCACCACCGGCGAAGTCGCTCCGGCCCGCCGCCAGGGGCCGCGTCGACCACGTCCCGTTCCCCAGCCGCCCTCCGCCCCCCATGCTGCCCGTCCGTAACCCGCGCACCGGCGCCGCCGACTACCAGATCCGCCCGCTCCGCGCGGTCGAGCTGGCCGCCACCGCAGCCCGCCTGCGTGCGGCACAGCCTGCGTGGGAAGCGCTGGGGCCGGATGGCCGGGCCGCCGCGCTCTCCAGCCTCGCCGCAGCCGTGCGGCGCCACCGCGACTCCATCGCCGCCGCGCTCACCACCGACACCGGCCGCCGCGCGATCTCCCATGTCGAGGTTGATGGCACCGTGCGCCTGATCGACCGCTGGGCCGCGCTTGCGCCCGCGCTCATCGCGCGCGCCGCCGGCGAGGAGCGCGCCAGCGCCACGCCCGGCATCCGCGTGGCAACGCGCCTGCACCCCTACCCGCTCGTCGGCGCGATCAGCCCGTGGAACTTCCCGCTGACGCTGGCCCTGATCGACGCGATCCCCGCGCTCGCCGCGGGCTGCGCGGTGGTCGTCAAGCCCAGCGAAGTGACGCCGCGCTTCATCGGCCCGCTCGCCGCAGCCATCGCCGAGGTGCCCGAGGTCGCAGCCGTGCTGACGGTCATCGAAGGCGACGGCGAGACCGGAGCAGCGCTCGTCGGCGAGGTCGATTATGTGTGCTTCACCGGATCGGTCGCCACCGGCCGCACGGTCGCCGCCGCCGCGGCCAGCGCGTTCGTGCCGTGCAGCCTGGAGCTGGGCGGCAAGGACCCGATGATCGTGCTGGCGAGCGCCGATCCGGTGCGCGCTGCGGGGATCGCGCTCAGGGCGAGCGTGCTCAACACCGGCCAGGCGTGCCAGTCGATCGAGCGGGTGTATGTGGCACGCGAGATCGCGGACGTGTTCCTCGCCTCGCTGATCGCGCAGGCGCGGCAGGTGCGGCTGAATGCCGACGACATCGCCACGGGTGAGCTTGGGCCGTTCATCTTCGAGCGGCAGGCGTCGATCGTAGAGGCGCAGATCGACGACGCGGTGGCGCGCGGAGCGAAGCTGCTGACGGGCGGCCGGGTGGCGAACCACGGCGGCGGGCTGTGGCTGATGCCGACGGTCGTTGCGGAGGTGCCGCGCGATTGCGCGCTGATGACCGAAGAGACGTTCGGCCCGGTCGTCCCGGTGACCGAGTTCGGCAGCATCGACGAGGCGGTTGCGCTGGCGAACGCGGGCGCGTTCGGTCTCAGCGCGGCCGTCCTCGCCGGAACCGCCGAGGAGGCCGTCGCAGTCGCGGCCCGGCTGCGCGCCGGGGCGGTCAGCGTCAACGACGGCTCGCTCACCAGCATGGTGTGGGACGCCGAAAAGACCAGCTTCGGCCTGTCGGGCCTCGGCCCCTCGCGCATGGGCGAAAGCGGTCTCCTCCGCTTCCTCCGCCGCCAAGCCCTACTAATCCAAACCACCACCCCCCTAACCCTCAGCGCGTACGCGGAGGATGTGTGGCGGTGAGCTTGCGCGTGGCAACGCGCGCCGCGCTGCCGGCGCTGTTCGCGCATGAGGGCGCGTGGGACGGCGTCTATCGCTGGCTCGATGCCGACGGGCAACTGGCCGACGAGCATCGCACCTGGACGCGCTGCGAGTTCCCAGACTCCGGCCCTTATTGTTACATCCAGCACAACCGCATGACCTGGTCGGACGGGCGCACCGTTGAACGCAGCTTCGGCGGTGTGCTCGAAGGCGCGCTGATCCGCTGGGATACCGATCGCTTCCACGGGGAGGGCTGGGAGACGCGCGGCGGCGTGCTTATGCTGCGGCTGGAGTACAGGGACCGTCCGGGCCTCTTCATGATCGAGACGATAACGCTCGCGCCGTCAGGCGACGCCCGGGCGCGCACCTGGCAGTGGTTCGAAGGTGGCGTGCCTGCTGGGCGGACCTTGTGCGATGAGATGCGCGTCAGCGCCGCAGCTTCGGCCTAGCACCCCTGTGGACAACCTGCCCGCGGACTTGCGCCAGCGCGTCCACTGATTCATGCTCTGTTCGCCGGGACGGCGTGCCCGGCGCTTGAAGTACGCGGGTGTAATATGGCGCAGGCGGTCAGTGTTACGGGCGCTCGGCCCGGCCTTCGGGTGCGCCGTCGGGCGGAGGGGTTCGGCCTCATCGCGCTCGGGCTGGCGCTCGGCCTCGCGCTCGCCAGCTATCATGCCAGCGACAGCGCTTGGAACGTGTCGGCCGCGGGCGGCCCTCGCAACTGGCTGGGCAGCGTGGGCGCGCTGTGGGCCGATGCGGCATTGCAGCTGCTGGGCCTCGGCGCCGGCGCTTTGGTGCTGCTGCCTCTGGCGCTCGGCGGGCGGCGGCTCGCTGGCCAGCGGGTGAGCCACCCCGCGCGGCTGACACTCGCCGGAGCGCTCGCTTCGCTGGCGCTGGCAGGATGTCTTTCCTCGATCGGCATCGGCGCACCGGGTCTGCCCGCGGGGCTGGGCGGGGTCGCCGGAAGCGCGGCGGCTGCGTCGGCGGCCTCGCTCGTTACGCGCATCGGGCCTCAGGCGGTGCTCTACGCGGAACCCGCGACCGCAATATTGTTCGCGCTGAGCGGCTTCACGCTGCTGGCGGCCGCCTGCGGCGCCGGGCCGGCGGACTGGCGCTCGCTGAAGCGTCTCCGCACGCGCCGGGCCGAGGCGCCCGCCTTCGTTCAACCGCGCTCTCCCCGCGCGAGCGCGCCCCGCGAGGCCGCCGACGAACTTGCCACGCCGCGCGCCACCGCACTGGAACGAACCGAGGTGGGCGACCGCCCTACCCAGTCCGACCGCACCGCAGCCAAGATCGACACCCGCCCACGCCAGCAATTCGCGCTGCCGCTTGACAGCAACCAGTCCCCTCGCCTGCCGCCGCTGTCGCTGCTGAAGCCGCCGCCGCCGCAATCGGCCGACATCGATCCGGCGATCCTGCAGGAAAACGCGCGGATGCTCGAGCAGGTGCTCGCCGACTACGGCGTGGACGGCGAGATCGTGCATGTCCGCGCCGGGCCAGTCGTCACGATGTACGAGCTCGAACCCGCAGCGGGCATCAAGGCGAGCCGCGTGATCGGGCTGGCCGACGATATCGCCCGATCGATGTCCGCGGTGTCGGCGCGCGTGGCGATCGTACCCGGGCGTACGATCATCGGCATCGAACTGCCCAACGCCATGCGCGAGATGGTAAGCCTGTCCGAGCTGCTGGCGAGCCCGGGCTTCCAGGACGCGCGCGTCACGCTGCCGCTGGTGCTCGGCAAGAATATCGCGGGCGATCCCGTCATCGCCGACCTGTCGCCGATGCCGCATCTGTTGATTGCGGGCACCACCGGATCGGGCAAGTCGGTGGGCTTGAACGCGATGATCCTCAGCCTGCTCTACCGGCTGACGCCCGAGCAGTGCCGCCTGATCATGATCGACCCGAAGCAGCTGGAGCTGTCGGTCTATGACGACATTCCGCATCTGCTGGCCCCTGTCGTCATCGAGCCACCGAAGGCTGTGCGCGCGCTTAAATGGGCGGTTGAGCAGATGGAAGAGCGCTATCGCATGATGGCCTCGATCGGCGTGCGCAGCCTCGCCGGGTTTAATCAGACGGTGCGCGACCGCCGCGTCGAGGGCCAGCCCTTCGTCCGCCGCGTGCAGACCGGCTTCGACCCCGTCACGGGCGAGCAGCAATTCGAGGAGCAGACGTTCGACTACGAGCCGCTGCCGCATATCGTCGTGGTGGTCGACGAGCTCGCCGACTTGATGATGGTTGCCGGCAAGGAGATTGACTATCTAATCCAGCGGCTGGCGCAGAAGGCGCGGGCGGCCGGCATCCACCTGATTCTCGCGACGCAGCGTCCCTCGGTCGACGTCGTCACCGGCACGATCAAGGCCAGCCTGCCGACGCGCATCAGCTTCCAGGTCACGTCGAAGATCGACAGCCGCACGATCCTTGGCGAGCAGGGCGCCGAGCAGCTGCTGGGCAAGGGCGACATGCTCTACATGCCCGGTGGCAAGCAGGTGGTGCGCGTGCACGGGCCGTTCGTCAGCGACGACGAGGTTGAGCGCGTTGCCGCGCACTGGAAGGCGCAGGGACGACCCGACTACGTCTCCGACGTGACCGAGGATCCGTCGCCGGGCGACGATCCACTGGGCCTCAGCCCGCCGGGTAAGCCGGGCGGCGGCGTCGAATCGGGCGGAGAGGAAGCCGACCTGATCGACAAAGCCACGCAGCTGGTCGCGGAGACGCAGAAGGCGTCGACCTCGTACCTGCAGCGCCATTTCCGCATTGGCTACAACAACGCAGCGCGGCTGATCGACGAGCTGGAGCAGCGCGGCATCGTCAGCCCGCCCGATCATGTCGGCCGCCGCGAGGTGCTGGTCGACCGCGACGGTCGGCGGCTGTAACGGGTCGCAGCCTACACATTTCCTAAAGGCGACCTGCCGGTTAAGGTGGCTTCGCCCGGCCGGCCAGTGCCGGTGCGGAGGCCGAACGACCTGTGCTTGACTACGTGAACCGGCTGTTCGCTGCTGGCGGAGCGCTGGCACCGCATGGCTACTGCCTCGTCTTTCCCGAACTCATCTGGACGCACGTCACGTCCGACGCGATCATCGGGCTGGCCTATTTCTCCATCCCGCTGGCGCTTGCGCGCTTCCTGTCGGCGCGCAAGGACATGGTGTTCGGCTGGATGGTATGGCTGTTCGCGGGCTTCATCCTGCTGTGCGGGCTGACGCACTTCTTCTCGATCTGGACCGTGTGGCACGCCGACTACGGGCTGGAGGCGATCGTCAAGGCGCTGACCGCGGTGTTCTCAATCGGCGTAGCGTTTGCGCTGTGGCCGCTGCTGCCGAAGGCGCTCGCGCTGCCGTCGCCCTCGATGCTCGCAGCCGCGAACGCCGCGCTCTCCGATCGTGTCGCCGAGCGCGACCTCGCCTACAAGCGGCTTGAGCGCGAGACCGCCGAGCGCATCCGCGCCGAGGAGGCTCTGCGACATGTACAGAAGATGGATGCAATCGGTCAGTTGACCGGCGGCATCGCGCACGATTTCAACAACCTGATGATGGTTGTCAGCGCCAATATCGAGCGGGCCAACCGCTTCATCGCGCACGATCCCGAAACTGCTGCGAAAGCACTTGGCCGAGCGCGCGAGGGCGCCGACCGCGCCGCGATGCTGACTGGCCAGTTGCTGGCATTCGCTCGGCGCACACCGCTTGCGCCCGACACGCAGGCGCTCGGCCCGATTCTTCACCGCGTGGTCCAGATGGCGCAAGCTTCGGCGAGGGATATTCGCATCGAACTGAACGTTGAGCCTGCTCTGTGGTCGGTAACGGTTGACGCCAGCCAGATGGAGGCTGCAATCCTGAACCTGATCGTCAATGCGCGCGATGCCTCGGCCGACGGCGGTCGCATCGCGCTCGTCGCGAGGAACGTGCCGGATGCGCTGGAAGGCTCCGACGCGGTCGAGCTGCGCATCGAGGATGAGGGCGAGGGCATGAGCGACGAGGTGCGCGAACGCGCGTTCGAGCCGTTCTTCACGACCAAGCCCGTCGGGAAAGGAACCGGTCTCGGGCTGGCGCAGGTCTATGGCTTCATCACCCAATCGGGCGGCGACGTGCGCCTGACGAGCGCTCCGGGCGTGGGAACCACCGTATCGCTGCTGCTGCCGAGGGCTGGATGAGCGCACCGGTCGTGTTCATCGTCGAGGACGAGGCGTTGATCCGCGAGGTGATCGTCGCCGAGTTCGAGGATGCGGGCTTTGTCGTCACCGAAGCCGAGGACGCCGAAACCGCCGAGCGTGCGCTTGCGAATGGCGCGCCGTGCGACCTGCTGTTCACCGACATCCGCCTGCCCGGCGCGCTCGACGGCTTCGATCTCGCCGAACGCGCGCGGGAGCTGCGGCCCGAGCTGCCGGTGATTTTCGCGACCGGTTACACCGCCGAGCCCGTGCGGATGGTCCCCGGCAGCCGCCTGTTCCGCAAACCGTTCAGCCCGTCCGAGCTGATCGCCGCTGCACGAGCGCTGGGCGTTGGCTGAAAGGGGTTCAGAGCGAGTTCAACGCGTCTGCTCTACGGCGCGACAATGATCCGCTTGCCTCTGATGCTCGCGGCCATGGCGATTGCCGCCCCGGCCCACGCTGCTCCGCTCGACGAGGTGCGCGCACACCTCGCCGCCATCCACACGATGACCGCCGACTTCACCCAGGCCGCCGAGGGCGGCCAGGTGCTGCACGGCAAGCTGGTGCTGCAGAGGCCGGGACGCGTGCGGCTGCAGTTCGACAAAGCGCCGATTCTCATCGTCGGAGACGGGCGCGTCGTCAATTTCGTCGACTATGAGGTCGATCAGGTGACAGCCTACCCGATCCGCGGCACGCCGCTCGGCATCCTGCTCGATCCGACGATCGACGTGGCGGCGTTCGCGCGCACGGTCGATGCGCCACCCGGCCAGATCGCGATCGAGGCACGCGACCCGAAACATCCCGAATATGGCGTCACGACGCTCCGTTTCGTGCGCGATTCGGCTGCGCCCGCGGGCGTGCGTCTGGCGGGCTGGCGCGTCATCGACGCGCAGGGCCACCGCACGAACGTCGAGCTGCAGGATTTGCGGTTCAATATTCCCGTGGATTCGGCGAGTTTTCGCTTCCGCGATCCCCGGCGGAGAAATGTGCCCGGAAAAGGATAAGTCTGTTCATTGCAATGTCAGGCGGCCTGGGCTAGATCGGTGAGGCTGAAGGAGCGGTTGGGGATTTTGCCCCCTGTTGCCCTGATCGTTCGCCAGCTGCGTGACGAGCGCAAACCGGCCCCAGGCGCACGCCCCCGCGCCTGGGGCCAACTTGTGTTTGGGCATGGCGCGCCGTCCGATGGCGGTCTGGCAGTCGGCGTCTCGCCCGTCCGATTGAACGGTCTACCTCGCCACGCGCCGCCCAAGCGGTGCGGCATGGTGCGTGACGCGCTATCGCCGTGCGGGTAGATAGCAGGCTAACCTACGCCGTAGGACGCGCCTTTGCCCGACATCTTCGACCGTTTCGCCATCGAACTCCACCACGCGCTCGATCAGCTGGAAGCCGCTGGTACGCTTCCTTCGGGCGCTGCGCGCGCGGGGGTGACGGTTGAGCCGTCCCGCGATTCCAGCCACGGTGACCTTGCGACCAACGCCGCGATGTCGCTCAGCAAGGCGGCGGGGCTGAAGCCGCGCGAGTTGGCGATGGAGATTGCGCCCAAGCTGGCGCGCGTGCCGTGGATCCAGTCGGCCGAGGTTGCCGGACCGGGCTTCATCAACGTCGCTCTAGCGCCGCAGGCGTGGGATCAGGAGCTGCGCACGATCCTGTCGGCTGGCGAACGCTTCGGCTTCGCCGACGCGCCCAGCGGCCGCCATGTCAACGTGGAATACGTCTCCGCCAACCCCACGGGCCCGATGCACATGGGCCATTGCCGCGGCGCGGTCGTCGGCGATGCGCTCGCTGCGGTGCTGGAGGCTGCGGGCGACCGGGTCACCCGCGAGTACTATGTCAACGACGCGGGTGCGCAGGTCGACGTGCTCGCGCGTTCGGTCCACGTGCGCTACCGCGAGGCGCTGGGCGAACCGGTCACGATCTCCGAGGGGCTCTACCCTGGCGAGTATCTGAAACCGGTCGGTGCCGCACTCGCAGCGGAATATGGCGACCGCTTCGCCGCCGCGCCCGAGACCGAGTGGCTAGCGACGTTCCGCAAGCGCGCTGTCGCTGCGATGATGGACATGATCCGCGACGACCTCGCAGCGATCGGCATCCACCATGACCGCTTCGTCAGCGAAGCCGCGCTGCAGGCCGCGCACGCGCCCGAGAGGACGGAGGCCGAGCTGCGCGCGAAGGGGCTGGTCTATGAGGGCGTGCTCGAACCGCCCAAGGGCGAGCTGCCCGACGACTGGGAGCCTACCGAGTTGACGCTGTTCCGATCGACCGCCTTCGGCGACGACGTCGACCGCCCGCTCAGGAAGTCGACGGGCGCGTGGACCTATTTCGGGGCCGACATCGCCTATCATGCCGAGAAGGCGTCGCGCTCGGACGCGCTCGTCAACATCTGGGGCGCCGACCACAGCGGCACCGTCAAGCGCATCGTCGCTGCGGTCCAGGCGCTGACCGACGGGCGCGTGAAACTAGACGTCAAGCTCGTAAGCCTCGTCCATCTGTTCCGGAACGGCGAGCCGGTGCGGATGAGCAAGCGCGCGGGCAATTTCGTCACGCTGCGCGAGGTGGTCGACGAAGTCGGGCGCGATGTGGTGCGCTTCATCATGCTGACGCGGCGCGCCGAGGCGCCGCTCGATTTCGATTTCGCAAAGATCGTCGAGCAATCGAAGGACAATCCGGTATTCTACGTGCAATATGCGCACGCCCGCATCCGCTCGCTCGCCCGCCGCGCCGCCGAGGCCGGGATCGTGCCATCTCGCGGCGAGGGAGATGGCAGTCCGGACCTCAGCCGCCTCGATGACGACGAACGCGCACTGATCCGCGTCGCCGCGCAGTTCCCGCGCATCGTGCGCGGCGCCGCCGCCACGCGCGAACCGCACCGCATCGCTTTCTTCCTGTCCGAGCTTGCATCGGCCTTCCACGCCATCTGGAACCGCGGCAACGACGACCCGGCCAAGCGCTTTCTGATCGCGGACGACCCCGCGCTGACCGCTGCGCGCCTCGCGCTTGCGGACGGGGTGGCCCAGGTGATCCGTAACGGTCTGAAGCTGATGGGCGTCACCGCGGTGGAGGAAATGCGCTGATGGCCCGCCGCCCGAGCGAGATCGACGACGACTCGCCGCCGCCGTGGATGGAGGACACCGGCGCCCGCCGCCGCGCCCCCGCCCCGCGCGCCGCCGCCGCTGCTGCGCCGGACCGGACATTCATCTCGTGGCGCGCGCTCATCATCGGTGGAATCGTGGCGATCATCGTCGCGGTCGGCGCAGTCGTCGGCGTGCGGTTGCTGATCGCGCCCGATCGCGGCGCCGGATCGGGCACGCCGGGCGAGGCCGAGCTGATCCGCGCGCCCGCCGAGCCGTACAAGGTGAAGCCTGCCAATGGCGGCGCGGCGATCGAGGGCACCGGGCAGACGATCTACGAGACCGGCGAGGGTAGCCTGCCGCAAGGCCAGATCGACGCGAACGCGGTGCCCGAAACGCCGCAGCGCCCCGCAGCACCGGGCGCTCCGCGCGACCTGCTTCCCGAAGACCAGCCCTCGCCCGAGGCCGCCGAGCCCGGCCTTGGTCCTACGCCGCCCGTGGTTGCGCCAGTGCCGCGGCCAACTGTGGGCGCTGCTCCCGGCGAATCGCGTCCTGCCGGAGCCGATCAACCCGCAACGCCCCGGCCCAAGCCACCGGTGGGCGCGGTGGATCAGACCGCCGCCCGGCCGCAGAGCGCGTCCGCCGCGTCGGGCCAGGCCGCGAGCCGCGTGAAGTCCGCGGCACCTGCCGACCAGACTGCGGCGCGTGCCAGGCCGCCCGCTCCGGCGTTCGCGCTGACGGGATCAAGTCGCGCTCGGAGCGCCGCCGCCGAAGGCGAGACGACTGCGCCCGTGCGCATGAAGACAGCGCCGTCCATCCGCCCCGCCTCGCCGCGCGATATCGTCGACGGCGCGCTCGCATCGGGCACGCGTCCGCCCCGCGACCTGCTCGCCGGGCGCATCAAGGCGCGCGCAGGGGCCGCCACGCCAAGGACCGAAGGCGCCGCTGTCACCGCGAACAGCTCCGCCGGCAGTGCGGCTTCGGGGGCGGTGCAGCTGGGCGCGTTCAGCACGCAGGCCAAGGCCGAAGCCGCACGCGACCGCCTCGCCGCACGCTACCCCGCGCTCACCGCCCTCTCAATCACCCGCATTGACCGCCCCGACGGCACCATCCTCTACCGACTGCGCGGCCGCGGCAGCTGCGCGCCGCTCACTGCCGCGGGGGAGGCGTGCGCGGCGGTGAGGTGAAGGCTGTGGGCATACGAGCTCGGGCGCGCGTTCGCGCACGGCGAGGCGCTGACGCGAAAACCGGGTTGAGCACCCGTAGCGAACGCTGATGGCGCGCGCCTGGCGAGTAGGAAGCCGGTTCCGCCTGGGCGAGTCGGCGGCTAGGCAGGGTGCATGAGCCTTGCTGCCATCCTCTCGCTGTCCGGCCCCAAGCTGACCGCCGACGAACGCGCGCTATTCCGCGCCGCCGCCCCCGCCGGTTACATCTTGTTCGGGCGCAACGTCACGTCGCCCGAACAGGTGCGGGCGCTGACCGACGAGTTGCTCGCGCTGCATGGGCGGCTGATGCCCGTGCTGATCGACCAGGAGGGTGGACGCGTCGCGCGCCTGCGGCCGCCGCACTGGCCTAAGTTTCCAGCGGCGGCCCGGTTCGCCGAGCTGTTCGTATCCGCGCCGCTCAGTGCGCTGGAGGCGGCGCGGCTGAACGGTCTGGCGCTGGCCGCGACGCTGCGCGCGCTGGGCATCACGGTCGATTGCCTCCCCGTGCTCGACGTGCCCCAGCCGGGCGCGCACGAAATCATCGGCGACCGCGCTTACGGCGCCGAGCCGTCGCGCATCGCCGCGCTGGGCGGAGCGACGCTCGACGGGCTGCAGGCGGGCGGCGTGGTCGGCGTGGTGAAGCACATCCCCGGCCACGGCCGCGCGCGGGTGGACAGTCATCTGGAGCTGCCGGTTGTCGAGGCGAGCGCCGCGGAGCTGGAGACCGACTTGGCGCCATTTGCCGCGCTGGCTGGCAGGGCGCGCATGGCGATGACCGCGCACGTAACTTACACCGCTTGGGACGCCCGGCGTTGCGCAACGGTCTCACCGACGGTGATCGCCGACGTGATCCGCGGCCGGATCGGCTTCGACGGGTGGCTGATGAGCGACGACCTCGGCATGAAAGCGCTGGCCGGGACCGCTGCGGAGAACGGCCTCGCCGCGCTGGCGGCGGGCTGCGACGTGGCACTGCACTGCAACGGCGACTTCGCTGAGATGGCGGCGCTGGCCGAAGCGCTGCCCCGACAAACCGCCGAAGCCGGACGGCGGCTTGCGGCTGCGATGGAGCTGACCGCCGCACCCGATCCCGGCACAGCGGCCGAACTTGCGGCGAAGCGGGACGCGCTGCTGGCCCTTGCTTGAGGGGCCGCGCCTTTCTGCCAAGCAGCCCGTCAAGCCAGCGAAGGCTGGCACCTCACCTCTCCAAAAAGGATTTGATGGCACTCGCGGCGAACCCGAGTCCTAGGGGCGCTAGGTTCACCGGTGGGGACTACCTCAATTATCGGGCTTATACCGAATAATACATGTCGAACTCCGCCGGAGTCGGTGTGAGTTCGTTGTAGTCCGCTTCTTCAAGCTTCAGCGCGATATAGGCGTCGATCTGCTCGTCGCTAAACACGCCACCGCGCGTGAAGACTGCGCGGCTCTTGTCGAGTTCGCGCAGCGCCTCGCGCAGAGACGACGCGACGTGTGGCACGTCCTTCAGCTCCTGCGGCGGCAGATCGTAGAGATTCTTGTCCATCGGCTGGCCGGGGTGGATGCGGTTCTCAATTCCGTCGAGACCCGCCATCAGCATCGCGGCATAGGCAAGATACGGATTGGCGGTCGCGTCGGGGAAGCGCACCTCGACGCGCTTGGCCTTAGGGCTCGCACCATACGGGATGCGGCACGAGGCCGAGCGGTTACGCGACGAGTAGGCGAGCAGAACCGGCGCCTCGTAGCCCGGCACCAGCCGCTTGTAGCTGTTGGTCGAAGCATTGGTGAAGGCGTTCAGAGCCTTGGCGTGCTTGATGATGCCGCCGATATAAAACAGCGCCATCTCACTAAGGCCCGCATAGCCGTCGCCCGCGAACAGCGGCTTGCCACCCTTCCAGATCGATTGGTGGATGTGCATGCCGCTGCCGTTATCCTCCTTGATCGGCTTGGGCATGAACGTGGCTGTCTTGCCGTAGGCATGCGCCACCTGATGCACGACATACTTGTACAGCTGCATGTGATCGGCGGTCTTGACCAGTGTCGCGAAGATCATGCCCAGCTCGTGCTGTGCGGGCGCGACCTCGTGATGGTGCTTGTCCATCGGCACGCCCATCTCAAGCAACGTCGACACCATCTCGCCGCGCAGATCGACCGCAGAATCGACCGGCGCGACCGGAAAATAGCCGCCCTTAATGCGCGGGCGGTGGCCCATGTTGCCTTCTTCGTACGCGCGGTTGCTGTTCTGCGGTAGCTCGATATCGTCCAGGCTATAGCCCGACGAGTTATAGCCAACGTGGAACTTCACATCGTCGAACACGAAGAACTCGGCCTCAGGGCCGAAGAACGCGGTGTCGCCGATGCCGGTCTGCTTCAGATACGCCTCAGCACGCTTGGCAGTCGAGCGAGGGTCGCGCGAGTAAAACTCGCCCGTCGCGGGCTCGACAATGTCGCAGAACACGATCAGCATCGGCGTGGCCGAAAACGGGTCCATATAGACAGCGTCAAGATCGGGCTTCAGGATCATGTCGCTTTCGTTGATCGCCTTCCACCCGGCAATCGAGGAGCCATCGAACAGGAAGCCGTCGGCCAGCATGTCCTCGTCAACGACGCCCTGCGCCATCGTCAGATGCTGCCACTTGCCGCGCGGATCGGTGAAGCGCAGATCGACCCATTCGACCTCCTTCTCTCGGATCATGGCGAGGATCGCCGCGGGATCGTTGGCCATTGGTCGGGTTCCCCTCGAAAATCGGATGCTGCACTGCGGCGTTTAACGGGGCGTCACGGCGGCGCAAGGGCCTCCCGGCGCCGCCATGCCTAGACGGCGTCGGGGCCGCGCTCACCGGTGCGGATGCGGATCGCTTCGTCGATCGAGGTTACGAAAATTTTGCCGTCGCCGATGCGGCCGGTTTTGGCAGCCATCTCGATCGCCTCGATGACGCGCGGCGCCAGGCTGTCGTCGACCACCACCTCCAGCTTCACCTTGGGTAGGAAATCGACAATATATTCGGCGCCACGGTAAAGTTCGGTGTGGCCCTTCTGGCGGCCGAAGCCCTTGGCTTCGGTGACGGTGATGCCGCTGACGCCGACGTCGTGTAGCGCCTCCTTCACCTCGTCCAGCTTGAACGGCTTGATGACGGCTTCGATCTTTTTCACGGGCGGCCTGTCTAGCTCAAGTTGACGAAGTTCATGCGAGCGGGGGGTGGACGAACGTGCGTTACTTTTGGCGCGCGGAGCGGGTGAGAGCCAGCCGACGCGCCTGTCGACATGACCGACGGTGCGGCGGGTTCTTCCATAATGCAAGCGGGCCGTTGCTGGGCGGAGTTCCTCCATTGCCTGCGGCGGCGGACAGAAACGCTCAGTGTCAAGGGTGGCACGCGCTCTACCCGGCAGCCCCTTCATCGCCGTTCGGGCGGTCTCCCTCCCCGATCGAAGATTCGGAAGGAGCTTGAGCGAGGCTTGGCAGCCAGTGGCCGGCGCGGTCGCGCTTGGTTTCCAAATAACGCGCGTTTTCCGGCCCGGCTCCGACTGCGAGGGGTACGTGTTCGGTCACGGTCACGCCCGCACGCTCCAGCGCGGCCACCTTTTCTGGGTTGTTTGTCAGCAGCCGCACCGCGCGCACGCCGAGCGCAGACAACATCGCGCTCGCGATGCGGAAGTCGCGCGCTTCGACTGGCAGGCCGACTCGCGTGTTGGCGTCAAGCGTGTCCCAGCCCTGGTCCTGCAGCTGGTAGGCGCGTAGCTTGTTGACGAGGCCGATGCCCCGCCCCTCCTGCTGCAGGTAGAGCAGGATGCCACCACCGCTCAGCTCATGGATCGCGGCGTGCAGCTGCGGGCCGCAGTCGCAGCGGAGCGAACCGAACACGTCGCCGGTGAGGCAGGAGCTATGAACGCGCGTCAGTACCGGCTCGCTGAGCACCGGCTTGCCGAGGATCAGCGCCAGATGCTCTGGCCCGCCACCGCCACTGCGGAAGGCGATCAACTCGCCCGTGCCGCCGGCCGTGACCGGCAGACGCGCGCGGCCGACCTCGACCAGCTGCGCGGCGGAGTCATAGGCGGCGACCTCGTCGGCCGTAACCGACGTCTGCGCCACGCCTGCGTCCCAGAACAGCGCCGGCAGCAATTCGGCGCGGCGGGCAAGCTCGATCGCGGCGGCCGCAGCTTGCGGAGCAGCGGTCGCGCGAAACGGGCCCTTGAGCGGTGTCGCCAGATCGAGCGCCGGGTCGGCGATCGCGAGCGCCTCTGCGCGGCCGAAACGCCCTTCGAGCGCGATCGCCCCGCGCGCGCCCGCCGCAGCGCGCTGGTTGGCCAGCTTCAGCGCAGCCGCGCGCTCATGGCTGATCAGCAGCCGCTCGCCACCCTCGGTCGCAGTTTCCACCGAACGCACCGTCACGCCGCCGACGTTGACCATCGCGCCGCGCCGCAGCGCGCGCACGGCGAGCTCAGCGGGGCTCACGGCCTCGAACCCGCGCGTGTCACAGGTCGAACTCGGCGACGATCGGCACGTGGTCGCTCGGCCGCTCCCAGCTCCGCGCGGGCTCCAGCGTGCGGATCGAGCCGGCGTGCGCGGCGACCTGCGGCGAGGCCCAGACATGATCCAGCCGCCGCCCACGATCGGACTTCGCCCAGTCACGATTACGATAGCTCCACCACGTGTAGAGGCGCTGCGGAGCGGGCGTGAAATGGCGGCCGAGGTCGACCCATTCATGGCTCTGCTGCAGCCGGGTCAGCGCATCGACCTCCACCGGCGTGTGGCTCACGACGCCGAGCAGCTGCCTGTGGCTCCAGACGTCGCATTCCAGCGGCGCAATGTTGAAATCGCCGAGCGCGATCGTGGGCTCGGCCAGGCGCTCCGACCACACCGTCATCCGCTCAACAAAGTCGAGCTTCTGGCCGAACTTCGGGTTGACCTCGCGATCGGGCACGTCGCCGCCTGCGGGGATGTAGATATTCTCCAGCCGCACGCCGCATGCCAGCCGCACGCCGATATGGCGCGCCTCGCCGTTGGCCTGCCAGTCCTCGCGCACCTCCTCGGTCACCGGCGTACGGCTGAGGATCGCGACGCCGTGCCAGTTGCGCTGCCCGCACAGCGCCTGGTGCACATAGCCGCGCTCGGCGAACCACGCGGCGGGGAAACCGCCGTCCTCCACCTTGGTTTCCTGGAGGCACAGCACGTCGGGCGCCTCGTCGCCGATCAGCCTGTCGACGATGGGCAGCCGCGCCCGGACCGAGTTGATGTTCCAGCCGACGATCTTCAGCACCCGCCGCATGTAGCGGCGCGCGGCACCCGGGCAAACGTGGCGGCGTTCAGAACATGTCGGCGGGCAGCGGCGACGGGCCGACGAGGCGCTCGTACAGCCGGATCGCGGCGCGATCGGTGAGCGCAGCGAGGTGGTCGGCGATCGCGCGGCTTCGTTCGGGCTCGTGCGGGGGCGCGCTGAGCCCAGCTCCGTTCGGGTCGGCGGCGACCGCGCGGTACAGCTCGGCAAGCATCGTCCGCGCGGGACCGTTCACGCGCTCGACGCGCGCCGTCAGGTACATGTTCGCGTACAGGAAGGCTTTCAGC
>Ga0326763_1000166_pt1 | contig 24848 bp, 20 predicted proteins | sample NORPS_P_FD_207671 | JGI IMG/M metagenome (GOLD analysis project Ga0326763, IMG submission 207671) | Hot spring water microbial communities from Norris Geyser Basin, Yellowstone National Park, WY, United States - NOR.PS_P | ecosystem: Environmental > Aquatic > Thermal springs > Unclassified...
ATCCGATCGAAACTGCGCCGGCGGTTCGCCAGATACTCGTCGAGGCTGACCTGCGCGTCGCGGTCCTTGTCATAGCGCGCCAACCGCGCCGCATCGCGTGAGGGCGCGCTGCGCTGATAGCCCGCCGGTGCCACCGGAGCGGGCGCCGGCGCTGGCTGCGCGGGGCCGGGCGCCGCAAGAGCAGGCGCGGCCAGTGCCGAGGGCCCCGGCTCCGGCGTCTTCGTCATGCGCCCGGCGAGGATGCCGCCGATGCCGACGGCCAACAATAATCCCGCTGCAACCACCGGCCGCATGGCAAGTCCTCCAACGCTTTTCCAAAGAAGCGGTGCGCACTGTAGCCTGTACCGCTTCAGGATAACAGGTTTATTCGCCTAACTTTTCCAGTCCCGATCTTAACCAATCAGCACCGTACGGGCGATGATTACCTGCCGCCACAGTGATCCGCGCCGTTCGGGGGGAAGCGCGTGCAACTGCCGGTTCCGATCGCGCGCGCCCAGTCTTGCGAGCGCCATCAGCGGCCGCGGCGCGTTTACCGGCGGCGTGCGCAGCGGGTGCGGCGCCTCCGATCCCGCTCCGGGCTCGAGCAGCCGCGATGCTTCGCCGACAGCCCAGATCGTGCCGAGCGCCGAGCACTCGCGCTCGCCTGCGCCGAGCACGCGCGCAGCCAGCGCGAACAGCATGCGTCCGCGCGTCCGCGCGGCCTCGGCGACCTCGCCGCGCAGCGCGAGCAGCGGCGCATCCTCCAGCGCTGACAGCGCCGCGCCGCCTGGCAGCGGCAGCAGCGTGGCGGTTGCGGCTGCGAGTAGAGGTTGCGGAGGAGGCGGCGCGTGGTCCAGCTGCTCCAGCGCCTCGCGCCACCATGCCAGCCGCAGCTCGACGGCCATGGGGTCGCGCAGCCGAGCCGGCAGGCCCCACAACTCGGCCTCCAGCGCGAACAGCGCAGTCAGCGCATCGCGCGAGCCCGCTGGCGCCCACAATGTTGCGAGCCACCGGTCGCGGTCGGCGGTGCGCAGCGAGTCTGCCGCGAGCGAGAGCGCCGCGCGCGAGTCCACAGAGCTAGCGCGTCAGCCGCTTGTACTGCATCCGGTGCGGGCGGTCGGCGGCGTCGCCCAGGCGGCGGCGCTTGTCTTCCTCGTAGGCCTGGAAGTTGCCTTCGAACCACTCCACGCGCGCGTCCCCCTCGAAGGCGAGGATGTGCGTTGCCAGCCGGTCCAGGAAGAACCGATCGTGGCTGATGACGACCGCGCAGCCGGCGAAGTTCTCCAGCGCTTCTTCCAGTGCGCGCAGCGTCTCCACGTCAAGGTCATTCGTCGGCTCGTCCAAGAGCAGCACGTTGCCACCCTCCACCAGCAGCTTCGCCATGTGGACGCGGTTCCGCTCGCCGCCCGATAGCTGGCCGACCTTCTTCTGCTGATCGACGCCCTTGAAATTGAACGCGCCCACATATGCACGCGTCTGGATCTCGTTCTTGCCGAAATAGAACTTGTCCGCGCCGCCCGACACTTCCTCCCAAACATTCTTGTTGGGATCGAGTGCATCGCGCGACTGGTCGACATAGGCGAGCTTCACCGTCTCGCCGATGCGGATTTCGCCAGCGTCGGGCTTCTCCTGGCCGGTGATCATGCGGAACAGCGTCGTCTTGCCCGCGCCGTTCGGGCCGATCACGCCGACGATGCCGCCCGGCGGCAGGCTGAAATCCAGCCCCTCGATCAGCAGCTTGTCGCCATAGGCCTTGGTGAGGCCCTTCGCCTCGATCACGACGTTCCCCAGCCGCTCGGGCGTCTGGATCATGATCTGTGCCGCGCCGGGGCGGCGATCGTTCTGCTTCTCGACCAATTCGTTGAACGCCTTGATGCGCGCCTTCGATTTCGACTGCCGCGCCTTTGGCGAGCTGCGGATCCACTCCAGCTCCTGATCAATCGCCTTCTGCCGCGCTTCGTCCTCGCTGCTCTCCTGCCGGATGCGCTTGGCCTTGGCTTCCAGCCACTTCGAATAATTGCCCTCGAACGGAATACCGCGCCCGCGATCGAGTTCCAGCACCCAGCCCACGACATTATCGAGGAAATAACGGTCGTGCGTGACGAGGATGACGTTGCCCTTATATTCGACGAGGTGGTTCTCCAGCCACGCGACACTTTCGGCGTCTAGGTGGTTGGTCGGCTCGTCGAGCAGCAGGACTTCGGGCTTTTCCAGCAGCAGCTTGCACAGCGCCACGCGCCGCTTCTCGCCGCCCGACAGCTCGGTGACGCCGCTGTCGCCCGGCGGGCAGCGCAGCGCGTCCATCGCGATTTCCACCTGGTTGTCGAGCGTCCAGCCATCGACCGCGTCGATCTTCTCCTGAAGCTCGCCCATCTCGGTCATCAGGGCGTCGAAGTCGGTGTCGTCCTTCGGGTCCGCCATCTCGGCCGAGATCGCGTTGAACCGCTCAACGAGGCCGTGGACGCCCGCGACCGATTCCATCACGTTTTCGCGCACGGTCTTGGCGGGGTTGAGATGCGGCTCCTGCGGTAGGTAGCCGACGCGAACACCGTCAGCCGCCCAAGCCTCACCCGAATAGTCGCGGTCGATCCCCGCCATGATCTTCATCAAGGTCGACTTGCCGGCGCCATTGACGCCGATGATCGCGATCTTGGTGCCGGGCAGGAATTGTAGGTGGATATTGTTGAGGACGGGCTTGGGCTGACCGGGATAGGTCTTGGTAAGCCCCTTCATCACGAAGGAGTATTGATAGGCCACGAGGATCGGGTCCGTTTGCGGTTCGGGTGAGCAAGCGCCTTAGCAAGGCTGAGCGGGGCGGCGCTAGGGCTCGCGCGTTGACGCAATCCGCCCGATCAGCATCCGCCCGGCGGAAAAGCGCGAGGCGGGACCCGATCAGGACCAGAATCGACGACGCTCCGATCGACGACACCCCGCCGCACGCACCGGCGTGCCAACCGCCGGACCGGCGAGAAGCGCGGCGATTGGCTCTGTTCAACCTGCCCGGCACGGGGCCGCCCAGCCGCGGGGTCCGATGCTGGAAGCTCGATGCACTCTGGAGACGTATCGCCGGTGAACCCACGGGGAAGCCCGGCGAGTGAGCTTGCAGGCGTTCGATCGGCATCGGGTGTGCGAACCTGAAGCGTCGCGGGACCGATCTCGCCTATTAACCCCCGCACCGCCCCGCCCCCGGCCCCTTCACGAACCGCCCCGGCTTGGCGCCCGTCGGCTCGCCGCCCTTCAGCACGGGGACGCCGTTCACCCACACGTCGCTGACGCCCTCCGCATATTGCTGCGGCTTGGCATAGGTGGAGCGGTCGATGATCGTCGTGGGATCGAAGATCACCACGTCGGCAAACATGCCCGGAGCGAGCCGGCCGCGGTCGCGCAGGCCCAGCCGCTTGGCGGGCAGCGCGGAGATGCGGCGGACGGCGCTTTCCAGCGTGTCGATGTGCTCGTCGCGCACATAGTGGCCGAGGAAGCGGGCGACGTTGCCGAAGGCGCGCGGGTGGTTCGATGATTTCAGGAACACGCCCTCGGTCGCGGGCGCGCCTTCGTCCGAGCCGAGGCTGACCCACGGCAGCGACGCGAACGCCTTCACGTTCTCCTCGCTCATCAGGAAATAGACCGTGTCCACGCGCGCGCCATCGGCGACGACCAGATCGACCATCGTATCCTCGGCCGAGGTGCCGCGCTCCTTCATCACGTCGGCAAGCGTCTTGCTGATATAGCGGCGCAGGTCCGGATTGCGGAAACCGATGAACAGCACCTTCGCCGGATCGCGGCCGGTCTCCATGTAGAGGTTTTCCCAGCCGCTCGGACTGCCGCGCATTTCGGCGATCACGCGCGAGCGGGTGGCGGGATCGCGCAGCCGTTCGACCCATTTTTCGACCCCGCCCGCCTGCACCCAGGTCGGCATCGAAGCATCCAGCCCGGTCGCGCCCGCGGTATAGACGTACATCGTCGCGCGCACGTCGAGGCCCGCCGTCCGCGCCGCCTCGATCCGGCGAAGGACATCGGCGCGCTTGCCCCAGCTCTCCGCGCCGGACAGCTTGAAGTGGTAGATTTCAACCGGCCCGCCGCTGTCGCGCGCGATGGTGAACAGCTCGTCGAGCGCGCCTTCGATGTTGCGGCCCTCGCTGCGCATGTGCGTGATGTACTCGCCGCCGCACGCCGCGCTCGCCTTCGCCAGCGCCGCGAGTTCGGGCGTCTTCGCGTAAGTGGCGGGCGCATAGATCAGCGCGGAGCCGACTCCCATCGCGCCCTCGTTCATGGCCTGCCGCACCAGCGCCTGCATCCGGGCGAGCTGCTCGGAGCTGGGCTGCACATCGCCCTCGCCCAGCTCGTGGATGCGGATGGTGGTCGCGCCGACGAAGCTGGCGACGTTCAGGCCCACGCCGCGCTGTTCGTAGCTTTGCATCCACTCGCCGAAGCTGCGCCACGGCATCGGGAACGTGATGTCCTCTTGGCGGCGCAGCGCCGCCGCGCGCATCGCATCGGTCTGCGGGCCCATCGTCCAGCCCTCGCCGAACACCTCCAGCGTCACGCCCTGCTTCAGGTCGCTCATCCCGCGCGGATCGGCGATCAGCGTCGTGGGCGCCCAGCTTTGCATGTTGATGAAGCCCGGAGCGACCGCCTTGCCGCCCGCATCCACCCGCCGCGCCGCCGCGGGAGCCTCGCCCCGCCCGACCGCCGCGATCCGGTCCCCCTTCAGCGCGACCCAGCCGCGATAGCCGGGCTGGCCGGAGCCGTCGTAGACGACCCCGTTCGCGATGACCGTGTCGTAGCGTGGGGCCGGGGCGGCGCCGAGCAGCAGCAGCGCGGGCAACAGGGCGAGCGGCTTCATCATTGCGGGCTATCCTTGGCGAGGTCGGCGCTGGTGAGAGAAACGGTCGGCGACCGATATCCGTTCGCGGCGCCAATCCTCGTTTCGGCCTCGACCTTCGGCCAGCTGTTCGCGGCGCCCAGCGTCTCCATCCCCGTGCCCGTGCTCGACCGCGACGGCGAACGCAACCACGCTTAACCGGCAGCGCCGCGCCTGCGAGCACGCGCTTCCGAAAGCCATCTCCAAGTTCCCGGTGCTCGTCGACATCGAGCTCGAGTCGCGAAGCTCGCGATCGAGTAGCCCGCCACAGGTCGCCATGCTAGGCGGTAGCGCGCGGGAGACACGGGATGGCGGCGCGGCGGTTTCTGTTCATCATCGGCGTGCTGGTGGGGGTCGTGCTGCTCGGCGCGGGGGCGTTCCGGCTGTTCGGCGGGCGGCTGATCGCGACCGCGACCAAGCCGCGCGTCAGCTTCGCCGAGAGCGCCGTCTCGCCCGCGCCCGATTATGCGCGCGCCGCTTCGTGGATCGCGCGGCCGGGGCGAGCGGGGGATCCGGGGCTGTTCACGCCGCAGGGTTTCAAGCCAGCGCCGCATCCGGCGGCGGCGGTGTTCTACGTCGCGCCGACCGCCTACACGACGGGCGACCGCTGGACCGCCAACCTTGCCGACCAGTCCTTCCGCACGCGCATCGCCAGCCTCACCGCCGCGCAGTCCTCGATCGCGAACGGCGTCGCCGCTGTCTGGGCGCCTTATTACCGGCAGGCCGTGTTCGGCGCGTTCCTGTCCGAGCGCGCGGCGGACCGCGACCGGGCGTTGGCGCTCGCCTACTCTGACGTGCGGCGCGCGTGGAATTCGTTCCTTGCCGCCAACCCCAGCGGGCCGATCATCCTCATCGGGCACAGCCAGGGCGCGCTGCATCTGTCGCGCCTGCTCGCCGACACCGTGGCGCGCGACCCGCGGCTGAAGCAGCGCATCGTTGCGGCCTACCTGCCGGGCTGGCCGCTATCGGTGGAAACCGACCTGCCCGCGATGGGCCTGCGGCCCTGCACGGGCATGGACACGACCGGCTGCGCGCTCGGCTGGCAGAGCTTTGCCGAGCCCGCCGACACCCGGCCCAGCGCGATCGCCTTCGCGCGGTGGCCCGGCATCGGCGGCCCGCACGCTCCGGGCCAGCACATGCTGTGCACGAACCCGATCCGCGGACTGGCGACCGAGGCCGCAGCGGTCGCCGCGGCCAATCTCGGCTCGCTGCAACCGGCGGGCGACGATCCGCAGCCGCGGCTGATACCCGGCAAGGTCGGCGCGCAGTGCCGCGGCGGCTTCCTGATGATCAGCCAGCCGCCCGACGGCTTCGACCGCTATGTGCTGCCGGGCAACAACTATCACGTCTACGACATCCATCTGTTCTGGGTGAACCTGCGCGCTGATGTCGAGCGGCGGACTAATGCGTGGATGGGCGCCCGCCTGCCTGCCGCGAAGCGCCTGCCCGAAGCTCCGTGAGCGCGCGGGCGCTGTACGATGGCGCAGCGTTCAGAGCGGCGCTGGGCGGACCGCACCGGCTGATCGGGATCGATCCCGGCACGCGGACGATCGGCACCGCCTTCTGCGACGCGGGCTGGCGCGTTGCGACGCCTGCGCGAACGATCGAGCGCACGCGCCTCGCCGCCGACCTCGCAGCGCTCGCCGCGCTGGTGGCCGAGGGCGGCGCGGGCGGCGTGGTGCTGGGCTACCCGCTCAACATGGACGGCAGCGCCGGCCCGCGCGCGCAGGCCACACGCGCCTTCGCGCGCGACCTGATCGCAGCGCTGGCGCTGCCGCTGGTGCTGTGGGACGAGCGCCTGAGCAGCCATGCCGCCGAGGAGGCACTGCGCGCGAGCGGCACACGCACCCAGGCGCGGGTCGACGCCGTTGCAGCCGCGCTGATCCTGCAGTCCTTCATCGACCAGCACCGCCCGCCCGGCCCCCGCTAGCCCCGGCGCGTCACCAAGCGCGCCGCGCTCAGCGGCCCGTCCGCGAGGCGGCGCGCAGCCGCCCGGACGCTCAGGCGCTGCGGCGCAACCGGCGGCCGGCGGCGAGCGCTGCGGCGCCGCCGAACAGTCGCGCGGCGGTCTGCGGCTGCGCGACGGGCGCGCGCTGCCGGTTCGCGCCGACGATGCGGCAGTCAATGATCCCGCCCTCAACGCCGCCAGAGCTGCGCCGCGCTCCGTCACCACACACCGCTAGCGCGGCCCGATCAGGTGGAAGCGGGTCATGCGGCCGTCGAGCCAGCGGAAGCCGCGGCCGTCCCACCAGCCGTCCTCCTCCAGCCGGAAGTCCACGCGCTGGCCGCCCCACTCGGGCACCCGCGCCGCGGCCTTCAGCTCGATCGACCAAGCGGTCATCGGGGCGAGCGGATGTTCGCCCTTGCCGCTCGGTCGCTGGTCGTCCCAGAAGCCGATCGCCGACCCCGCAGCATGGCCATGCAGTCCGATCGGGTGCGAATAGATCGTCGCGTCGACCCCGGCGGCCGCGGCGCGCGCGCGGGCGGCGGCGAGCATCGCATTCCCTGTGCGGCCGGTTGCGAACGAGGCAGTCAACGCGTCCTGCGCTGCGTTCACCGCCGCGAGCCCCGCGCGCAGCCCGGCGGGTGCGCCGATTTCGCCGGGCTTCAGCACGTAGCCCAGATGCTGCGTATCGGTGTGCAGGCCCAGCCAGATCAGCCCGAAATCGCACCAGATCATGTCGCCGGGCTGGATGACAGTGTCGCCTTCCAGCGGGCCTTCGGCGCCCGCGCGGAACACCGCGACCGAGGGCTGGAACCACGTTGCGAGCGCGAGCTCACCGAGCTTGGTCCGCATCCACCACACCACGTCCTGCGTGGTCGTCCGCCCCGGCGTGATCACCGCGGGCGAGAACGCCTGCCCGATGATCGCGTGCGCGATGCGGACCGCTCGGCGGTATTCGGCGATCTCCGCCTCGGTGCGCGTCTCCAGCCAGCCGACCGCGAGCGGCTCCGACGACACCACGCGCCCGCGCAGCGCTTCGGGCAACGCGCGCAACAGCATCGCGTGCTGCGTGGCGCTGAGGCCGTCGGCGTGCGCGTCGACCTCACTCATGTTGACGGCGATGCGTCGGGGATCGCGCGCCGCGATCAGCTTGGCGAGCGCGGCCCACTGGTCGGGTTCAGCCTCGGGCTTCCACGCCGGCTGGAACAGGTTCGCAAGGCCATAGCGGCTGACCGTGAAGCGCTCGACCCTGCCGTCGGGCGCGCGCAGGAACACCAGCATCGTCTGCCGCCGCGCGTGCCAGTTGCCGACATCGAGCATGGTGAGGATCACTGGATCCTCGGCATATTCGCGCGCCAGCAGCACCCAGCAGTCGATGCCGGTCTGCTCCATCAGCGGCGGCACGATTCTGTCCAGCCGCTCACGGGTCAGCCCGTCCTGCAGCCGCGCGCGCTCGCGCAGCGCGGGCAGCGCCTCGTATGGTGGCGCAACGGCTTCGATCGCGGGCGGCGACGGCGGGGGGGACAGCGCGATCATCCGTGGAACTTCGCTGCGCGCTTCTCGACGAAGGCGGCCATGCCCTCGCGCTGCTCGGCGGTGCCGAACAACGCGTGGAATATGCGCCGTTCGAAGCGCACGCCTTCGGCGAGCCCAACCTCCTCGGCGCGGTTGACGGCCTCTTTGGCGGCCATCGTCGAGAGCGGGCCATAGCTGGCGATCAGCTCGGCGGCCTTCAGCGTCTCCTCCATCAGCTCGGCCGCCGGGTAGACGCGGCTGACAAGGCCGATGCGCAGCGCCTCGGCCGCGTCGATCGTGCGCCCGGTGAGGATCAGGTCCATCGCCACCGCGCGGCCGACCAGCCGCGTCAGCCGCTGCGTGCCGCCGCTGCCGGGAATGACGCCGAGCTTGATCTCCGGCTGGCCGAACTTGGCGCCGTCCGCGGCGAAGATCATGTCGCACATCATCGCCCACTCGCACCCGCCGCCCAGCGCGAAACCGTTCACCGCTGCGATCACCGGCTTGCGCGTGCGGGTCAGCTGCTCCCACGTCGCGGTGATGAAATCCTCGGAGTAGACTTGCGCGAAGTCCTTCGACGCCATTTCCTTGATGTCGGCGCCCGCCGCGAACGCCTTGCCCGCTCCGGTCAGCACGATGCAGCCCACGCCCGCGTCGGCGTCGACTTCGCGCAGCGCCTGCTGCAGCTCGCCGGTCAGCTGGAGATTATAGGCGTTCAGCGCCTCCGGCCGGTTCATCGTCAGGATCGCAACGCGCCCGCGGCGCTCGACAAGGACAGTCTGGTATTCGCTCATGCACGGACTCCGCTTGGTCGTGCCGAGCCTAATGCAGCTTCGCTCCCGCCGCGTCATGCTGAACTTCATTCAGCACCCTGCTGCCTTGCGGCTTGATGGGCCGTCCGCTGAGCGCCACGCGACGCACGCCCCTGAACCAGGTTCAGGGTGCCGTGCCGGTTGCGTCCGAACGCTGCGCGCTCCGCTGCCCGATCGTCACCGGTCGCGCGACACGATTGCCGAAGCCCGATACTTGAGCAGTGCGTGCGGGGGAGGTGGCTAGGACATGTTCGGCGCGCGCAGCCGTCTCGCGCGGGGCGGTGGCCGGGCGCGAGGACGACAGGCCGAAACTGACATTGGAAGCGCGCTGCCGCCCGTCCTATGCGGGCCGCCATGCCCCAGCCGCTTCTGATCCTCATCGTGCTGATCGCCGGTGCCGTCACCGCCGTGCAGGCGCCGACCAACGCCGTGCTCGCGCGTGCGATGGGATCGCCGGTCAACGCCGCGTTCGTGTCGTTCGCGGTCGGCACGCTTGCCCTCGGCGCGATCGCGCTCGCGCAGGGCACGCGGCCCGATCTCTCCGCCGCCCGCGCGTTGCCGTGGTGGGCGTGGATCGGCGGCTGCTACGGCGCGCTGTTCGTCGCGAGCGCAGCCTATGGCGCCACGCGCCTCGGCGTTGGCCTGCTGCTGACCCTCTCGGTCGCGGCGCAGCTGCTCACCGCGCTGCTGATCGATTCGACCGGCCTGTTCGGCGTCACGGTCCGCGCCCTCAGCGCTGGACGCCTCGCAGGCGTTGCGCTGGCGATCGCTGGCGTGCTGATGGTGCGGCGCGGCTAGACTGCGGCAGCCTGCCGCGGTAAGGTGGCCTCGTCGGACAAGGGGACGCGCGGTGGCGGTGCTTGGGATCGGCGGATTTTTCTTCCGCGCGCGCGACCCGGCGGCGCTGAAGGCGTGGTATCGTCATCGGTTGGGAGTGGGCGGGGGCTGCGGCGTCGGCCCCAACGGGCAGCCGGATGAGTGGGCCTGGTTTCACGAGGGCGGGCCAATGGTGTTCGAGCCGTTCAAGGCCGAGACCGACTATTTTCCCGCCGACCTGAGCGCGATGATCAGCCTGCGAGTCAGCGGCCTCGACGCGCTGGTGGCAAGCCTGCGCGCCGCGGGCGAGGAGGTGACGCGCGAGGAAGCCATCGACGGAGTCGGCCGCTTCGCACCCGTCCACGATCCCGAAGGCAACCCGATCGAGCTGTGGGAGCCGCAGGGCTGACGCCCACCGCGCACGTCCGCCCGACCCGAGCGCGTTGCCGCGCCGCCTATGCGGATGCTGCGGCTGGGCCCGGCGCACTGGCCGGGCGCTGGTGACCCCTACGGGAATCGAACCCGTGTTTTCGCCGTGAAAGGGCGACGTCCTAGACCGCTAGACGAAGGGGCCGTGGGCGGCAGCGGCGCTCTGTGCGGCGGCGACGACGCGGGGTCAAGCCGCCTGCGCTGCCGCGCCGCTCGGCGCAGCCCACGCGATGTCGTCCAGATGTAGTTCGGCCGCGCCGCCTCCCGCCCAGTCGTCGCGTTTCAGTTCGCCTGCCACATGCACGCGGCGGCCGTGCGCCTGCGCGAGCGCGGCGGCGACCGGCCCGTCGGCGCCGCGGAACATCACCGCCTTGACGCGCGCACCGTCGGCTCCGGCAAGCACCAGGCGCAGGTGGCCGTTGCCAACCACGCGCCGATCCACCAGCGCGAACGGCCCGGCTGCGACGCGCGGGTGCGGCCAGCCCGCGCCATATGGGCCAGCGAGTGCGAGTTCGTCGGCGAGCGCCGCAGTCAGCCCGCCGGGCGCCACCGCCAGATCGAGCTTCAGCGCTCCCCCCGCCCGCGTTGCCGCCACCGCTGTCTGAAGCCGCTCGCCGAGGAAGCGCGTCAGCGCAGCGACATTGCCCCGCTCGATCGTCAGCCCGGCCGCCATCGCATGACCTCCGCCCGCGATCAGCAGCCCGGCCTCGCGTGCGGCGATGATCGCGCTGCCAAGATCGACCCCGGCAAGGCTGCGGCCCGAGCCTTTGCCGATCGCGCCGTCAAGCCCGATGACGATGGCCGGGCGGTTCAGCCGCTCTTTCACGCGCGCGGCCGCGATGCCGATGACGCCTGCGTGCCAGCCCTCGCCAGCCACGACCGCGACTGGAGCGTCGGCATCGGCTGCGGCGAGGGCGGCTTCGGTGACCGACGCCTCGATCGCGCGGCGCTCGGCATTGTGGCGATCGAGTTGGCGGGCGAGCCTTTCGGCCTCGCGCGGGCAGTCGGTCGTCAGCAGCCGCACGCCAAGATCGGCCTGGCCGACTCGCCCGCCCGCGTTGATGCGCGGCCCGAACAGGAAGCCCAGATCGCGCGCGTTTGGCGCATTCGGCGCGCTTGCGATCGCAGCGAGCGCCGTCAGCCCGGCATTGGCGCCGCGCGCGAAGCGCTTCAGGCCCTGCGCCACGAATGCCCGGTTGAGGCCGTGAAGCGGCACGACGTCGGCGACCGTGCCCAGCGCGACGAGGTCGATCAGTGCAAGCAGATCGGGCTCGGGCCGCGTGGCGAACCAGCCGCGGGCGCGCAGCGCGCGGTTGGTGGCGACCGCCAGCAGGAACGACACGCCGACCGCCGCGAGATGGCCGAAGCCGGGCGCCTGGTCGATCCGGTTGGGGTTGACGGTCGCGGCTGCGGCAGGAAGTTCGGCCAGGCACTGGTGATGGTCGGCGACGATCACATCGAGCCCGAGCGCGCGGGCGTGGGCCAGCGGCTCGAACGCCTGCGCGCCGCAATCGACGCAGATGACGAGGCTGGCGCCATCGCGGTGCAGCTGCTCGAGCGCTTGCGGCGAGGGGCCGTAGCCTTCCAGCAGCCGATCGGGAATGTAGGCGCGCGCATCGACGCCGCAGCCGCGCAGGAAGCGGATCAGCAGCGCGGCCGAGGTCGCGCCGTCGACGTCGTAATCGCCGAACACCGCGATCTGCTCGCCGCGCGCCACTGCGTCGGCAAGGCGCTCGGCGGCTGCGTCCATGCCCGCGAGCAGGCTTGGGTCGGGCAGCCAGTCGCGCAGCCGCGGCGTGGCGCAGCGGGCGAGGTCGCCCTCGGCCGCGCCGCGCGCGAGCAGCAGGCCCGCGGTCAGCTCGCTCACTCCGGCGACGCGGCACGCGCCCGCCGGCAACGGCCCACGACCGCGCCACGCCCAGGCGCGGCCGGTCAGCGATTCCGAAACGCCGAGAACGGGCTGCATCGCAAATGTTGAACCCCCTTGCGGCCCGGGTCCGCAAGGCGAACGGATCAGGAACGGATGCCCCGCCTGTGGACGATATGGCGGGTGGTGCGGGCGGTATAACCCGATCGCTCCGTCGGCTTGGCGGGGATGATCGCCGTTCAGGCGCGCATCCGGGCGAGAGCGACGACGCCGATCGCTGCCCAGATGACGTTCAGCACGACCGAGGGGAGCGCTCCGTGGCTGAGGCCATTCACCACGAAGGCCGCCGCGCCCAGAACATTCATGCCCTGATAGGCGGTGCTGCGCGCGGTGATCCGCCCAGCGGTCAGCATTGCGTAGGCTGCGAGGATCAGCAGGGCGCCGATCCAGCCGACGATTTCCACCCATAGCGCTGGCGCGATCATCGCGCGACCATCGCCCACGCGCGGGCGGACGCGCAATGCTGACGGCGGTCGTCAGGCGGCCTCGATTGCCCCCAGCCGGTGCGAAACCGCTGCCGCAAGGCGCATTTCGGACCCCAAAACGGACAGCTTCCGCCGCCATCGCGGGCTGTAAGGCACAGTCTGCAGGCCACCAACAGGCTGTGTGGCAGCCCGGTTTGGCAACGGAACTGCGACGTTCGTCACGCTGCATCCCATCCCCGCGTCACCCCGGCCACGCAGGGCGACTTCGCCGCGGGGCTGCCGGCGACTGTCGACGCGATCATCGCGTGCATCGATGGGAGCGAGCAGCGGCCCGGCCCCGTCCGGTCCCGACGCTGAATCCGCCAGCGGCACGCTGCGGCGCGCCCGATTTGGCCCGCGCCGCGCGCGGCGCTATATGCGCCGCCAAGCAACATCCGGAAGCGAACCACCCCTCATGTCCATCCGTCCCTGGCGAGACATCGTGCGCAGGCCTTCGCGCAAGATCATGGTCGGCTCGGTGCCGGTCGGCGGTGACTCGCCGATCACCGTCCAGACGATGACCAACACGCCGACGAGCGACGCCCGGGCGACGATCGAGCAGATCCGTCGCTGCGAGGAGGCCGGGGCCGATATTGTCCGCGTCAGCTGCCCCGACGAGGAATCGACCGCGGCGCTGAAAGAGATCACCCGCGCGGCGCGCGTGCCGATCGTGGCGGACATCCACTTCCACTATAAGCGCGCGCTGGAAGCCGCCGATGCGGGCGCGGCCTGCCTGCGCATCAACCCCGGCAATATCGGATCGGCCGATCGCGTGCGCGAGGTGGTCAATGCCGCCAAGGCGAATGGCTGCGCGATCCGCATCGGTGTCAATGCCGGCTCACTCGAGAAAGACCTGCTGGAGAAATACGGCGAGCCGTGCCCCGAGGCGATGGTTGAATCCGCGCTGGATCACGCGCGCATTCTAGAGGATCACGACTTCCGCGAGTATAAGATCAGCGTAAAGTCGTCCGATGTCTTCATGGCGGTGGCTGCGTATCAGCAGCTCGCCGAAGCGATCGATTGCCCGCTGCATCTGGGCATCACCGAATCGGGTTCGCTCATCGCGGGGACGGTGAAGTCCTCGATCGGCATGGGGATGCTGCTGTGGGGCGGCATCGGCGACACCATCCGCGTGTCGCTGTCGGCCGCGCCCGAGGAGGAGGTGCGCGTCGGCTTTGAGATGCTGAAGAGCCTCGGCCTGCGTCACCGCGGCGTCCGCATCGTCAGCTGCCCGTCCTGCGCGCGCCAGGGTTTCAACGTGATCAAAACGGTCGAGGCGCTGGAGCCGCGGCTTCAGCACATCCGAACGCCGCTTAGCCTGTCAATCATCGGCTGCGTCGTGAACGGCCCCGGCGAGGCGCGCGAGACCGACATCGGCGTCACCGGCGGCGGCGGGGGCAAGCACATGGTCTACCTCTCGGGCGTCACGGACCACCATGTGCAGAGCGAGGCGATGATCGAGCACATCGTCAGCCTTGTCGAACGCAAAGCCGCCGAAATCGAAGCTCAGCGCTCGGCGGCCGAGCCGCTGGCAGTGGCTGCGGAGTAACGCGGCCGACCCGGCCCGCCCGGCGGCACGGCCGGATTCCGGCCGCTCCGACCCCATAGGCCCGCCAGCAGCCCGTCGGCTCGCGACGGTTCTGTGACCGATACGTCACAGTTTCGCCTTATCTGTCTGGCGGCTGAACAGCCTCTTCCGAAGCGAAGCGTCCTTTGCTTATGAATGCCCGATAACCAAAAGGTGAGGGAAGCATGAGCAAGGTGTCATCGCTGCTGCTGGCAGCGAGCGGGTTTGCATTGCTGTCGGGGATCGCCCAGGCGCAGACGGCGGCGCAGCCCGCACCGAAGGACGGCATCATTCCGCCGCCGAGCACGTCGGCGCAGCGGCCGACCGGCACGGGTGCAGACGCCGCGGATATTTCCGACGCCGAAAAAACGTCGGACAACCTTGTCGTCATCACCGGCTCGCGCATCCCGCGCCCTGAGTTTTCGGGCATCATCCCGGGTGTCCAAGTCGGCCAGGAATCGATCCAGAACCGCGGCTTCACCAACCTCGCCGAAGCCATCCGCGAACTGCCCGGCTTCGGCTTCGGCGCACAGAGCCTCGGCAACGCCGGCGGCCAGCCGTCCAGCTACGGCGTCAATTTCCTCGATCTGCTCGGCCTCGGCACGCAGCGCACGCTGACTCTGGTCAACGGTCGCCGCTTCGTTTCGGGCAACGCGGGTTCGCTGTTCGTCGCTGGCAACAACACCGGCAGCCAGGTCGACATCAACACGATCCCTACCTCGCTGACCGAGCGTGTCGACGTGCTGACCGTCGGTGGTGCGGCAGCCTATGGTTCGGACGCCATCGCGGGCGTGATCAACATCATTCTGAAAGACAACTTCAAGGGCGTCCGGCTGGAGGCGCTGGGCAACCAGTCTTCGCGCAACGACGCGCGCACCTACCGCTTCTCGGCGACCGCGGGGATGAACTTCGCCGAAGGCCGCGGCAACATCACCGGCGCGTTCGAGTATATTCACGACGATCCCATCACCGGCGACCAGCGCGATTTCGTCAACGCGAACTACATCGCGCCGACCTTCTTCCGGAACGGCGGCGTCCGTAACCCGAACTTCGCGCCGCAGATTCCGATCGACGTCGTGGGCTTGAACAACGGCGCGTTCCTGCGGGCGTCGGACGATGGCCAGCCGGGCAACCGCCTGCTGCCCTTGCTGTCGGGCGGCTCGATCCTGGTGTCGCCGGGCGGCACCGTGTTCCAGTACACCGGCTCCACCTCGGCCGCCGCGATCGCGCGCGGCCGCGCGGGCCAGATCGCCTCGAACGCGGCCGGCAGCGGCGCGCTGATCTCGGTCGCTGGCAACACGCAGATCATTCCCGGAGTGCCGATCAGCGCCGCCGTGCCGGGCGCTGCCGCCGGCTTGTCCACCGCGCCGGCGGTCGGTGCCCCCAATCCGCCGGCTGGCACGTTCACGCGCTTCGCACCCACGGGTCTGCCCGCGGGTGTGACGGCGCAACAAGTCATCTCGGCGCTTGCGCCCAACTTCACCGCGCCCGCGGGCACGACGGCCGCGCAGCTGACGACGCTCGCGGTCAACCTGCTGCAGGCCAACCGGCCGACGCCGCGCGAGTATTTCGCAGCCAACCCGAACACGCCGATCAACAACTTCCTCGGCTCGTTCGTCCCGGCATTCCTTGACGTTCCGAACACCGGCGCGGACGCGGCGATCCTGCCGCGCACCGCGGTGCCGCTGCGCTTCAGCCCCACGGGCGGCGACCTGCAGACCTTCAACCCCGGCAGTTTCGATGCGAACACGCCCGCGACGCTGGGCGGCAGCCCGGGCGGCGATTTCTTCAACCCGACACGTTTCACGACGATCCGCGCGGGACAGGACCGCTATCTCGGCAATCTGCTCGCGCATATCGACGTGACCGATCATCTGCGCGTCTACACCGAAAACAGCTACGCAAAGTCGGACAGCATCCTGAAGCGCAATCAGGCCAGCGCCAATTCGATCGCGTCGGCCACGGTGGAGAACGCGGCGCTGCTGGTCCGCATCGACAACCCGTATCTTACCGATGCGCAGCGCCAGACGCTGCTGAACGCCGGGGTCAGCGCCTTCAACCCGGCGACCCCGGGAAGCGGTCTCTTCGTGCTGAGCCGCACCAACCAGGACATCTTCGGCGACAACCCGTTCACCAACACGGCAGAGGTTTATCGCAGCGTCATCGGCACCAAGGGTGATTTCAAGCTGTTCGGGCGCGAGTTCCAGTTCGATACCAGCTTTACCTATGGCCGGGCCGACGGCAGGACGGTGACGACCAATATCAAGGACATCGAGTACGCGTTGGCGATCGATGTCGCGCGCGACAATAATGGCACTATCGTCTGCGCGGCAAAGCTGAATCCGTCGCAATATCTCGGTACCACCCCACCAGGAATCAATCCAACTGAACTTGTCCGTAACAATATCGGCAATGGCCGTTTGCAGGAGCAACTTATTTCACGCAGGGTCACGCAGGCGCAGATCGATGCCTGTCAGCCGCTCAACCCCTTCGGCTTCAACCAGATGTCGGATGCAGCGAAACAGTATGTCCGCGCGAACGTTGTGCTCGATAATACAGCTGAGCAATATTATCTCGTCGGCACGCTGTCTGGGTCGCCCTTCGATCTGCCGGGCGGACCGTTCCGCTTCGCATTGACCGGCGAATATCGCCAGGACAGTCTCGATTTCCGCGTCGACGATATCTCGCGGATCGGCGGCACACGCACTGCTGCTCTGACGAACACAACCGGCCGGATCGAGAATATCGAGGGCTCGATCGAAGTCACTGCTCCGATCACGGGCGATGGCTTCCTGCCCTGGCTCGGCAAGATCGAACTCAACCCCGCGGTGCGCTTTGTCAAACAGGACGGTTCGTCGCCCGACGTCCAGCGCCTCAACGGCACCACGTTCCGCGGCCAGTCATCGGGTGACGTCTATACGATCTGGACGCTCGGCGGCACGTGGAAGCCGATCCGGGACATCACGATCCGCGGCAACGTCACGCGGTCGATTCGCCAGCCGAGCGTCGTCGAGCTGTTCCTTGGCGGCCAGTCGGCCTTCACCACGCCGGCCGATCCGTGCTCCAACCAGAACATCAATGCCGGTGTTCGCCCGGCCACGCGCCGCGCGAACTGCATCGCGGACGTAATCCGGCTGGGCATCGCCTCCAACGCCACCGATGCTTCGAACTTCCTCAACACGTTCGTCGCATCGGGCCAGGCGATCCAGGGGGTGTTCTCGGGTTCGCCGGGCCTGAAGCCCGAGCGGGGCGAGAGCTTCACCTTCGGTGCGGCGATCCAGCCGCGCTGGGTCAAGGGCCTGACGATGAGCGCGGATTATATCGACGTGACGGTGCGCGATCAGATCATCCCGACCGCGATCGGCACCGCGCTTCAGAACTGCTATGACAGCACCGCCTTTCCGGATACGAGCCGCGAGGTGGGTGTGAACACCTGCAACTTCTTCCAACGCGTGCCGGGGGCGGGTGGCGTCATCCAGCAGTTCAACGTCGACAACGGCTTCTCTTCGGGCTTCATCAATCTCGGCGGCCTGCAGGTGCAGGGTATCAACGCATCGATCGACTATCGCATCCCGCTGACCGGGCTGTTCGGGCCAAATGCTGGGCGGCTGGAACTGTACGGGAACATGTTCCATTACATGAATTACTACGTTTCAAACAACGGCACCTTCAACGATCGCCAGCAGACCGCTGGTTCGTTCTTCCGGCCGGAGTTCGCGGTGCAGGGCCGCGTGCGCTATCGGAACGCAGGGCTGGTGCTGCAGTGGAACATCAACTGGGCGAGCGAGACGCAGATTTTCTCGTCGGGCGCTCCGATCACCAACGAGATCCAGGATGTGCTTGGCTTCCCCGATCGTGCGATCCACGATTTCACGATCGGCTATGACTTCAAGAAGCCCCGCATCGGCTTGACGTTCGTGATCCGCAACGCGTTCGATACCGTGACCGCGGGCCTGAACGGTCTGGCGAACTCGAACGGTATTCCGGGCAATTCGGGCTTCCTTGACCCGATCGGCCGCCGGTTCACGCTGTCGGCGAACTGGAGCTTCTAGGTCGACTGCCAACCCGGGCCGCTGCGGCGGCCAAGCGACGCCCCCGCGCTACTGGCGCGGGGGCGTTTGGCTGCCTAAGGACGGCTGCGTGAGCGATCAGCCCCGGCCGCCCCGCCTGCAGCGGGCGCGCGGCACCCAGGATATTTTCGGCGAGGACGCGGCGCGCTTCGAGCGAGTCACGGAGACGTTTGCGCGCGTGCGGCGGCTCTATGGCTTCAAGCCCGTCATCACGCCCGTTTTCGAGTTTACCCCCGTCTTCGCACGCTCGCTGGGCGAGACCAGTGACGTGGTGGGGAAGGAAATGTATTCGTTTGAGGACCGGGGCGGCGAGTCGCTGACGCTGCGGCCCGAGTTCACGGCCGGGATCGCGCGCGCCTATATCAGCGAGGGGTGGAAGCAGCACGGCGTCCTGAAGCTCGCAGCGTGGGGGCCGGTCTTCCGCTACGAGCGGCCGCAGAAAGGCCGCTATCGCCAGTTTCACCAGCTCGACGCCGAAATCCTAGGCGCGGCCGAGCCGTTCGCCGACGTCGAGGCGATCGCGTTCGCCGAGCAGCTGCTGCGCGATCTCGGCATCGCCGACGGCGTGACGCTGCAGCTGAACACACTGGGCGACGCTGAGACTCGCGGCCGCTGGCGCGAGGCGCTGGTCGCGCATTTTTCGGCGCACGCGAGCGAGCTGAGCGAAGACAGCCGCGACCGGCTTCAGCGCAACCCGATGCGGATCCTCGATTCGAAGGCGCCGCAGGACCGTCCGGTCGCCGATGCAGCGCCGGGGATCGACGAGTATCTGAGCGCCGACGCGGGCCGCTTCTTCGAGGCGGTGGCTCGCGGGCTGGACGCATCGGGCGTGCGCTGGACCCGTAACGACCGCCTGGTCCGCGGGCTCGACTATTATCGCCACACCGCGTTCGAATTCGTCACCGACCGCCTTGGCGCGCAGGGCACGGTGTTGGCCGGAGGTCGCTATGACGGCTTGGTGGAAGCGCTGGGCGGGCCTCCGACGCCGGGCATCGGCTGGGCCGCCGGGGTGGAGCGGTTGGCGATGTTGGTGGACGCGGCGGAAACGCCGCGTGTGACGATCGCGGTGGTGGCCGAGGCGACCGAGGCAGAAGATGACGCGCTTGAGATTGCCGCCTGCCTGCGGCGGGGGGGATTGAGCAGTATGGTCCCAAGCGGATCGAGCGCGAAGCGGCGCGTCGAGACTGCACGCCGCGAGAACGTCGAGGCGGTCCTGTTTGTCAGGCCAGCAGGCGCCCACGAGCGGCTCAACCTCAGTCACACCGACAAGGACAGCGCGCGGGCGGCGGAGCTCCTCGCGCAGGTCGTGATGCGCCTGCCGGGACAATATGGCGGCCTTTCCGGCGATCGTCTGCCCGATGCGTAATCGCACCCGCCTCGTCGGCCCGGACTCGGTCCGGGCCCGGGCTTCCGGTTGGCGGACTGCGGCGGTGGGGCGATCCGGCGTTTCGATGCGGCCCCGTCCCGGGCCGGATCCGGGACGACGTCCAACAGCGTACGAGTGGCTGGGACAGCCCCGTCATCCCGGTCTTGAGCCGAAAGCCAGCTTGCCTGCCGCGCAGCGCGCGACGCGCGCGGTCGGCCTACAGCGCCGCCGAACCCCGGACGTTGTCCGCGGTGACGACCGGACGGGCAGGGGAGCGCTGCAATGATCCCCCCCGCCCGCATTGCGCAGATCGAAGCCCGCCACGCCGAGCTGGCCGACGCGCTCGCCGCGCCGGACATCGCGCGCGACCGGTTCGTCGCGCTTTCCCGCGAATATTCCGAGCTCGGCCCCGTCGCCGAAGCGGCGCGCGGGCTGCGCCTGCTGCGCGAGGAGATCGACAACCTGCGCGGCCTCGCCGCCGACGTGACTGCCGACGCCGATCTGCGCGCGATGGCCGAGGACGAGATCGCCGACCTCAAGGCCCAGCTGCCCGACGCCGAGCGCAAGCTCGCGCGCCTGCTGCTGCCCCGCGACGCAGCCGACGAACGCAGCGCCATCCTGGAAATCCGCGCGGGCACGGGCGGCGACGAGGCGGCGCTGTTCGCGGGCGACCTGTTCGAGATGTACCAGCGCTACGCCGCCGTCCGCCGCTGGCGCGTGGAGCTCATCAGCGCATCGAGCGCCGATGTCGGCGGCTACAAGGAGGTGATCGCGTCGATCACCGGGCAGGGCGTGTTCGCGCGGCTGAAATTTGAAAGCGGAGTCCACCGCGTTCAGCGCGTGCCCGCGACCGAAACGCAGGGCCGCATCCACACGTCGGCCGCCACCGTCGCCGTGCTGCCGGAGGCCGAGGAGGTCGATATCCAGATCGAGGACAAGGATCTCCGGATCGACGTCTTCCGCTCGTCGGGCCCCGGCGGCCAGTCGGTCAACACCACCGACTCGGCAGTGCGGATCACCCACCTGCCGACGGGTCTTGTCGTCAGCCAGCAGGACGAGAAATCGCAGCATAAGAACAAGGCCAAGGCGCTGAAAGTGCTGCGCGCGCGTCTCTACGAGCTTGAGCGCGAGAAGCTTGCGTCGGCCCGCTCGGACGCGCGCAAATCGATGGTGGGATCGGGCGACCGTTCGGAACGCATCCGCACCTACAACTTTCCACAGGGACGCGTGACCGATCACCGGATCAACCTGACACTCCACCGTCTCCCCGAAATCCTCGCCGGCGAGGGGCTGGAGGAGCTGATTACTGCGCTGATTTCCGAGGACGAGGCCGAGCGCCTGGCAGGGCTCGACGCCGAATGACGCGGCCGAACGGGCGTGGCCCGATGCGCGCTGACGATCGGCCAACGACCCCGCTGCCGCCGCGGCGCCGACGTGTCGATCTCGCTTCCTCCCACGACGCCGCCGGGTTCGCCCGCGTTCGGGAAGCTGTCCTGCCCGGCGTCATGGATGATCGCCGGCCGCTTCGCGGCTGCGGACGCTGGTGAGCCAAACCGCGCGCGACGTGCTTAAGGCGGCGGCGGCGCACATCGGCGGGGCGACGCCACGGCTCGATGCGGAGCTGTTGCTCGCGCACCATCTCGGTACCACGCGCGACTCGCTGCTGCTCGGCGGTCTCCACGAGCCCGTGCCCGATGCGCGCGGTTTCGCCTGCCTGATCGAGCGCCGCGCCGGCGGCGAGCCGGTCGCCTACATCACCGGCACGCGGGAATTCTGGTCGCTCAGATTCCGCGTCACGCCCGATGTGCTGATCCCCCGCGCCGACAGCGAGACCCTCATCGAAGCGGCGCTGGCATCGGGGAGGGCGCCCGCCCGCGTGCTCGATCTCGGCACAGGCAGCGGTGCGCTGCTGCTTGCAGCGCTCAGCGAACACCCGGCGGCATTCGGCATCGGCGTCGACCGCTCGTCAGCCGCGATCGCCATCGCCCGCGCCAACGCCGCCCAGCTCGGCCTCGCCACCCGCGCGACCTTCGTTCAGGGCGACTGGGGGGCCGCGCTCAGCGGACCGTTCGAGCTTATCCTGTGCAACCCCCCCTACGTCGCGCAGGGCGCAGCCGACCCGCACGTTCACGCGCACGAACCGAACGAAGCGCTGTATGCAGGTGCGCAGGGCCTCAACGCCTACGCGCGGATCGTCCCCGATCTGCCGAGCTTGCTGGCAGTGGGCGGGCTTGCGGTTCTTGAAATCGGCTGGGATCAGCACGAAGTCGTTGATCGGATGGCGCAGGAAGCAGGGCTCGTTGCCCGGCTTTGGCGCGATTTGGGCGGCAGGCCGCGCGCACTGGCGCTGACCCGCGGGGCGTGAGGCGAAGAATCGCTTGGTCCTGTGCGTCATAGCCGGTATGCCTCGTGCAGCGCGGCGGGCGGGAGAGACCGCCTGCGGAGGCACGGACCACCACCGCTGAGTATGATGCGACGAGCCGCCGATGGGTGGGTGACCGTACCCGCCCGCGAGGACGCCGATCCGCAGGGACGACATGCATGGCTAGGGCTTATTGATGCGCCAAGGACAGAACCGCCGCCGTGGGCGCGGCGGGCAACGGCCGCCACAACAGGGTGGCAGCGTGGGCCGTGGGCCCGAAATGGCCAACCGCGATCAGCACCGGAACCGGGGCAACGCGGCGCAGCTGCTGGAGAAATATCGCAACTTGGCGCGCGATTCGCAGCTGCAGGGCGACCGCATCACCGCTGAATATTACCTGCAATATGCCGATCACTATTATCGCGTGCTGAACGAGAACCGCCCGCGGTTTGACGATAACCGCCGCCGCGACTGGCAGGACCGCGACGAGCGCTACAGCGAGCGCGACGAGTCCGATCCGGCCGACGATGGCGGCGACGATGATGCGCCCGAGGCGCTGAACGGCGAGCGCCGGTTTGACGAGCGCGACCGCCGCGGCAACCAGCAACGCGGCCGCTACCAGGACCAGCCGCGCGACGACGAGGGCGACCGGCCGCAGCGCCGCTATCAGGACACGCAGCCGCGCGACGACTCCGGGGAGCGCTCGCAGCGGGGCCGCCACCAGGAGGCTGCTCGCGAGGACGATGGCGGCGAGCGCCAGCAGGGTCGCTACCAGGACGCGCCCGCGCGCGCCGACGATGGCGACGATCGCGGCGACCGGCGCGAGCGCGGCTTTGGCCGTGTCCGCGGGCAGGACAACCGCCGCGACGCGGCTCCGGATCGCGAAGGCGGCCAGCGCGAGCGGCGGCCGAACGGCAGCTATCGCGATGATCGCCGCGCGGGCGCCGACGACGAGCCGAGCGGCGAGGCGATCGCCGCCGTGCTGCCGCCCGCCTTCAACAACCGCACCGGCGACGACGAGGAGCCAACGCCACGCCGCGAGGAGCGCAGCCCCGGCCGCCTGGGCCTAGGCGGCCCGCGCCGCGCCAAGCCCGAAGCCGTCCCCGCGGCGGAACCCGCCGAGGCGAGCGAGCCCGAGAGCGATGCACCGCGCCCACGCCGCCGCCGCACGACCCGGCCGAAGCCCGATGCCGGGAGTGGCCCTGAACTGCGGCTGGAAGACGTCTGACGTTCAGAGCGGGGCGGCCGCCTCGCAGGCGGCGCCCCGCTAGCTCTCGTGGCCGGCCGCGTCGACCTCGGAGTCGTGGCCGCTGCGCGCGCTCGCGAACACCAGCGCCATCAGCGCGCCGCCGACCAGACCGGTCAGCGTCACCCCCAGGCCGATCGCCAGCCGGGCCTGCCACGGCATCGGCGTGCCCGCCGCGCGGAAATATAGCAGCACGCCAAGCGCCAGCGCCGCGCCGCCCGCTCCCGCCCACAACACCATACGCCGGAAGCGCACCCAAACCGCGGCCTTGTCGTCGGCTGTGCTTTGATGGATCATCCCCACGCACATAAGGCCGACAACGGCCCGACGGGAGGTCTAAGACATGACGATCGGGTGCCTGTTCCGAGACAAGCCTACGAGCGCGGTGGTGACCGTCAGCCCCGATGCGCCCGTCAGCGACGCTGTGCGCCTGCTCCACGATCACCGCATCGGCGCGGTACTTGCCGTGGGGCCCGACGGAGTCGCGGGCGTGGTGTCCGAGCGGGACGTGGTGCGCGGCCTGCACAAACACGGCTCGGCGATCTGCGACATGCCGGTCCACAAAGTGATGTCCTCGCCCGTCGTCACCGTCGAGCGATCGCACACGATCAGCGACGCGCTGGCGCTGATGACCGAGCGGCGCTTCCGCCACCTGCCGGTGGTGGAGGGTGGCGTGCTGATCGGGATCGTGTCGATCGGCGACCTCGTCAAACGCAAGATCGACGACGCGGTGCGCGAGGCCGAGGAGCTGCGCGGCTATATCCACGCCTAAAGAATGGCCCGAAACGGTCGTTTCCCGCGCGCATCCAAAAAACCTCTTGCGCGATGGGGATTGGGCCGACATATGGCGGTCTCCCGGGCGGCAACGCTGCGGGAGCGGGCACCGCCTGACACCGATCGCGCTTTTGAAGCGCTGAAAAAATCGGTGTTGACGGGCCTGCTGGAAACGCCATATGGTGGCTTCCTCGCTGACGCAGGGCGATGTGCCCGGCCGAAGCAGCCCTCTCACATGCTGCGGTCGCAGTTCCGGACCAGTCGGACCGGGGTGTGAGAGGTTTTCGCTCTTTCTCATCGTAGGTAATCGATGAAGGGACATGTGGGCGGCGGCCCGCAGTCCGGCGGCTCAAGGCGCCGGATCCTGCGGAAACATTCGCTGTCCTATGTCTCAACGTGACCACCCGCGCTCTGGCCTTAGTCGGACAGGGCGCGAGTAAACGTTGTGCAGACTTCAGGAACAGCTCCTTGATCGGGCTGGTTGGTTGGGTTCGCCTGGTCGGCCGGTTCGCACATGAACTTGAGAGTTTGATCCTGGCTCAGAACGAACGCTGGCGGCATGCCTAACACATGCAAGTCGAACGAGACCTTCGGGTCTAGTGGCGCACGGGTGCGTAACACGTGGGAATCTGCCCAAAGGTACGGAATAACTCAGGGAAACTTGAGCTAATACCGTATGATGCCGAAAGGCCAAAGATTTATCGCCTTTGGATGA
>Ga0326763_1000167_pt1 | contig 24770 bp, 19 predicted proteins | sample NORPS_P_FD_207671 | JGI IMG/M metagenome (GOLD analysis project Ga0326763, IMG submission 207671) | Hot spring water microbial communities from Norris Geyser Basin, Yellowstone National Park, WY, United States - NOR.PS_P | ecosystem: Environmental > Aquatic > Thermal springs > Unclassified...
ACCACGCAGGCGGACATGCTGAAGTCGCTCTCGCCGCTCTACAAGCTCGATCGGATCACGACGCCGCTGTTCGTGCTGCACGGAGCAAACGACACCAACGTGCCCGTCGTCGAGGCAGAGCAGATCGTCTCGACGCTGAAGGCGCGCGGGGTGCCGGTCCGCTACACGCTGTTCCCCGACGAGGGGCACGGCTGGCGCAAGGTTGCGAACCGCGTTCGCTCAACGACCGAGATCGTCGACTTCTTCGTTCAGAAGCTGAAGCCCTAGGGCGCGTTCGAAACGCGCTCTGCCGGGCAGCCCGATCGTCAGCCGGTCGGCGCTCAGCCCCGGTCGTGTCGCCGCAGCGCCCAGCGCAGCGCGCCTGCGCCCGCGCCGCGCAGGACGATCTGCTGCGCGGCGATGCCGAGGCCGCTTGCGGATACGAGCATGCCCGCCTCCAGCGCGGGTGCCAGCGACGCGGTGAACAGCCAGCGCTGGCCGCCGGGGGTGTCGATGCGGATGCAGCCGTCGGCGAGCGCTGCGGTGACGCCCGCGGCGAGGTGGAAGCGCGCGGCCCAGGGCGGAGCCATACGGAACTGGCGCTGGACCAGCTCATCCTCGCCGCGAAGCTCGAAGCCGTCGCGCGAAAGCGTCAGCGCGCGGCGATGATCCAAGCCCCAGCGGCGGCGATAGCCGTCGTGCACGGCTTCGACGTGAATGCCCAAGGGAGTCTCGTGGCGGCGGGCGGTGACCTCGCTGACGCCGCGGCCGAGCCCGCCATCGTCGCGCAGCCCCGTCGACGCCGTCTCGGCAACCGTCAGCGTGCTGTGCGCCGCGGTTCCACGCGCCATCAACGCGAGCGGCGAGGCCAGCGCGCGCTCCACGCCGCGCTGGCCGCCGACGTTCGTCAGGATCCGCTCGCCGCCGCTTACGAACTCCAGCCCCAGCGTCGATGCGCTGCAGCCCGCGCTGAAGCGCTGCTCGGGCGGAGGCCCCGCGTCGAGCAGCAGGCAGCTGGGGCCGAGGTCGATCCGCTGCAGCGCCGGCTCCGGCAACGCTGCGCCCTCGGCCACGGCGGCCAGTGCCGATGTCAGCCGTACGCCGCTGAACGCGACGCCCGACAAGGCGGCGAGCCGACCATCGGGCAGCACCACGCCCCGCAAAGCGACCGCACAAGCTGCCAGGCGCGCGGCCACCAGCCGCGGCAAAGCCCGCCCGCGGGCGCCGTAAACCGCGCCGACGCTCACCAGCAGCTCGATCGCCTCCAGCTGGTCGACCGGCGCGCGCGTCGCCACCGCCCCGCTCTCGGCCACGAACAGCGCCACAGCCTCGCCGAGCGCAGCCTCGGCGCGCGCCAGCCGCTCGTCGCCGCCCGGCAGTGCCAGCGCCAGCGCGGCCGCAGCCGCAGTCGCTCTGATCTGGTCGAGCCCCGGCTCTGTTCGCTCCGCCCCGCGCTCCAGCACGCGCACGGCGTGGGCGAGGTGCATCAGAAAGGCCGAGCGCACCGGCAGTTCGACCTTCGCGAGCAGCAGGCCCGAGTGCAGCAGGAACGCGAGCACGCGGCGGCCGAGCCGCGCAGGCTCCCACGCCCAGCCGCCGGGCGTGGCGTTCGCTGCAAGCCAGCCGCTGAGCAGCGGCGCTGCGAGCGCGGTGGCGCGGCCATTGCCGTGGCTGGCGAGGTCGCGCGCCCAGCCGAAGCTGTCAGCAAATGCGTGGAGTTCGGCGGTCGGCCAGCCATTGCGCCAGCTCAGCTCGGCCAGCCGGATGCTCGCGCCGCCATAGCTGAGGCGGCCGGCGAGCATCGCCTGCGCGCGCTCGGCCGATCCCGCGAGCGGATCGCGCGGAGCCGCCAGCAGCTTCGCCGGGAAGCGCGGCGGGGCGACCGCTGCCAGCCGCAGCTTGGGTGCGAAGCCGAAGCGCGCCACCTCGCCCACCCGCGCGACGAGGCCGACGCCGCGCTCCAGATCGGAGCGTGTGAGGCGCGTGCCCGGCTGCGCGAGGAGCGATGCGGTCATGCGGCCGCCCGAACCGGGGGCCGCAATGCAGCGATATTGGCCGAATAGGACGCCGCGCCGCCGCGAAACGCCGCCGTCCCGGCGACGAGCACGTTCGCGCCCGCGGCGACCACGTCCCGCGCGGTCTGCGGATCGATGCCCCCGTCGACTTCCAGCAGGATGTCGCGCCCGCCGCGCTCGATCTCGGTCCTCAGCCGCGCGATCTTGGGCAGCACCGACGCGATGAATGCCTGGCCGCCGAAGCCGGGATTGACGCTCATCACCAGAATCAGGTCGACGAGGTCGAGCACGGGCAGCACTGCCTCGACCGGAGTCGCGGGGTTGAGTGCGACGCCCGCCTTCGCGCCCGCGGCGTGGATGCGCTGCAACGTGCGGTGAAGATGCGGCCCGGCTTCGGGGTGGACGGTCAGAATGTCCGCGCCCGCCGCCACGAAATCGTCGATGAACGGGTCCACCGGCGCGATCATCAGATGCACGTCGAACGGCTTCGCGCTGTGCGGCTTCAGCGCCTTCACGACCGCTGCGCCGATCGTCAGGTTGGGCACGAAATGCCCGTCCATCACATCGACATGGATGAAATCGGCACCCGCCTGGTCGATCGCGGCAACTTCCTCACCCAGCCGCGCGAAATCGGCGGACAGGATCGAAGGCGCGATCAGCACGGAGTTCATCGCTCGACTGTAGCGCGGGCGTCACAGTCGGCAAAGCTATCCACAGAAAATAAACACTCCGCCAGCCGCGCCGACGAGACTTTCTGTCCGATCGGCGGCGAGATGCGGAGGCGGGTGGGAGCCGGGACGACCCAGACCGGGTTCGTTACGGCTGCTTCCTTCCGGACCTGACCGGGTTGGCGAGCGGCCTGCCCGCCCGGCTCCCGGCCGCCATATGCGGTCGCGCGGGCGCGATCACAAGTGCGCCGCGATCGCGGCAGCGTCCGTGCTGATCGCTACCGGCGCGCGTCGGCGCTTGCGGGGGGCATCCGGACGGTCAGTTCGGGCAGCTCGCGGCTAAGCACGATCTGGCAGGCGAGCCGACTGTAGCGCGAGGCGTGCGGCGCGAAATCGAGCATATCCTCCTCGGCCTCGCTCGGCCGCGGCAGCAGCGCGAACTGTTCGGGCGCGATGAACACGTGGCAGGTGGAGCACGCCATCGCGCCATCGCACGCTCCTTCGAGCGGTTGGCCATGCGCCTGCGCGATGTCGAGCAGCCGCTCGCCGGACGTGCCCTCGGCTTCGATCGTGCGCGTGCCGTCGGCCGAAACGAAGCGGATGCGCGTCACGCCACAGCCCGCGTGGCAAGGCGCGCGGCGCGGTTCACCGCGTCGATCGCTGCGTCGATCTCGGGCCCGGTCGTGAAGCGGCCCCAGCCGAGCCTGAGCGTCGCCCGAGCCTCTCGCGGGGCAACCCCAATCGCCTTCAGCACATGGCTGTCGCGGCCAGCCGCGCTGGCGCAAGCGGAGCCCGACGAGCAGCTGACCTCGCGCGTCACCTCGGATAACAGCCGCGCGCCGTCGGCACCGGGGAAGCTGAGATTGAGGTTGCCGCGCCAGCGATCGGCGGTGGAGCCGTTGATCCGGAACGCGACGGCCAGCCGCGCCAGCGCGCGCTCCCACAGCGCGTCGACATGCGCGCGCTCGGCCGCACGCCGTCCCGCCGCTGCCTCGGCTGCCGCTCCGAAGCCTGCGGCGAGCGCCACCGACACGGTGCCCGAGCGCCCCGGCTCCTGCCCGCCGCCATGGGCGATGGTGCCGAGCGCGATGCCCGGCCGCACCCACAGCGCGCCGATGCCGACCGGGCCGTGGATCTTGTGCGCCGACAGGCTGGCGAGATCGACGCTCAGCGCCTCCGGATCGAACGCCAGCCGCCCGAAGCCCTGCGCGGCGTCGCAATGCATCAGCGCGCCCACCGCGCGCGCGCGCGCGGCGATCGCTGCAATCGGCTGGATCACGCCGATTTCGTTGTTGACCAGCATCGCCGACACCAGCGCCACGTCGGAAGCGAGCGCTGCGTCCAGCGCGCCGAAGTCGATGAGACCGTCCGGCTGCACGGGGAGCACCGTCAGCGCCGCACCCATCCGCTCCAGCGCGCGGGCTGTCTCCATGACCGCGCTATGCTCGGTTGCAAGCGTGACCACGCGCCGCCGTGTCTGGCCCGGAGCGGTGAGCGCGCCAGTCAGCGCCCAGTTGTCCGCCTCGGTGGCGCCGCTCGTGAAGCGCACGGCCTCGGGCGCAGCGTGCAGCGCCGCCGCGATCTGGCAGCGCGCGTGTTCCAGCGCGGCGTGCGCGCGGGCTCCGTCCCGATGCGCCGAGTGCGGATTGGCGGCCACGCCGGGCCGCAGCCACGGCTCCATCGCCGCCACCGCCTCGGGTCCAAGCGGGGTCGTCGCCTGATAATCCAGATAGATCACGCCGCGCTCCGCGCTGCGAGCCGCCCTGCCATCCGCGCATATGCCGCCGCGAACCGGTCGATCCCGTCGGCGGCGGTCGTCCAGCCGACCGACACGCGGATCGCCTCGCCCGCAGCGCGTTCGCTGATGCCCATCGCGGTCAGCACATGGCTCGCCCGCACGCGGCCCGACGAGCACGCCGCGCCCGCCGACACCGCGAAGCCCTCCAGATCGAGCGCCATCAGCTGCAGCTGCGCGTCGACCCCCGGCAGCGCGACGCAGCTGATGTGCGGCAGCCGCTCGCCCTCGCCGCCGATCACGCGGCCGCCCGCTGCCACCATCGCCGCCTCGGCGCGGTCGCGAAGCGCTGCGGCGCGCTCGCTCCAGCCAGCGTCGGCGGCGCGCGCGCGCATCGCCGACGCCCAGGCGATGGCGCCCAGCCAGTTCTCGGTGCCGGGCCGGTAGCCGCGTTCCTGCCCGCCGCCGATGCGCGGGCTGAGCAGGCCGAGATCGCGCACCAGCAGAGCGCCGCACCCGGCCGGTCCGCCGAGCTTGTGCGCGCTGACGGCGATGAAGTCGGCATCGGGCAGCGCCATGCGCCCGGCGCTCTGCACGCAATCGGCCAACAGCAGGCCGCCCTGCGCGCGCACCAGCGACGCCACCTGCGCCAGCGGCTGCACCACGCCCGTTTCGTTGTTGCCCTGCTGCACCGCCACCAGCGCGGGGCCACCCTCCGCTAGCATCGCCGCCAGGGCATTGAGCCGCACGCGCCCGCCCGCGTCGACCGGGATCACCCCGGCACGCGGCACCGCGCCCAGAACCGCCGCGTGCTCCACCGCCGAGACCAGCACGCGCCGTGCGCCCTCAACCCCCAGCCGGATCGCCTCGGTGCCGCCGCTTGTCAGGATGACCTCGCCGCGCCACCCCAACGCCGTTGCGATCTCCGCCCGCGCGGCTTCGAGCGCCGCACGGGCCGCTCGGCCCTCGGCATGGACCGACGACGGGTTGGCCGCGCGACCGCTCCAGGCAGCCATCGCCGCCGCCGCCGCTGGATCGAGTGGCGCGGTTGCCGCGAAATCGAGATAGACCCGCGCGCCCGCCGTCATCGTGCCGCCATCAACCTGTTGGGCGTTTGCATCCGTCGCCATATAGGGAGCAACCGCACCGGCGGCACGCCGCCCGACAGACCTTAAGGACCGATGCCCGAAGTCATCTTTCCCGGCCCCGATGGCCGCCTGGAGGGCCGTTACCAGCCCGGCCCGCGCCCCCGCTCCCCGCTCGCGCTCATCCTCCACCCGCACAGCCTCGCGCGTGGCACGATGAACAACCCCATCGTGTTCCAGCTGTACAAGCTCTACACCGATCGCGGCTTCGCCACCTTGCGCTTCAACTTCCGCGGAGTCGGCCGCAGCCAGGGCGAGTTCGACAACGGAGTCGGCGAATTGTCCGACGCTGCGTCGGCGCTCGATTGGCTGCAGCAATATAATCCGGAAGCGCCGATGACGTGGGTCGCCGGCTTCAGCTTCGGTGCGTGGATCGGGATGCAGCTGCTGATGCGCCGGCCGGAGATCAAGGGCTTCATCTCGGTCGCGCCCCCCGCCTCCATGTACGATTTCGGCTTCCTCGCGCCGTGCCCGTCGTCGGGCCTGATCGTGCAGGGGGGGCAGGACGAGATTGCGACACCATCCGCCACGCAGAAGCTGGTCGACAAGCTGAAAACTCAGCGCCACATCACGATCGAGCATCAGGTGATCGACAGCGCCAACCATTTCTTCGAGCGCGAGCTGGACGACCTGATGGCGATCTGCGGCGCCTATGTGGACCGCCGCATCGCGATGGGGCGCTAGCCCGGGCCGCATCGACCGCGCGGGGGCCGGGGCGGCACACCCTTGGTCCAGGCAGCGCGCCCGACGGCTCGAACCCGTCGACCCTCTCCCCAGCAGGCGTGGACGAGGCGGCGATCCCGTCGGCCTCTTCCGCGCTGATCGCCCGCGATGCCGCCGCTCGCTCCACCGGCTTAGCGCTGCCGTGCATAATCTGTCAGGACGGTAAGGTGCCGGACCGAGTTCCAGCAAGCGAACGGTGCCTAGTTGCCCGCGCATGATCCTTGGGCACCGGACACGGAACCGCCTCTACACAGCCGTGCCGCTTGTGCTGATCCTCGGCGCCGGCGGCGCGCTGCTGTTCGCGCAGCAGGCGCCCCGCGCCCATGCCGCCCCGCCTCCTGCTCCGACGGCGCCCGGCACCTTCCGGCCGACCGACGCCCAGTGGCGGGGGCTGGCCTTCGCAACCGCCGAAGCGCGCGATTTCGCGCCCACGATCAACAGCGACGGCGTGATCCAGGGCGACGAGACGCGGACAATTCCGATCTTTTCGCCATTCACCGGCCGGATCGCGCGGGTGTTCGTGGAAAGCGGCCAACATGTCGCCCGCGGCGCGCCGCTGTTTGCGGTGCAAGCCGCCGAACTGGTGCAGGCCGCGGCTGACCTGCGCACCGCCGAAGCGCAACGCGCCGCGGCTCGGACGGCGCTTGACGTCGCCAGCGCGGCCTACGATCGGCAGCAGCGGCTGCTCGCGGGCGGGGCGACTGCGACCAAGGACGCACAAGCGGCAGCGGTCGATCGCGCGAATGCGCAGAACGCGCTCGCTGCGGCGGATGCGAGCCTCACAGCCGCGCGCGGTCGCCTCGCTGTCCTCGGCCAAACCGGCGCCGGCCGCGACGCGACGGGCGTTGTCCGCGCGCCCGTTGGCGGAACGATCACCACGCGGTCGGTCGGCGCCGGACAATTTGTGCAAAGCGCTGCGGGAGGCGCAGCGACACCGCTGCTGACGCTTACCGATCTCAGCCGCGTCTGGCTGGTCGCCAACCTGCGCGAGGCCGATGCGACGCGCGTTCGACCCGGCGACCGGATCGAAGCACGGGTGGCCGGGCTGCCGGGCCGCAGCTTCACCGGCACGATCACGACCGTCGGGGCGACGGTCGACCCGGCCAGCCGCCGGATCACCGCGCGCGCGACGATCGACAACCCCGGCGGCATGCTGCGTCCCGGCATGTTCGCGTCGATGCGCGTGCTGGAGGGGACCGCCGATCGGCGGGTGAGCGTCCCCGAACAGGCCGTGGTCTATGAGGGCGACGGAGCGCGGCTGTGGATCGCGCGGCCCGATCGGACGCTCGCCTTGCGCCAGATCACCGTCGGCCGCTCCGACGGCGGGCAGGTCGAGGTTCTGGCCGGACTGTCGCCGGGTGACCGGGTGGTGACCGCCGGCTCGCTGTTCATCGACCGCGCCGCGCACGCGGAATAATGGACGCCGCCATCGCCTTTTCGCTCCGCCGCGCGGGGCTGGTGGCGCTGCTTGCGCTGATTCTGGCCGCCGCCGGCTTCGCCGCGTTCGTCAACCTCAATATCGAAGCCTATCCCGACCCGGTGCCGCCGCTGGTGGAGATCGTCACGCAGGCGCCCGGCCAGTCCGCCGAGGAGATTGAGCGCTACGTCACCATTCCCATCGAAGTGCAGATGGCGGGCATCCCGCATGTGACCGCGATCCGGTCGATCAGCCTGTTCGGCCTTTCGGACGTGAAGGTGCAGTTCACCTATGATTTCACCTTCCCCGAAGCCGAACAGCGCGTGCTCAACCGCCTCGGCCAGCTTGGGCCTCTGCCCCAGGGCGCGCAGCCGCTGATCTCTCCGCAATCGCCGATCGGCGAAATCTACCGCTTCCGGCTGGTGGGACCGCCGGGCTATTCGGTGATGGACCTGAAGACGCTGGCCGATTGGGTCGTGCTGCGGCGGCTGAAGGCCGTGCCTGGCGTGATCGACGTGACCAACTGGGGCGGCAAATCGAAAGCCTACGAGGTGATCGTCGATCGCCGGAAGCTCGTCAGCTACGGGGTGTCGATCGGCCAGGTGATCCAGGCGGTGAACCAGGGCAACCTGAATGTCGGCGGCCAGACGGTCAATATCGGCGAACAGGCGGCCATCGTCCGCGGAGTCGGCCTGATCCGATCGATGGCGGACCTGCGCGCGACTTCGGTCGCTACGCGCAACGGCTCACCCGTGCTGCTGTCGGATATCGCCGAGGTGAAGATCGGGCATCAGCCGCGGCTGGGGATCGCGGGCCAGGACGGCGATGGCGACATTTTGGAGGGCGTGGTGCTGATGCAGCGCGGCGCCGAGAGCTTGCCGACGATCCGCGCGGTCGAGGCCGAGGTCCGGCGCATCAACGCGAGCGACGTGCTGCCGCCGGGCGTGCGCATCCAGCCGATCTACGACCGCTCGACGCTCATTGGGCTGACGACCGACACCGTCATCCACAACATGGTCGCTGGCATCCTGCTGATCTTCGCGATCCAGTGGATTTTTCTCGGCGACGTGCGCTCGGCGCTGATCGTGTCGGCGACGGTGCCGTTCGCTTTGGCCTTCGCGCTGCTCATCATGACCGCACGCGGCGAATCGGCCAACCTGCTGTCGATCGGCGCAATCGACTTCGGGCTGATCGTCGACGCGACCGTCATCATGGTGGAGAATATCTACCGCAACCTTGCGGAACATCTGCCCGAACGCCAGCCTACCAACGCCGCCGACGCGGTCCGCCTGCGCTTCGTCACGATCGCGCGCGCAGCGCGGCAGGTGAACGGGGCAATCTTCTTTGCGGCGATCATCATCATCGTCAGCTTCCTGCCGCTGTTTACGCTGACTGGCGTTGAGGGGCACATCTTCGGGCCGATGGCGCGAACCTACGCCTACGCGATCATCGGCGGGCTGATCGCCACCTTCACCGTCACCCCGGCGCTCTCCATGCTGCTGTTCAGGCGGCGTCTGGACGAGCGCGAGACGCTCGCCGCGCGCTCGCTCCGGCGGGCGTATCAGCCTGCGCTCGCCTGGGCGCTCGATCACCGCCCGGTGATGCTGGCGGGCGCGGCGACGCTCGCCCTGCTGACCGCGCTCGGCGCGAGCCAGCTCGGCGTTGAGTTCCTGCCCAAGCTGGAGGAGGGCAACCTCTGGATCCGCGCCACCATGCCCGCGACGATCAGCCTGGAAGCGGGCACGCCGCCCGTCGACCGGATGCGCGCGGTGCTGAAGAGTTTTCCGGAGGTCGTGACCGTCGTGTCGCAGCACGGCCGCCCCGACGACGGCACCGACGCGACGGGCTTCTACAACGCCGAGTTCTTCGTGCCGCTGAAGCCTCAGGATCAGTGGCCGGGCGGCGTCAGCAAGGAGAGCCTGACCCAATCGATGCAGAAGGCGCTCGTCGACCGCTTCCCCGGTGTGTCGTTCGATTTCAGCCAGACGATCGAATCGAATGTTGAAGAAGCCGCATCGGGCGTGAAGGGCGCCAATTCGATCAAGCTGTTCGGCCCGGACCTTGCGCAATTGCAGGAGACCGCGGTCCAGATCCGCAACGCCATCGTGCGCGTGCCGGGCATCACCGACGTGTCGGTGCTGCCGCCGCTGGGCCAGCCCACCGTCCGCATCGACGTCGATCGCGCAAAGGCGGCGCGTTATGGGCTGGGGACGGCCGACATCAACGCGGTGGTGCAGGCCGCGATCGGCGGCTCGGCCGCGGCTGCGAACCTGTTCGAGCCCGGATCGGACCGCAATTTCCCCATCGTCGTCCGCCTGGCGGCCGAGCAGCGCGGCAGCATCGACTCGATCCGGCGCATCCCGGTCATCGTCCCCAGCCCCACGGGCAGCGGCACGGCGGCGGTGGACCTGCAGGATCTGGCCGACGTGCATTTCGCGACCGGCGCGTCGTTCGTCTATCGCGAGGGGCAGGCGCGCTATGTGCCGATCGCCTTCTCGGTGCGCGGGCGCGACCTCGGGGGGGCGATCACGGACGCGCAGGCAGCGGTGGCGAAGGGCGTGCGCGTGCCTCCCGGCTACCACACCGAATGGGTCGGCGAGCTCACCAGCCTTCAGGACGCGATCCACCGGCTGCAGATCGTCGTCCCGCTCAGCCTCGCGATCATTGTGTTCCTCCTCTTCCTCCACTTCAGTTCAATCGGCCAAACCGCCATCGCCGCAAGCGTTATTCCGATGGCAACGATCGGTGGCATCGTCTCGTTGCTGCTGACGGGCACGCCGTTCAGCGTCTCGGCAGCGATCGGGTTCATCGCCCTGTTCGGCATCTCGGTAACAGGCGGGCTGGTCGTGGTCGGCCAGTACCGCGTTCGCGTTGCCGAGGGCGCGGGCCGGATCCGGGCGGCGTTTGACGCGGGCACCGGCCAGTTGCGCCCGGTCGTGATGACCTGCGTGGTCGCCGCGCTCGGCCTGCTGCCCGCCGCAGTCTCAAGCGGGATCGGCAGCCAGGTGCAGAAGCCGCTCGCGATCGTGGTGGTGGGTGGCGTGCTACTTGCGCCGGTATTTATCCTGCTGCTGGTGCCGGTGCTGCTGGCACTGCTGCCCGTCCCCGCCCGCAACGATCGTCCCGACCCCGCGATGGAACTGATGCGGCACACATGAACCCGATCCGCCTCCTGCCGCTCATCATGCTCTCAGCCTGCGCCGTAGGGCCGACCTACCGCGTGCCGCCGCCGCCGTCGGCCACCACCTACACGCGCGCGCCCGCAGCAGCAGCCGACCAGCCGCTTGTCGACGTGCAGACCGTCCCCGCCAAGTGGTGGGAAGGCTTCGGCTCCACGACGCTTAATGCGCTCGTATCTGAAGCGCTGCGGAACAGCCCTACGGTCGACGCCGCCGAAGCTGCCCTCCGCCAGAGCCGCGCGCTCTACCGCCAGCAGCGGGCGTTACTGTTTCCGAATGTGGCGCTGACTCCCAACTACCAAACCGGTCGCGCCTCAGCTGAGGTGCAGTCGCCGCTCGCTAACAACCAGTTGAGCTACTCGCTGCTGACCGCCGGCGTGACCGTCGGGTTCAATCCTGACGTGTTCGGCGGCGTGCGCCGCGGCGTCGAGGGCGCGCGTGCGCAGGCCGAAGCAGCAGGCTACCAGCGCGACGCGGCCCGCGCGACGATCGCCGGGAACGTCGTCACAACCGTCATCGCCATCGCCGGACTCGACGCGCAGGCCGACGCGTTGCGGCAGGCGATCGCAGCGCAGCAGGCGAGCGTCGAGACCGCACGGAAACAAGCAGCGGAGGGCCAGATCGCCGCGGCCGACATCGCGGCCTTCGAAGCGCAGCTGGCAAGCAGCCGCGCCCAGCTCGCAGCGATCGAGCGCGCGCGGGCGCTGGCGCACAACAGCCTCGCCGTGCTGATCGGCCGGACACCCGACCAGGCGCCTTCAGGCCTCCCGTCGCTTAGCCAGCTGCGCTTGCCAGCCAGCCTTCCGCTAATCGCGCCGTCACAGCTGGTGGAGACCCGGCCCGACATCCGCGCCGCCGCGGCGAACCTCCACGCAGCGACAGCGGCGGTTGGCGTCGCCGTCTCTGCGCGGCTGCCGGTCTTCAACCTTGCAGCCAATGGCGGTGGTGCTTCGGAAGTGGTCGGCCGACTGTTCCGCAGCGAGAACCTGTTCTGGTCGCTGGTCGCCGGCATGTCCGCTCCGCTGTTCGACGCGGGCGGCTTGAAGCAAGGCGAGCGCGCAGCGCGCGCTGGGCTGGACGTCGCAAAGGCCAACTACCGGCAAGCGGTGTTGACCGGCCTGCAGAACGTCGCCGACGCGCTGGAGGCGATCGCTGCCGACCGCGGCGCCGAGCTTTCGGCCACCGAGGCGCGCGCCGCCGCAGACCGGTCGCTGGCCGCGGTGCAGTTGCAGCGCCGCGAAGGCGCGGTCGGCGCGGTCCCGCTGCTAGCCGCACAGGCCGCCGACGCAGCGGCCACCCAGCAGCTCGCCGCAATCCACGCGGCCCGGCTCGCGGACAGCGCTGCACTGTTCGTGGCCCTCGGCGGCGGCACGCAGACGCCCGCCCGCTGATCCTGCGCGCACGGGTGCGGAGAGATGCGCGCAATCAACGAATGATGGCGCGCCCGGAACGATTCGAACGTCCGACCCTCAGATTCGTAGTCTGATGCTCTATCCAGCTGAGCTACGGGCGCGTGACTACGGCCCATAGGCCCGGTTCGCGCGCGGTGCAACCCGCGTGCGGGTTGCGGGCACGGACTCCCGGCCGTAGGCCCGCAGACGACGTGCGTGCCACCATCCTCCCAACTGTCGCCCTGGCGACCCTCTCGGCCTGCACGGCCGCGGGGGGGCGCTGGCCGTCGCTTGAACAACGCCCGGCCGAGCGCGCGAAGAGCCTTGCCGTGGACGAGCCCATCTCCGGCCCGGCACCCGTCGCGCCACCGCGCGATCTGACCGCGCAACGGACCGCGCTCGCCCAAGCACAGGCGCGGTGGGCGGAGCAGAAAGCCGCCGTCGACAGCGCACTGTCGGAAGCGCGCGGAGCCGCGCGCGGTAGTCCGCGCTGGGCCGAGGCAGAGGCGCAGCTCAGCCGCCTTGAGGACATCGCGCTGACCTTCACCGCAGCCGCCGACGCGGCGCGGGAGGCGGGGGATGCTGCGCTGCTGGCGGAGGCGGAGGCGGCAATCGGCCGCCACGATGCCGTGCTGCTTGCAGCACGGACCATCCTTGCCCGATAAGCGTAGGGATTGCGCATGACCACAGCCCACATCAACGCCATCGCGACCGCCACGCCGCCCCACGACGTCCACACAAGCTATCTGGAGCTGATGGACGAGTTCATCGTCGACCGCCGCGACAAGCTGATCTTCAAGCGTATGGCCGGGCGCGCGGGGATCGAGCATCGCTACAGCTATTTCCTGCCGATCGTCACCGAACGCGGCACCGAGGACAGCGGCGCCTTCTACGTGCGCGGCTCCTATCCCTCAACAGGCCGCCGTATGCGCTTCTACGAGGAACGCGCGCCCGGATTGGCGATCAGCGCCGTCGAACAGCTCGATTTCGACCGCGAGACCATCACGCACCTGGTGGTCGCCAGCTGCACGGGGTTCGTGGCGCCGGGCATCGACCAGCTTCTGGTCCGCGCGCTCGGTCTCAGGCCCAATGTCGAGCGCACCGTCGTCGGCTTCATGGGCTGCTACGCCGCGGTCAACGCGCTGCGGCTGGCGCACCATTTCGTGCGGTCCGAGCCCGCGGCGAAGGTGCTGGTGGTGAACCTGGAGCTGTGCACCCTGCACCTGCAGGAGACGCAGGATATCGAGCAGCTGCTCGCCATGATGCTGTTCGGCGACGGCTGCACCGCTGCGCTTGTCAGTGCCGAAGAGACGGGCCTGAGGATTGCGGATTTCCGAGCCGCGACGCTGCCACAGTCGAACGAGCTCATCACCTGGCGGATCGGCGACCAGGGGTTTGACATGCGGTTGTCGGGCGAGGTTCCCAAGCGCATCCAGGCTGCGCTCGAAATGGACGCCGCGCGCAACGACGACGAGGGACTGCTGCGCGGGCGGCGGCCCGACGAGTATGACGGCTGGGCGGTGCACGCCGGCGGCCGCTCGATCCTCGACGCGGTGGAGACCGGGTTCGGCCTGTCGGCGACCGCGCTCGATCGGTCGCGCGGGGTGCTGCGCGATTTCGGCAATATGAGCTCGGCGACGCTGATGTTCGTGCTCTCGCGTATCCTGGGCGAGGCCGAGCGCGTGCGCGACGGGCTGGCAATGGCATTCGGCCCGGGGCTTGCGGCCGAGACATTCCGCTTCCGCCACGCCTGAACCGCCACAGATGCCCAGCTTCAAGGTTCGCTCTACCGAACCCGAGTGGATGGACAGCCCCGACATGCCCGAGGCCGAGATGGCGGCGGTGCTGCGCGGGCTGGAGCGGGTCAACCGCCTGACACTGGCGCGGCGGCCCACGATCAGCTGGCTGTCCAACCTGCTGAAGGGCCGGCCCGAGCGCATGACGATCATCGATGTCGGCGCGGGCCACGGCGACATGTTGCGCGCGGTCCACGCCAAGCTGCGCCGCTGGGGCGCCGAGGCGCGGCTGATCGGCTACGACATCGATCCGCGCTGTACCGCCGCGGCGCGTCGTGCGTCGGCGGGCCTGCCCATCGAGTGGGTGACGGGCGACGCGACGCAGGCCGTCGCGACGGCCGACATCGTCCTGTGCTCGCTGGTGACGCACCACATGCGCGACGACGAGCTGATCAGCTTCCTGCGCTGGATCGACGGCGCGGCGCAGCACGGGTTTTTCATCAACGATCTGCGGCGCAGCAAGACCGCGTGGCGCGCCTTCAGGCTGATGGCGCGGGTGCTGCGCTTTCATCCGGTGGTGCGCCACGACGGCGCGCTGTCGATCGAGCGGAGCTTCACGCCCGACGACTGGGGAATGCTGCTGCGACAGGCGCAGGTGCGGGCGCGCGTGGAGGCGTGGACGCCCTACCGGCTCTGCGTCAGCCGCGAGCGCCGGGTGTGAGCGCGCCCGCAACGCTGGTCATCGGCGGCGGGCTGGCGGGCGCGGCGGTGGCGATCCGGCTGGCGGCAGCGGGCGCGCGGCCGCTGGTGATCGAGCGGAGCGCGGGCGCGCACGACAAGGTCTGCGGCGAGTTCCTGTCGAGCGAGGCGGTCGACGAGCTGCGCGCGCTCCGCGTCGATCCGGCAGCCCACGGCGCGGTGCCCATCCGCGCGGTGCGGCTGTGGCACGGCGCGCGCGCGGCGCAGGCGCGGCTGCCGTTCACTGCGCTCAGCCTAAGCCGCCGCGTGCTCGACGAGGCGCTGCTGGAGCGCGCTGCGGCAGCGGGCGCGGTGATCGAGCGCGGCAGCAGGGTGGGCGAGCTGCCTGAGGCTCCGGCGGGCGGGCTGTTCGTCGCCACCGGCAAGGCGCCGATGCGCGGGATCGAGCGCGGCGTGCCAAGCGGCCTGACCGGCCTCAAGATGCACTACCGGGCCGATCCGGACACGGTGGCTGCGCTATGCGGGGCGGTGGAGATCGTGCTGACGCGCTGCGGCTATGCGGGCGTGCAGCTGGTGGAGGGCGGAGTGGTCAACCTCTGCCTGCTGACCCGTGCGCCGGGACCGGGCGCAATCGAGCGGATCGTTGCCGAGACACCCCGCCTCGCGCGGCTGCTCGCCGGTGCCGAACCGCTGTGGCCGAAGCCGCTCGCTGTCTCGGGCCTGCCCTACGGCTTCGTTGCCGCGCCGGAGCCGGGCCCGGGGCGGCGCTTCCGGCTGGGCGACCAGGCGGCGATGATCCACAGCTTCACCGGCGACGGCATGGCGCTGGCGCTGACCAGCGCGCGCTGGGCGGCGGAGGCGTGGGCGCGTCACGGGGCGGGCGGGGCTGCGGCTTACGCTCGGCGGATGCGGTCGGGCGCGCGCCGGCCGGTCGGGACCGCGCAGCTCGCGGCGCGGCTCGGGCTGCGGCACGGAGCGCTGGCAGTGGCATTGGCGCGCGCTGTCCCGGGTCTGCCAGCCGCGCTGGCACGCGCCACGCGGGTGCGGTTCGTAGCGGGCTAAAGCCCCAGCCGCGCGCGGGCGATGACCGCGGTGGAGCCGTGGTTCAGGAACGCGGCGTGGTTCTTCGGCAGCGGCGGCAGCGGGCGCGCCTGCACCGGCCAGCCGTCGCGAAATTCGACCGCATCGACCCCCAGCGAACCGCCGCCGCGCACCGGCGTGAACTCGATCCGCAACGGCACGCCACCACCGACCCAGCGGATCCGTATCGCGCCCGGCTTGCCGAGCATCGTCGGCGCGGGCGTGCCATTCACGCTGACGTCGCGCAGCGCCACGTCGGTCACCAGACGCATCTGCAGCACGCGGCCGGACTGTGGGACGACGGTCAGCACGCGCCGGGCGCCGTCGCGGTCGAGCGTGATCGAGGGAGGCGCGATCGTTGGGATCGGCGTCGCGGCAGCGGCCCAGACCGGCGCGTCGCTCAGTTCCGAGATGGTCTGGCGCCTGGGCCTACCGCCTTCGGCCTTGAGCACGCCCGCCGCGTAACCTTCAAGCGGGGTCAGCGGCGTGTAGCGCAGCGCGCTCGATGCGCCGGGATCGGCGAGGAACAGCGTCTGCACCAGCTGCGGATAGCGCGCGCTCGGGCGGTGCCACCACGGCCACGCGACCATCAGCACGAGACCGAGCGTGACCGAGCCGAGCCCCGCTGCGAGAGTCTGCCGCCGCGCCGATGCGAGGATGAGGCCGGTGAGGAGAGTCGCCGCGAACGCGCTGACGGCGATGATGCCCGGCATGATCGGTGCGATGCCGTCGACAAGCAGCGCGCCCATCAGCAGCACGTGCGCCAGCGGCACCAGCACGATCAGCGCCACCGCGCCCCAGGCGAGCGGGCGCTCCGGACCGAGCACGGCGGCTGCGAGCGCGGCGAGGCAGGCGGCAGAGGCAGGCCACAGCAGCACCGGGGCAAGCGCCGGCAGCCCGACCTGCGCGACGAGCGCGAGCACGAGCGCCAGCGTGAGGCAGCCGAGCCAGCCAGCGAAGCCGTCGCCGGTGCGGGCTCCGAACGCGCCCAGCGCCGCCAGCGCGCCGCCCGCGGCAAGGCCGACCGCGACCCAGCCCGCGCCCGAGACCAGCGCCAGCAGCGCAGCGACGAACGCCAGCCCGCCGCCGGCCGCCAGCCCGCGCCCGCGCGCAGCCAGCGCCATCGCCAGCGCCGCGATGCCCGCTCCGATCAGCGCCAGCGCCAGAGTGTAGCCGCCCATATCGGCCAGCAGCGGCTTGGCCGACGCATAAGCCTCTGGGATGCCGGTCAGCGCGCGCGCGGTCGTCATCAGCGACGCCGCCACCAGCAGCAGCCACAGTCCCGCCGCCGCGCCGCGCACGATGGCAGAGACCGGCACCCGCCGAAGCGCTGCCGCCCCGGCGAGCGCAGCCGCAGCGACTCCGATGGCCAGCCACCCCGCCCACAGCGGATGCTGCAGCGCGATCAGCCCCGGTACCTGCCCGTAGGCGAGGCCGCCGCGGTCGACCGGCAGCGCGGTCGAGTCGGCAAGGCGGCGGATGACCGGGAGCGCGCTCGCGCCCTCGGCTTCGATCGAGCGCGGGTCGAGGCTCGTCAGGCTGTCGGTCGGCCCGTGATAATCGAACTCGCCGCCGATGAACGCGAAGTTGAGGCCGGGCAGGCCGGCGGCGATCGCCGGTGTCAGGTCGGTGTCGTTTGGCAGCAGGCCGTAGATCGCAGCCGACGGCGACTGCGCGAAGGCGCCCGGCACGGCGAGATAGCCGGCGACCAGCCCGGCCGAGTTCGGCCCCGTCTGGAACATCGACGGCCGCCCGCCCGATCCGCGCGCCTCGAAGTTGAACACGGCGCCGGTGCGGGCGACGTTTGCTGGCACGCGGAACCATGCGCGCGCGCCGAGCAGGCCGGTTTCCTCGCCATCGGTCAACAGCGCGATCACGTCGCGCTGCGTCGGCCCGCCCGCCTTCAGCGCGCGCATGATCTCCAGAACCGTGGCGCTGCCCGATGCGTCATCGCCCGCGCCGGGCGCGCCGTCGCGGCTGTCGGTATGCGCCATCAGCACAATCGCAGGCAGGCGGGGGTCGCGACCCGGCAGCCGCGCGACGATGTTCATCACCGGTCCGCCCGCCGCGGCGCCGAACTTGGGCGAGGTTTCGACCGCGACCGAACGCTCGATCTGCACCGGCACGCCGATCGCGGTCAGCTGGTCGATCAGATAGCGCTTGGCGGCGAGCGCGGCGGGGCTGTTGTGCGGACGCGGCTCGCGCGAGATCGCGCGGACATGGACCATCGCGCGCTCGGCGGAAAAGGCGGTGGCGGGCGCCGATAGGGGCGTGACGGGCGGCGGCTCCAGCCCGCGCACCGCGAGCAGCAGCGCGACGAGCACCAGCACGCCGAGCACGATCAGCCGCAGCGGAAACGGCCGTGCAGGGTCCATGTCGACATTGACCTCGGTCATGCGCGCAGCCCGGTAATGGGCGGGGCGGCAGGTGTCACCGCCTCGATGCTGGCGACGGGAAAGGCGGCGTAATCGGCGGCGTAGTAGGCGCTGGGGCGCAAATTGCCGCTGAAGCCGATGCCTCCGAACGGAGCCGACGAGGCCGCGCCCGTCGTCGGCCGGTTCCAGTTGATGACGCCCGCGCGCGCTTCGGCCCAGAAGCGGTCGTAGAGCGCGCGGTCGCCGCCGATCAGGCCGGCGGTGAGGCCGAAGCGTGTGTCGTTCGCAGCGGCGATGGCTGCGTCGAAGCTCGGCACGCGGATCAGCTGTGCGACGGGGCCGAACAGCTCCTCGTCGGGCACGCTGAGGCCGGTCACGTCGACGAGCGCGGGCGACAGGAACGGGCGGTCGGGTCGCAGGCGGATGAGCGGCCGGAGCGGTCGGCCGCCGAGGCTGAGCAACGCGCGATAGCCATGTTCCAGCCGGTCCGCGGCGGCGTTCGAGATGACAGGGCCCATGAAGGGCTGCGGCTCGTCGAACGGTGCGCCCACGATCAGCCGATCGATCAGCCCGGTCAGCGCCGCAAGCAGCGGCCGTTCCGCGCCGTCGCGCATAATGATCCGCCGCGCGCAGCTGCAGCGCTGGCCCGCCGTGATGAAGCTGGAGTGGACGATCAGCGCCGCGGCCGCCTCCGGCTCGGAGTCCCAGATGACCAGCGGGTTGTTGCCGCCCATCTCCAGCGCCAGCAGCGTGTGAGGGCGGTCGGCGAACTGGCGCGCGAGCGCATGGCCGGTCGGCTGCGATCCCGTGAACAGCAGCCCATCGAGGTCCGGATGCGCGGCGAGCGCCCTCCCCTCCTCGCCCGCGCCCTGCACGAGCGTCAGCACGCCCTGCGGCAACCCCGCCTCGGCCCACAGCGCAGCCATGAACTCGGCGGTGGCTGGCGCGTGCTCGCTGGGTTTGAAGACCACCGTGTTCCCCGCCAGCAGCGCGGGGACGATGTGGCCGTTGGGCAGGTGCGCGGGGAAGTTGTACGGCCCCAGCACCGCGAGCACGCCGTGCGGCTTGTGGCGCACCGCCTGCGCGCCGCCGGGCACCTCGCCTTGCCGCTCGCCCGCGCGCTCGGCCTGCGCAGTGACGGAGATGTCCACCTTCGCCGCCACGCTCGCGACCTCGGTGCGGCTCTCCCACAGCGGCTTGCCGGTTTCGCGCGCGATCAGCCGGGCGAAGTCGTCCTCGCGCGCGCGCACCAGGTCGCGGTAGCGACGGGCGACCGCCACCCGCTCGGCGAGGGGCCGCCGCGCCCAGCCGGACCATGCCGCGCGCGCCGCGGCGACCGCGGCCGCGGCGTCGCCCACCGGGCCGCGCCAGACCTCGTCGCCAGTGGCTGGATCGGTCGAGATCAGCTCAGAGCGCGACACAGCGCACCTCCTCCCCCCGGGCGAGGCCGCCGCCGTCGACCAGCCGCCAGCCCTCGCCGTCGTGCAGCCCCACGTCGCGCCACGCGCGAAAGCCGGTCAGCTTGCCAGCCGCGCAGATGAGGCCCGCGCCCTCGTCGGTGCGGCCGAGATATGGGCCGACGCGGCTGTCGCGGACGGTGCGGATCTGGTCGGTGCGGACGTTCATCGTGGGGCCCCCGTCAAAGATGTCGACATAGCCTTCGAAGTGAAACCCCTCGGCTTCCAGCAGCCGCATCGCGGGCAGCCCGCTATCGTGCGGGCGGCCGATGACGGCGCGCGCTTCGGCGGGAAGCATCGCGGAATAGATCGGATATTTGGGCATCAGCTCGGCGATGAACTGATTGCCGTGGCTGGCATTGAACCGGTCCGCCTCGATGAAGTCCATATCGAAGAAGTGCCGCCCGATCGCGTCCCAGAAGGGCGATTGCCCCTCGGGTGTCAGCCAGCCGCGCAGCTCGGACACGAAGCGCGGGCCGAAGCGCGCGCGATGCTGCGCGATGAACAGATAGCGGCTGCGCGCGATGAAGCGGCCCAGCCGGTCCCGCCGCAGCTCGGGGTGGAGGAACAGCCCGCCAACCTCTGACGCGCCGCCATTGTCGGTGACAAGGTGCAGCAGTTCGGCGCGGATGGTGCGGCCGAGCATCCGGCTGTGCTGAGCGTGTTCGCTGACGAGATAGCTGTAGAACGGCCACTCGGTGCCGACCTGCCCGAACAACAGCACCGTGCCGCCCAGCGCCCCGTTTCGCGTGTCCTCCAGCACCATCAGATACAGGTCGTTGGCCGGTGCCTCGCCCGTGCGCGCGAAGCTCGCCTCCGACCAGGCGATGCGTTCGGCATAGGCATCGCGCGAGGACGGGATGTTGGTGAAGCCCGGCCCGGTCAGCTGCGCGAGCGCCACCGCCTGCTCGAGGTCGTCCTTGCAGATCGGGCGGATCTGCCAGCTCATCGCGCCAGTCGCAGCAGCAGCAGCGCGGACAGCCGGGCTCGCTCGACGAGGCTCTCCGTCAGCAGAAATTCGGCGGGCGAATGGATCGCGCCGCCGCGCACACCGAGCGTATCGACGACCGGCAGCCCGTGCGCCGCAAGATTGTTGCCATCGCATACGCCGCCGCTCTCGCGCGTTTCGTACGGCAGACGAAGGTCGGCGCTCGCTTCGCGCACCAGCGCGAACAGACGATCCTGAACCGCATCGTGCGGCTTCGGCGGGCGGGCGAAGCGGCCGTGAAGCGTGATCGCCACCTCGCGCCGGGCTTCAACCTCGCCGACCGTTCGGACAAGAGCCGATTGCGCCGCCGCCTGCGCCGCGGCCGAGCGCGGGCGGATGTTGAACCGCAGGATCGCAGTCGCCGGCACCACGTTGTTCGGGCCGCCGCCGTCGATGCGCGCGGGATTGACGCGGCAATCGGGACCGGTCAGCGCCTCCAGCCGCAGCGCCAGATCGGCTGCGGCGAGCAGCGCGTTGCGGCCGTCCTCGGGGTTGCGCCCGGCATGTGCGGAGCGGCCGGCGACGACCGCGGCGAAATTGCCGCTGCCCCAGCGGGGCGTTGCGAATGCGCCCTGCGGCGTGGTCGACGGCTCGTAGGTCAGGCCCCATTGCGCGCGGCCGGCAGCCTCGGCGAGCAGCGGCGCCGATGACGGCGATCCGACCTCCTCGTCGCTGCCGATCAGCACCTCGTAACCCAGGCGTTCGGCAGCCGAGGTGCGTTCGATCGCTCCGAGCGCGGCGAGCATTACCGACAGTCCGCCTTTCATGTCGGCGACACCCGGCCCGTTCAGCCGCCCATGCCCTTCGCGGCGGCAGAACTTAAACGGGTGATCGGCGCCGTAGACCGTATCCATGTGGCCGGTCAGCAAAACCCGCACCGGCGCCTCGGGCCGCACGCAGAGCCGGACATGCGCTCCGTGCTTCACTCCCCGCACCGTGCCGTCCGCGCCGACGGCCTCGCTGGGCTGGGCGGGGACCAGTTCGGGCTCGCCCAGCGGGGCGAACGCGTGCGCCAGCGCCTCGGCCATCAGCGCCAGGCCGCGCAGGTTCGAGCTGCCCGAGGAGATCGCCGCCCAGCTCTCGGTGCGAGCGAGCATCGACGGGGCCTCTTCGCCGAGCACGTCGATCACGGCGGTTTCGTCGGCGTTCAGCATTCCGCCCCGCTTAACCGGGCGTGGGCGCGTCCGCCACCCCCGCCGCAGGCCTCAACCCGGCAGGCGGAAGCCCGGAGCGATCTCCCTGGGATCGATCTTCAGCGCGATGACTGCGGGCAGGCCGCTCGCGCGCGCGTCGGCGAAGGCTTGGGCGAAATCCTCGGTGCGCTCCACCGCAGCCCCGAAGCCGCCATAGGCGCGGGCCAACGCTGCGAAATCGGGATTGGTGAGCGCGGTCATCGCGGGGCGGCCGGGGAAATCGCGCGCCTGGTGCATCGCGATCGTGCCGTACTGGCCGTTGTCCACCACCAGCGTCACCACCGCGATGCCGTAGCGCGCGGCGGTCGCCAGCTCATGCGCGCTCATCATGAAGTCGCCGTCGCCCGCCACGCAGACCACGTCGCGCTCGGGGTGGACCAGCTTGGCGGCGAGCGCGGCGGGGAAGCCGTAGCCCATCGCGCCGCTGGTGGGGGCGAGCTGGGTGCCGAAACGGCGGTGCTGGTGGAAGCGGTGGACCCAGGCGGAGAAGTTGCCGGCGCCGTTCGTGAGGATGGCCTCGCCGGGAAGCGTCGCCGTCACGTGCGCGATCACCGCGGCCATGTTGACGCCCGACTGCACCGTGGTCGGCGTGCTCCACGCCTCGTAGTCGGCGCGTGCCCCCGCCAGCCAGCCGGGCTCGACGTTGAGCCCCAGGACATGGGCGAGTTCCAAGAGCACGCGCGCCATCTCGGCAGGGCCGGACTGCACCGCGAGCGCGGGGCGGTAGACGCCGCCCAGCACCTCGGGATCGACATGCGCCCAGATGAGCGTCTGGCCGGGCACCGGCGGCTGCGGCAGCGTGTAGCCGGCGGTTGCATTTTCGGTCAGACGCGCACCGATCACCAGCAGCAGGTCGGCGTCGCGCAGGCGCGCGGCGAGCTTGGGGTTGGTGCCGAGCCCCACCTCGCCCGCGAAATTGGGGTGGGCGTTGTCGATCAGGTCCTTGCGCCGCCAGCTGGTTGCCACGGGGACGCCCAGCCGCCTTGCCGCCTCGGCCAGTTCGGCGCAGGCGCGTTCGGTCCAGCCGCTGCCGCCGATCCAGATGAGCGGTCGCCGCGCCGCCTGCAGCCGCTTGGCGAGCTCGGCCACGTCGGCGGGCGACGGCGTCGGGTGGAGCAGGCGGAACGGCGTCGACACCGCAGACGGCGAGGGCTCGCCCAACACATCCTCGGGCAGCGCGACGACGACCGGGCCGGGGCGGCCCGACCGCGCGTGGGCGACGGCGGCGGCGATCACTTCGGGCGTGCGCCCGGCCTCGCGCAGCGTCAGCGCCTTCTTCGCGAGCGGGGCGAAGAACGCATCGTAGTCCACCTCCTGGAACGCGCCGCGCCCCAGCATCGAGCGCTCGACCTGGCCGACGAGCAGCAGCATCGGCGTCGAGTCGTGGCGCGCGGTGTGGACCCCGATCGCTGCGTGCGTGGCGCCCGGACCGCGCGTGACTAGGCACACGCCAGGGCGGCCGGTCAGCTTGCCATAGGCTTCGGCCATGTGCGCCGCGGTCGCCTCGTGCCGACAGGTGACGAGCGCGATGCGGTCCCCCACATCGCGCAGCGCGTCGATCAGCGGCAGATAGCTTTCGCCCGGGACTCCGAAGGCGTGGGTGACGCCTTCGGCCAGCAGCGTGTCGACGATGGCGCGGGCGGCAGTGATCATTCTGGGCGCGTGGCGGGGCGGGGGCGGCGCGTCAACCGGGTGGGCGGGATCGGCGAGCGGGCGAGCGGGCGGGCAGGCGGGCGGGCGGGCGGGCGGGCCACGCAACGATCGTGCGAAATCGTCGACGATGACGTCGCCGCCATCCCGATGGGTCAACCCGGGCCCCCGGCGAACGGGTCGACGGCTCATCTTTGTTGACCCTGCCGCGCGCGAGGCCGGGTGTCACTGTTCAGCAGGTCTGGCGGTCACGCGCGCGATGAACGCGGCGATGTCGTCAAGCACCGGCGCGCGGCCCCGGAAGGGCTGGGCGAGCGCAGTGAGGATGCCGATGTGGCCCAGCCTGGGATAGCGCCGCACCTCGGCCGACACCCCGGCGCCGCGCAGCTTCTGGCCGAGCGCATCGCTGTTGCGCGGCTGGACCGTGTCGTCGGCCGCCCCGGTCAGCAGCAGCGCGGGCGGGTCGCCCGGCCCGGCGTGGGTGATCGGCTGCGTGTCGGTCGGGTCGGGCCACGCGCCGAACGCTGCAACCGCGGCGGGGACCGTGAACGGCGCGAAATCATAGGGCCCCGCCAGCCCCGCCCAGCCTTTGACCGCCGCCCGATCCGCCCCAAGCCAGCGCTCGTCGACCGCCAGCATCGCCGCGATATAGGCGCCCGCCGAGTGGCCCACCAAGACGATCCGCCTCGGGTCGCCCCCATACTCCCCCGCATGGCGCTCGGCCCAGCGCACCGCTGCGGCGCCGTCCTCGATGAAGGCGGGATAGCGCACCTGCGGCACCAGCCGGTAGTCGGGGACGATGACCACAAATCCCCTGGCCGAAAGCGCCCGGCCCGCGAAGGCGTAGCCCGCCCGCGTGCCGCTGTTCCAGCTGCCGCCGTAGAAGAACACAACCGTCGGCATTGCGCCCGAAGCAGGGCGCGCGGGCGCATAGACGTCCAGCTTGCGCCGCGGGCCATCGCCATAGGCCACGCCGCGCGCGACCTGCCGCGCCGCCGAGTCCTTCGGCACGAGCGCGTTGAAGGTGCGCAAGGGGGAGCAGGCCGCGAGCATGGCTGCCACGACGGCAAGAGTTAAGACGGGGCGGCTCAAGCTATTCGAACGGCGGTTCACGGCCATGCGCGGAGCCTGCCTCTGTTCGGATTCGACAAGCAACTGCGTTTGCTGGACGAATCCGGCTACCCCGGCGCTCTGCTCCGTGCCGATCCGACTGACGCGATCCATCGTGCATCGTTATGACCGCGTGCCCGCGCATACTGTCGAAGCCCGCCGGGTGTCGATGCTGGCTCTCCTGCGCGCATCGGCTGCAGCCTCGTCCCCGGCGCTCTGCTCTGTACCGA